>Ga0206844_10004_pt1 | contig 91983 bp, 66 predicted proteins | sample Alteio_BWOrgCont_22_FD_152907 | JGI IMG/M metagenome (GOLD analysis project Ga0206844, IMG submission 152907) | Enriched cells from forest soil in Barre Woods Harvard Forest LTER site, Petersham, Massachusetts, United States -... | ecosystem: Environmental > Terrestrial > Soil > Temperate forest >...
CCAATACAGAATTGGTTAAATCAATGTCGGAACAGATAAAGCAATATGCAAAATAGTAATTCAATATACGTTATAGGAGAAGTAGGACAGAACCATAATGGTTCTATGGATATAGCCAGGAGGATAATAGATATGGTTGCAGCCGATATACCAGAGCCATTATTTGATATATCTATTCCTAAAATGAATGCAGTGAAGTTTACTCGCCGCGATTTGAAGGAAGAGCTATCCCGATCTCAAATGGAAAAGCCATATAACTCTCCTCATTCTTTTGGGGCAACTTATGGCGAGCATAGAGCATTTTTAGAGTTGAATGATGAGCAACATTTTGAGTTGTATAAGTATTCGAAATCGTTAGGGTTCGATTTTGTTGAAACACTTTGTGCTATCGGTTGCCTTTCAATGCTTAAGCTATTTAAGCCTGATAAGCTTAAAGTCGCCAGTCGTGATTTGACCAATTTGCCTTTGCTCGATGCCTTGGCAGAAACTCAAATACCAATCATACTTTCAACCGGTATGGCTGGTAAAAAAGAATTGGATGAAGCACTTGAAGTGGTTAACAGGCATCATAATAATATCACTATTTTACATTGTGTTTCCCAATATCCAACACATCCGCAAAATGTTAATTTAAATAGTATTACTTACCTGAAAGAATCATATCCAACGTATACTGTTGGATATTCAGATCACACCATTGGTATTGCTGCCCCGGTTGCTGCTGTGGCAATGGGTGCCAGGGTTATTGAAAAGCACGTTACCCTCGATCGTAATATGAAAGGTACCGATCAGGCAGGATCATTAGGCCCTGACGGTATAAAAAGAATGATGCGGGATATACGTTTATTGGAAATGTCATTCGGTAAGAAAGAAATATTTATCGATCCTACAGTTGAATCTTCCCGAACTAAGCTTGAAAGATCAATAGCTACCAAGCGATTGATCAAAAAAGGTGAAACTTTAAAATTAGAAGACATCCATATGTTATCGCCCGGCGACGGCTTTAAATGGTCTGATAGAAGTAACGTTATTGGCCATAAGGCTTTAAAGGAAATACCGCAGGACGAAGTAATATATAAAGCAGACATAGAGTAGGTAATAACCTGCCAGGAGAATATGTATAAAGCTTTAAACATAAAATGGTATTATATTCTTCTTTTGGCCTGTTTAATTACATTAAGGTTTGCATATCTCGATCAGGATACCCCAGCCTACCAGCTTACAAATATCTCACAAGAAGATGAGCCTTATTATTCAATAAGTGCGGTTCTGAAGTTGTGTAATGACGACGGACGTACAGTTAAGGGTTTTGAAAGAACAAAATCAGAAGGACTTGATATGTATAATAGGTTGTTAACTTATTCATCCCTGAAAATATTTGGCAATAACTATTGGGGGCTGAGAATACCTGATGTAATAGTGTCTTTGCTGTTTCTTCTACTTATGTTTTCTGTTTTTAATTCTATTAGTCCGGGAAATAAATTGTCATTATTGTTAATGGGCATAATGGCAACAAACTTTTATCTCTTTGCTTTCTCACGTTATAATAACCCTCAAATATTTTCGGTATTGGCTGTTACATGGGTTATCTGGCTAATTGTTAAATATGGGTTTGAAAACCCTTTGCCATTAATTGCGCTTGGTTTTTTTGCTGCCTTCGCCGTATTTTTTTGTGTATGTGATGAATTTCTTTTTACTAGCAGGAGTGGGGTTGTTTGTTTTCATAAAAGCAATTCAGCAAAAAAAAACTTTATTGCTGGTGTACTTTCTTACAGGCATAGTTTTGTGTTTCCTGGCTTTTTTTGCCGGATTGCATTTGATTGGCAGCAGTTTAAGTATTGTTGTTAATAAGGTTATAAGTTACGGAGGAGGAGATAACGATATATTATTGGCAAGTGGAAATATTAAGGCTTTATTTCAACGAGGTATAACCGCTCTTACTAATACGGGTTTTTTTCGATATCAGTTACCGCTTTTGTTTGTGTCACTGGTAGTATTGCCTCTGTTGCTTATTAAGGCCTTTAAGAAAAACGAAAAAAATGGTTCCATTTCGCTACTAATATTGCTGATTTTAATTTGTCAAGTCTTGCAGAATTTCTTTGCTATCAGTTATCCGTTCAAGAAGATGTTAGTTGATTTACCTGTCATCATGTTGTTATTATTTCTGGTGTTTAATGATTTTGACCTTAAAACTTTTGTGTTAAAGACATCTGGTAAATTTTTGATGTTAGCATGGCTTCTTGCGGCTATTGTAATTTGTTGGTTTAACTACAAAACCAATAAGTCGCCTGATTATTGGAATTATAACGGTGTAGGGTGCTTTGGTGCGACTCCTATGTGGTTCAATATTATAAATATCGGAAGTTGTATGACATTGGCCGGTATCTTTATTTGGGGTGTATTATTTAATAGCTATAGCTATGGTAAGTCAGCGTTTACTTTTCTCTTTGTTGTTTCTTTACTTATTAACCTGGTGTTTACTATTAATGTGTTTATTGTAAATAGGAAATATGAAGTAAGAGATTGTCTTGTAGGCCTTCGGCCTTTGATCAATAATAAGGTTGTTATAGAAGGGTTTCCACTTACATATCAACTATACACTGATTGTAAGCCTGCTTTAAATGGTTACGAAATTGATTTTATTGATAAACCAAGTAATGAGGTTTTTAATAGAATGTTGGCAAACAAACAAGCAGATTTTGTTATTGATAAGGTTATGTCAGGAAATCCGCCATACCATAAAGACTACCCTGCTCTTACTTTGGTTAAAGTGTGTAACTTTGAGTGTTATAGTTACTATGTGTATAAAAACAGCCTCGAATAATATTTATTGTTAAAATATGCTGCCTAAACTTGTATTAACTGATGTGGATGGGGTACTTACCGATGGAGGTATGTATTACGACCAGAAAGATAATGAATGGAAGAAGTTTAATACCGCTGATAGTTTTGGGGTAATGCTCTGTAGTACTATGGGGATTGAGGTGGTTTTTATAACCGGCGAGGATACTAAAATTGTTGAACGCAGAGCAAATAAATTGAAAATAAAACATCTTATCCAGGGCTCGCGTAATAAATTATCTGATGCTGAAAAGCTTTGCAAAAAGCTGAAATTGAAGTTAACCGAACTAGCATACATCGGTGATGATTACATCGACCTGAATCTATTACAAAAAGTAGGGTTTTCTGGTACGCCTGCCAATGCCCCGAGTTATATAAAAGATAAAGTGGATTTTGTGACTAAAAAATCTGGTGGTGAGGGAGCTTTCAGAGAGTTTATTGAGGAAATATTTAGGCGCGAAGGAATTCTTGATTCCACTATTCAAAAAATACTGGCTGAAAAATATAGCGTAAAATAGAAGACTACTTCAGAGCAGTATGGTGCATTTTAAAACATGGATATTGTTCGTTCGTACCATAATAAGCTTTGCCTTGTCACCTAAAGGCTTTTCTAAATATTCTCTAGCTGGGAAAACGTTGTTTTCACTAACTTTCAGATACCCTGATAAAAGCAAGCATAGTTTTGGCTTCTTTTTGAAAAAGTATTTAGAAGCCTTAACTTGTAAGCGAATAATGCTTAATGATGCATGTCATAAATATACATCAGGGGATATTTTTTTCTATGATAACGATTCTTCGGTAGCTAACGAAAAAGCCAGAAAGGGGCATATTGAATTTTTTTTAAAGCACCCTGTTAATGGTAGCATATGGAAGGATAAACTGCTTGCTTACTTCAGTTTGAGCGATAAGTTTTTACAACTATTGTTTGAAACCTTGCTTTTTATATTCCTGCTTCCGTTAACCCTGTTTGCTGAATATGAAGGTTCATTGGGTATGATTTTTATTGAGTATATAGAATTAGTAAATCTGATTAAAATTGTAAAAAAAGAAGAGGTCAATACTTTGTATTACTATTCTATTTACGAGAAGGATTCAAACATTTCTTCAATTGCATTACAAAATATGGGTGTTAGGGTTAATAAAATAACATCGCTTACACCACTTAAGTTCTGGAATAGTATTATAGTGGCTGCTGATAAACTGATATTATGCGATATGAACCAGTTAGACGAAGTAGATGAATATAAAAGTACTATTCAGGTAGATGCTATAGAAGTTTGGGGGCCGGAAACTATAGCTGGTTCGGCCGCTCATTATTTCAACGGAGGTAGATACGATACGAACAAGAACGTAATAGGTTTTTATTCTACTGCAGCATATATGCGGGCTATGCAAGGAGATGTAGACCATAAAAACAGTGCAAGAAACGAAAATTTAGTTAAATCATACCTGGCAGAGTATTTAAGGGCTAATCGGGCAAAAAAATTAATAGTGTTCCCCCATCCACGTGAAAAACGTGCAGAGAATAAGAGATTAGTAGAAGACCACTATAACTCTTTCTTTAATGGGCTCAGCTTCACAATATATGATAGCGAACTACCTTCTTCCTTATGTTTCGATGCCGTTGATCTTGGTATAGCAATGTATTCGAGCGTTATTTACGAACGGCTTTATTTCGGGTTTAAGTGCCTGATGATGCCGGGTGAAGAGGGCTTAGAACTACCAGGCAAAGCTTTGAGCTATATTTGTGCTAGAAGTAAAGAGGATCTATTTGCCAAAGCTGATATGTTCTCAGATTTAACTGTGCTAGAATATTTTAAAAAAACAGGATTGAAGCAATCTCCCTTTATGGTTGAATTATTGAATACCCCACATAGTAAATGAGTATTGTAATTGTAAATTACGGCTTGGGCAATTTGGCGGCAATTAAAAATATGCTGCGTAAGCTGGGTCATGATTCGGTTATAAGTTCTGATGTTGATGTTATAGCAGGTGCAGGTAAATTAATCATTCCAGGGGTAGGTGCATTTGGCAAAGGAATGGAGAACATTAAAAGCATGAACTTGTTGGATGTGCTTAACAAGAAGGCGTTGAACGAGAAGGTACCTGTACTGGGTATTTGCCTGGGTATGCAGCTTTTAACCTCGCATAGTGAGGAAGGCAATGTAAATGGGTTAAACTGGATACCATTACAAACTAAGAAATTTGTGTTTTCACAGGAACAAAAACTCACTATCCCTCACATGGGATGGACTGACGTTGAATACAAGCCAAATCATTGGTTGTTTGAAGGCTATACTGAACAGCCACGGTTTTATTTTGCGCATTCATATTATGTAGAGTATACCCCAGCGTATTCGGTTGCTGAAGCGGTATACGGGTTTAAGTTTGCTTGCGCTATTGAACATGAAAATATTGTAGGGGTACAGTTTCACCCTGAAAAAAGCCACCGGTTTGGCTTAAACCTTCTCAATAACTTTGCAACGAAATAGCGATGAGGAGAGTGCGTATAATACCGGTATTGCTTATAAAAGGCAATGGATTGTATAAGACCATTGGTTTCAAAAAGCCCAATTATATTGGCGACCCGATTAACGCCGTTAAAATATTTAACGATAAAGGTGTTGACGAAATAGTAATACTTGATATTGATGCTACTATTGAAAAACGCGGACCGAATTTTGTCCTGATAGAAGATATTGCCAGCGAATGTTTTATGCCTATGGCATATGGTGGCGGAATAAGTAATATGGATCAGGCTCGTGCTGTTTTTAATTTGGGTGTCGAAAAGGTGGTTATTAATTCTGCATTTGAAAACAGTGCTGAGCTTGTTGCCCAAATTGCTGAAGAATATGGTAGCCAAAGTGCGGTAGTATCAATAGATTATAAAAAGAGTCTATTGGGTAGCGCTTCGGTTTTTACGGTCGGGGCTACTCATAAAACCAATTCTAACCCTGTAGATTATGCCTTGCAGGCCGTTAAAGCGGGAGCAGGGGAGTTGTTTATTACATCCATAGATAAAGATGGTACCCGTTTAGGATATGATCTACCAATGCTTGCTAAAATAACCACGGCGGTAAATGTGCCTGTTATTGCTTGTGGAGGTGCTGATGGCATGGAAGACTTTTATGACGCTATTACTAAGTCAGGTGTATCCGCAGTTGCAGCGGGTAGTATGTTTGTATATAAAGGCGATATTGATTCGATTTTGATAAATTACCCTTCGCAGGAAGAGATAAATAAGTTGTATGCCCGATTATAAGGAGAATAAAGAAATGAAGGTTTGTGTACGTTGCATTATGGATAATGTAAACGACCCTGATTTGGTATTTGATGAAAGGGGTATTTGTAACCATTGTCTAAACTATGAACGTGAAGTTGCTCAACTGGATTTTCTTAATTCAAAAGGTCAAAACTTAGACTCTGTTTTCGCTAGAATTAAAGAAAGTAGTAAAGGCAAAAAGTATGATGCAGTGCTGGGAGTAAGTGGCGGAGTAGATAGTACGTACCTTGCATATCTCGCAAAAAAAATGGGCTTAAAACTGCTATTGGTACATTGCGATAACGGCTGGAATTCGGAATTGTCTGTTAAGAATATTGAAGGAATCATTCAGCATACAGGGTTCGACCTGCATACAATAGTTCTTGATTGGGAGGAGTTTAAAGATATTCAGCTTTCGTTCTTTAAAGCAGGTGTGGTAGATATTGAATTGCCATATGATTATGCTTTAGTAGCATCCATCTACAAGGTTGCAGAAAAGCACGGAATAAGTAGTTTGTTGAGCGGCCATAACCTGGTTACAGAAGGAACATACATGCCCAAAAGCTGGAGGCACGATAAGTTAGATATTATTAATATAAAGGCTATTCATAAGCTGTTTGGTAAACGTAAAATGAAGACTTTTCCTCATTTTTCAACCTGGAGGATGTCCTATTATTCCCTGACTAAAAAATTCGAAAATATTCGGTTGCTTAACTATGTTAAATACGATAAAAAAGAAGCGAAGGATATAATTATAAAAGAAATGGGCTGGCGCGATTACGGAGGCAAGCACTACGAATCGGTATTTACCCGCTTTTATCAAGGCTATATTTTACCACAGAAATTCCACATCGATAAAAGACAGTTTCATTATTCAGTACTTATTTGTTCCGGGCAAATAACCCGTGAAGAAGCGTTAGAAGAAATGAAGAAACCTACCTATCCAAATCCGCAAATGCTGAAAGAGGACACTGAGTATGTGAAAAAGAAATTGGGTTTTACCGATGAAACATTTGCCCAGTATATGTCGGCGCCCATTCACAAACACACCGATTACCCCAATATGGAGGTTTATTGGAAGCAATACTACAGGGTTATAAAGATACTAGTGCCATTTAAGTTTATTCTTCGGGCAATATTTGAGCGTAAGTAAAAATGGGGAAATCAGTACTTATAGTTTCCTATACTTTTCCTCCTTCTACCAATGTGGGAGGTAGGCGCTGGTCTAAAATGGTGCATCATCTTGCTAGTGCCGGGAATAAAGTTCATGTGTTAACAGCAACACCTAATGAAAAAAGTGAGTATGATACATCTTCTAAAGATGGTATAACAATACATCGTATTAATGGTGGTTACCCGGAAATACTTGCGAATTATAAGATCTCAAGCTTTGTTCAGAAAGTAAAGTATGCATTAACGGTTAGGTATTTAAACCTTACCAATAAAGGGAATATATACGATAAGTCGGTTTGCTGGAAGGATGCTTTGCAAGCTAAGATACTGGAGATAACCAGGCGAGAAAATATAAAGAATGTAATTGTTTCAGCCCCACCGTTTCAGCAAATGCATTATGTGGCTGAACTGAAAGATAAGCATCCTGAATTGAATATTATTCTTGATTTTAGGGACCCGTGGGCCGAACACGCTGATTTTTCAAAATTCTATAGCCTGTCAGATGAACGAATGCGGTACCAACTACAAATTGAAAAAAATGCTTTAGATAAAGTCGACACTGTTATTTCAATTTCGCAAGGCATTACCGAGGGACTTGAAAAAGTATTAGGTAAAGCAAGTGATAAGTTTGTTACCATAACCAATGGTGTTGATTCGTCTGATTATAACTTTTTGAAGAATCTCCCTGTTTCAAGCGATGATAAGTTTCGGATAGTTTATTATGGCTCACTATACCCGCGAACTGAAGATAACCTTGAAGCTTTAGTTGGTTTTATTAATAGGAATATGGAAGTTCTTAAAAAAGCAAATGTGCAGTTTGAGTTTTGTGGGCATGTAAATGATAGTGGATTGACTATTTTGCAGAAGGCTGAGCCAGGATTCATAGTGTATCATGGCGTAAAGCCATATAAAGGGGCCTTACAGATACTTAATGGGGCATCAATGGGACTCATTATAATTGCAAAGGACCATGAGGATATACAGTTTAATACCAAGCTTATGGAATGTATGGCACTCCATAAAAGGATTTTCTTAATTGGCCCTGATGGTAGGGTGGGTAGGTTCCTTGAAGAGAACAAAATTGGAGTTAGATTCTCAAATGAAACCATTGGTGATATGCTGGGCTGGATAACAGACAAGAATAAGCTCAACTCACTTTCTTATGAAAATTTTGACCTCTCTCTTTTTGAATATAGTAACTTAGCAAAGCAGGTTGAGGCGCTACTTAAATAACGACCCTGTTTTAAGGAATGGAAGTAATAACAAGAAATGAAATAGTAAGTCATTCTGATTTTGATGAGAGTGTATTGCCTTATTTTCTATCCGTAGGCTACGAGGCTTTTATAAAGAAGTCTGATAATTACCTGTTGTTTTATTCTAAGATATTAAATACGTTAATGCCGGTACGTAAGTACGCCGTAAAATCATTCGCACTTTTACAAGTCATATATCCACCAGTTACCGTTTCAGGTACAAGGCTTTCAGCAAAAGATGAAAAGCAATTTTTAAATGAATTCACTTCTCTCGTTAAAAAGAAGAAACTAGGAATAAGGGTGGTACAGTCATATAGTTATGCCGTTTTTAAGGCCGTGCCTACAGGTTCTGTTTCTTGCCCCTTTGGTACCTATGTTGTAAATATGGCAAAGCATATTGAAGAAGAGTTATTCTTAGGTATTGACCCTAAAGGCCGTAATAAAATACGGAATGCCCAAAAGAATGGAGTGGAACTGAAATGGGGCGTTAAGCATGTCGCTGATTTTTATAAGCTATATAGGGATACAATGGAGCGTTCTAAAATGTATTGCGATACTGAGGAGCACTTTTTAGAAATGGCAAAGCAATTGAGCAGTAATAATATTTTGTGCGGTGTATCTTATGTAAGTGGTAAACCGCAGGCTGGTTTGTTTATTCCGTATACTGCTTATTCCGGTTACTATTTACATGGGGCAATGGCTGCTAAAATGGATAACCCCGGGGCTATGGATTATTTGCAATGGGAAGCCATACGGATTTTGAAAACTAAGGGTGTTAAACAATATGATTTTGTTGGGGCCAGGCTTAGTAATGTTGCCGGCACTAAATTAGAGGGGATACAGAATTTTAAGAAAAAATTTGGTGGCGAACTTTTGCATGGCCATTTATGGAAGATGGACATAGATACCATGCAGTGCAGAATATTTGACGGGCTTTTAAAAGTTAATCGCACTTTAAAGCGTGCAGTGAAGCATAAAGATATTATTGACGAAGAGCTTGAAAAATTAGTTGAGTAATATGCGCAACAAGCCCGTAAAAAATGTTCTGTTCACCTTCGATTATGAACTCTTTTTAGGAAAGAAGAGTGGTAGTGTTTATAGGTGTGTCATAGAGCCCACACGCAAGCTACTCAATCTTTTTTACGATTATAATATTTCTTCAGCCATTTTTTTTGTGGATACCCTTTGGCTTTTTCGGTTAAAGAAGGTTACAGAAGAAAGCTCTATTGCTAAAAAGGACTATGAGATGGTAGTTGAGCAGTTACAGCAAGCTGTTCGGTTGGGGCATTACGTGTTTCCGCATTTGCACCCACATTGGATAGACGCTACTTATTTAAAGGAAGCTAATCAATGGCAGCTTATCAACTACTCGCATTACCGCATGCATAATATTGATAAAAATGAACGCGAAAAATGGTTCAATGAGTCGGTGGAATTATTAAGGGAAATTGTGGGTAATAATTATATTCCGGTTGGTTACCGGGCTGGCGGTTGGTCAATACAACCATTTGAGGATTTCGATCCTTTGTTTCAAAAGCATAATGTGCAATGCGATTTTAGTGTGTTGCCTGGGTCAAAGTATATTTCGCCTGGCCAGCATTACGATTTCTCAGATGTTAAAACAACTATTCCGTATACTTTCTCTACCGATGTGGCTGTGCCTGGTAATGGCAGATATACAGAATTCCCAATCAGTATACTGCAGCTTCCAAGTGTAAAAAGACTGATAAATAGGTTCTATTTGAAATACCTTTGGTGGAGCGGCTCCCGCTCTCATGGCGATGGAGTGGGTATAGTATCTGATATTGGGCCTCCTACAATGGATAAAGGGAACGAAATGGTATCTGTGGAATTAATAAACGAGGTGAAGCTATCTCTATATCTAAAGTTCTTGAGGAAGAATGATTACATGCAGTTTATATCGCACCCCAAAATGCTTACTCAGTATAACATTGATACATTCCGCAATTTTATACGTAAGGCAATACGTTCCTATAAACTGAATACCGATTTCATGAAAATGAAACCTGAGAATTAAAAAGCGCATGGATTACTATTTCCCAGGCCCGATTGAAACCCTTAAGATACCCCATAACAAAGGGTTGTTGAAGTATTCTGTCAATTCAGGCGAAAATGCAGTAAGGCTTGTGCTTAAATGTTTTGGCCTTCAACCTAAGGATAAGGTGGCAGTTCCTTTATTTGTATGCGATTCGTTAAAGGAGGCTGTTATAAAAGAGCACCTGCAGCCGCTATATCTCGATATTAAAGAAAGTAATTATTGGACAAATTATGATTTGGAGCTAATAGAAAAACAGAATGTAAAGGCTATTATATTGGTTCACTTATACGGCTTTATCCATCCGGATACTAATGCAGTAAGTCAATTTTGCAAAGAGAATGGAGTGTTGCTAATACATGACATGGCCCAATGTTATGGAACTGATGAATCGCTACTTACATACGGAAGCATCATATACTCATTTGGCCCGGGCAAGTCTACTACTGCAGCAGGTGGTGGGTTGATTAAAACCATAGATGAGAAATTCTACACCAGCCAAATAAACAATCCTCCCTGGTGGGCTAATATTAAGTCTGGTCTTTTTTTTAAATCAAGGGTATTTGGGTATAAGTTCTCTGTTTTAGATAAACTGTGGCAAGCTGTCTTATCAAGATGTGCTTTAGGTAAGTCTATTGAAACGATGAGTGGTAACCAAAAGGATGCTGCAGAGTACGTTATGGAGATTGTTAATGGTAAAACTAAAGTGCGGAAAGAAAAGTATGGGGTATTATCTGATTCAATAACCAATAATCCTGAACTTACAATTGCCTACGATGATAATGAGGGTCTTTATTTTAAGTGTGTTATAAATGTAAAGAGAGACGTTCAAAAGTTTAAAGAATATCTGAGAAGTAATGCTGTTCCTTTTTTTAGTCTTTGTGACTCAATTACTATTGGTACAAATGAAACTGCCGATAAGCCCAGGTTCATTTTAAATGCCCAGCGGTTTATAGAGCTTTCAACTGAGGCAAGCATACCTTTAGTTGAGATTAAAAGGGTAGGCGAGGTATTGGCTAAATATAGATAAGGCATTGCTGTAAAAGGTTATTTTTGCAAGGTGAAAAAACGAATACTCATAGTAATAGGCACCCGCCCTAATTTCATTAAGGTTACCCAATTTAAAAGATTGGTAGCGCAATACCCGAATTTAGATTGCCAGATAGTTCATACAGGGCAGCATTTCGACGATGCTATGTCTTCGGTGTTCTTTAAGCAGTTTAACCTACAGCCCGATATATTTTTGAATATAAAGCCCGGTTCTCCTGTTTCGCAAATAGCTGAGATAATGTTAGGGCTTGAAAAGGTAGTAAATGAATATAAGCCCAATCTTATTATTGTTCCGGGAGATGTAAACTCAACACTTGCAGGTGCATTGGTTGCTACCCGAATGGATATACCACTTGCTCACCTCGAAAGCGGACTGCGTAGTGAGGACCGCACTATGCCTGAAGAGATTAACCGAGTGCTTACTGATGCCATAGCCGATTACTTTTTTGTAACAGAGCAAAGCGGTTATGATCACTTGATAAAAGAAGGACGAAAAAAAGAAAGTATATACTTTGTAGGCAATACCATGATAGATACCATGGTTGCTTTTTCTGACAGTATTGAAAAGTGTACAATATTAAATAAGCTTAATATCAGCCCTAAGAAGTTTGTATTGATGACCATTCATCGTCCTTCGAATGTTGATACCGAAGAAGGCTTAACGAAACTTAGTAGGCTGATTGCACATCTTACAAAAAGATACAAGCTTGTTTTTCCGGTGCACCCACGTACTGTGAAAAATATGCAGAAGTTTGGCTTGTATGATGAGATTAAGCAAAATCCGAATTTGATATTCTCTGAGCCAATGGATTACTTTTCTTTTCAGAAGCTTATAAAAGAAAGCGCCTTTATAATTACCGATAGCGGAGGGATACAGGAAGAATCTACTTTCTTGCAAATACCTTGTCTTACACTAAGAGCTAACACCGAGAGGCCAGTGACGGTTACCTTGGGTACTAATGAACTTATTCCTTTCGATCTGGATTTGATTCAGCAGAAAATAGAAAGTATTGAGAAGGGAACATACAAAAAAGGTACTATACCACCCATGTGGGATGGCAAATCGACGGAAAGAATAGTAAAAGTGCTTTCTGAAATTCTCTAGAATAAGCCTCCGAACAGCTTACTGTCAATAACCTTAATTACCTTATCAAGGTCATCTTGCTTCTCTGAGAAATTATTATCGTCAACGTCAATGATAATAAGCTTACCCTTAGTTTCATGTTCGTAAGTGTCAATCCATGCTTCGTAACGCTCATTTAATCTTCTGAGGTAATCGAGGCGGATAGATTCTTCGTAAGGGCGACCACGTTTTTGTATTTGCTTTACCAATGTAGGCACTGTTGCCCTCAGGTAAATAAGTATATCGGGTGGCAATACAAACTCGAGCATGGTTGCAAATAACGACATGTAATTTTCATAATCACGTGTGGTCATTAAACCCATTGAATGAAGGTTGGATGCAAAAATGTATCCATCTTCGTATATGGTGCGGTCTTGTATAACAGTCTTGTTGTTCTTACGTATTTGCTGTATCTGTTGTAAGCGGCTGTTTAAAAATGATACTTGCAGGTTGAATGACCAGCGCTGCATGTCTTCGTAAAAATCATTTAAGTAAGGGTTCTCATCTGCATCTTCAAAGTGAGGTTTCCACTTGTAGTGTTTTGCCAGCAAACGCGTAAGGGTTGTTTTGCCTGAGCCTATATTACCTGCTACTGCTATAAGTTTACCTTGCATGATACGTAATGATTTCGCTATGTTATTTTGAAACACAGCAAAAATAGTTAATTAACTATTCCATGCAAGGAATAAATAATAATTCTGAAGGGAAATTATTTTGCATAATTGAGATGTGATAAAATGTGATTAAATGCCATGATGGTGGTGAAGCAGAGCTTGATAATAAGATTTAATATTCAGCTAACAGAATTGTTATATATTGGGGCAGTAAATTCGTCTTTAGTAGATCAAATAATAATAAACCCAAAAACAAATCATCATGGAAAAAACAGCAAACGCATTAAACTGGTTCGAAATTCCTGCAAAGGATATTACCAGGGCAAAGAAATTTTATGAATCTATTTTTAACATTAAAATGGAAGACATGCCTGAAATGATGGGCATGAAAATGTCAAGTTTCCCGGCAGACATGGGTAATGGAAAAGTTTCTGGCGCTTTGGCTCAAAGCACAAACCACAAACCTTCTACCGATGGAGCTGTTGTTTATTTAAATGCCAACCCAAGTATTCAAACTGTAATTGATAGGATTGAATCAAACGGTGGCAAAGTTGTGATGCCTAAAACACAAATATCTCCTGAAATTGGTTGTATGGCATTCTTCGTTGATACTGAAGGTAATAGGGTGGGGTTGCACGCACAAAACTAAAGCTGTATTTAAGGCACGAGAAGCCCTGCAATATGCAGGTTTTTTTTTGTTTTATAAAACTCAATCTAAAAGGTTCATATTTTGTTGATATAATATTATTGGAAAGAAGACTCGAAAAAACTATATTTGTATAGTTAAGAAAACTAAATCGTTTATTTTGTTTGAAAGAGTAGTATGAAATTAAAAATACAAAGTTTTTTATTTATTCTTATCGGCCTGTTTTGGTTTGGTAAAAGTTTCTCTCAAACTGTTAGTATACCTCATGAGTATTTATTTTTTAGCCGCGATACTTTAAATGGATTTGATTGGAAAGGAGCCCTGGGTAGTCACGAAGCCAAAGGTCTAAAAGGAGAAAGACTTTTAAGATATATACATATTAAGGAAAGGCAGTTTGTTGTAGACAAGTATAATTTGTCAATGCTAGAAGAATCTGATAATACACCAACACCTAAATATGATGCTGCCTTTGCATCGGTTTGTAATAATGCTGATTTCGAGACAGGTGATTTTACAAATTGGACTGGGTTTGTTGGTCAAAATGCCAATTCAACCAAAGCTTTAAAGAGTATTGTAGCTGGAATTGCCCCTAACCAAGGTGCAACTAATGCTGCAGAATCTTCGTGTAACTGGTTTACGTTATGTACAGCTGCTTCTCCTGTTGATCCATATGGTAGCTTTCCAATGCTTGATCCAGGTGGAGGGAAGTATGCTTGTCGTATAGGAGGAGAGAGTGCGAATGCTGGTTGTAACTATAGTAATGGTGGTTTTCCAGCTGACGGTGTTGGAGAGCTTATTCAACAGGCATATACAGTTACATCTGCTAACTCGCTTTTTACCTTTAGATATGCCGTTTGTCTTTGTGATGGCGGACATACTTTAACTGAAGCACCTTATTTTGAAGCACAAGTACTTGATGCATCTGGTGCTAAAATTACATGCTTGGATTATAATATTCATTGTACTAACGGTACTCCTCCTGCTGGATTTCAAACCTCTAATACGACTGCTGCTCAAGCTTTGTCAGATCCCGTATATTATAAGGGATGGACTACCTTATCTTTTAATCTGAAGCCGTATATTGGAACGACAGTTACTCTTCAGTTTATTGCTGCAGGCTGTATTTATGATGTGCATTTCGGGTATGCTTATATAGACTGCTCTTGTGGCCAGGTTTACCCTACTATTGTACCTACATGTACTAACGCTACATTAACGGGTCCTCCAGGTGATAGTTTATATGCATGGTCAGGGCCTAGTATAGTAGGCCCATCCAATGGTCAATCAGTAGTAGTTAACCAAAGTGGAACGTATACCTTGGATGTTACTATAAGTAAAGGTTGTACCTATACATTAGATACAACGGTTACTATTAACCCTTCACTTACTGTTACAACTACCCCCAATAATATTGCTTGCTTTGGAGAAAAAGGCAATATCACTTCAAACGTAACCGGAGGTAATCCCGGGTATACTTATAGTTGGAATAATGGAGAGACTGGAGCAAAGGATTCATTATTACCTGCCGGAACATATACATTAACAGTTAAAGATTTGTCAGGATGTACACAAACATCAACTGCAACAATAACCGGACCTACTAAATTAACAGCTACACTTTCCACAACTCCATCGAATTGTTCCTCAAATAATGGTTCCGCTACAGTAGCGGTAAGTAATGGAAGTCCTGCGTATACTTATTCATGGAATACTGGACAAACTACCTCGGCTATTACAAATGTTGCCGCAGGTACCTATTCAGTTACTATTACTGATACGCATAGCTGCAGCATTGATACTGTGGTTACCGTACCGAGTACGGGTGCAACAATTACACCAACTATAACGGCTACTAATATACTGTGTAATGGAGCGGCAAATGGCACTGCATCTTTAACGGGTATAAGTGGGGGAACGCCAGGCTATACTTATTCTTGGAGTAATGGAATTACAGGAACTAATATTACTGGGTTATCTGCAGGTGCCTATACTATTACAGCTAAAGATGCTAATGGCTGTATTGGTACAGCTACTATCGCAGTTACTGAGCCAACAGCAATCAATCCTGTTGTAGCTACTACTAATGTATTATGTAATGGCGGGAATGGAAGTATAACTACCGCTGGTACTTCTGGTGGTACACCGGGATATACTTATTCATGGACAAACGGAGCAACTACATCTGCTATAACTGCAGGTGCGGGCTCATACACGGTAACTATTACAGATAATAATAGTTGTACTGTTACGGCCAATTCAACTATAACACAACCGGCAGTTATAACAGAAACCTCCTCAATTACTCCACCTACATGCGGTTCAAGTAATGGCTCCGCCGGTTTAGTTACGGTGTCTGGTGGAACTCCCGGATATACATATAAGTGGAGCTCAGGTCAAACTACTTCAACGATTTCGGGTATAGCAGTTGGAAACTTTACCGTTACTATTACCGATGCAAATAATTGTACGCAACCTGTACCAATTGTAGTACCTAATTCAAATGGGCCGAGAGATTCTATTACTAATACGGTAAATGAAAAATGTTTTGGGCAAACCATTGGTAGCGCAACTGTGGGGGTAGCAAATGGAACCCCCGGATATACCTATGCATGGACTCCAAGCGGTGGCACTAATGCAACGGCTAGTAATCTGGCTGCTGGCGTTTATACGGTTACCGTTCAAGATGCGGCAGGTTGTAGTACTTCAGCAATTGATACTATAAAACAACCTACGCAGTTATTGCTTAGTGGCGCATCTTTTCCTGTAAGTTGTAATGGAGAGTGTAATGGTCAGTTGTTAAGTATCCCTTCTGGTGGTACTAAGCCATATATATATTCATGGAGTAATGGGGCTACATCAACGAGTCAATTAAATGTATGTGCCGGAACTTATTCGGTTGTTGTTACTGATGCGAATGGTTGTGTTGTTGATAGTACTGGTCTTGTCGTTAGTCAACCAACTCCGGTAACCGGAGCGGTTACGCCGGTTACGGCAACATGTGGGCTTCCTAATGGAAGTGCTTGTGTTAATGGAGGCTCTGCCGGCGGCGGAACGCCTGGGTATACATATGCGTGGAGTAATGGGGCAACCACAACATGTATAAATAATGTTTTACCCACTAATTATACTTTGATAATTACAGATGCTAATAAATGTAAGGATACTGTTAATTTTATTGTTCCTAGTTTACCTGGCGACACTGCAATAATTACCGGAATTACAGATGTACTATGTTTTGGTGGTAATAATGGTTCAGCGGTTGGCGGAGGGAAAGGCGGAACACAACCATATTCTTATTCCTGGAGTCCAACATCACAAACTACACAAACTGCATCCAACCTTATTGCGGGTAATTATACATTAACAGTAACTGATAAAATTGGTTGCACTAGTACAGTAACTGTTACAATAACTCAACCTGCTTTGGTAGTAGCTACACCAAGTGGCCCCCAGGTTATATGTATTGGGCAATCGGCTACCTTATCTGTTTCAGCGATAGGCGGTACGCCAGGATATACTTATAACTGGATGCCTGGGAATTTAACTGGCCCTTCTGTCAGCGTTTCGCCTTCTAAAACTACAACCTATACTATTACTACTGTCGATGCAAATAATTGCCCTTCATTGCCGGTTTATGTTACAGTTACAGTAAACCCCCCATTAACTATTAGTATTTCTCCTAACAAAGCAACTTGTCCGGGGGGAAGCTTAAGCTTTACAGCTACTGTTAAAGGGGGAGATGGAATTTATACCTACAGTTGGGTACCACCCGCAGGTTTAAATGATACCAATACGGCCACAGTAACATCAACGCCGGGTACTACTACCGAATATACTGTAACCGTGCACGATGCTTGTGGTGATGTTCCCGTAATAGATAGTGTAAAAGCCATAGTTGATCCTATACCAGTGGTTAATTTTATTGCTGATACCTTGAATGGATGTACCCCTTTGTGTATTAGATTTAATGACACTAGCACTATTGCTGCCAGTGGAAATATAAGCTCATGGAGCTGGACATTTGGCGATGGAGGAGCATCTGTAGCAAAGGATACTATGTATTGTTATCAAAATGCTGGTGTGTATACAGTTGGCTTAATAGTAACGTCTGATAGCGGTTGTGTTGATAGTCTGATAATCCCTAATATGATAACAGCATACAGCCACCCTGTGGCTAAATTCTCAGCATCGCCACAACCAACTACTATAATGAACCCTACCATCTATTTTAAAGATGAAAGTACTGATGCATATGGTATAAAAACATGGTTCTGGGAATTTAAGGATCAAACAGATAATACCAGCTCAATTGAAAACCCACAACATACCTTTATTGATACAGGACGATATTGCCCTGAATTGACTGTAGTAAATATTCATAATTGTGTGGATTCAACTGAAGAATGTATTGAAATATCTCCATTTTTTACTATTTATATTCCTAATGCATTTTCGCCAAACGGTGATGGTTTAAATGATGTGTTTACCGCTAAAGGAACTTACATATGTAGCTTTGGCATGTATATATTCGACAGATGGGGAATGATGCTTTATAACACTAATGATATTAACCAAGGGTGGGACGGTACAGTAAATGGTGGCACCAATATTGCACAAGAGGATACTTATGTTTACCTTATTGAAGCAGTTGATTGTGTAGAACATAAGAAACACCGTTTTGTTGGTCGGGTTAGTATAGTTAAATAAATTGCAAGTAAAATGCCAAAGACAATTACGCAAAAGGTAATGTTTAAGAACACTGATTCAGATGTTCTGTATTCTATGTTCCTCGATTCAAAGCATCATACAGTGATAACCGGTGGTGTTCCGGCAAAAATATCTGCTAAAGAAGGTGCAAAGTTTTCAGTGCATGAAGGATATATAACCGGAAAGAATCTGCAGTTGGTTAAAAACAAATTAATAGTTCAGTCGTGGTATGGATCTGATTGGGCAAAGGATGATGTGGATTCTACTTTTATTTTATTGTTCGAGCAAAAAGGTAAAGATGCTGTTATTAATATGGTGCATGCTAATATACCCGATGAGCACGCCGATAGTATTAAACAAGGCTGGAATGATTACTATTGGAAGCCATGGAAAAACTATTTGGCTTCTTTGAAAAAATAGAGCCTATGAAAATTATAGTAATAACAATAATTGTTACTTTATTTCTTTGTGTTGACTGTAAGGCCCAAAAAGTTCCTTCGCCTTCTGATCCTTGTCAAAAACTTGATACTAATAATATAAAACAACTTTTGCTGGGTACCTGGGCTGATGTAAGTGATACATCCCACACAATTTACTTTTCACCCGATTCTTTGGTTGAAAATATTAAAGTGAATATGGATGGTAAACCTAAAAGCGATGTTTCGTATTGGTCGTACAAATTAATCGATAACCTTTTTTCATCTGATGCAGTTACTTGCTATTCACTCAGGGAAATGAAAGAAGGCTATGCTCACCATACTGATGTTGCTATAAATTCAGTGGATGCCCATTATCTACTATTAGGTTCAGGAGGGAAGTCGGTTTTCAGAAAAAGGTAATTGGATAATCTTCTTAAAGCAACCTAACATTAATAGGGGATATTATTATTACGCATACCGTCTTGTCCGCTTAGAAAAGGGTTCGGATTAAGGAACCGAAGCGATATTTCAAAACCTCCTAGTCCTGTAGTTGCATTTATTAATGATGATGTGTTAAGGTCATAGCTTAAACCAATTGCATATGAACCCAGTTCTAGTCCTAATAATGCAACTATAGCATCATTCCATCGATAATACGCACCTAAGTATATTGCGGCCCCTTGTTCACCCGTGTATTTGTGTTGCGACCTAAGGGCATACCGCAGTTTTGAACCAATATCAAACTCCTGTGCAGGCCCTTGTTGCATGAACATAAAAGAGGGTACAATGCCAAAATTGGTATTGTTAATAAGGTAAAATACATTACCATGCAATACAAAGCGCATGTATAAATCAGATCCTGGCGTTGATTGACCGTAGTATGATAATTGGGGTTCGTTTACATGGAATACGGCCGCTCCCAAATTTAATTTAAATTGATTGTTCTTTGTCATCGTGGTTTGGCCTTGTGTATAATGATAGTAAATACCCGCAGAAAAGTCAAGGTAAGAGAATGAGTTACCTGTTGACGGTTCACCACTTGGTGCGTGGGGGTCATACTGGCCATTAATTACCTGTTCTCCCCATTCAATGTTTTGCAAATTTATACTTTGCTGTCCCCAGCCTGCCTGCAGGCCTCCAGAAAGGCTACTTGATGGATTTAAATAAATGCCGCTGGCAATTGTAAGATCAACATTGGTTGTTTGCAGGTTAGCATTGGCAGTCTTATCTGAGAAAAAGGATATGCCTGGCGACAAGTAGCCTTTTATCCATTTCTTCATTACGTTATGTAGTTGAAATGAGGCTGCCATAGTATTGTATCCGTAATTACTGCCAGATATAGTTGGCCATTGGTTGCGGTAGTTGACTGTAGCTAAAATTTGACCACTATATGCTCCGCAAACTGCAGGGTTTAAAGTAAGTGGGCTTTCATCAAACTGCGAAAAATGTATATCCTGAGCATTTAGCGTAAAGCTTAATGCAAACAAGATCACTTTCGATAGAAGCGTTTTGTAAAATGAACCTTTTTTTGTGTTCATTTTTGTTATGCTTTACAATATAGTTTCATACATATTCATTTTAAGTAAGCTATCGTACTAATAATACATCTCCCTTTTTCTTAATCTCTTGTCCGGTTACCAGTGATGTATTAAGATAATATATATAATTGCCAGGGTTCATGGGTTTGCCTTTATAAGTACCATCCCAACCCATGCTAATATCATTGCTTTCAAACACTTTATTCCCCCAACGATCGTATACGGCAAAATAATAATCCGTTACGCATTCTGCAGTTACGTATAGTACATCGTTATGCCCATCGCCGTTAGGAGAAAATCCTGTAGGTACAAATACATAACCACATTTTTCAATAACTGTAATAGTTACCGAATCACCGGATTTGCAACCACCGCTATCAGTTATAGTTAGAAAATAAGTACCAGTAACTTTTGGGCTTATTGTAGGGTCGGGGCAAGTTGCACAGCTAACATCAGTTGTTGGGCTCCATATATACCTATAACCATTGGACACAGGAGTTGTAACTAAGCTTGCGCTACCACCAAGATTAATAGTTGTATCACAACATAAAGTTGCAACCGGTATAGATGAAACTATAACAATGGTGCTATCTATAGCCGAGCATGGCCCATTGCTTATTGTAACTGTATATGTAGTGGTGCTTATGGGTGATGCCGTTGGGTTAGCAATTGAAATTGAACTTAGTCCTGTAGCCGGCGACCACGAATAAGTTGAACCGCCAGAGGCGCTTAAATTTATTTTCGAACCTGCGCATATGTTCTCTTTGTAACTGCCGACTGATGCGGTAGGTGTTGAATTAACTGTGATAGTTACTGTGCCAGAGCTTGAGCAGCTGCCGGAAGTACCAATAACAGTATATGTTGTAGATGAAATTGGTGTCGCAGTAATAGGAGTGCCCGTAGTTGATGATATTCCTTTGTTTGGACTCCATGTGTATGAAATTGCTCCACTTGCAGAAAGTGTTGTTGAGTCTCCTTTACAAAGTGATGTGCTTGATGAAGATACGATAACTGTAGGAGTTGGGTTTACGGTGACACTTACTTTAGCTGAATCGACGCAAGCACCGTTTGAACCTACAACAAAGTATGTTATGCTGCTGGAAGGACTGGCAAAAATATTGGCACCTGTGGTTGAAGATAGTGATGTGTTTGGGCCCCATATATATGTTGTAGCGCCTGTTGCCATAAGGGCAGTCGAGTCGCCGGAACAAATTATAGGATTGGATGCTGAGACTGTTACGCTTGGTTTGCTAGTAACCTTGATGGGTATTTTAGAAGAATCAGAACAACTTCCATTCTTACCGGTTACTGTATACGTTACAGAGGTTGTTGGGTAGGTAGTTGTTGTAGCGCCGGTGGTTGAAGTTAATGAAGTGTTTGGGCTCCAGGTATAGGTTGCAGCACCCGTTGCCGATAATTTAGCAGAGTCACCTTTACAAATAGAATTGGTGGACGCCGATATTGTAACTGTTGGAGTAGGGTTAACAGTAATTGTCTTTAAAGCAGTATCAGAACAGCCTCCGTTTGAACCTGTAACAGTATATGTTACAGTATTGGTGGGTTTGACAAAGACTGCCGAACCACTTGTTGTTGATAAGCCGGTATTCGGTGCCCAGGTATAGCTGGTGGCACCATTCGCCGATAATTTGGTAGAATCACCAGAACAGATCGTGGAAATTGAGGCTGAAACCATAACCGTAGGAATAGGGTTAACTGTAATACTTACCTTAGATGAATCAGAACAACCATTACTTGTGCCAATAACAGTAAACGTAGTATTAGAAGTTGGGCTGGCATAAGTCGATGCTGCGTTGGGAGTTAAAAGGCTTGCAGCCGGTGACCAAATATAAGTTGTCGCTCCTTTTGCGGAAAGCTTAGTAGAATCTCCTTTGCAGATTGAATTAGCTAAGGCTGACGAAGTAACTGTTGGAGTTGGATTTACGGTTAATATTACCTTAGCTGAGTCGGTGCATCCGCCGCTATTCCCAATTACTGTATAGGTAATTGAGGTCGCAGGTTTGGCAACCACAGTATCGCTTGTAACTGAAGAAAGACCTTTGTTCGGGATCCATATATATGTTGTAGCTCCAGCTGCAAATAAACTGTCAGTGGCTCCAGAACAAATGGTTGAGTTATGAGTATAAGCAGTAACTGTTGGAGTGGGGTTAATAGTCAGGGTTAATTTGGTAGAATCGGAACAGCCACCGGTGTTTCCAATTACAGTATATGTAGTTGTTGAACTCGGGTTAGCAAAGGTTGATGCAGAACCCGGTGTCAAAAGATTTGTATTAGGTGCCCATGTATAGCTCGAGGCACCATTTGCAGAAAGCTTGGTAGAGTCTCCTTTGCAAATTGTAGTACTTAAAGCTGATGCTGTGATTGTTGGAGTTGTATTTACTGTAATTACAATTTTTGCAGAATCAGAGCAACTGCCAGTTATTCCAATGACAGTAAACGTAGATGTAGCACTAGGTTTTAAATAAGCTGTATCTGCTGTAGATGTGGACAATCCTGCATTCGGGCTCCAGGTGTAGGTATTGGCGCCAACAGCATATAAAGTATCGGTTGCTCCAGAACAAACAGTAGCAGCATAAACAGATGCAGTTACTGTAGGAGTAGGATTTACTGTAATGGTAATTTTCGCAGAATCAAAACAAGTGCTGGTTGTTCCAATTACAGTATAGGTTGTTGTATTAGTAGGGTTGGCAATAACCGTATCTTTTATAGAAGAAGATAAACTAGTATTAGGGTTCCATGCATAAGTTGTTGCACCTTTTGCAAATAAAGAATCTGAATTACCGGAACAGATTGTAGAGACAGAAGCTGATGCCAAAACAGTAGGAGTAGGATTTACCGTAATGGTAACTTTAGCTGAATCAAAACAAGTGCCGGTTGTTCCAATTACAGTGTAAGTTGTTGTATTAGTAGGGTTGGCAATAACCGTATCTTTTGTGGAAGAAGATAAACCAGTATTAGGGTTCCATGCATAAGTTGTTGCACCTTTTGCAAATAAAGAATCTGAATTACCGGAACAGATTGTAGAGACAGAAGCTGATGCCAAAACAGTAGGAGTAGGATTTACCGTAATGGTAACTTTAGCTGAATCAAAACAAGTGCCGGTTGTTCCAATTACAGTGTAAGTTGTTGTATTAGTAGGGTTGGCAATAACCGTATCTTTTGTGGAAGAAGATAAACCAGTATTAGGGTTCCATGCATAAGTTGTTGCACCTTTTGCAAATAAAGAATCTGAATTACCGGAACAGATTGTAGAGACAGAAGCTGATGCCAAAACAGTAGGAGTAGGATTTACCGTAATGGTAACTTTAGCTGAATCAAAGCAAGTGCCGGTTGTTCCAATTACAGTATAGGTTATTGTATTAGTAGGGTTGGCAATAACCGTATCTTTTGTAGAAGAAGATAAACCAGTATTAGGGTTCCATGCATAAATTGTTGCACCTTTTGCAAATAGTGAATCAGCATTGCCTGAACATATTGTGGAAGCAGAAGCGGTTGCAATAATTGTTGGGGTGGGGTTTACGGTAATGGTTATAGTTGTGGAGTCGTTACAACTTCCATTGGAGCCAATAACGGTATAAGTGGTCGTTGCTGTCGGCTTGGCTATAACGGTGTCTGCAGTTGTTGAGTTTAACCCTGTTAAAGGCTTCCAAGTATATAAGGCCCCGCCTTTGGCAATAAGCTTAATAGAGTCACCTGAACAAATTGTTGTGGCGCCAGATGGTGTGATTGTTATATTAAAAGGTGGAGGGGATGTAATTGTAATAGTGTCAGTAACTGTGCAGCCGGTAACATCTTTAACTGTGCAGGTATAGGAGCCTGCACAAAGCCCTGTTGCGGTTGAGGTTGTTTGGACTGGGGTTGTGTTCCATGAATATGTATACCCAGGCGCACCTCCGGAGGTGGCCGCAGAGGCTTGTCCATCACAAACTCCATTGCATGTTAGGTTCGTTGCGTTTATAATACGTGAAGTCAATTTTACTCTTGTTAATACCCAGGGTGAAAATGTGTTTTGGTTTGGGATTGGCCCAATCGATCCTATTCCTGTAACTGTACCCAGGCTTCCCGGGCCCGCTTGTAAATCCCATAAAGTGCCATTCCAGTGCTGTGCTTTGAATGTATCTATGGGGTAAAGAGTAGTATTTTCCGCACCCATATAAGAGAATGTAAGGTTAGCAGTAGTAGGTGCAGAAGTTTCAATATCCCAAAATCTGTCTATCGCATTATTTACAGAATCGGGGGTGCCCGCCATATTAGTAACTGGCCCTACATCCGTTGCAGTTGGATATGGCACATTTTGCTGGGTTGTATGCCATGTAGATAAGCTTATGCTTGAGCTGCCCTGTGTTGTTTTGTTGAATGTAAATGGAATGTAGTTGGCTATATTATTACCTATTCCGAAAGGAAAAATATAATTTCCTGTATCTGTGCCTGTATTCCACTTAATATAGTTGTATTGAGATTCAGAAGTTATTTGTCCACTACCAAGACGTATAATACCTAGTGTGTCATTTTCATTAACAACGAAATAAGTTCCCAATGTGGAGGTACCGCCATTCAATACTATAAAGGCACCATTAATTACTACAGCATTGTTTTGGGAAAAGCCCAACACTCTTCCCAAGAGCAATAAAAAAAAGAGTATGTGTTTGGTTTTCACGTTAGTTGCTTGCTGACTTTGAATAGATATAGAGTTAACTATTTGCCTGAGGCATCAGCTTTTTCGCTAAGTGAATAGATGAGTTTTTTTAGGTCTGCAATATCCTTTTCATCTTTTAGCTGACTATTCTTTAGGTCACTATTCATAGCATCAGTGTTTTTATAAATAGTTTCCATCTTTGCAATTAAGTTTCTCAAGCTATCTATCATTTGTTGTTGTTCCTGCACGGCTTTTACCAACGGAACCACAAAATAGGTATAGCCAAGCCCATACAACCCATCAGGGGTAGTTGGTTTAGAAATTCCGCAGAAGTCGTAATTACATGCCTTGGCAGCTGCTTCTACTTCTTGTGCAATAAATCCACTTTGGTTTATTTTTTCAATATCATATTTACCTTCCCAATTTCCATCATCCTTTATTCCTAAAATCTGGTTCTCGCGGTGTATATTGTAATAAAAAGTAACTGGCCTTAGTTTTGTAATAAAAGCAAGCCCGGGTATGTTATCTTTTATGCTATCTTTTATTCGTTTATCACTATATGCAGTTATAGATGTTACCTGGGCACGGATAGCAGTAATGCTTGTATTGCCAAGGTTTACAGTATTTGCTGTGCCGGCACCAGTTACTATTCCTGAATTATAACCCAGGTAGGTAGTATTGGATACTATTATAGGCCCACTTGCCACCCCTGATTGGTACCCAACATAAGTATTAAAAGTACCACTGGTATTTAAATACCCTGCACTATCACCTACAAAAACATTGTTGCTGCCTGTGTTTGCATAACCAGCTATTGCCCCAATACCCGTGTTACTCATACCAGTAACATTTGAAAAAAGTGCCTCGTATCCCGATGCTGTATTATTAGTGCCCTTTGTGTTTTTATTTAGTGCGACTGAACCCTCAGCAACATTACCGGCCCCTAAAGTATTTTTAAATAAAGCTTCATATCCATTTGCAGTATTATGTCCGCCCGTGGTGTTTGCTGTTAGAGCCTTAAATCCACTTGCTGTATTATGCCCACCTGAAGTGTTCTTGTATAACGCCGATAATCCATTGGCCGTATTATAATTGCCGCCCTTATTGTTGTTTAACGCATAAGCCCCACTTGCTGTATTGTCAATCCCTGTTGTATTTGAATATAGCGAGGAATAGCCGATGGCTGTGTTACTATCGCCAATTGTATTAGTATAAAGGGTGTTGGTTCCAAATGCTGAATTATCACTTCCTGTGGTATTACTATAAAGCGCATTGGCACCGACCGCGGTATTACTGTCTCCGGCTACATTCAGCATTAAAGCATTATACCCAACTGCTGTATTATGCCCACCAGATGTGTTGCTGAAAAGTGCTTTTGATCCGAGGGCGGCATTGCCGCTACCTCCTGTATTAGTACTTAATGCTCCTCCGCCAATTGCAACATTACTATCTCCTGTAGAGGCCGGATAATTACCGGCAAGGTAACCGAAGAAAGAGTTGTATAAAGCGTTGTCGATCCTGCCTGCCTGTTTATTGTTTATCCTAAAACTTAAGGGAATATTGTCTGTTGTCCCTAAAAAACTTGTTCCATCAACTGTTCCTGCATTTCCCAGTAAATTCCATGCAGTTGCAATTGAAGAATTGCTCGTTAATAATAAAACCCACAGTGGCGCAACGGGTGTTCCACTGTTATAATAATAACCTGCTGGTGTTAGGCCTGCGGTACTGGTATTGTATACCAAAAGGCCCGTTGCAGGTGTTGCAACTGTAGTAGCATCAGTACTTGAAACAAGTGCAACTTGCTCGGGTAAGAAACCTTTATTGCCGCTATTCCCCGTATTTAGGTCGAGTACCGCTGACGCATCTGGTGTTGCACCGGTAGCATTAATGCCCACATTGTTTTGTGCCTGTAGTTGAAGTGTTGTTGCAAGTAAAAATGCAGGTAATAGATAGAGGTATTTCATACTAAGTTGATTAATGGCCATTCTAATACCATTTAGATAATAATTCCTTAAAGACATCAATATTATGTATCATTTTAAAAAAAAACAAGGCTCCTCATTCTGTTTCTCTTATGTTGCTGGTTATCAGTTTAATAATTCATATTGATTATTAGTAATCGCGCATTGATTCCCATAAAAAAGCCTACAGGTTTTACTAACGGCTTTTTTTAATAACCAATATCCTATTGCTTTATAAACGAAACGACCTGCTCATTGTTATTCAATAGTACTCTCACAAAATAAAAACCTTGGGGCAATGATTGAATATTCAGTGTTATTGTTTTGCCATTTGTTACTAATGCTTTTTGTGTCATTATTTCTTTACCGCTTAAGTCTATAATTTTTATTTCCGCACTATTATCAGATTGAAGGCTTTGAACATTAAATACCAAGTTTAACTCATTGTTTGCAGGGTTAGGGTATAGTTCGGTATTTGTATTTTCCATAATTGAATTTATGCCTGTAGGAACTACCGTTACAGAAAAGGTGGCAACACCCGAACAACCATTGGTGGTGCCAGTAACCGTGTAGGTCATAGAAATAAGGGGACTGACAATTGTGGTGTCGTATAAACTTCCACTTGACCATGAATATGTAGTAGCACCTTTGGCTGTTAATGTATCTCGACTACCTATATTTATATTGCTTGTTCCCGTTATAGTTACAGTTGGTGTTGGAGTAATAGTTAAATTAAGAGTTAAGGTACTGTCGCAACCTTCTTTATCAGTTAATAATTGAGTTGGCGTACCCGAAGAAGTGTAGATGTTGCCATACCATTTAAAGCTATTACAAGCTGAAGCAGTGGTGTCTCCTGTAGTAGGGTTATGAATAGTCAAATGAAGTGTAAGGGTGCTGTCACAACCCGTTTTATTTGTTAATATTTCAGTTGGAGTGCCAGATGAGGTATAAACATTACCATACCATTTAAAGCTACCGCAAGCTGAAGCAGTGGTGTCTCCTGTAGTAGGGGTGTTAATAGTCAGGTGGAGTGTAAGTGTGCTATCGCAACCCGCTTTATTTGTTAATATTTCAGTTGGAGTGCCGGATGAAGTATAAACATTACCATACCATTTAAAGCTACCGCATGCTGAAGCAGTAGTGTCTCCTGTAGTAGGGGTGTTAATAGTCAGGTGAAGTGTAAGTGTGCTGTCGCAACCTTCTTTATCAGTTAATAATTGAGTTGGCGTACCCGAAGAAGTGTAGATGTTGCCATACCATTTAAAGCTATTACAAGCTGAAGCAGTGGTGTCTCCTGTAGTAGGGGTGTTAATAGTCAGGTGGAGTGTAAGTGTACTATCGCAACCCGCTTTATTTGTTAATATTTCAGCTGGAGTGCCGGATGAAGTATAAACATTACCATACCATTTAAAACTGCTGCATGCTGAAGCGGTGGTGTCTCCTGTAGTAGGATTATTAATAGTCAGGTGGAGTGTAAGTGTACTATCGCAACCCGCTTTATTTGTTAATATTTCAGCTGGAGTGCCGGATGAAGTATAAACATTACCATACCATTTAAAACTGCTGCATGCTGAAGCGGTGGTGTCTCCTGTAGTAGGATTATTAATAGTCAGGTGAAGTGTAAGTGTGCTGTCACAACCTTCTTTATCAATTAATGCCTGAGTAGGTGTACCCGAAGAAGTATAGATGTTGCCATACCATTTAAAACTGCTGCATGCTGAAGCAGTAGTGTCTCCTTTAGTAGGATTATTAATAGTCAGGTGAAGTGTAAGTGTGCTGTCACAACCTTCTTTATCAATTAATGCCTGAGTAGGTGTACCCGAAGAAGTATAGATGTTGCCATACCATTTAAAACTGCTGCATGCTGAAGCAGTAGTGTCTCCTTTAGTAGGATTATTAATAGTCAGGTGAAGTGTAAGTGTGCTGTCACAACCTTCTTTATCAATTAATACCTGAGTAGGTGTACCCGAAGAAGTGTAGATGTTGCCATACCATTTAAAACTGCTGCATGCTGAAGCAGTAGTGTCTCCTGTAGTAGGATTATTAATAGTCAGGTGAAGTGTAAGTGTGCTGTCACAACCTTCTTTATCAATTAATACCTGAGTAGGTGTACCCGACGAAGTGTAGATGTTGCCATACCATTTAAAACTGCTGCATGCTGAAGCAGTAGTGTCTCCTGTAGTAGGGTTATTAATAGTCAGGTGCAATGTAAGTGTACTATCACAACCTTCTTTATCAGTAAACATATGAGTAGGAGTAGCTGACGAAGTATAGGTTGTACCATACCATGTAAAGCTTGAACAAGCTGAAGCAGTAGTATCTCCGGTAGTAGGATTATTAATAGTCAGGTGGAGTGTAAGTGTGCTGTCACAACCCGCTTTATTAGTTAAGATTTGAGTAGGTGTACCTGATGAAGTATAAACATTACCATACCATTTAAAGCTGCTACAAGCTGAAGCAGTGGTGTCTCCAGTAGTAGGATTATTAATAGTCAGGTGGAGTGTAAGTGTGCTGTCACAACCCGCTTTATTAGTTAAGATTTGAGTAGGTGTACCCGACGAAGAATAAACTGTTCCATACCATTTAAAGCTACTGCATGCTACAGCAGTAGTATCGCCAGTATTAGAACATCCGCCCATAACAAAATACCCTAAGCTAACTGTGTTGTCGGAATTATTTATTGAGTTTATTGTTGGAGTGCCATGCAAGGTAGAGTATGTTCCATTAACAGTAGCACTTGTGGCAATAACATTTAGCGGGCTAATTGCACTAGGACGTGTAAGACCAACAATAGCTCCGGTAAGACTTCCAGATGCAACATCTGCATACCAGTATTCAGTATTACTTAATGAGTGAACCGTAATGTTATCCGGTGTTCCTCCGCAATTACTGTTGAACGCTTGTGCCTGCACTTGTGGTAATGTACCGGTAGGTGTAATAGTAAAAGGATAATAGCTTGTGCCGTTACCTATAGGATAAGTATAGGCGGTTCCTGATGACAAGTTCCAGTTCATTGGACCGTTCACATAGCTTGTTGAAGATGGTGCAACTACTGAGGTAGTTAATGTATCGTTTACAGTTAATAAGTTTGTTGTGGTCGTAGTAAGTAAGCCATTGGTCAGTGTAAGTATTCCATCTACAGTAGTCGGATTTGATAGAGTTACACCCGCAACATTATTAATATTTAAATTGTTTATAGTGCTTGGCATCGTTAGCCCCGTTGTTTGGGCTATAGTACCATTGAATGTGTAGTTTGCGGCGGGGTCAAAATGGTTTAGTCCTGAGGTTGTAATAGTACCATCAAGGCCTGTCGTATTTGTTGTTCTAATTGTTGCTCCGCTTTGAAGCGAGAAAACTCCTGATCCGCTAATAACATTTGATCCCGCTGTTAATATCGCTCCTGTTTTCACAGTAAATGTGCCTGTAACAACAACATTACTTGTTAAAGTAGTACCAAAGGCAATGTTTTGCAGGGTAATGTTACCTGCAGCCGTTAAATAAGCACCTGTATTCATTGCAGCTGTGCTTTGCAGAAACACATAGTTAGCCGCAGGATTAAGTAAAACGTTTGTAATGGTAAAGCATCCATTGATGCCTGTAGTTTTTGCTATTTCTAAGGTAGCTCCGGCCAAAAGATTAAAAGTTCCAGTTCCGCTTATTACACGTATTGTGTCATCCAGTGTGGCGCCACTATTTACGGTAAGGCTTGTTGCATTAATTGCCTTGGCTGCACCCACACGTATAACTCCTGTATTTGCAATAGTAATTCCACCGGTGGCAGTAAAGGGTGTTATCCATTCTACGCCGGTTGTTCTTGCTAAATATGTGTTGTATTCTAATGACGCGGCGCTTCCATATATTGGTGCGTTGGATACAAAAGCGCTATCTTCCAAAGTTAGAGTGCCATTAACAGTATCACCAATTGTAGTTTTAAGTCCGTTACGTTCTAAAATAAGGTTGTAGTATTTTGTGCCTCCAACAATCTGATTAGTTCCGTCAAAAATAACAGTACTTGTGTTTGAAATGAATTTGCCGCTATTTGAAAAATTACCCCTTACTACCAAGCTATCTGTGCCTGATATGGTTAATGAATCTCCTGAATTTATGGTAATGTTATTACAATATGCAATTGTGTCATTGCCAATTACTGGTTGATAAGGTGGGGTAGATGAAATAGCAACATTAGTAGTAGAATCGGGAACGGTGCCGTACGACCAGTTGCTGGGATTATTCCAGTCCGTACTCACAACACCTATCCAAGAATTTACAATGGCCGCCACATTTAAAATGCCTGTAGAAACAGGTGCAAAATAGGTGGAGTTAATATTTGTAGCAGCAGACCCTGTTCCGCCGTATGAGCCCGGATTTTGTCCGGTAGTTCCATAAGTTAATGTATAAGCATAAGAGTTGCCGCTTCCAAGGTCGACTATAGCTGGATTAGTAATTGATAAATTTCCCTTTATACTATCAATCCCTGCAAATGTTTTAGTCCCAGTACCAGAAGCCGTTAAGCCGTAGAAATTAAAGGCAGGTATCGTTTGGGGGGACGTTCCATTAAAGTTTACTGTGCTCCCGTTTGTTGAATAAGTATTAGTGCCCGGGGTAAAAGTTCCAGCTATACCAATGTTATGGTTGGTACCCAATGTAATAGCAGCGGTTCCGCTAACGGTAAGGTTGTAATAATTAAATGCAGGGATGGTAAGAGTGGTGGTTCCATTAAATATTACGGTATTACCTGTTGCTTTTGCATCTATTGTATCAATAGTGGGTGTTGTGTCTATAGTAATTGTTGCTCCTGAAGCATTTAACAGGCCACCTGTTCCTGCTAAGGCAGAGGTTACGGTAAGTGTACCTGTGTTTTTTAATGAAATGCCAGTAACGGTTACTTTAGGCATTGAGAAATTTCCGGTTAAGGTTTGAGCATTGGTATTGAATGTTTGTACACCTGTACCGCCGACGGTAAAAGTACCATTGTTCGTAATACCTCCTCTAAATGTACTTGCCCTGCCTACCGTATTATTCCATGTTGCACCACTGTTTATAGTTACCAATCCAATAAAGATCCTTGTTGTTCCTAAGGTTGAAATAAAATTGAAGCTACCGCTTAAGCCTGCACCAACTGTGGTTGTTCCATCAACAGTAAGGTCGTAATTGTTGTATACATTACTATTGTCAGCAATAGATAGGCTCCCTGTAATAACTGTAGCTTTGGTTTTTGATGCACCTGCAAGTATGGTGTCATTCCCGGGGCCTGAAAAAGTAACATTTCCATAAGTACCCGCCGCTAAATTTTGGTTAGTGCCATAAAATTGGATTGTACTGCCGCTACAGGAGAATGATGAGAATGTGGGTAGAGAATCATTACTTCCGCCGATTTTTAACGTGGTACCTATTCCCAGGAATAATTTTGCCGGGGTTACGGTAGTCATTTGGTAGATAGATAAATCAAGTGTTCCTGTTGAAATACTTAGGCCGGCTGTTGTAGCACCATTAATATTAATTGCAGAACCAGCAGTTACACCGGCGGAATTGTTAATTATTAGACTTCTGAAATTACATGTGCCACTTATAGTTTGTGCGCTTGTACCATTCATGGTAAGATTTAAATAGGAAGCGTTTGTTATAGCTCCCTGGAAAGAGTAATTGCCCGCGACGCTCATATTGCAACTTGAAACCACTTGTAATTCACCATATGCCGACGAGGAACAGGTTAAATTTCCTCCTATAGTTACAGTTGAAGTGTTGATTAGCCATTGGAGTACTGCCGAAGTAGCAATACTCCCCGAATTAAAAGTGAAATTCCCAGTACAATTTAATGTACCTCCATTAATAGTAATTAAATTTTTTCGAGTGGCAAGTGTCCCACCATTAATTATAATGCTTCCAGCATTTAAAGTTCCTGTTCCAATTGCAAATGTTTTTGTAACTGCAGAGGTTTGAGCATTAAATGTAACTGCGCCGCTTACAGTTAAAACATCTCCGGCACCTATGGTAAATGTTGTTGCCGTCGCAGTTGTGTTTAAAGTGAGGCTTGCGCATGCGTCGGTAGTAGTATTTACCGAAACGTTTGCTCCTGAAGCAATGATTACATTATCGCCAGCGGCTGGGACTACCCCAGTCGCCCATGTAGTAGTACTTTCCCAAGGACCTCCTGTCGCTGTAGATGTAATAGTTGCAGCATTCGAGATAATAATTGTACACAAAAATATTGCCAACGTAGCAATACACTTCTGTATCGTATTAGATTTTGTATTTGATGTCATATCAATTGTTTGTGAATTGCAATTTTAAAATGAAATAATAAGTTTTATTTGTCAAGGTTAAGGAGTTTGCAAAAATAAGAAATGACGTATTCCTTTAGCAAATACATTATATTTTAATGGGTCTGATTCTCATTATGTTGTGTTTTGCTAGCATATATATGTAAGGAAACATCATATTACCAAGTCGTTTTTGTTGTAATAACGAACTAGTAGCGTTAAGCCAATGATTTTTTTATAACATGAATTTGGGCGAGAACGAGTTTCCACCCTGTGCGAAAAATTAAAAAGCCCCTGATTTCTCAAGAGCTTTTTATCGTTTTAGTAGCGGGGGCTGGATTCGAACCAACGACTTTTGGGTTATGAGCCCAACGAGCTACCTCTGCTCTACCCCGCAATATAAGTGCAAATATACACTATTTTTATACGGCAGGGGGCAATTGGTTCAGAGTTATGAACAGATATGAACAAAATGGGCATAATTCAGACTTAGCCATCTTGATATTTGGTAAGTTAAACCATGTTTAGGTATTGTTTCATCCGTCAAACTAGGGCGAGTGTCTAAAAGCGTAAAAACAGGCTGAAAAACGAAAGTAATGGGTGATTTGCTGCCATTATCGATGTCTTTAATCATTACAGGCAATAACTATACACTATCTTTGCAGCTTAAAGTTATTTAGGAAGTATAATGAAGAATGCAGAAAAGTCAGGATGGGTAAGTGTTATAGGTAGCCCAAACGTAGGTAAATCAACCCTGGTTAACGCCTTGGTTGGCGAAAAGCTATCTATTGTTACCCATAAACCCCAAACAACCCGTAAGCGCATTACTGCCATTGCCAATGGGCCCGACTTTCAAATGGTGTTCTCCGATACTCCAGGTGTGTTAAAGCCGCATTACAAAATGCAAGAGGCCATGATGCAAAAGGTAGGTGAGGCCATGGAAGACGCTGACATAATTATGGCGATGACCGATGTTGAGGAAAATGGCTTTAATGAAGAATTGGTAAAACGACTTCAACATGTTAAGGTTCCTATAATTGCTGTTTTAAATAAAGTTGATTTAAAAAAGCCTGAAGAAACTGCTGCCAAGATTGAACTAATAAAGACTCAATTGAAAAGCAGAGAGTTGATAATGGTGTCGGCACTTCACGATTTTAATGTCAAAGAACTAAAGAAGATATTGGTAAGTATGTTACCTGAAGGTGAACCGTTCTTTCCTAAAGACCAGATGTCGGACTTACCTGAACGTTTTTTCGCCGCAGAAATAATCCGCGAAAAGATTTTAATGTATTACCAAAAAGAGGTTCCGTATTCGGTTGAGGTTATTGTAGAAGAGTTCAGGGAAGAGGAAAAGATTACCTTTATACGCGCAGTTATTTATGTTAACCGACATACACAAAAGGGTATAATTATTGGCCACAAGGGTGATGCACTTAAGCGAACAGCTACTGCAGCCCGCAAGGATATGGAGAAATGGCTGAATGCTAAAGTGTTTTTAGAAGTGCAGGTTAAAGTAAAGAAGGATTGGCGCGATAGTGAAAGTCACTTAAAGAATTTTGGATATATGTAATATCGGTTTGGTAATTTGATGGTGTGCCAAATTGATGATCAATGGCATTTCATTTTCAAATTTTCAAATAAACGAATTATCAAATTAGTAATATGGCAAGAGTTGTAGCAATAGTAGGAAGGCCTAACGTAGGTAAATCGACATTATTTAACCGTTTAACCGGCACCCGTTCGGCTATTGAAGAGCAGACGGCAGGTGTAACCCGCGACAGACATTATGGACGTGTAGAGTGGAATGGCCAATGGTTTACATTGGTTGATACCGGTGGGTACGTGCATGGCAGTGAAGATATTTTTGAAGGTGAAATACGTAAGCAGGTACAGTTTGCTATTGATGAAGCTAACCTGATTTTGTTTTTGGTTGATATTGAAGAAGGCCTTACGCCGTTTGACGAAACCGTTGCTGATATGTTGCGCCGTAACCAAAGTAAAGACCGCAAGGTTATTATAGTTGCCAATAAGGCCGATAATCACGAACGTGCCTCCCAGTCTGCTGAATTTTACTCATTGGGTATTGGAGATCTGCATGCTGTTTCTGCTATTAGTGGCGCGGGTACCGGAGATCTTTTAGATGATGTTTTAAAGAACCTTGGTGAACTGCAAGATGAACACTACGATGAAAGTTTGCCGCGCATTGCCGTTGTAGGAAGGCCTAACGTAGGTAAGTCTTCACTGATAAATACATTGCTGGAAGAAAACCGCCAGATAGTTACTGAAATAGCAGGTACAACCCGCGATTCTATTGACATGCGTTATACCCGATTCGGGCACGATATGTTGCTGGTAGATACTGCCGGGCTTCGTAAAAAATCGAAGGTGCATGAAGATATCGAGTTTTATTCGGTGATGCGTACGGTTAATGCTATTGAGCGTTGCGATGTAGTGTTGATTTTAATTGATGCCACACAGGGCTGGGAGCAGCAGGACATGAGCATTTTTTCGTTAGCAGTAGATAATCACAAAGGCGTAGTTATTGTAGTTAACAAGTGGGACTTAATGGATAAGGAAACCAACTCGGTTGATTATTATACCGAGGAGATCCGTAATAAGCTGGCTCCTTTCCGCGATGTGCCTATTATATTTACCTCGGTACACGAAAAGCAAAGACTCATTAAAGTGCTTGATACTGCGATGAAAGTGTATAACAACCGTAAGCAACATATCAGTACACACAAGTTGAATGAAGCCATGTTGCCTGTTATAGAGCTTAACCCGCCGCCGGCATACAAAGGCAAGTACATACGTATTAAGTACATGACCCAGTTACCTGTTAAGTTCCCTTGTTTTGTTATGTTCTGTAACCTGCCTCAATACGTACAAGAGCATTACAAGCGTTTCCTCGAGAATAAGTTCCGCGAGATGTTCGACTTTCAGGGTGTGCCCATGGAGATCTTCTTCCGGAAGAAGTAGTTTTTACCGCAAAGGCACTAAGTCGCAAAATTCCCGTCATTGCGAGGAACGAAGCCCGTCCGAACGGCATTTAAGCCGGGCGGGCATCTATTCCTATTAAATGCAATAGAACGCTGATGACACGGATTTATTAAGATTTACACTGATTTTATCTTTTTGATCATAAACAATCTGCGTTATCTGCGTTCCTTTTATCAGATTCCAAAACCTCTGAACACGGGTTACATTGGGTACTTACTGTTTTTGACTCGAATTCCACGAATTTTATTCATAACTCTGAAAATGTCGTTTGGTGTCGTTTTACGTCGTACTGTAAATTTAATTTCATTCCCCAACAAAAAATAAATTATAATATTTCAAAAGAACATTCAATCCCTCGCCTTGGGCAAGGATAGGGCAGGGTGAGGTCTGTCCCGCAATGCTGCGGGATGTCGCCATTTATGTTTTTAATTGAATGGCTCCACAAATTTACCGCTTATATTTACCATACTAAAAGAAAACAAAAAACCAGTTTTAAACAGGTCGAATAACAACCACTCATGCTAAATATTTACAACTATATATTTTACAGGTTTTATTTTCAATATTGTAAAACAACAAATCGTACTAAGTCATCAAGTGCATATTTTGCTGTTGTTTCTCTGACTTGGGTGGTTTTATTTAATATATTCACTATTCTTATTCCTTTTAGGAATAAAATACCAGTGTATCCTGATTGGGCAGCAATTATACCTGTCGTCATTTTGTTGTTGTTAAACAGCTATTGGTTTTTTAGGAAAGAGAAATATCTTGAAATTGAAAAGAAATACGCTAATGAAAATCCAAAACAGAGAGAAAGAGGAGGTGTTCTTACGGTGATTTATGTTGTATTATCTTTTCTTTCTCTTATAATATTGGGTTGTTTATAAAAGTATCTTAACCGAAAGTGCTCTTTTTAATCCTTACTCCTGCAAGTTTAGCGAAGCGTAACTTGTGGATATAAATAAGCAAGGTTTGTAACCTTGCTCGCAGGCACATTTAAATTATAGCAGTTGCAAACTGCTATAAGTATTCCCACAAGTCACAGACTTGCGAGAGCAATTGGGCCTTCGATTCTTAATTCCTAATTTTTAATTCTTAATTGATATTTCATTGTTATTATCTTGTTAAAACCTATTGAGTTTGGCTGTTTACACTTTTTGTAAGTTTATAGCCAAATTAGTGTTGTGCATACCAATCGCCTTATAAACGAAACAAGCCCTTACCTTTTGCAGCATGCACATAACCCTGTAGATTGGTACCCATGGGGAGATGAGGCCTTTGCTAAGGCCAAAGCCGAAGGCAAATTGGTATTAGTAAGTATTGGTTATTCTGCCTGCCACTGGTGCCATGTAATGGAGCATGAGTCTTTCGAGGACGAAGACATTGCCGGTATAATGAATGATTATTTTGTTTGCATTAAGGTAGATAGAGAAGAGCGCCCAGATGTTGACCAGGTGTATATGGATGCAGTGCAGATAATATCGGGTAGGGGTGGCTGGCCTTTGAATTGCTTTACATTACCCGATACCCGGCCCATATATGGTGCTACTTATTTTCCGAAGGATAACTGGAAGCAGTTGCTCATTAACCTTCACACCCTTTATATCAACGAAAGGGAGAAGGTATTGGAGTTTGTTACCGATCTTGAAAAAGGCTTGGTATCGATTGCTAAAATACCTGCGATTGCTACTACCGAAGCAAAGCCCGATTTTAAAGCATTAGAGGAGTTTAGCGGTAAGATGGTCGAGATATTCGATATGGCGTATGGAGGATATAACTATTCGCCAAAATTCCCGATGCCGAATAACTACGAGTATTTACTATACTATGCTTATGTATTAAAAAAGAGCGGTAAAGAAGAACAAGCAAAAAGCATTGATGCACATATAAACCTGACGCTTGAGAAAATGGCGTTGGGTGGTATTTACGATCAGGTTGAAGGTGGTTTTGCCCGCTATTCTACCGATAGTATTTGGAAAGCCCCTCACTTTGAAAAGATGCTGTACGATAACGGACAATTGATGTCATTATATAGCCATGGGTATATGGTTGCACCTCAGAAGCTTTATAAAGATGTGGTTTACGGTATTCATAATTTTATTGCAAAGCGTTTAACTTCTGCCGAAAACGGATTCTACTGCGCTTTGGATGCCGATTCGGAAGGGAAGGAAGGTAAATACTATGTGTGGACAAAAGAAGAACTAGAAGAACTGATTGGTAGCGATTTCTCTTTGTTTGCTCCATATTACAGTATCACTAACGAAGATGTGTGGGAAGATGATACTTATATCCTTTTCAGTAAAAAGAATGACGAAGCGTTTTGTGCTGAACAAAACATATCGCTTGCAGAGCTAGAAGAAAAGAAAGTTAAATGGTTGAAGATACTTGCGGAGAGGAGAAGCAAAAGAATAGCACCAGGACTTGATGATAAAATACTGGCATCGTGGAATGGGTTGATGCTAAAAGGCTACATAGATGCATTTAAAGCATTAAAGGAACCTGAGTTCCTTACTATGGCAATTAAAAATGCAACCTTCATTTCTCAAAAAATGATGCGTAACGATGGCTTGCTCTACCGCAACTATAAAAACGGTAAAGTATCTATCACCGGTTTTTTAGATGATTACGCTTTGGTTGCACAAGCATTTGTAGCATTGTATGAAGTAACATTTGATGAGACTTGGTTAGCTCTTTCTGAAAAATTGGTACAATATGCCATCGCGCATTTTTACGATAAGGAGAAGTATTTGTTCTACTATACATCTGACGAGCAACAAGCAGTTGTAGCCCGCAAAGCTGAAACGACAGATAATGTTATTCCTGCTTCTAATTCCGCCATGGCATTAGTACTGAATGCTCTGGGGCATATAATGGCTAAAGAAGAATATGTGGCTATAGCCGATAAAATGTTGCGTGTAGTTAAAAACAATATGAGTAATTATCCGCAAGGTTATACCAATTGGGGAATACTTGCTTTGCACCAATATTGCAACTTTTACGAAGTGGCTATTGCAGGCAGACAGGCGGTAATGTTTCGCGATAAGCTGAATGCCGTGTATATGCCTAATAAAGTGTTGTTAGGAGCAGAAACAAAATCGAATTTAGAATTGCTAAAGCCGAAACTTGTTGGCGAAAGAACATTAATATACGTTTGTGAAAATAAAACATGCAAAATGCCCGTTAGCTCAGCGCCTGAGGCAGTAGCACTAATTGAGCGGGTTGTATGAAGTTAAGGTTAAGAAAGAGAATATTGGAAGGTCTTCGACGGGCTCAGACTGACATTGTTTTATTGGTTGCATTTACTTTTATTGCTTCTTCAAGTGCATTTGCACAATTAGCAATTTTTCAAGATGAGGATGATGTTATAACTCCTACGTTCCGATATGATGTTATTAAGCAAAACAAGATCAGTTCAATAACCATTGCATTTGAATACAAACCAGATGGAGCAGGCATCATTAATGACGGTAATGTTAAGTACTATCGTTTTGATAGTCTCTATCGCCTGGCCGAATCATACTTCACCGTTCGCGAAAGCCGCGATAGCTGGGATACTGTCCGCTCGCTTTATTATTACGATAAACAAGGGCACTTAATTATTAAGCGTACCGATGAGGGTAACTTTTTCGATACCTGGTATTATCGTTGGTATGATGATGGTTCTATGAAACGCCGCGCCCATGTGCATGAAGTACCTGCGGCATCATCCAGCCTCACTGATTTCAGAATCGGCTCACAAACCATACTGTCCGCCGATAGTTTTGCTTATACACCATACCCTAAGCAATTGCAGCGTTTCGGCTATAACGAGGAACATAAAATATACGAACGCACCATTTCTTATTTTGATGATAAGCACCGCCTCACCAGTCGCAACTTCCATTATGAGGTTGGCTGGCTTTATTCGCAAGTCGATGTAAAGTATGATGACAAGAACAGGATCAGCGATTATACATTTACAGGTAACCTGAATGGCGACACTTACCGCACCACATCTATTACTTACGATGCTAACGGTGGAATTGCTTCAGAAAAATTATTTGATAAGTTTAAACAAACCGACAATATTGAATTTATGTACGATAAGGATTCCGGCCTAATTACAAATCAACTCGATAGAGATTTCGTAAAGCTTACCATCAATATTTCCCGCTTTAGTTATGAGTACAGGTAATGCAAGTGGAACGCAGATGACGCTGATTTAATAAGATAATTAATGATTCTGTCCGTATTAATCATAAACAATCTGTGTCGTCTGCGTTCTATTCTTTTAGGCAGATAGTTAAGTAGCGACTTTCTCTCTTATTTGTTAAAGAATGTTACAGGCTTATACCTGGCGTGTAATAATTCCGTTTGTCCCATTGAACCTTTTTAACCCACCGTTGTATTAGCTTCTGTAAAACCAATTATTCAAAGAATGAAACGACTACTAATATTACTGATACAAATAAGCCCTGCAGCTTTTGCCCAGCAACCCGAGAAGATATATTCGATTGCTGTGCAGCCCCACGAAACGGCCTATTATACCACCCAGGCGGAGTTATGGGAGAAAGAAACGGACAAACACCCAAAGGATGCTGCTGCATGGGAAAATTACTATTTGGCAATGCGGTACAGTAACCAGGCATATAACATGGGTAATGAAGACAAGCAAAAGCTAATGGGCAAGATAGTCGATCAAATAGCCAAGAATGCTCCAGGCACTATAGAGTATTACCGGTGTAAGTTGAGTTACGATGGTTGGCCCAATAAAGATACTACAGGCAGGTTAGTAATGCTGAAAAAGGCACTGGCTATGGCTCCTAATGATAGGGCAGTACTGGAAGATTACATGATATATTGCGAAACAACAGGCCGCATCGATAAACTGAATGAGTTAAGTACGGCACTTTATAAGAGTAATAATTTCCCTTTAGGACTAATGGAATTTGGGTATAACGTATTAATGTCGGCTGATAGAAATGCTATTGTGTTTACCTGTGGCGATAACGACACCTTCCCGGAATGGATGCTACAGGAAACAAAAGGTATCCGCACCGATCTGGCTGTTATAAATATTCCGCTTTGTATCAACTTTCCCGGCTACCTGAAACGGATGCTTAAGCAGAAGAACATTGTGCTGTCAGATGATTTTTGGAACAGGGAGAAGGATTTGAAGGATATGAACCAACTAACCAAGATGATTGTGTTAGAGATCAATAAAACCAACCCTGAGGTGCCTGTGTTCTTTGCCATAACCTGCGACTTGCAAAATGTTTTCCCTGATAGCCTTTACTGCACAGGCCTTGCCTGGTACTTCAGCACAACGCGTATTGATAACATGGCCAAGATGAAGAACAATGTGGAGAATCATTTTCACTTAGATTATTTGAACGGAGGCTTGTACGATGATAACAGTATTACCAAAGATATTGTAGAAGACTGCAACACGCTTTATGTAACTCCATTTGCATTGCTCTACAAGCATTACAAAGCCATGCGGGAGGATAGTGATAGGGTTACGTTCTATAAAGATTATGTGATGAGATATGCCACCAAAATGGGGAAGGAGCAGCAAATGAAAGAGTATTTGGAAGCCAAGTAATACGAATGAGCAAATATTCCATAATGACCGACAAGGAGCTAATGCTTTACCTTAAGCAGGGTGAGGTATTGGCTTTTGATGAGCTTTATCTCCGCTACAGTAAAAGGCTATTGGGGTATTTTATCCGCATGATGAATTATGACAGAGAAAAAGCCCAGGACCTTCTGCACGATGTGTTTTTGAAGGTGATTGAAAAGCCGGAGTTATTTGACAGAACACGATCATTTAAAACATGGATATATACTATTGCTTATAATACCTGCAAGAACCAATATAAACATGCCGGTGTTGTAAAGGAGGCTCACGCGGAATTGAAAAGCACCGAAGCTGTATTGGATGAACGGTTTTTTATAACTGCTGCTGCTAAAATGGATGCAGTAGAATTTAAAAAGGCTTTGCATACTGAGCTTGAATTATTGGCCGAAGACAAGAAGACCACTTTTATTTTACGTTACCAGGAAGATAACTCCATTGCCGAAATAGCGGAGATAATGGAATGTTCGGAAGGGACAGTAAAATCGAGGATACATTATACCTTAAAAATACTAGCAGATAGATTGAAAATTTACAACCCATTAAATTAATACGTTATGGATACACCTAAGAATGAAATGGATGACTTATTGAGCAATGCAATGCAGTTTACCGAGGGCGAAATACCCGAACCTGATAAGGCCAGGTACAATAAACTCAGAAAAAAGGTAGGCGCACGCAAACCTAAAACAAACCCTTTAGCAAGACTATTCAATTTAGAAATAAAGCTTTACCAGGCTGCTTTGGCAGTTACCGCAGTAGCTATAATATGCCTGGTGTTTCGTCCGGCTATTATTCCGCAGGGGACGGAGAACATGGGTATGCCCGGTTCAGATACTGCCACAGCTTATAAGGGTTCTAGTTTAAAGAGTGATAGCTTCCTTGTGAAGAATTTTACTTCCGCTATTTATTAAAAAATGTTAAGTTTTTGCTACGAACAAGGCTTTGTCGACTAAAACGTTGTTTAACGGGATGAGTAATGTCATCGGCCGATTTTTTGTAAAAAAGAAAAGCTTATATTTGCAACTATACTAAAAAGAGGAGTACTGTGGCAGAAACAAAAATTCAATTCAACACCCAGCAGAGGTTGTTCTTTCAAACCTTGCATAAAAGAGTAGATCAGTATTTTAAAACCAACGGAATATCAAAGAATGGTAACAGTACCATGTTTGTGAAGACCGTTTGCATGTTTTCTATATACTTTGTTCCGTATTTTTTAATGGTATTTGGTGTAGTAACCTGGATACCGGCTATGGCGCTGTTTGCAGTTATGATGGGTTTCGGCGCTGCGGGTATTGGCCTCTCGGTAATGCACGATGCAAATCATGGCAGCTATTCTAATAATCCAAAGGTTAACAAATTCATTGCCTATAGTATCAATCTTATTGGTGGCCACTACCTTAACTGGCAATTACAACACAATACGTTGCATCATACCTTTACCAATATTCACGGTCATGACCATGATATTGACACTCAGGGTATCATGAGGTTTTCTCCGCACACACCGCATAAAAAGGTTCACCGTTTTCAATTTATATACGCATGGTTTTTATATGGCCTTATGACTTTGTCGTGGGTTATGAAGAAGGACTTTATTCAGTTAAGTCTTTTCAGGAAGATGGGTTTACTTGAAATGCGTAAGAAAAAATTCAGCACTGAGTTAGTAAGGTTAATTATTTGGAAGATAGTATATTATATATATATGCTGGTAATACCAATGCTTGTTATGAAAGCGGCTTGGTGGCAAATATTAATAGGCTTCTTTATTATTCACTATACAGGCGGTTTATTGCTTGCACTGGTATTTCAACCTGCACACGTTACCGAAAATCTTGATTTCCCTCTTCCTGACGAAACAGGCAATATGGAAAACGATTGGGCGGTTCATCAATTGTATACAACATCTAACTATGCACCTAAGGCAAAGCTCTTAAGTTGGTTCGTAGGTGGTTTAAATTTCCAGGTCGAACATCACTTGTTCCCTACAATATGCCATGTGCATTATAAAAAACTTGCGCCTATTGTACAGCAAACAGCCGAGGAGTTTAAGTATCCATATCATTCATTCCCTACATTCTTTCAGGCTATTGCCTCACACGGCCGTATTCTAAAGAAGTTCGGAAGTGAGCCGGTTGTTTCCTTATAATTATTTTCACTCTTTTTAAGTTTTTTGTTGTGGGAAAGGAAAATCCTGTATTTTTGTGCCTCTCTTTGAAAAAATGGTTCGGTAGTTCAGCTGGTTAGAATGCCTGCCTGTCACGCAGGAGGTCGCGGGTTCGAGTCCCGTCCGGACCGCTAAGAGAAAAAGAAAGCCTTCCCGAGTATTTGGGGAGGCTTTTTTATTATACAATGGAATATAGAGTTTATATACTACAAAGCCAAAAGGATATGTCCTATTACATAGGATATACTTCAAATATCGAATCAAGGTTAATTGAACATAATTCAGGGTTATCACGTTATACGTCTAAAAAAATTCCTTGGATACTGGTTTATTCTGAGATATGCGTTTCGAAAGGTGATGCTATTAAAAGAGAGCAATTTTTGAAAAGGCAGAAAAATAGACGGTTCTATGAGAGGTTGATTAATGAAAACAAAACCCATTGAATGCCTGCCTGTCATCCCGAGTACTCGGGTTCGAGTCCCGTCCGGACCGCTAAGAGAAAAAAAAGCCTCGCAGAAATGTGGGGCTTTTTTGTTTAACTAACCGAGCACAAAGTCGGCAATGTAATATTCCACGGGCAATAGACCAATAACATCCCAATAAACAAAATAAAGCCAGTAAGAAATTTTGATTTTCTAGTGCTTAAACGCGATATAAATACCGTAAAGCAATCCTACGCATAGGCCCGATACAATTATTGTTGCAACGGTATTACCAATTGCCGGCCCGGTTGAAGTGAAGGTGGTATGTGTAACATCTGTAATGTCTGATTTCTTTAATACTACTTCATTGCTATCAGCAACTGTGGTCTTGGTATAAAGGCTTAGATCATGCTTGTGTCTCTTAACTAATGCGGGTGTAGATGGATTTTTAATTTCACCTATAGTTTCAGGATCGGTGATCTTTACAAGCTGTGCATCTTTAATTCCAGCGGGGGTAAGCACAGGTTTATCTACTTTGTAAGTATTATTCTTATCGTGTATGTAAACTGAGTATTTACTTATTTTACCCACCTTATCAAGCTCACTGCTTTTATAATGAACCATTGTGTACGTTTTGCACGAAGTGAGCCCGGCTGTAGCTAAGAGCATAAATAAAGCCCTGTTGGCAAAGATTCTCATAGTTTGAAAAGTGCGGTGTTGCAAAGCCCTAAAGTATAAAATATTTGTAATGCAATATTATAAACGTGTTGTGCAGAAGGTTATTGCATACGTATGCGCTTAACAAGATAGGGGAGTAGTATCTGCCGGAAGCCCTGCTTTATATCGGCTTCAACAAAATCAATTTGGTACTGCCTGCAACGGAGCATTAGCTCTTTCCTGTATTTGTTCATGGCGGTTACGTAATTCTCACGTACTTCAGAAGGGTGAACCTTTACTTCATCGCCACTCTCCATGTCAATAAACTTATAAGGTCGATTGTCGAATTTAAAGTCCTCTTCGGTGTCTTTATCGGTTACATGAAAGAGTATCACTTCGTGTTTATTATGTTTTAAGTGCTGCAGGGCCGCAAATATTTCATTCTCGCGGCCGGGCTCAGAGTCGAACATATCGCTGAATATAACAACCAATGATCTTTTATGAATGCTATCAGCTATAGCGTGCAGTGCTTCAACGGTGAATGTGCGCTTGCGTTGCTCAGGCGAGTAGGCATGGTATATCTTTCCCAGTTCGTTAAACAGCATCTTTTGATGCATAGGCGTCGACTTGGCCTGCGTATGCAGGTTTACTGTTTCCGAGAAAATGCTCAAGCCTGCTGCATCGCGCTGCCTTTTTAATAACTGAATTAGCACAGCAGCACACTGTATTGAGAATGACATTTTGTTTAATCCTTTTTCAGGAAAATACATGGAGGATGAATTATCAATAACCACCTGGCAGCGAAGGTTGGTCTCCTCTTCGAATTTTTTTACAAAAAGTTTCTCTGTCTTTCCGAATAGTTTCCAGTCGATATGACGTGTCGATTCACCTGTATTGTAAATACGGTGCTCAGCAAATTCAACCGAAAAGCCATGGAAAGGGCTTTTGTGCAAACCCGTAATAAAGCCTTCTACCACCTGGTTGGCTAATATCTCGAGCCGGGAAAATTCCCGTAACTCTTCCGGTTTCAGCTCGTCAGCCAAATGGCGAAGGATTAATTAAGTAAAAAGAGTATTATAGTTGGCTCTTTAATTTGCCTTCTAATACCGATTTTGGTACAGCACCTACTTGCTTGTCAACTATCTTTCCTCCCTTAAAAAAGAGGATAGTTGGTATATTACGAATACCAAACTCTGCAGAAACATTAGGGTTGTTATCAACGTCTACTTTTCCTACAATAGCTTTTCCTTCATATTCCTTCGATAGTTCTTCAACAAAAGGGCCTACCATGCGGCAAGGGCCACACCATTCTGCCCAAAAGTCTAACAATACCGGTTTATCTGATTTCAGGACTAATTCCTGATAGTTTGCGTCTGTGATTTCAATTGCCATAATTCAAAATTTATAATACAAAGTTACTAAAAAAGAATCGCTTTTGCGGGTGACCTTAAACCACTTATTCAGATTTATTAACATAGTTTAACTGCTATGATAAGTACCATTGCTGATTATTGTAATGGTTTAAATTATTTATTGCAACATACTTATAATCAATGCTTTATTTGTTGTTTGTGGCACTAAGGCCTATTAATTATGTTGTAGAACATTTCAACTAAAAAGTTACTTTTGGCGTTCTTACACAATAACATATGCCGAAACTTTCAATTATTATACCTGTATATAACGAGGCCAGAACAGTTACTCTTATTCTCGATAAGGTGATAGAAGCTCCCGTTTCATATTCAATGGTTAAAGAAATTGTAATTGTTAATGACGGTTCAAAAGATAGCTCGCAGGCTATTATTGATGAGTACTTCGCAAAAAACAAGGAAAGGATAGAAGCCCAACAAGTAAGCTATAATATTCACCACAAAACGGTAAACGAGGGCAAAGGTGCAGCAATACATACGGGTATTAAATTGGCTACCGGAGATTATATTATTGTTCAAGATGCTGACTTAGAGTATGACCCAAGGGAGTATGATGTATTGTTGAAACCAATAGCAGAAGGTTTTGCTGATGTTGTTTTTGGTTCACGCTTTATGGGTGGGAATCCACATCGTATATTGTTTTTCTGGCATTCTATCGGTAATAAAATACTCACTGCGGCATCTAACATGTTTACCAACCTAAACCTTAGTGATATGGAAACATGCTACAAACTATTTAAAGCTGATATTGTAAAAGGGTTAGATTTAAAAGAAAAGCGGTTTGGTTTTGAGCCCGAAGTTACCGCTAAGGTTGCTAAGGTAAAGGGAGTGAGAATATACGAAGTAGGTATATCGTATTATGGCAGAACCTATGAAGAAGGTAAAAAAATTAACTGGCAAGATGGCTTCAGGGCTTTGTGGTGTATTTTAAAATACAACGCCATTAATTAAAATTATTGTTTTATAAATAAGGCTAATTGCCTTTCAGCACCCGATACTTTTTCTTTTTCTGTAAGCATTGTATCTTTTTTCCAGTTGGGGTCTTTGTCTAGTAATTCGAATGGCATTCCGCCTTCTTCTTTTGAATACCAGTCATCCCAAATATATAAATTGCCTTTATGAAAACCGTCAGGATGCATAGGGTTTACTCCGGTAGTAGTAGGGTCAACATCCAAAGGCACTGATAAATATGAAGCATGGAAGAATATTCCTCTTTTTTTATAATCGGGATATTTAGTTTTTATGTATTCGCTCAGTTTATTGGCAATTTCCTGATCGGCAGTTACTCTTATCGCCAAGTCGATGTGCTCAGATTTGCTACTTAAATTCTGTAGCATATACACCAGGTTAACAGTTATTACTACTGCAATGCCAATAATGCTGATGATTTTTATTCTTTTTGTATTATTCACAGCTCAAAATAAATAAATATAAACGAGTTGATAGGTTTAAATAACGATATTTCCTTGTAAACAGACTTTATTACTTATTTTTGGCTTATTGAATCTTAGAATGAACGAGAAAAGGTTTATTACTTTTTTTATTCCGGCATCATTTCTTTTGCTTGTTTTTTGCGCTTTTTACTATAAAGGTACGGTTGACTCGGGCGATAGTGTTATGCATTACCTGTTTGCAAGGTTTGCCATAAACCATCCTGAAAGTTTCCTGAACCCATGGGCAAAGCCATTATATGTAGCACTTGCGACTCCTTTCGCCCAATTGGGTTTTATTGGTATAAAGCTGTTCAATTGCGTTAATACAATTCTATCAATGCTGGCTGCTTATTTAATTGCCAAAAAGCTGAACATGAAAAATAGCTGGTTGGTACCTGTATTGCTTTTGTTGGCACCCATGAATTTTGCCCTTTCTTTCTCAGGTTTAACAGAGCCCTTGTTTGCTTCTGTAATAATTGTTGGTTTGTGTTTTCTTGTTTACGATCGTACTACTACAGGCCTTATAATTCTTTCCTTTTTACCTTTTGTACGCTCTGAAGGTATGTTCCTGCTTATGGCAGTTGGCTTGTATTTAATAACTCAAAAAAAGTACAGAAGCATAATATGGCTGGCAACCGGCCAGGTTGTTTATGCTGTTATAGGGTATTTTCATTTTAAAGATTTGTTGTGGTTTTATCACAACAATCCTTATTCTATGTTCAGTTCTTATGGCGATGGACCCTGGACAGATTATATAGATAACTTACCCTTAGTAGCAGGCTCTGCAACGTATTACTTAATTCTTGCAGGTTTTATAACTGCTCCGTTTACATTACTTAAAAAAGAAAACAAGAAGGACAACTGGCAGCTTATGCTTATTTGGACCATGGCTACTATGTATTTCTTCTTTCATGTTATATCATGGACATTTGGGTTGTTCGGCTCGTTTGGTATGGCGCGTGTAATTGTGGGTATAATGCCATTGAGCGCTATACTTGCAGTATATGGCTTTAATAATATTATTACGCTCGTTACTCCGGGGCTGTTTACTTATATAAAACAAACCTATAATGGATTAAAACCGCAATTTGTTTTTTATGCTATTATGTTACTGTTTGGTTTTATATACGGTTTAATGGCTGTAGCCAATCACTATTTTTTCCGATCTACAGCATTTGACTTTGGACCATATAACTATGCGTTTTGGGATTATGCACATTTTCATGTAACGCCTTGCCCTATTTATAAGGTATTCTTCCCTATGAATGTTACATTCTTGCAAGATCATTTTTCACTTTTGCTAATGTTTCTTGCTCCTTTCTATTGGTTGCTAAACTGGTTAACGGGTACTTATACATTGTTACTTATACAAACCGGTTTTATTTTATGGGGGGCTTGGGCAATTTACAAACTGGTTGAACTTAAGACCAAAGACGGATGGTTAGCGGTAGGGGCCGTATTGTATTTCTTTTTGTTACAGGGTAGGTATTCGGCTTTTGATGAGGATTGTAATATTATAATAATGGCATCCTGTTTTGTTCCATTGTTCTTATGGTTCTTCGAATCGAAGCGATATGTTGCTGCGTTGGTAATATTTATAGCTGCTGTTTTTTCAAGAGAAGATATGTCATTATGGTTTGCATTTATACCTGTAGTATTAATTATATGGCATTGGAAGGAAAGGAAACTTGTGTATGTATCTATAGGTTATATACTGGCTTCTGTTATTTGCTTTGTTTTAATTTTTAAGGTCTTTATACCTATGGTTCAATCTCCCGATAGGAAATATGACCTGTTTACCTATTCTGCTCTAGGTAAAGATCCTCTGGAAGCTTTGAATTATATACTAGGGTACCCTTTAAATGCCTTTACGCTATTATTCAAGAACCAATCGGGCAACCACGATTACGATAGCGTGAAAATGGAATTCTATATGGTTTACCTGGTTTCGGGCGGGTTTGTATTATTTTATCGCCCCAAATATTTCATTTGGTTCCTTCCTCTCATTGCTCAAAAAATGTTTAATGATGAACCTATTCGTTGGAGTATTGAGTCCTATTATTCTGTACAAGTAGCAACACTTTTACCAATACCGGTGTTTTTAATTCTTGCTAACGATAAAACAAAATGGCGTTATGGTTTAGCAATTTTAGTATGTGCGCTGGCCTTAACGGTTACACTGTATGATAATAATCCTTACAATCGCAAATTGGGTTACGCTGAGTCCATTAAGAGGAATATATTTAACTCAAAATTCTTTTTACCCGGCTATGATGCCGCCGCCATACATCACGATCTGCAAGAGATTCCTAAATATGCCAGCGTATCGGCTTCAGCATCTATATTACCACATTTAGCTCAGCGTAAAAATATTTATGAATTTCCGGATATAGAGAATGCGCAGTATGTTGCTGCATTAACTTCACCTGATTATTTTGCGATGCCTTCAGAATTTTACACCCAAGAGCTTTTTAATAAATATGTGTTTAATTCGGATTGGCAAATAATTCGATATGACGCACCATTTGTACTGTTGAAAAAAATATATGCTACAAACAGAACAAATAGTTATGAAAGTATTGTGTGTGACGCAGAGACTATGAGCCCTGATGGTAAGCGTTTAGTTGCCACTGGTGGAGTACTGCTGGACAACGATAGCGCCACCTGGAACACTGAACATGTGAGGCATGGAAAGCACTCTGTAAAACTTACTAAAGAAAAGCAGTATGGAATGACTTTACGCATGGAGAAGTTTACCGCAGGCGATTTTGTATTGGCAAGTGTTTGGCGTTATTCTGCCAATAAAGACAAAGGTGCTCTTGTTGTTTCGGGTAATGGTATGTATTTACCATCTACTAAAAGTACGGCGAAAGACTCAGCTGGGTGGGAACAGCTTACTGTTTTCTTTATTATACCAGATAACCATCAGGACCTGGGAGTTTATATTTGGGATAATAGTGATGACCCGGTTTGGTTTGATGATATGGAAGTGAAAAGATTAAAAGCACACCAATAAAACTTTAGGTAAACACTGTTATATATCTAAGCTGTAATATATCCCGAACAGAATTGAAGACTTATATACCCCTTGTAATTATTGGTTGGCTATAATGACTTCTTGCATTAAAGCATTAATAAAAAAACGCCCCGAGTATTCGGGGCGTTTTTTTTATTGGTATTTCTATTTAATACTTATTGTTGTTGCTGACCCATCTTTAGCATACCAGCTTTGTCCAGTTTGTCTATGCGGGCCTGAAATTCCTTAGCAACATCTGCTTGTCCAGCACTTTGAGAGAAGTATGCAAGCTGTTCCAATATACGGGTCGCTTGAACCTCCTGGTTGCCATAATAAGCAGCATTTTGCGGATCTAAACTATGGTCGTACTTCAATTCTTTTTCAAACTGATCGAACAACTGCTTAGCCAACGGATTTGCTTTCTTAAAGTCCTTTAACTGGTAATAGTTATAGGCTATCATTACCATAGGGCCATCATACGGGCAGCTCTTTTCAGAGATAGAATCCATACAAAGGTTAAGCACTTTTTCAGCAGAGTCTTTCTTATTCTCCTTAATTAAAGCTTCGGCTAATGTACCAACCTGTATCCTTAAGTCGGTTGCCATGCGCCTAACGTTCTCATCAAGGTACTCGCCGCTAGCCATGTTACCCCAGTGGAATTTATGCATTACATTGTCATACATAACATCTGTATTTACACGTGTGCCTTCAACTGAGTTATCGTTGGTTGCCGCAACAGGAACGAGTCTGTATATAAGCCCTTCTAACTGAAGGTACTTTTCAAGGCCCATATAGGCTTCCTGGCCGGTAGTAACTGCAAAACATATAGGGCGTTTCCAGTCGTTATGCGCCATTGCATCAAGCACCATTAATGTACTACGGTATACACCGTTGCCCGACATGGTCCAATCAATAGCCGGAACAATTGCGCTGTCCGAAGTTTCTTTCGAAAGGGCTCCGCTTTTAATTACGTTTTCCTTATTTACTTTCAGTTCGAAGTTCTTGGTTGGGAAATAGTTTACATATTCGCCCTGGCCATTACTTATATCAAACTTATCTTCGGTCTTATCGCTCTTTACAAAGTTTATAAGGTCCTTCAGGTCAGTAAATCCTTTTATACGTTTATCTTCAATAAAATAAACATAATCGCGGGTACCATCCCTGTACTGGTCGTGAGTAAGCGAGAATGGCATACGATCAGATTCGTAAGCCTTTCTGTTCATCTGGTCAACATACCAGCCCATACCTAGGAGTTCAAGGTTACAAACACGAACGTCTGTACGTATACCTTCAACTTCCTGTGCGTACCAAAGCGGGAATGTGTCATTATCGCCATTGGTAAATAGTATCGCATTCTTAGGGCACGATTCAAGATAGTCGATAGCAAGATCTCGTGTAGTGGTACGTTTTGAACGGTCGTGGTCATTCCATTCAGCATTTGCCATAACAACAGGTACTACCATGCTGGCTAATAATGCTATTGCAACAGCAGGTTTTCCATTGCCGTCTTTCATGCGCTTAGCAACAAACTCATAAATAGCCATTGCACCAAGGCCTATCCATATACAGAAGGCATAGAAGGAACCTACGTATGAATAATCACGTTCCCTAGGTTGATAAGGGGCCTGGTTAAGGTAAAGTACAATTGCAAGACCTGTAAAGAAGAAGTAGGTGAGTACCACTAAGCTATTCCTTCTGTCTTTCTTAAAGTGGAACACAAAGCCTAACAAGCCAAGAATAAGCGGTAAGCCGAACATTGCATTCTTTCCTTTATTATCAGCCAGTTCAGATGGTTGGTCATCTTGCGGGTAACGCATAGAATCTAAGAAAGGTATACCGGTTATCCAGTTACCATGCAGGTTATCCGGTGGATCGTATCCCTGTATATCATTTTGTCTTCCGCAGAAGTTCCATAAGAAATATCGTACATACATAAACTTAACCTGGTAGTTGAAGAAGTAGGTAATATTGTTCAAATAGCTTGGTTTTTCAACCATTTTACGTGCTTCGCCATCGGTAGGTGTAAAGGCTATCTTCTCGTATCCATCGGTACCGCCCCAGCTCTTATAACCTCTTGGGTGGCCTTCGTTAGGATCCCACATACGAGGAAAAAGAACACAGAAGTTAGGATCGTATTTTGGAAGTCTTATTTCATAAGCTTTAACATACTTACCCGATTTTTCATCCTTTGCATACGATGGGCCATTGTCAATTGCATCTATTTGCGGTGCAGTATAGTATGCGCCATATAATACAGGCCAGTCGCCGTATTGCTTACGGTCTAAGTAATCGTGCAGGCTTATAGGATCACTAGGATTGTCTTCGTTCATTGGGGTAGGAGCATTTGCCCTTACTACTAATAATAAGAAGGAGCAATAGCCGATAATGAGAACAGCTAATGAAAGTATAGCAGTGTTCCAGCCTGGTTTGTTCCTTTTACGTGTATAATTAAGGCCCCAAACAATTAAGCTAATAACTACAACGGCATAAATAAGTATACCAGAGTTAAATGGCATGCTCAAATGGTTTACGAAGAACAGCTCAAAGCCGGTAGCCAGATTTATAAGGCCTGGTATTATAAGACTCTTTACAATACCTGTAAGCACAATTGCTGCAATACCTGCAATTATAACGCCTTGTGTTTTCTTGTCTTTAGTAAATGGATTAAGGGCAATACTGAAGAACTTTGAATCAATTCCGTTAGGGTAGGTTTTAAAGAAGTAAAGCAATACCGCCGCAGGAATGAATAGTAAGCAAAGTAAGTGAACACCAATAGATAAGCCAATTAAGAAGAATATAAAGATGATCCAACGTTCAGGATGTACTTCGCACCTGTCCCATTTGGTGGCGCACCAAAACATAAATGCAGTAAAACAACCCGACATTGACCAAACAGAGGCTTCAACTGCTGAGAACCATTGAGAATCGACAAAGGTGAATGATAAGCCGGCAATAATACCGCAGGCAAGTATCATGTACATTTTGTTTTCGGTAAGTTCACCATTACGTAACACAAGCTTACGTGCAAAGAAGGTGGTTGTCCAGAATGCAAAAAGTATAGTAAATGCACTGAATGTAGATGCTGCATGGTTCATAAGCGGCGCTGCTTTATGCACATCGCCAAAGCTTAATAATGAAACCAAGTGCTGTATCAGCTGCAAAAACGGCTCCCCTGGCGGGTGGCCCACTTCAAGTTTATAGTAAATAGAAAGGTTTTCGCTACAATCCCAAAAACTGGCTGTTGGTTCAACAGTACTGTAATATACCACTATTGCCACAAGGAATACTAACCAGCCTACTATTGTATTTAGGCGCGAAAGTCTTTGATCGAGAAGGTTATTTGAGCCGTTTGCCATAGAATAATTAAATGTTTAGTTAAAAATGAAGGTGTGAAAATAACAAATTATATAATCGGAACGCTATACCTTTATTTATTAGGGCGTTTCAGGTTAATACAACTGTTTTGGCTTTAGGTTCATGCAATAAATCATTTATACATAGTTTAATTTATCTGTTAGCTTTGTGTTTATGATTCTGTCTCTGAGGAACTTACTCATAATATGTGTTGTTTTGCTTGGATTGGCATGCAAAAATCTGAACAGGCAATCTGTTGAAATTACTAATAGACAATTGAAACCTGCCTTGGGTTGGGGCTCGGTTGGGTCAGGCTTAAGCGGCACCGTTAATGCCTTAGCAGTTTATAATGGCAATTTGTATGCAGGTGGCAGAATTGATAGCGCCGGAGGTGCTCCCGTAAGCGGCATTGCTATGTGGGATGGTTATAGCTGGCATTCGGTTGGCAAAGGTATAACGGGTAATGTTAAAGCGCTTACAGTTTATCACAATGAATTATATGCCGGAGGATTTTTTGACAGTGCCGGAGGGAAGCCATATAGTTGTATAGCTAAGTGGAATGGCACTAACTGGAGTGATGTAGATACACTTGCAGATGTTATTGCTATGACCACTTATAATAATAGGCTTTATGCAACCGGGTTTAACGATTCGACTGATGAGAGAACTACCCATACTATTGGCAGCTGGGATGGATCAGAATGGGACAGTTTAGGTAATCCGGATAAGGACTGGGAAATTAAAAGCTTATGTAGCTATAATGGTAATTTATATGGCGGCGGAAAAATAAGTGGAGATAGTAACCTGATAGTGATGGCGAAACATGGGTGGACTTTAATACGTAAGCCTTTCAGGTTCGAAATTAATACCATGTTGCAATACAATGATGAATTATATACAGGGGGTGATGATGTTGCAAGCAACAGCGCTTCACATATTATGAAATGGAATGGTAAGATATGGAGTACTCCCGGAACTGGCCTTAAGGGGCAAATAAAATCATTGGCTTTATATAATGGCAAATTATATGCAGGTGGACAGTTTGCCAGAGTTGGTAATGAATATGCAGGATGCTTAGCCGTGTTAAATGAAGTCGATTGGCAAGCTGTGGGCGGAGGAGTTAACTTAAGCAACATTGCACTTGAAACAAAATGCCCCACTACACCAAGTAACTTGGTAATATATGTTGACAACACTCCGAATAAACGTGGTGTAATATACTACGATACCTTATTCGCAAATATCAGTGTTAATGCTATGGTAGAGTACAAAGGAGAACTGTATATAGCGGGTAAGTTCGATATAGCAGGAGGCTTACCTGCACAAAACATAGCTCGGTATAAAGAACCGGCTAAGCTGAATAAATAAGTTTTACTTAATAATTGGAATCAAACCTCGAACGCCCATATCGGTAACGGTATCGCCGCTTAGTGGCTCATAAAGGCCGTTGCCATTAGCGTCTTTCCATTCAAAGCTTTTGTTGGTAGAGAGAGAAACAACAATAGTATCGTTAGTTGTTTCGGTGCCACTAATGGTAAATGGAGATAGCGCCATTGATGAATTCACAAATTGGCCTGTTACCACGCAAGACCCTGCCGGAATAGGAGAGGTAGATGCAATTGGGTTAGGTACTGTAGTAGTGCCTGCGCTTTGTCCGGTAACAACACCATACTGATCTTCGAAGCCCCAGTAGCCTTGTGCCCTGTTGCCGTTTACGTGTACTGTGCTATCCTTTATTTTATAAGAAGTGATGTATGTGTTAAACCCAATGAACGATGCTATAGTACCCCATGCATTGTGAATGTTGTACGTGGTATCTGTCCACTTGATATTGTAGTTTTGGTATGCCAACGATACACGTAGCCATTGGTAAGAACCAGGAGTAACACTACTTATAGGGCATGAGAAAAATACCTGGCCTTGGCCAACTGCGGTGCATTTACTGAAATCAATAGCTAAGTTGCTACCGCTGCCAACTTCTGGTGCGCGGTATAATACATCGCCTGCACCTAATTGGGTTGTTGAGTTTTGTGCTAACTCAATATAGTGTGAACTCATGGCATTAAATACCGGTGATAAACCTGAATGTCCTGCAGGCATGGTAGCCACTTGCCCAAAGTTATTTAACCTTACCTGGGTCGAATCGAACTTAAATACAAATACCAGTTGAGGGCCTATTGTAGTGGTTGTATTGTTTGTCGCAGGAGTGTCCTTTTTACAAGCCATAAATAAGGCAAAAACTGAAAAAGCTAGAGTTCCGGCAGTGAAGGCAAATCTTTGGTGTTTCATGCGGTAAATGATATACTACAAATATATACTTTTCTGGCAAAGCCTATTTCTAAACACTTTAGATACGGAATTAATAACGAAATAAAGTTTCATTGAGGTGAATTTTAAAATGACACTGTATCTTTTTGTACCCTTTAGCATTATAAAAGAAAACACACTATGAAAAAGACAAACGTTTTCAGTTATGGACTATTCCTTTTTGTAGCCCTTTCGGTGACGGATTCAAAACTACCTAAAGGATGGATTAAGGCGGGCGATGTCCCAAGTAAATATGATATGTATGTGGACAAACAAATAGCCGAGGATGGTAAAAATTGTGCCACCATAAAATCGATTTATGATGAAATTAATGGCTTCGGTACTTTAATGCAGGATTGTAAACCGGGTAAATATCGTGGTAAAAGAATACACATGTCGGGATATGTAAAATCAAAAGATGTAAAGGAATGGGCAGGGTTATGGGTTAGAGTTGACGGACGCTATACTACACTGTCATTTGATAATATGCAAGACAGGGGAATTAGCGGAACGACCGATTGGAAAAAATATGATGTTATACTTGATGTTCCTAAAGCTGCAACAAATATTGCCTTTGGTGCATTGCTTTCCGGTACCGGCCAAATTTGGTTCGATAATATTGCGTTTGAAATTGTTCCTGACTCAACCAAAACAACAAGTAGCTTTGTTCAAAGAGAGTATAATGATGAACCCACTAATTTGAATTTTGAAGAGTAATGTGGTCGTTGATATTAAAATAACTATATTTATTTCTGATGATCACCTATCAGAAATACAATCCATCGGCAGGGTTAAGTAAATACATAAAGTATTTTTACTTTTTAGAGCATGACGGCAATTACCAAAATGCTTCATTGCAACGCGTAACGCCCGATGGCTGTGTGGAGGTTAATTTTAACCTTGCAGGTAAATCGTTACAAAGTATCTCTGGTAATGGAAAAGAAAGAGTGCAAGCGGAAAGTTATGTTGTAAACCGAACCTCAGAGCATTACTTTGTTAAACGAAAGGGATATGTAAAAATGATGGGAATATGTTTTTACCCCTGGGGATTTAATGCATTTACCCATGTGCCAACGACAGAGATAAGAGATATGCAGGTAGACGCCGTTGATATAGTTGGGCCAGATATTAAATGGTTATATGAACGTTTGCGTGAAGCTATTAATTGCAATGAAATGATATCGTTGGTAGAAGATTATCTGTTGAAGAGAATAGCAGAAGATAAAGTAGATAAACTTGTTATGCAAAGTGCTATAGAAATGCAGCGGAATCCTTTTGTATCTGTTTCAGATATTGCTAATTGTTATTCTATTTCTCACCGAAGATTAGAGCAGCGTTTCAAGAGTGCATTAGGAATAAGTCCAAAATATTTTAATAAAATAAATCGCTTTCAACGGTCATTAGCTCAATTAAAGAAGGGTAACACACAGGATGTTGTATTCAAGCAAGGGTATTACGACCAGGCTCATTTTATAAAAGAATTCAAACTGTTTAGCGGGCTTAGCCCTGAAAAATACCTGAACGCAAATCATTCACTGAACGATCTAGTAACAAAGTGGGGAAGTGTATAGTCCTGTTTCGTTTTTTTACAATACAGCGTAACATTTTCTTTATTCCTTTGCAATATCTTAATTTAAAGCCATGAATAAGAGTATAATACTAGCATTTGTTGTTTGTGTCCATTCTTTTTGTTTTTCGCAAACCACTGGTTCGCATAGGGGCGATTCACTTTATGGAGCAGGAAAGTGGGCGAAGGCCATAACTGCTTATAAAGCTGATATTAAACAAACAGCCAATCTCGATAAAAGCCCGTTGGTATGGTACAGGTTAGGGTTTGCTTATTATAAACTTGGCCAGTACGATAATGCTAACCGCTCCTATATCAAGTCTGATTCACTTATGCCGAGTGCTGCACTAAAACCGGTATTGTATTCTAAAATGGCAAGGTTATTTGCTTTAAAGAACAACAGAACCGAAATGATTGTGTATTTGAAAAAGGCTGTAGAATCGGGATATGTGCTGTTTAATGAAATGGATACGCTAAAAGAGTTCAAATCATTTAAAGCAGATACTGAGTTTAAGCAATTAAGAGAAAAAGCATATGCAGCAGCTTATCCTTGCAGTATAGACCCGAAAGCTCGTCAGTTCGATTTTTGGGTAGGTGAGTGGGATGCGTATCAAACCGGAACCAATATGCTTGCAGGGCATAGCGTAATACAAATAGCTTCAGGCGGATGTATGATACTCGAAAACTGGACCTCGGCGTCACAACCTTATAGCGGCAAAAGCATGAATTTTATTGATAAAGCAAGCGGTAAGTGGGAACAAGTTTGGGTAGGTGCTGAAGGGGGCGGAGAGCACATTTTTACGAATGGTACCTATCACGACAGCGCTATGCATTTTGATTTTGAAGATTCAGGCAAAAACGGTAGTAAAATAAAAGGGCGTTTTACATTTTTTAACGAGGGGCCAAACAAGGTTCGCCAACTAAATGAAACATCAGATGATGCCGGTAAAACCTGGACTACTGCTTACGATTTAACCTATATCAGAAAAAAGAAAACTGTAAATTAATTCAACTTATAGTTTACCTTCTTATATGCCTGTTTTTTGAAGAGTTATTGTTCCGTTAATATGCTATTGATTTCGTATATTTAAATTGGAATTTTAACGAAGCAAAATGAATACAGTAACAATTAATAAGGATATTACCGTGTTTTGTGTGAAAGCTAAGTCTTTCCCTGCTGGTATACAAGAAGCACACAATACACTTCGAAGCTTAATTCCGTTTGACCCTGCCAGGAAATTCTACGGCATTTCGGCACCTGATAAGTCTGGCGCTATTATTTATAGAGCAGCTGCTGAAGAGCTAAAGGAAGGGGAATTGGCTAAACACAAATTGGAGGCCTTTACAATAAAACGAGGTGTTTATATATATAGTGATGTTAAAGAGTATAAACGAAATGCAATGTTAATCACTAACGCTTTCAAGGAGCTATTATCAAATCCTAAGATTGATACAGATGGATATTGCCTTGAGTGCTATATTAATGATACAGATTGCCGGTGTATGGTAAAAATAAATGTATAACTAACCGGCTTAATTAAGTATAGAATTCTAATTCAACTTATAGCTCAAATTATCCATAGTATCCAAGTCGCGGATAAGTTCGTTGCTCAAATTAAGCTTTACCTTTTTAGATATCATTTCAACACTCATGTTTTCGTCAGAATCTATGAGTGTTATTTTTAAGTTACAATTGCCGGGGTAGGTATTGGTAACCGTATAAATACTTTTAACCATATCCTCCGATACATTATTCAATGGTATTTTAAGTGTAAGTGATTTAGCCATTTTATCACGTACTTCAGTCAATAACATAATCTGGGTTGTCTTTATTTCTGTTTGCTCCGGGTTCTTGTAGTTAGGCATGGTTTTAGCCTTTATATATAGGAAAGTACCGGGAACAAAGAAATGTCTCCACTTTAAATAATCGTCTTTAAACAATCGCAATTGTATGCTTCCTGTAAAGTCTTCAATAGTTAAAAGACCCCATAAGTTGCCGTTTTGGGCAGTGCGGTTTTCGGCGCCAATTACTAAGCCGGCAAAGGTAAATTCCTTGCCTTTAGTATCTGGCAGGCCTTCCAGTTGTTCTATCTTATATGTACAGAAGTTATTCAGGTCAAATTTAAAATCATCGAGTGGGTGGCCTGAAATATAAAAACCTGCTACGTCTTTTTCTTTATTGATAAGCTCGATGCGGCTCCATGGCGGGCATAGCGGTGCTTTAGGTTTCGGTATTGAATCGTTGGTCATTTCACCAAACAATGAATTGGTGTTCGCACCCGAAGCTCCCTGGTAACCGTTACCATACTTTATCAATGTTTCAAGGAAAGTCTCTTTGTTGTTTTCCGATGCAAAATATTGTGCACGTGTGTATCCAAATGCATCGAACGCACCAGCCATAATAAGGCTTTCAAATGTCTTTTTATTGGCCGAGCGCAAGTTGATGCGGCTCATTATATCATATATATCTGTAAAATGGCCATTCTTTTCCCGCTCTTCAACAATACTACCTACGGCAGCTTCACCAACGCCTTTCACCGCTCCTAAACCAAAGCTTACTTCACCCTTATCGGTAACTGCAAAGCTGTGTTCGCTCTTATTAATATCGGGCCCAAGTACGGTTAAGCCCATTTTCTTACACTCATCAATAAAAAAGGTAAGCTTGTCAATTTCACCCATTGAGTTGGTAAGTACCGATGCCATAAACTCTGCTGTGAAATTGGCCTTGAGGTACGCGGTTTGGTATGCAAGTACTGAATATGCAGCAGCGTGCGCACGGTTAAATCCGTACCCGCCAAACTTGGCCATCTTATCGAACAGCTCGGTTGCAGTTTCTTGCGGAACACCTTTCTTTACTGCGCCTTCTACAAATACAGATTTCTGCTTATCCAGCAAAACCATATCTTTTTTACCCATTGCTTTGCGCAATACGTCGGCCTGACCCTTGGTAAAGTCAGCCATCACCTGCGATATTAACATCACCTGTTCCTGGTAAACTATAACACCAAAGGTTGGTTTAAGTATGGTTTCAGCAAGCGGATGGTAGTAGTTCGGTTTTTCTTTTCCGTTCTTACGTGCAATATACGCCGGTATATCATCCATTGGCCCCGGACGGTACAAGGCGTTCATTGCAATAAGGTCTTCAATATTTGTAGGTTTTAACTCCTTCATATATTGTTGCATTCCCTGCGACTCAAACTGGAATATGCCGACCATTTCACCACGCTGGAACATTTCGTAGGTCTTTTTATCATCCAGCGGAATGTTGTCAATATCTATATCAATGCCTTTGCTCTTTTTAATAAGGGCAATAGCATCTTTCATAATGGTTAGTGTCTTCAGGCCTAAAAAGTCCATCTTCAACATACCAACCGATTCTACATACTTGCCCTCATATTGGGTAACAAGCAGATCAGAATCCTTTGATTTGAAAACCGGCAGGTAATTGATCAGGTCGTCAGGTGCAATAATAACACCCGCAGCATGTATACCCGTTTGGCGGGCCGTACCATCCAATATCATTGCCAGGTTCAGGGTCTTCGATAAAGGATTGTTCAGGTCTTTCTTTATCTCCGATAATTCCTTTACCTGGCCAATAGCATCTTCTAATGTATCAGCGCCAAAAGGAACAAGCTTGGTTAAGCGTATAGCATCAGCAAGCGGAACTTTTAATGTACGTGCCACATCTTTAATAGCCGATTTGGCAGCCATGGTGCCGATGGTTACAATTTGCCCTACACGTTCTTTTCCGTATTTTTCAATAACATATTTAATAACCTTATCTCGGCCCTTATCATCAAAGTCAATGTCTATATCGGGCATTGATATACGCTCCGGGTTTAAGAAGCGCTCAAAGAGTAGGTTATAGCCTATAGGGTCGATATTAGTAATACCAGTGCAATATGCAATAATAGAACTGGCTGCCGAGCCCCGGCCCGGACCAACCCATACGCCGAGCCTTTTTGCTGCTGCAATAAAATCCTGCACAATAAGGAAGTAACCTGCAAAGCCCATCTTTTTAATTACCCCTAACTCAAATTCAATACGTGTGCGGACCTCGTCGTTTATCTCTTTGTAAAGCCGTTGTGCACCTGTATATGTTAAGTGGCTTAAGTATGCATCAGCATCGGTAAAGCCTTCAGGTAGCTTGTATATAGGTAATAATACGTCGCGTTTTAATTTAATGGGCTCAATCTTCGATACTATTTCTCCCGTATTATCAAGCGCTTCAGGCATGTCGGCAAATATCTTGCTCATCTCATCCTGGGTCTTCAAAAAGAACTGATCGTTATCAAAACGCATACGGCGCGGGTCATCAAAGTCCTTGCCGGTTTGTATGCACAATAAAATATCCTGTGCTTCAGCATCGGCCACATCTACATAATGCACATCGTTAGTGGCTATAATTTTAACGTTGTACTTTTTGCTCCACTTAACTAATATTTCGTTGCAAATGTTTTGTTCGTTAATGCCGTGCCTTTGTAATTCTATATAATAGTCCTCGCCAAAAATATCGAGATATTCTTTAAACACCTTTTCAGCTTCGGCCTCACCTTTGCTCATAATGGTGCGGCTTATTTCACTGGCCAGGCACGATGTGGTTGCTATTAAGCCTTCTTTGTATTGCTTAAGTAGTTCCTTATCAATACGTGGTTTGTAATAGTAGCCTTCAATAAAACCTAATGAACATAACCTTGATAGATTTTTATAACCTATCGGGTTCTTGGCAAGAAGTAACTGATGGTAGTAATTCTTTTCATCATCGCTATCGCTTTTTGCCTTGTCGAAGCGGCTACGCGGCGCCATATAAAACTCACAACCAACTATGGGTATAATGCCCATTTTATCGGCCTCAGCCACAAATTCGGGTACGCCGAGCATATTACCGTGATCTGTAATAGCGACAGATTTCATGCCGTTTTCCTTCACCTTTTTCATAAGGCCCGAAACCTGTGAAGCGCCGTCTAACAGCGAGTATTTAGTATGTACGTGTAAGTGCGAAAATTCCATAAATAATGTCTTTCCTGTAGCTTTTCTCCTCTAAAAATTCAAAAGGAATGCGAAGTTATACCAATAGAATTATTTTAAGAAGATGTGCGAGAAGAAATTATGAAGTGATATTAACAATGCTTTGTTTACAGGGCTTGAGGGTGTATGTGGGCGTAAGCAACTGCTTGCCAGTCGGTTTGTGTTTGTTGATTATTGCTGACAAGATTTTTCTTGGTATTAAAGAGGATAAGATTAATTTTGGGGAGAATTATTGCGGGGGAGGAAATGCTCTTGAAAAGGACTGATTAGCCCTTGACTACAATTAATTAAAAAATACTAATACATGAAGAAAATTACACTTGTTGCATCATTATTTGTTTTAGCCTTTTCATTAACCAAGGCACAGTCTGTTACAACATTAGCGGGCTCAACTACTCCAGGCTCGGCAAACGGAACAGGAGCTGCTGCTGGTTTTTGGCTGCCGACCGGGGTGGCAACTGACGGTACTAATTTATATGTGGCGGATGCTTCTAATAACCTAATACGCCAAATTAATATTAGCACTGGTGCAGTTACCACACTTGCAGGTTCCGGATCACCTGGTAATACCGATGGAACAGCTATAGGCGCGAGTTTTAATGCTCCATATGGTATCGTGTATGATGCAGCTACATCTGCTCTGTATGTTGCCGACTATAATAATAATGAAATACGTAAGGTTGGTTTACCCGGAGGTACAGTAAATACAATTGCGGGTAATGGTACTGCAGGTTTTTCTGACGGGCCATCTACTAATGCAACATTCCATAACCCAAATGCTATTGCTACAGATGGAGCAGGTAACCTATATGTAACAGACGCAGGTAACAACGAAATACGTGAGCTTGTTATTTCTACTGGTGCAGTCACTACGGTTGCGGGTTCTCCTACTGCCGGCTCTACCGATGGAACAGGCGCTGCTGCGCAATTTTTAACCCCATCTGGTATTGCTTATGCCGGGGGGTACCTATATGTAGCCGATGCTGGTAATAATGAAATACGCCAGGTTACACCATCAACAGGTAATACAGTTACCGTTTATGGGTCTACTACACCGGGTTCGAATAATGGTAATGGTACCGGCGCAAGTTTTAATCAACCATATGGAATAGCATTTGATGGAAGCAGTAATTTGTATGTGAGTGATATGGGTAATAATTCCATACGCAGAATATATCTTGGAACCTCAGCGGTTTCTACTTATGCTGGTTTTAGTGGTTCAGGAGCAACGAACGGCACAACGCTTACGGCGCAGTTTGGTTCTCCGCATGGCCTGGTTGTAGACGCTACAGGTGATGTTTATATAGCAGATGCAAGCAATAACGAGATTCGTGAAATAGGTGTTTGCTCTACCGCAATGACGGTTAGCCTTACTGGCAGAACTACTATGTGCTATGGTATTGGCGATACGCTGGTTGGTGTAGAAACAGGTGGAACGGTTGGTCCGTATTCATTTTATTGGAATGGTGCAGTTGCTACAGATTCACTTTTTATAATTCCACTTAATAATACTATGTACAACCTTACCGTTGTAGATGGAATAGGTTGCCACTCAGATACCGCGAATACCTATGTTATAGTTGATAATCCGGGTTCTATCGTTCTAACTAATTTTGGGTCTAATCCTATTTGCCCGGGAACTACTGATATGTTGTTTGCAACATCAACAGGTAACGGAGGCGGTTCTTATACATGGACTCCATCAGTTGGGTCTGTAGGCTCCCCATATGCGGGTAATGCTACCCCAAGTGTAACAACTACTTATACGCTTTCAGAGAATGCAGATGCTAATGGTTGTATTCCTACCCCGGGAACGATTACAATTGATGTATATACATCTCCTACTGTTAGTATTGTGGGTAATGTAATGAGCGGTTTAAATATCTGTTCAGGTAGTGCCGATACACTTCGTGCAATAGCAATAGGTAGCGGCCCGTTTACATATAATTGGAGTAACGATGGTACAACTGACACTGTTATAGCAAAATACTCAAGCGAATATGCTGTGACTGTGACTGACCAAAATGGGTGCCAAAGCATTACTGCCGATTCGAACGTTAGATCGAATAATAACCCTGCTCTTGTAGTTAATGGTAATACAGTAGTGTGTGCCGGTAATGCATCAAATTTACAGGTAAGCGGTGCTCAGTCCTATATGTGGGCACCTGGTGGATCTTTCGGTGATCCTACAGATTCTGTTCAAACCATTTATCCGGGTGTTACTACTACATATACGGTAACCGGAAATAATGGAGGTTGTAAATCTAATCAATACATAACAGTTAATGTATCACCATTACCGCCTGTTTCTATAAGCGGGCCATCTACGGTTTGCGCCGGCTCAAGTATTAATTTATTTGGTGTTGGGGCAGATGTTTATCAATGGTCAGGTGGTCCAAATTCAGATGGTTATCAGGTAGCTCCATTAACTAATACTATATATACGGTTACAGGTATCAGTATTTCAACAGGTTGTTCAAATATTGCTACTACGTATATTATGGTTAATTCATTACCTGTAGTTACCATTACAGGGCCTACCTCAGTATGTCAGGGTACAGTAACCTCACTTACTGCAAATGGCGCCGATACTTACCAATGGGCAGGTCCAACAGGACCAGCATCTCAAACATATAGTATAAGCCCTCAATATACTACCACTTATGTAGTAAATGGATTCAGTTCGACCACCGGATGCAGTGATACTGTTTCGCAAGTGGTGGTGGTAAACCCATTACCTAATGTTTATATAAGTGGTCAGAATACAATTTGTAACGGCAGTTCGACAGCATTAATTGCAAGTGGTGCTGACACCTACCAATGGACAGGCGGCCCTGCAACAGCAATTTATAATATTACCCCTACCAGTTCACTTACCTATCAGGTAACAGGTACTAACACTACTACTGCATGTAGCAATAGTGTAACACAAACGGTTTATGTAAATACACCTTTGCCAATTTCGGCTAATGCATACCCTTCGAGCACACTGTGCCGAGGCGGACAAATAACATTATACGGTGGAGGAGGCAGCACATACTCCTGGAGTTCGGGAATAAATGATGGAGTGCCTTTCCGTCCGTTAAGTTCTGCTACTTATACGGTTTCTTCAATATCAGATGGATGTTCGGTAAGTGATACTATTCATATTACTGTAAATACACTTCCTGTTATAACTGCATCTGCCAGCCCTAAGGATAGTATTTGCCAGGGCGGTAGTGTAACGTTAACCGGTCTTGGTGCAGTAAGTTATTCATGGAGTAATGGCGTAACTAACGGAGTTGCATTTAATCCTGCTTCATCAAACATATATGAAGTAACCGGTATTGATGCGAATGGCTGCGAGGGTTCTACCCAAATACCAATTGTGGTAAATAACCTTCCTTCCATTTCAGGTTCTGTTAACCCACAACAAGTTTGTCAGGGTAGTAAAGTTACACTTAATGGTAACGGCGGTTCTACCTATACATGGACAGGTGGTGTAACCAACGGAGTTGCATTTACTCCGGCTACATCAGGTACGTACACAGTAACCGGTACTAGTGCGGTTGGTTGTACCAATACGGCAATTGTAGGTGTAACTGTTAACCCTATACCTGTAATGGGTGATTCAGCCATTCCGTCTACTTCTGTATGCCAGGGTAACTCGGTAGCGCTAATAGGTAAAGGTGCTTCATCTTATAGCTGGAGTGGTGGAGTTGTGAACGGAATATCTTTTGTTCCTACCACGAGTGGTACATACACGGTAACAGGCTTCGGTGCTAATGGTTGTACCAGCAAAGACAGTATTACAATTAAAATAAACAATAAGGTAATATTAACACCTTTAACAATTAATACTACTTGTGCTTTAAATAACGGTTCTGTTAAGGTAGGAGCTACAAGTGGAACACCACCTTATCAGTATTCCTGGAGCACAGTACCGGTAAACACCACCGATAGCATTGGCTCACTTTCTCCGGGTACATATATTATTACTGTAAGTGATGCAAGCCACTGTTCTAGTTACTCATCTATTGATATTGCATCTTCTACTGCACCAATTTTAAGCGTATCTACTAACGAAAGTACTTGTGGTAACGCAACAGGTTCGGCATATGCTACTGTTGCCTATGGAACACCACCATATCGTTATTCATGGAGTAATGGAGACACTACATATGCGGCTAACAATTTAACATTGGGTACTTATATAGTAACTATTACTGATGTTAATCATTGTACTGCAGTGGGGTCAGCTGATATTAGTAACCAAAACGGACCGTCAATAACGGCTAATGCTGTAGTTAATGTTAATTGTAACGGACAAACTACCGGTGCAATTACCATTGGAGTAAACGGAGGTGCAGTGCCATATACTTTTGTATGGTCGAACGGAGCAACAACACAAAACATTAGTGGACTTGCAGCAGGACCTTACCAGGTAACTGTATCAGACGCCAATGGCTGTTCTGCATTAGGTAACTTTACCATAAGCCAGCCAACACCATTGGTATTATCAAAATCTATAGTAAAAGCAGATTGTGGAGTACCTGACGGAGCAGCAACTGTAACCGTAAACGGTGGAGTACCACCATATAGTTATTTGTGGAACAATGGCCGCACCTCAGACAGTATAGCTACTGTTAATGCAGGAGCTTATTATGTTACTATTTTGGATCATAATGGATGTAGAATAGATTCTGATCAGGTTAGTATAAGTAACATTAACGGACCTGTACCAGCTATTCTTATAACCGGTAGTGCAAGTTGTAATAGTGGTGGTGTTACGCTTACTGAAAACGTAACTGGCGGTACTGCACCATATAACTATTTATGGTCAACAGGTAAAACAAGCACATCTATAAGCCAAATACCTGCAGGTAAATATAACCTTAAAGTAACCGACCATTTAGGTTGTGTAGGTGTTGCTGATACCACTATTTTTGAAGTGCCGCCACCTGTAGCGCCAATCTGTATGGTAACAGTTGACAGTGCAACGCAGAAGAATATGGTTATTTGGAATAAATACCAAAGCAGCGGTATAGCTTCATATAATATTTATAAAGAAACTACCCAGGCAGGCGTATACCAAAAAATTGGTAATGTGCCGTATCCTAAGAAGAGTGTCTTTATTGATACACTCTCCAACCCTCAAACCAGGAGCTGGAGATACAAGCTATCAGAAGTTGACTCTTGTGGTAACGAATCGGCCTTGAGTCCTGATCATAAAACCATGCACCTTACAGTTAACAAGGGAGTGGGTGGTACTGTAAATTTGATATGGGATAATTATGAAGGGTTTACATTCTACAGTTATTATGTTTACCGTGATACCAACTCGACCAGCTTAACACTGATAGACAGTATACCTAATAATATATTTACTTATACCGATTTTAAGCCACCGTTAGCAACTAATTTGTATTACAGAATGCAGGTTATTAACCCGGACCCATGTATGCCAATAGGTTTAAGACCATTTACAATTAACTATAATGCGGCAAAATCGAATACAGGTAACGTTACACTGAACACTGCCGGTATTTCTCCTGTAGTTAATACTTCTGGCCAGCTGACAGTGTTCCCTAACCCTAGTACAGGTGTGTTTACATTCACTTTAGTACAAGATAAAGGCTCTAAGTCGGTATCGTTATCAGTGGTAAATGAATTAGGCCAGGCGGTTATGACTAACACCTATAACGAAGTGCCTGCAAGCTTTACCAAGCAACTCGACTTGTCATCATTGGCTAAGGGAGTTTACTTCCTGAAGACTATATCAGATAAATCTATACTATATAACAAGGTTGTTATTCAATAGAGTAGGTGATACATTAAATAAAAAAGGAGCATAGAAATATGCTCCTTTTTTATTTTGTGCGATTGAGTTTAATTTATTCAATCAACCCTCTGCCCACCTTAAGCACCTTATTCTGGCTACGCAGGTCCTTTACAATAGCATCTAATATACCGTTGATAAAGGTATTGCTCTTAGGTGAGCTGAATAGTTTTGATATTTCAATGTATTCGTTCAGGGTAACTTTTACCGGTATGCCCGAGAAGTTCATTACTTCGGTAATAGCCATTTTCATAAGTAGCAGATCCATTGCTGCAATACGTTCAGGCTCCCAATTGGCAATCTTTTCTTCAATAAGTGCCATGTTTTGCGAATCTTCTAATATGGTCTTTCTGAAAAGTTCCAGCATAAAGTCCCTGTCTTCTTCAGCTTTGTATAATGGCATTAATTCTACTTCAGCACCATCTTTAATGGTCTCAATGGTTTTAATAAGCGAAATATTGGCAAGCATATAATCGCTGGCCCAATGCAAGCTCTTTTCAGTTAAATGCTGTTTTAAAGAGTCATTTTCTGAAATGTATTTTTTGTAAAGCGTAACTATAAGTTGCTTATCCTCTTCAAGTGAATTTTCTTCGCTTGCCATGTATTTAATATACTCAGGCGAGGCAACAATGGTTTGGAAAAGTTTTTTAATCAGTCCGTCTTCCTCAACATCCCAGCCAATTTTACGGGCGCTCTTTTCTCTGGCCAGTTCGGTAGAGTTTTGAATAGCCATTAAAACCCTGTTGTTTAAAAACTTAAGGTTAGGGTTCAGGTCTTCCGAAGTAGGTAGCCTTTTCTTTTTTCTTTCCTCAGTAAGCCTTTCGTTACTGTTTCGTATCTCTTTTAAAAGAAGGAATAAGTATATGTATAGTTCGTATATTTTGTCAATACTGGTAAGCAGCTCTCGCTCGCGTATATTCATGTTCTTCTGGTCATCCTGGAAGAATGAATAGAGAGTTTGCAGTACCTTGATGCGCAAATAGCGTCTGTTAAGCATAAAGAAAGAACGTTTTAACTAATGCCCTGTAGCGTTTATAATAATCAATGATTCATTTTTACCCTGCCAATTGCTTCAATGCGCTTTTCAGCAACTTTGTTAGCGGCAAGATAGGTTGGTATGTTTTCAGCTTTTGCTAATGTAAATATCGATTTGGTAATATCGTATATCTTATCGGCATGCTGCATAGCACGAACCTTGTTGTACGCTCCGCCTAATTCGGCGTATACGTTAATAAGTCCGCCTGAGTTAATTACAAAATCAGGTGCGTATATAATTCCTTTCTTAACTAAAGCTTCGCCTTGTACTTTTTCGTCAGCCAACTGGTTGTTTGCCGAACCTGCAATGATGGAACATTTAAGCTTGGCTAGGGTGTCGTTGTTTACAGTTGCACCCAAAGCGCAAGGAGCGTAAATATCTACGTCTAAGTCATATATAGCATCTAATGCAACAACTTCCGCTTTGTATTTAGCCGCTACTTCTTTCAGTTTTTCCTGGTTAATATCGGTAATGTAAACCTTAGCGCCTTCATCAGTTAAATGTTTAACCAAGTGTTCGCCAACATTGCCAATACCTTGTACCGATACTTTTTTGCCTTTCAGGCTATCGTTGCCCCAGCGTTCGTTGGCAGCAGCTTTCATACCTAATAATACACCATATGCAGTAACAGGTGAAGGATCGCCGCTACCACCCATCGATTCAGGTATACCGGTAACGTGTTTGGTTTCCATATGTATGTATTCCATATCGCGGCTGGTAGAACCAACATCTTCCGCAGTAATATATTTTCCACCAAGGTCATCTACAAAACGTCCAAAGCGCCTCATAAAGGCTTCTGACTTAATGGTTTTGGCATCGCCAATAATAACTGACTTGCCACCACCTAAGTTCAGGCCTGCTACCGAAGCTTTGTAGGTCATACCCCGCGAAAGGCGCAATACATCATGTATAGCTTCCTGTTCGTTATTGTATTTCCATATACGGCAACCGCCAAGGCTAGGGCCCAGCACGGTGTTGTGTATAGCAATAATTGCTTTTAATCCTGTAGCATTATCATTGCAGAAGAGAACTTCTTCATGATCATACTTGAACATTTGGGTTGTAATTCCGTTGTCGTTCATCTCAGCTGTTTTTTTGATCTCTTTAGTTTCTATCATGACAATTAATTTTATTCTGTGGAATATAGTTAATTTTGCATTCTGTTTTAGTTAACAGGTATTAAGAGCGGGACAAAGTTATATTAATTTTTGCACCCGCCCAAAAAAAGAAAAAATAGTGGTTTGAAGCCACTTTCGGGATGATTAATTGCCTTAAATTACAGACAAATTGAAGTCACTTTTATATTTAAATAAGTACCTTTTTCAATACCGCGGACGCTTGGTAGCAGGCCTGCTGTTCGTTATACTTTACGCGGCCTTTAAAGTGTATTCGTTACCTTATGTAGGCAGGGGAATTGACTATGCTGTTGATATTGTAAAGAACGCTACCCAGTCTGGTGTTAATCATGCATCGCCACCCGACGAGGTGTTGCATCGCCTTGAATATTACGTGCTTATCATATTGGGGATGACCTTATTGAGCGGTATCTTTCTGTTCCTTACACGCCAAACTATCATTGTTACATCTCGCCTTATTGAGTATGACCTTAAGAACGAGGTTTTCGAACATTACCAGAAACTTGATACCGCTTTTTATAGGCGCAATAACACCGGCGATTTGATGAACCGTATTAGTGAAGATGTTAGCCGTGTGCGTATGTATTTAGGCCCGGCTATTATGTACACTACCAATACAATATCGTTAGTAACATTTACACTTATTGTAATGTTACAGACCAATATAAAACTTACACTATGGGTATTAGCGCCTATGCCTTTACTGTATATATCCATCTATTATATCAGCAGCTTGATAAATAAGAAGAGCACCAATGTACAGCGCCAGCTTTCAATATTATTCAGTAAGGCGCAGGAAACATTTTCAGGTATTCGTGTAATTAAATCATACGGGCTTGAAAGTAAGCTTGTGGAGGACTACGATAAAGAATGTGAGGAGTATAAGCAACGAAATATGAACCTGGCCATTGTCGATTCATTGTTTCAGCCTGCTATGCTTGTATTGGTTGGCCTTAGCACCATTATAATACTTTATATTGGCGGGCACGATATTATTAATGGCACCTTAACGGTGGGTGAAATAGCTAAGTACATGCTCTTCGTATCGAACTTAACTATGCCAATTGCCAGTTTGGGTTGGATAACTTCACTTACCCAACGTGCAGCTGCTTCTCAAACCCGTATCAACGAATTTTTGAATACCGAGCCATCCATTGCATCATCAAGTAATGAAGAGTTTACGGTTCATGGCGATATTGAATTTGACCATGTAACATTTATTTACCCCGATTCTGGCATAAAAGCAATTGATGATGTTTCCTTTAAAATAAAACAGGCACAGTCGCTGGGTATTGTTGGTAAAACTGGTAGTGGCAAATCAACCATTACACAGCTTATATGCAGAATGTATGATGTTAGCGCCGGAGAAATAAAGATTGACGATAAGAATATAAAAGACATTCCTTTGTCGCCATTACGCAGGCAGATAGGATATGTACCCCAAGAGGTTTTTCTTTTTTCAGATTCAATAGCAAACAACATCTCATTTTCGGTTACAGATAAAGGAGTTGACCAGGAAAAGTTGAAAGAGAAAGTTGAAAAAGCTTCGAGGGATGCCGCTATTTACGATAACATAATGGAGTTTACAGAGGCCTTTGAAACGGTAGTAGGTGAGCGGGGTATCACACTTTCAGGTGGGCAAAAACAGCGGATATCTATTGCCCGTGCTATGTTAAAGGCCCCGAACATCATCATGTTCGATGAATGCCTTTCGGCTGTTGATACCAATACCGAGCAAGAAATACTTTTGAATATTCACCGATTGATGTTAGGCCGAACTACTATAATAGTAAGCCATCGTATCTCATCTGTTAAAATGTGCGATAACATTTTGGTGCTCGATAAAGGCCGTGTTATAGAATACGGAAGTCATGAACAACTGATTGCTAAAAGAGGCCATTACTACGAGATGTACGAAATGCAGCTAACTCAAGAAATTACGAATTAAAAATTACGAATTACGAGTTGAAGGGGGATAATATTGTTCAAAATAAGAGTTTTGCTTTTGCAATTCGAATTGTTGGAGTATACAAATACCTTACTATCGAAAAGAAAGAATTTGTTTTGTCAAAACAATTATTGCGTGCTGGTACTTCTATTGGAGCAAATATCGAAGAATCTATAGGAGGTCAGTCTGGTAAAGATTTTTTTTCGAAAATTAGCATTTCATATAAGGAGGCCCGAGAAACAATTTATTGGCTTAAGTTGCTTGAGGCAACCGAGTATTTGAATAACCTTGAAGCAAAAAACTTGCTAGAGGATGCTGAAGAACTTTGTAGGATTTTAGGTAAAATACAGATCACGTTAAAGTCTCGTAATTCTTAATTCGTAATTTTTAATTGAAAAAGGTCCTTCTTTTATCTGATACACATGGTTATATAGATGATGCCATTTGCAAACATGCAGAAAAGGCCGATGAAATATGGCATGCAGGAGATATTGGTACTGTTGAAGTATTTGATAAGTTAATGAGTATAAAGCCGGTTAGGGCTGTGTATGGTAATATTGATGGGGCGGAAATTCGGAAGGTGTGCCCTAAGAATCAACGATTTACTTGTGAGAGAAGAGAGGTTTGGATGACACATATTGGTGGATACCCGCCTAATTATACCGCTTCATTAAAAATTGCTTTACTGCAAAAACCACCTCACATTTTTATTTGCGGCCACTCACATATACTAAAGGTTATTTATGATAAGAACTTGAATATCTTGCACCTTAATCCGGGTGCAGCAGGTAGGGAGGGGTTTCATAAAGTGCGTACCATGTTACGCTTTATTATTGATGGCGATAACATACGCGATATGGATATTATTGAATTGGGGGCAAGAGGTTCAATAGAGTAGCTTGAATTGATAGAAATTTTATATGTTTGTATAAAATAGTCTATCAATGAAAAAACTGTACATTCTTATTGCTGCAATTGGGCTTTCTTTTATAAGCACCAAAGCGCAAACAACATATAAAGATGTTGCCCCAATATTTTATGCTAATTGCACCCAATGCCATAACCCTATTGGGGTTGGGCCAATGCCATTGCTAACATATACCGAAACCTATGCTTATAAGAACATTATAAAGTCATATATTTCTACGGGTACTATGCCGCCTTGGCCACCAGATACTGCCTATAATCACTTTTTTGCTGAGCGTGTTTTAACAGCCGGCCAAAAGAACGAGATCATTAATTGGATAGATTCGGGTGCAATTGCCGGCGATACAGCTTTGGCTCCTGTGCCACCTACCTATACCAACGACTATCAACTGCATGGCAAACCTGATCTTATTCTGAAGATACCAACTTTTACAAGTAACGCTACTTCTACTGATGCTTACGATTGTTTTGTGGTGCCTACCGGCTTAACACAAGATCGTATGATTCGTGCGTATGAAATTGTGCCTGGCAATCCTGCTATTGTTCACCATGCACTTTTAAGTATGGATACAAGTGGTACTGCCAAGAGCGCTTTGACAGGAGCATGTTATACCATGCCTGGCAGTAATGTTGGTATTGGCGGTTATGCGCCGGGTGCCGGACCTGTTGTATACCCCGGTAAGGCTCCATTAAAATTAGGCTTCCGTTTAAAAGCTAATAGCAATATGGTGTTCCAAATACATTACCCTGCCGGTACCGGAGGAAAAGTAGATAGCACCCAAGTGCGTATTTATTTTTACCCTGTTGGTACACCAGGTGTACGTGAAATTACAGATGTAACAATTTTGCAAAATTGGAAGTTGCTTATACCTGCTAATACTGTAGATAAGTTTACTGCAACTGCCGGCCCATACCCAATTGATGTTTCTGTGTATGCAACATTCCCGCACAACCATAAAGTAGGCGTTAACCTTGTTAACTATGCGTATAAAGGCACAGACACCATTCCATTAGTACGTATCAATAACTGGAATTTTAGCTGGCAGGGTTATTATACATATCCTAAGCTGGTTCGTATTCCTGCAGGTTATACTATTTTCTCTTCACATACTTATGACAATACAACAAGCAATCCGAATAACCCGAACAACCCTCCTAAAACGGTTGTTGCAGGTACATCAACATCAAATGAAATGTTGTTCGATTCGTACATGTATTTACCATACCAGGCAGGTGATGATACTATAAGTATTGCTAACCTGCTTCAGGGTGATACTTTGTTGGCAGTAAACAATGTTAAGGAGCCTACTCTTTCTACAAAGGCTTACCCTAATCCGTTCGATAAGCAAGTGCACATTGGTTATACCTTAAGTGCACCATCAAATAACATAGCTATTGTAATTTATAATATTTACGGAGCAAAGGTTAAAACCTTAATGGTGAAACAAAGAACCATTGCACCGGGTTATTATGAATCGATGTGGGATGGTAAGGGAGATGGTGGAAACTTATTACCTACCGGAGTTTATATTTACACTATATCTGCTAACAAGCTAAGTTGCAGTGGCAGGCTAGTTATTGCCAGGTAATTGTATTTTTAAAGTATAAGAAAAAGTCCCGCTAATGGCGGGACTTTTTTAATTAAATTAGTTGCATGAAAAGATCAATAAGAATCAGAATAGTAATGTTATTAGTCGTTGTGTTAATTGTGTTTACACAATGCACCAAACGTGCCGCAAGGTATTTGCCTGTAATAGGTATTAGCCGGGTAGATTCTGTTAGTAAAGACACTATATACCATACCATAGCCAAGTTTAAACTGATCGATCAATTTGGCCAGGTAGTTACAACCGATACCTTTAAGAATAAAATATATGTAGCCAACTTCTTTTTTGTTACATGTCCCGGCATATGCAAACAAATGAACGGAGAACTGGAAAGGGTACAACAAGCTTTTGTCGGAAATAGTAAAGTAAAATTTATTTCGCATACCGTTACTCCCGAACAAGATTCGGTACCTGTGCTTTTGCAATACGCTAAGCTACATGATGCTATACCTTACCAATGGTATTTTTTAACCGGAGACAGAAAACAAATAATGGATTTGGCCATTCATTCCTATTTAACCGAATCTGACGGCTACCTTGTACACTCACAAAACCTTACGTTGGTTGATATGGAGGGCCGCATTAGAGGCGTATATAGTGGGGTAATACCGGCCGAGGTTGATAAGCTAATTGCCGCAATTAAATTATTATTGAAAGAAGAAGCTGAGAACGGGCGCGGTAACTAGCGCTTGCTTTTCTTCTTTGCAGGCTTACGTATCACTTCTTGTATAACCCCTTGGGTTTTAGCTTTTGTTCTGCCCCAAAGACACATAGCTTGTAAAGTCGGAATTAATGTCTTTCCTTCTTCTGTTAATGAGTATTCAACACGTGGTGGCACTTCTGCAAATATCTTCCTGAATACAAAGCCATCTTTTTCCAATTGTTTCAATTGCAATGAAAGCATCTTCTCGGTAATGTTTGGTATATCCTTCTTTAATTCACTAAAGCGCTTTTTACCTTCGCATAAATACCACAACACTACTGTTTTCCACTTACCTCCTATAAAAGCGCTGGCTAAATCAAGCGGGCAATGGTATATGTTTCCATTGAGCCTGATTTCCATCTCCTTGCCGTTAATTATCATAAAATATTTTTTGTAACCGATTTAACCCCCTCGTTACCTAAGCCTTTCATTTATGTTACATACTGTCATGGGTGACAGTTATTGTAAAATATAAACTAACACACTTATTTGGCAGCAAATATAACATCTAAATCCATTTAACACTACAAAAATATGAAAATTGAAATCTTTGGTATCTGAATGGCAGGTAACTCGCTGTGCCCAAAACTTATTGCATGTTTAAGTTTTAAAATAGTAGATTGATTTGCTTTAATTAACAGTAGCCCTGTTAATTACTTGGGTCTAATATTTCGTTTAGTGCTTTGCCATAAATTATCTTTGTTGTAAATACAGAGGAGCATTGCGAAACCACATTAGGGAACCTTTCTTTATAGTACTGATAGTTGCAGTAGTACTAAGCGCTTTGTCGTTTATGCCCAGCTCATTTACCGTATTGGGTATAACCACCAGGCCCATAAACATGTTTGCCGATGTTGAGGTGAAAGAAAAGCCTAAGCCTGTAAAGTTAATTGCTGTAAAACCTGTTGTAAAACCGCCACCCGTCGATTTTAAAGATAAAGATTCGTTGAGTTATAAAAAGGGATACTGGCCTATTGAAGAATATTCGGTTTCGAAACAAGATAACCTGGCTGTTTTTTATAGTGCATTAATGAATGCTAAAAAGAAAAAGGTTCATCTGGCTTATTTTGGTGATTCAATGATTGAAGGCGATATAGTTACGCAGGATTTGCGAGCTATGTTACAAAAGCGTTTTGGTGGAAAAGGAGTAGGGTTTGTGCCGATCATAAATTTTGTGCCCGGTTTTCGTCAGTCTATTCATCAAACATTTTCAGATAACTGGACACCTTACACTGTAATTGTCAACTACCAATCATCCATACCATACGGCTTAAATGGCGAAGTATTTGTACCTGCAATAAATACTGATGGCACGAATGCTAGTTGGGCTTCTTTCCAGGGTGTGCCGCAAATGGCGGGCTTAGATAGTTTCCATGTGGTTAAGCTTTACTATAGCAACCCTAACAATGCCGAGGCAAATGTCTCAATACGGAAAGATGGAGTTACATCTACTTTACCATTAGCAAAAGGTGGAGGCTTAAAAATAATAACCCTGAATAATGGTAAGGCTATTCGATCTATTCAAATGTCGTTTGCCGCAAGCAACAAGCTTTATGTGTTTGGTGCAAGCTTTGAGGACAGCACAGGGGTGTATGTTGATGACCTAGATATGCGAGGCTCATCGGGCCAGCAATTATCGTTGTTAGATAATAGCATTACACCACAGTTTCAAAACGACTTGAATATAAAATGTACGGTGTTGCAATATGGTATTAATGTGGTACACACCGGTACCATTGATTATACCTATTACAGCAAAGGATTTGTGAATACCATCAAGTCATTAAAAAGCAAATTACCAGGTTGTGGAATACTCATAAACTCAGTGAGCGACAGGGCCGCTAAAAAAATGGATGCTTACCAAACCATGCCCGAAATACCGGCGTTTGTGGCTGTACAACAAAACATGGCTAGGCAAACCAATACTGCATTCTGGAATTTGTTTCAGGCAATGGGTGCAGATAGCAGTATGATAAACATGGTGAACTCGAGCCAGCAGTTGGCTAATAAAGATTATACACACTTTAAACCTGCCGGCGGAACTTACATTGCCAGTTACTTTTATTATTCGATGCTATATGCTTATGAGAAATATGAATGGGATCAGACACACAATAAAAATGCGCGTTCGTAAATACTATATACTGTTATTGTTTTTAGCTGTATCGGCTGTGGCCTTTGCACAAAGTGGAGATTATGATAAATATCCGTTTGTTAATGCTGATATAGATACATTATCGTATAGCCCTACTGCATTAAGATCATTCTTCACCAAATTGAAAGAATTGAAAGAAGGTAAAAGAAAGAATGTGGTGATAGTACATATCGGTGATTCACATTTGCAAGCTGACTTTTTTACAAGCTGGGTGCGTCAACACTTGCAGCAAGATTACGGCAACGGTGGCCGCGGACTTGTTTTCCCTTATCATGTTGCAGGATCTAATGAGCCGAGTAATTATCATTCATCCGGCATAGGTGAGTGGAAGGGCAGGCGTTGTGTGATGGTCACCCCATCAACTATACCTACCGGTATTGCAGGGTTCGGGCTTCGTACTACCGATTCAGCTTCAATGCTTAAAATGAATATTAAAAATGGTGATGCACTTGACTATTCATTTACAAAAATGACATTGCTGCATGATAAAGGCCCGGGGTGTTATAACTGGGTTGTATATACATCTGCTGATTTGAAAGATTCTGTTATAATAAAAGATACTGGCAAGGTTTATGGTGTTACAGCCGATACCATTATGTTTAAAGATACCGTGAGTTCTTTTACTATGTGTACCGAACAAACCGATAGCAGCCAAAATGAAGCTATGATATTTGGTATGGTTATAAGTAACGGCAAACCGGGATTAGTATATAACACCATTGGGTCGAATGGTGCACGGTATAGCGATTTTAACCGTTCTGCATATTTCATTCAGCAGTTAGCAAGCTTAAACCCTGATTTGGTTATTGTGTCGTTGGGTACTAACGAAGCCTATGCAAAGCGTTTTAACCCCAATTATTTTGGAGATGATATAGATACCATGCTCGCCAACATCAAACACGTTGCACCCGATGCCGACCTGTTACTTACTTCGCCAAATGATGCCTATCGCGGACACCGATATAAAAATCCTGATCTGCCCGATGCTGTTTCTACCTTAAAGAATGCAGCTGTTAAATACGATGCCGCCTTTTGGGATTTCTATCACATTATGGGTGGATATGGCTCAATGCAAAAATGGTATTTGAAACATTTGTGCCAGAAAGACCATGTGCATTTTACCGGTGGCGGATACACCCTGCAAGCAGAATTGTTTTACGATGCATTACAAAAAGCTATAAAAGATGGATTGGAGAGTACTCCTAAATAGTTTGTTGCATTTATTGACCTACAATCCTAAAGAGCCAATGCTCTTTAATACGGCTTTGTTTATTTATTTGTTCTTAGTACTGCTCTTCTTTTACCAATTTGTTTACCACAGGCAAAGGCCACGCATTTTATATCTCACATTGTTCTCGCTCTTCTTTTACTACAAATCCGGTGGTATGTTCTTCTTGTTGCTCATCAGTTCTACTATTATTGATTTTAATCTCGCTAAATGGATATACACAGCAAAAGGCAAGGCAAGAAAAACACTTTTGTTAATTGTTAGTTTAGTTGTTAACCTGGGTTTGCTTTTCTACTTTAAGTACACAAACTTTTTCATCAGTATATTTAACGACCTTCAATTCGGTCACTTAGATCCTGTAAATATTATACTACCCGTTGGTATTTCGTTCTATACGTTCCAGGTGCTTAGCTATACCATCGATATTTACAGAGGGCAATTAGTACCATCTGAAAACATTCTCGATTTTGGTTTTTACGTTTGTTTCTTCCCCCACTTAGTTGCAGGGCCAATTGTAAGGGCGGCCAACTTTTTACCACAGATACATAAAGAGATTACGTTGAGTAAAGAAGAAGTAGGGCAGGCTCTGTTCTTAATTATTACCGGTCTAATTAAAAAGGCCATCATATCTGACTATATAAGTGTAAACTTTGTCGACCGAGTATTTGATGCGCCAACCTTATATTCAGGGTTTGAAAACCTGATGGGAGTGTGGGGGTATGCTTTACAGATATATTGCGATTTCTCAGGCTATTCAGATATGGCCATTGGTATTGCATTATTACTTGGCTATAGACTCGGCATAAACTTCGACTTGCCCTATCAGTCGGCCAGTATTACTGAATTTTGGAGACGCTGGCACATCTCACTTTCAAGCTGGTTGAGAGATTACCTTTATATACCATTAGGTGGTAACCGTAAAGGCAAATTCCGCCAGTATTTAAATTTGATGATAACCATGTTACTGGGCGGCTTATGGCATGGTGCATCTTGGAACTTTGTCTTTTGGGGGTTCCTTCATGGTGTGGCTTTGGCATTAGATAAGCTTTGGACTACCTTTATTAAAATACCCAAAAACATTTTTACTCACTTTTTAGGGGTATTGTTCACATTCAATTTTGTTTGTTTCTGCTGGATATTCTTTAGAGCTAAAACATTTACAATAGCTATGCAGGTCATTCATCAGATATGCTACCAGTTTAACCCAAATGTTGTATTACAATGGATAATAGGATATAGATATGTTTTTGGGTTGATAGTTGTAGGGTACTTAACGCACTTTATTCCTAAAAGGACGCACTCCCTTACCGAAAATATCTTGACTAAAACGCCGGTGGTGTTTAAATCACTAATTATAGTAGCCGTTATTTGGGTAGTCATTCAGGTTAAGTCTGCGGATATACAGCCTTTCATCTATTTCCAATTTTAATGAAAAATCAGAGTTTTGGTGTACCGTTTTAGGCTGTTAGTAAATCAGGGGGTTGTTATTTGGAATTGACATCTGAAAATCCTATATTTGTTTTATAAAATCATCCCTTTATTATGAAAAAACTTACTTTATTAGCATTGGCATTGACAGGTGCAGGTAACTTGTTTGCTCAATCTGCTAATTCGAATCAATCAACTTCAACATATATACCTTGTACCGGGTTTTATGAAACTATTCCGTTAAGGGATATGCCGATTCAAACCGATGAAGACCGCCGTGAGGCAGATGAGAACCGTGATAAACTTGAAGCCAGGAGAGAGGCTTTGCGTCCGAGAGACCTTAACTTTAAGACCAAAGGTGGTCTTCCTGACCCGGTAGTTCAATCTACCATGGGTACTATGGCAATAACCGCCCCGCTTGTAAAGTGGGAGGGTGGAAATGATGCTAACTCATGCCCGAATGACCCGAATGGTGCAGTAGGGCCAACACAATATATTCAAGCATATAATTCTTCATACTCGGTCTATAGCAAAACAGGAGCTTTACTCAAGGGCCCGGTGGATCTTAAAACTCTATTCACTAACATACCTGGGGATGATGGAGATCCTGTAATTCTTTACGATAAGTTTGCTGACAGGTGGTTTATTTCTGAATTTCAAACCGACAAAGCACCTACAGGATTTTCGGTTGCTATATCAAAAACTAATGATGCAACAGGAGCCTATTACGTATATAATTTTTCAAACTCAGGTTGGAATACAAATAACATTCCTGATTATCTCAAGTTTTCGATTTGGAGCGATGGTTATTATATGACTGCAAACTTGCAACCAGGTCAGGTTGTGGTTTTAGATCGTACAAGAATGCTTGCTGGTAAATCATCATCGGGTATGGTAGTTGCTAACTATCCTTTTACACCAACTTGTTTTTCGGGTGCTACCAATAATAGCTTATGGAACGATCCTAAAATATTAGATTGTGATGCATCTGCACTTCCTCCTTATGGTACACCAAACTTTTTAGTGTTTTTTGAAAATACTAATTCTGGCGGAGCCTCAAACAGTATAGTGTTTGATAAACTGGTTTATGATACAACCACACCACAATCATTAACTATTACCAAATGGGATTCATTAAAGCCGGCGGCATTTAATGCTTTTTTTAATAACAAAAACTTCGCTACGCTTTCTCAGCCGGGTGTTAAATCGTTTGCCAGCAATGCAGTTGATGCACTAGATGGAGCATTTTACTTCAGGGTTCCTATCTTAATGTTTACCGGATACAATTCAGTATTGCTTGCTAACACAGTAAATACAGGGCATACCATTGCAGGTATCCGTTGGTATGAAGTTAGGCAAGACCCATCTACATTCCATTTTTCTATTTTCCAGCAAGGAACATATGCTCCTGGTGATGGTGTTAACCGTTGGAATGGAAGTATAGCTATGGATCAGGATGGAGATATTGCATTGGCATATTGCGTTACAGATAGCGTTAAAACTTATGGCGGTATACGTTATACAGGCAGGTTATTTGGTGATGCTGCAGGCACTATGACTGCAACAGAACAAACAGCTGTAGCGGGTACTTCTCCGGTAGTTTCATGTGGTAGTCGCTGGGGCGATTATTCTGATATGACTTTGGACCCAACCGATGGCCTTACTTTTTGGCATACTAATGAGTATGATAAGGCAGGTACAGCAGCCAACTATGTATTCTCATTTAAATTAGCGAGCACTGTGGGTTTTACTAACCCAATTGATTTGGCTCAGTTTAAGGTATACCAAAATGGAGAGAATATTGAAGTAATGGGTAATACCCTTCCTTCTGATGATGCAGTTAAAGTTGATTTGTTTGATATTATTGGCAAACAAATCAGTACGTCAACTGTTCAGCCTTCAGGTAAAGCCATTCAAACCCAGATACCGGTTAATGGACTTGCCAGAGGTGCTTACCTGGTAAGAATTGGTAATTTAAACTACCAAAGAGTATTTAAACTTATACTTAATTAAAGAGGAATTTAATAATAAACAAAAAATACCCTTTCAGGAGCCAATTCTGAAAGGGTATTTTATTTATGTTAAGTATGCCTGAACCGATAAAGCTGTTGGTAAATTGCAGGTTATTAATTTGCAATTGGTAAAATAAATTCCTAGCTTTGTTTTATAAATCATCCCTGAACTATGAAAAAACAATTATTTATTTTAACCATTGCTGCCATATCGGCAGTTGCGGTTAAAGCTCAGCATACCCAATACAATGCTGATGGATCTCACTACCAGGAGTGTGTTCGATTTTCTGAATCGGAACCTATCTCTGAATTAGCCAAGAAATACCCGGTTGCACTGGTTAAGCACGAGCGCACCATGCCGGCGGATGAAAATGCCCCAAGGCGTAAGAAAAAGTATGACCCTTCAGTTCCTTTTGCACCGGATGGCGCAAGGCAAATGACTGATGGCACAAAACAAAGTATGGGTACTATTGCAAGTTTTGATGGTGAAACCAGTAACGACGGATGGCCTTTAGATCCTAACGGTGCTGCTGATTCTACATATTATGTTCAAACAGTTAACTCACAATACTCAATCTGGAATAAGTCGACCCACGCTAACGTTGCGGTTGTCGATTTAAAAACATTGTTCGGTTCAAAAACCTGCGATGACGGAGACCCTGTATGCTTATATGACAAATTTGCGGATAGGTGGGTGATTACCGAGTTTCAGGAAAATGGTACCTGTGGCAATAGTAATATTGATACTATGCTAATGGCTGTATCGGAAACAAGTAGCCCAACAGGTAAATTTTATATTTATCGTTTCTGCCCTGATAATACTGACTATGCCGATTATCCTAAGTATACGGTATGGCAAGATGGTTATTATCAAACCTGCAACTGTCAAAACGATAAAGTAGTAGTGTATGATAGAAAGAATATGATAAAGGGTGTTAAAACTGCTGGTTTTATTTCAATTCCGTTTAGCGCTAACCCATTAACTAATGGTAGTGGTGATGATGACTCTTTCTTTTGCCCTATGGCATTAGATGCTGATGGTTCATTACCTCCATCAAATAATCAAAATTATTTATTCTACTTTACCGATGCTCAATGGGGCGGATCGAATACATGTGCAATTAAAATTTTTCCAATAACAGTAAACTGGACCTCTAAATCAGGTTCAATTCCGGCTACGGCTAGTCAAACTTTAGCCACTGCTACTTTCGATTCTCATTTCCCTCAAGATAATACTTCTTTTGAAGGCATTGACCAACCAGGTGGAAGCAGTAAATACCATAGTGTTGATCCTTTAGATGGATTCTTTAACTTTCGTATACCATATATGAGGTGGACAAGTTATAACAGTGCATTAATGGCCAATGTTGTGAATGTGGGAACACACCCTACATCAGGAAGTGCTATTGCAGGGATTCGCTGGTACGAACTCCGCCAGGATACGACAACCAAAGCCTGGAGTATTTTTCAACAAGGTACTTATGCACCGAGTGACAATGTAAGCCGTTGGGACCCGGGTGTTGCGATGGATAATAACGGAAGTATTGGATTAGAATATTGCGTAAGTGATCCAACTTCAGTTTATCCTGGTATTCGTTTTACAGGCCGTACCGCCTGTGATGCGCCTGGCACAATGAGTTTGACAGAAACTTCTGTTGTTGCCGGCACAGGGGATATTGCAACGGCACAAGGCAGTGGTAACCGTTGGGGTGATTATACTAAAATGTGTATCGATCCTTCAGATGGAATTACTTTCTGGGCAACCACTATGTATTCAAACAGCTCTTGCACGGCTTGTAAAAACTATGGTAATGCAGATACCCGTATATTCTCTTTTCAAATAACAAAATGTAACCCAACAGGTGAAGTAACTGTTGAAGCGCCTCAAACGGTTTTAACCGCCTACCAATCGGGTAGCATGTTAAATGTATCAGCCAATAAGCTTCCTCAAGGCAATAATTTTTATGTTGAGTTATTTGATATTGATGGCAAAAAAATTGCCGGCCAAAGTGTAATGTCAATGGCTTCTGAGTTGAAAACAACTTTTAATGTTTCCTCTTTAGCTAAAGGTGTTTATTTTGTACGTATAGGTAATGATAACTTCCAGCGCGTGGTTAAAGTTCCTATCAACTAAGTTCTATAAATAGTTTAATAAAGAACCCCTTCTGAAATCAGAAGGGGTTCTTTATTGATATACCCACTGTGACTGATTAAGGGGTTTATAAAAAGGTGATTGCCAATTTGTAAATGATATAACGGATTCATATATTTGTGCTATAAATCAATCCTGGAATCATGAAAAGATATTTACTTATGTTAACAGCAGCTGCCTTTTCAGCAATTGCGGTTAATGCTCAGCATACGAAAAATAATGCTGATGGTTCTCATTATCAACAATGTGTTAGGTTCTCTGAGTCAGAACCTATTTCAGAACTGGCTAAAAAATATCCAGCCAACCTTGTCAAGCACATACGCACAATGCCTGCCGACGAGTCTGCACCAAGGCGTAAGAAAAAATATGATCCTTCAGTGCCTTTTACTCCTGATCCTATAAGGCAAACAACTGATGGAGCAACGCAAAGCCAGGGCTTAATTAAGAATTTTGATGGCGAAGGGAGTAATATAGGGTATCCACTTGATCCCAATGGCGCTGCCGACTCTACCTATTATGTGCAAACCGTTAATTCTCAATATTCAATATGGAATAAATCAACTGGTGCCAAAGTGGCTGTTGTCGATCTTGCTACCTTATTTGGTGCAGGTACTTGCGATGATGGCGACCCTGTATGTTTGTATGACAAGTTTGCTGATCGTTGGGTAATTACTGAATTTCAGGAAAATGGAACTTGTGGAAGCGGTAATATTGATACTATGTTAATGGCAGTTTCGGAAACCAGCAGCCCTACAGGTAAATTTTATATTTATCGTTTCTGCCCTGATAATACGGACTATGCAGATTATCCTAAATATACCATTTGGCAAGATGGATACTACCAAACCTGTAATTGCCAGAATGATAAGGTGGTTGTATATGATAGGTTAAGCATGATTGCCGGTGTTAAAACAGCTGGTTTTATATCTATACCATTTAATAGCAGCCCGTTTAATAGCAGTCAGGATTCTGATTCTTTCTTTTGTCCTATGACATTGGATGCTGATGGATCATTACCTCCATCAAACAATAAGAACTGTCTTTTCTTCTTTAATGATTCGCATTGGGGCGCACCTTTCACTTGCGCAATTCAAATCTACCCTATAACAGTCGACTGGACTGCGAAAACCGGTTCTATTGCTAATACTGCCGGACAAAGTTTGCCTACAGCCTCTTTTGATTCTCACTTTCCACAAGATGCCACATCTTTTGCAGGCATTGACCAACCAGGCGGAAGTAGTAATTACCATAGTGTTGATCCATTAGATGGCTTCTTTAACTTCAGAATACCATATATGAGGTGGACAAGCTACAACAGTGCAATTATGGCTAACGTGGTAAATGTTGGCACGCACCCTACATCAGGAAGTGCTGTGGCAGGTATCCGTTGGTATGAACTTCGTCAAGATACAACAACTAAGTTATGGAGCATTTACCAACAAGGTACTTATGCACCAAATGATAATGTAAGCCGTTGGGATCCGGGTGTTGCAATGGATAACAATGGAAGTATTGGTTTAGAGTATACTGTAAGCGATCCTACTTCTGTATACCCTGGTGTACGTTATACAGGTCGTGCTGCTTGCGATACATTAGGTAAAATGAGTGTGACCGAAACTTCAGTTGTTGCTGGTAATGCTGCTATTAAAACATCACAAGGTAATGGTAACCGTTGGGGCGATTATACCAAATTATGTCTAGATCCGTCAGATGGTATTACCTTTTGGGGGACTACAATGTATTCGAACACTAAATTTGGTAGCAGTCACGCCGGAAGCCGTATTTTCTCTTTCCAAATACCTAAGTGTGTTACAGGTGTTCCAACAGTTGACGCTCCACAAACCGTTCTTACGGCTTACCAATCGGGTAGCATGCTGAATGTAACAGCTAATAAACTTCCTCAAGGCAATAATTTTTATGTTGAGTTGTTTGATATTAATGGAAAGAAGATAACAGGGAAAGGTGTTATGCCAGTGGGTTCTGAATTAAAGACAACCTTTAACGTTTCTACTTTTGCTAAGGGTGTTTACTTTGTGCGTATTGGTAACGATAATTTCCAACGAGTAGTTAAAGTTCCCATTAACTAGGCATTATATAAGTAATTAATAATAACCCTTCTGTATATTTGCAGAAGGGTTATTTTTTTGAGATTAATATGAGAACATTATTTAGCATTTGTTTGCTGTTTGCTGCAACCGCGTGTGTTGCACAAGAGAACGCTGATACGGCACTTGCCAAACCTACTAACCACGATGGTGGCGGGCGTGCCGCTGTAGGAACCATTGTGCATTTAACTAATAAAAACTGCCGTACTGTTATCAGGTACATTGACCCGACTACTAAAGATACAATGGTGTACTTGCCAATGGGTGATGCTATTAAGCCTTACGATAAGGTTGGTACTACTATTTCGTTTACCTACCGCAGATCACTCATCAGGCAGCCATTTGGTTGTACGGGTATGCCGGTAATGATATCGAACATTAAAGTAATGCACAAAGTGAAACATCATAAAAAGCCAACCGACAGAACTCCTGCAGCTAAATAAGTTTAAAGGCTCTTTAATACTTCAGTAAGAACTTCCTTTTCGTTTTCCCAACAAAGCTCAGCACTTGCCTTTAAGGCGTTGGCTTTGTATTGAGCAAGCTTAGCTTTATCAGCAAGCATGGTTTGCGTCTTAAGGGCAATCTCTCTCGGGTCATGGCTATCAATGCATTCGCCGACCTGGTATTGATCTATTATCTTTTTTACTTCTATAAGCGGAGATGCCAGTACAGGCAAGCCCGCATGTATATAATCGAATAGCTTATTGGGTAAGCTATAACGGTAGTTGATATTGGTATCCTTATCGAGGGTGAGGCCTATATCTGCCAATACGGTGTATTGCATCAGCTGCTCGAATGGCAGTTTAGGTATGAACCTTACTTTGTCATTCAGATTTAATTCGGTTGCAAGCTGTTTTAGCGAGTCTATGGCATCGCCGCCACCAATTATAAGCAGCAATGCGTTATCGATGAACTGCATGCCTTGTATGGCCTCCTCTGAGCCCCGTTCGATGTTGATGCCTGCACCTTGTAATAGGAGTATGCTTTTGTCTTCAGGTAGATTAAGAGCCTTACGAGATAGGGTAGTAGGCATATCACGCCTCATAGGTAGATTGCGAACCACTTTTACATCAATGCCAAACTCCTGGTGGTATAGGCCTGCAATAGATTCGTTGACTGTAAGCATGTGCTTAAGGCGTGGTATGAATCGCTTCTCAACCCATTTCCAGGTACGTTGCTTATTGGGGTGGTTTTGTAGTTCGGGTACACCGGTAAAGTATTCGTGGCTGTCGTATATAAGTTCGGCGCCCTTTAGTTTGCTCGCTATATAATTTGGCATTAAGGTATCGAGGTCATTGGCGAAGAGTAGGTCGGCTTTGGTAAAGAGCAAAACCAAAAATAAGCGGAAATGAAACTCTACATAAAAGGGTACTCCGGTTTCAAAGAGCAGGCGCATGCGCTTGGTTCGGTAAGGTCGTTGGGGTAGTGGCAGGCTCTTGCGCATTTGGCGGCCTACCAGCAACACATCGTAGCCTGCTTCGGTAAGTGTCAGGCAGGTGCGATTTACCCGTTGGTCGGTTACCAGGTCGTTTATTACTGAAACTATGGCTTGCCTTTGGCTGCGCAATTAAGAATTAAGATTTAAAAATTAAGAATAGAACTGCATATGTTTCGACAAGCTCAACATGACATCTGTTTTATTTAACGCAACTATAGCACGAAAGTTGTTTTGCGTTAGGGATAGTAGTGGAAAGCCCGGAGTGAAGCGAGGACTTGCAGCGTATAGCCCGCCCTGAGGAACGAAGGGAACGCCCAAAGAAATTAAAAGGGTAAAGCTAAAAGTTAAAAGTGAAATTGCTTCGTGCCTCGCAATGACGAACAATAAAACACCTAAAACTAATACTGTCATAGATTTTGTTTGTTATTTAACTTATGACTAACGACTAACCACTGACGACTACAAAATTACTTGAGTAATTTTGTGATAATATCATCAACAGAGATACCTACAGCCTCGGCCTTGTAATTGCGCACAATACGGTGGCGCAAAATAGGACCGGCAACGGCATTTACATCAGCAATATCGGGTGAGTACTTACCGTGTAGCACGGCGTGGCACTTGGCGCCAACCACCAAAAACTGCGATGCACGAGGGCCTGCGCCCCATACCACGTAATCTTTTACCTGCTGCGGTGCATCAGGGCTTTGCGGACGGGTTTTAGATGCAAGCTTAACTGCATACTCTAACACGTTATCGGCAATAGGTATTTTGCGCACTATATTTTGAAAGAACAATATTTCTTCGGCGGTAAGTATTTTGTTTAGTTGCACTTGTTTATCGATGGTGGTATTTTTTACCACTTCAACTTCGTCGTTGTAGGTAGGGTAGTCGAGCCAAATGTTAAACATAAAACGGTCGAGCTGAGCCTCGGGCAGGGGGTAGGTACCTTCCTGCTCAATAGGGTTTTGGGTAGCCAATACAAAAAACGGACTGCCAATTTCGTAGCGCTTGCCGCCAATGGTAGCAGCCCTTTCCTGCATGGCCTCAAGCAAGGCTGATTGCGTTTTAGGCGGAGTACGGTTTATTTCGTCGGCCAATACTATGTTGGCAAATAATGGGCCTTTTATAAACTTAAAGTTGCGGTTCTCATCCAGTATATCGGTACCAATAATGTCTGATGGCATTAAATCGGGGGTAAACTGTATGCGGTTGTAGGTAAGGCCCAGCGTTTGAGCAATAGTGTTTACCAGCAAGGTTTTAGCAAGGCCCGGTACGCCAATAAGCAGGCAGTGCCCACGGCTAAAAATGCAATTCAGCACATCTTCTACAATAGCTTCCTGGCCTATAATTACTTTACGTATTTCTTTAGTAAGCTCGAGGTACTTTTGGCCCAGCGCATCTACTGCTTCTACATCCGTTTTATATGTCATATAAGGTTCAGGCTCAGATTAAGGTTAAGACTTAGTATAAGCTTCAAAGTTAAAATTTACATCGAGATGGTGGAGTAGCTTAACATTTATTAGCATTTCTTGTCCGTCATTGCGAGGTGCGAAGCAATCTCACTGTTTCATTTGGGTTACTTGGCCTTGGCACAATCCTTTGCAACTATGTGTCAGTTTGCTACCATCGACTCTATTCACCTCACGTGCCGTGTCTTTCTGCGTTAGGGATAGCAGTGGAAAGCCCGCAGCGCAGCGAGGACTTGCAACGTATAGCCCGACCCGAGGCACGAGGGGAACGCCCAAATAAACCCAAAAAAGAGAGAGGAGAAATACTGAGATTGTCACACTCTGCTCGCAATGACGAAAGAGGAAACGAAATTTTAAATACTTTTATGCTCCAACCTGAATGATAATGAGAAAGTTAAAATATATAGTTACAGCAATACTACTGAGTGGCATGTGTGCTTTTGCCGGAACGCCGACTACACCAACCACACCTAAAGTAGTTACAAGTGATACCCTGTTGGTGCGCCTTAACGGCAAGCCATACTTTGCAATAAAGGTAAACGGACAGCCGCCTATACACGATGGGCAAATAACCTTTAACCCGGTGCGGGCAACCGATACGGGCAGCATTGTGCTGAAGTGCTTTGATAGTAAGAGCCAGCTCATAAAGATGATGCGTGATGGCGATACCATACAAGATTATTTTTTCGGGAATATAAAGCTGTCGTTTACCGATTTTACTGATTCAGTGCAGAAGAAAAAGGCTAAGTCGACGATATTTAGCCATAAGATACTTTTTTACAACTGCGTATTTGGCCACATTACTGCCGATACCATTGAAGACTTGTATGCTGAAGATACCAAGCAAAAAAAGAAGATTGAGTTTAAGCACGATGTGCTGTTTATTAACTGCAACTTTTTAAAGGGACTGGAAATAAGCAATTGCATATTCGATAAGAAGTTTTTTATAACCGGGCAAATGCTGGGCAAAAACCCTGCCGTTATTGAAAGTTGCGATTTTGATGATGTAGCTTACATATTTGCAAGTCCGCCGAACAACTATGCACTGGCAACCAGCCTCGAAATAAACGACTGTAAGTTTTATGCCCCGGTAATACTATCGATAATTGATAACGACAAATCGAAAATAAGTGTGGCGCGCTGTAAGTTTACCGATGTGTTTTCGTTGGGTAAAAGCATACCGCCGAATATATACGACAGGTTCCACGAGGCATCGAAGGGCAAGCATTATATAGACCGTATTTATAATTACAGTAGCTATTA
>Ga0206844_10005_pt2 | contig 88107 bp, 84 predicted proteins | sample Alteio_BWOrgCont_22_FD_152907 | JGI IMG/M metagenome (GOLD analysis project Ga0206844, IMG submission 152907) | Enriched cells from forest soil in Barre Woods Harvard Forest LTER site, Petersham, Massachusetts, United States -... | ecosystem: Environmental > Terrestrial > Soil > Temperate forest >...
CTTTTCGTCCTGTCTCTTTATTTTGTCAGGACTAATGCTAAAATCGACCATAGATATAAGAGTAGCCACATTAGTGTTTATTTTGCTCCAATTAACAATATAATGTTCTTGGTTATTATCGCCTAATAGCTTTTTATAATTTACTCCTTGCACCTTATGATTATCCCTTGGCTCTCCAGGAATAAACTCCTTAGGTTCAACTGACCAGTAATTTTTAATAAGACTATCCATTTGTTTTATTTTCCTTGGTGTTTCTGGCGATTGGTTACCAAAGTAGTCCTTAGAAATATGATAATAAGCTCTTGCATATTCAATGCTTTTTAAGTTTGCCATCATATCTGCAAGGTCCATAAAAAGGCTTGCCATTATTTCATTTGGTGATGGACTGAAAGGAAACCTTTCGTCTACCTGATAAAAGACTTGATAAAATATGGCACTGTCATTTTTCTGTTTCTCGCTTAATTCTAATACTGTATGTTTGTATAGATAGTTCGGGTCTTTTCTAAGGGCCAATTCTGTTTCCAATACTTTTACGTGTACCCATTCACTACTGAAGTGATCTTTAGGGTTCAATTCAATATCTCGTTTAATATATTTTAAGGCGCTATCAGGCATATTGTTTAATTCATAAGCCGTGCCAATATTTGCCGCAATCTTATAGTCATTTGGGTAGTGTTTATATATTTCACATAGCAGAGCTAGCGCTTCTTTAGGTTTTCCTAACTTCATTAGGCAAATAGAATAATCAGAAAGGAGCATATAGTTCCTTTCGGTTTTAAGTTTAGCCTCTATTCTTTTTAACTTGCTATAATTTAATTCTGGGTTAAAATTGGTGTTGAAAGGATATTCCCAACCATTATTAACCATAACCAATTTCCCTTTTTTATTAAGGTCGTAGAAATAGTTTAAGCAGGCAAAAGACTGCTGGGTTAATATACCTAATAGAAGTATTAAGAGTTTTTTCTTGTGTATTGTATGCATTATGTGGTAGTGTTTATGTAAATATACAAAATGTTCTTTAGCTCCTTTAGGGGGTTGGGGTATAAACGACCCTCACTACAGCCCTCCGTTGTGACGGAAGGAAATGGAAAAAAAAAGCCCCGCAATATTGCGGGGCTCAAACTAATTACTAAACACTAACAACTTTCTACTTGTTTTTTACCTTTACAGTCACCTCAACGCTAAGGCCAGGGCGGAGTTGTTTGTATAGGTCACTTTTGGTATCTAATACTATTTTAACCGGTACTCGTTGTACTACTTTTACAAAGTTACCCGCTGCGTTATCTGGTGGAAGTAAAGAGAAAATAGTACCGGTCGCTCCGGCAAAGGTGCTTATGGTTCCTGTTATTTTTCTGCCATCTAATGCGTCAATTTCTACGTCCGCAGTTTGCCCCACCTTCATATCGTTCATTTGGGTTTCTTTAAAGTTGGCTTCTACCCACATACTATCTTCTACAATAGCCATTAATGGAGAACCGCCTTGAACCAATTGGCCTACTTCAATAGAACGCTTTGATGCCTTACCACTGGTTGGTGCTACAATAGTAGCGTATGATAGTTGCAGCTTAGCATAATCAACCGCGCTTTGCTTAATAGCAACATTGGTTTGCGATGAGCTTAAGTTAGCTTGTGCCACCTGGTATTGCTTTTCAGCCGATTCGTATTTACGGCGTGCAATATCAACTTGTTTCGAAGCACCTTCCATAGCCGCTTTCGAGTTGTCGTATTGTTCTTGTGTAATTGAACCATCTTTTATAAGGCTCTTGTAGCGGCCAAAGTCAAGAGAATCCTTGGTGAAGGTAATTTGAGCTGCTTCAATTTCATCTTTTGCGGTCGCAACAGTCGACCCCATAGATTCAGCATTAGCCTTAGCTACATCTACATTTGATGACACGTTAGCTAAATCAGCTTCAGCTTGTTGTTCTTTTAATTTCAGGTCCTTATCATCTAAGGTTACCAATACCTGTCCTTTGGTTACAGGCATATTATCCTGAAAGTTGATGCTGGTTACATAGTCGGTAATACGTGTTACAACAGGATCGATATTGCTCGATACCTGTGCATCATCTGTATTCTCTACCGTGCTGTAGTAAAGGTATTCTTTAACGCCAATTACAATGGCTACCAGAAATACTGCGCCTAAAATAAAAGGAGCTATTTTTCTCTTTGGTTTTGCTGCTGTGGTTTCTTCGTTTGTCATAATGTGTGATGTGTTATTTTTTTGAAGTAGTACTGTTATTAATAAGGTCGCCTGTTGCTTTCAGCAAGCTGTAATAAGCAATTTGCGCATCGGCACGTGCCGATATTAGGTTTATTTGGGCATTGAGTAAGAAGTTATTGGCATCAAGCAGATCGGTAAGCAAGGCAACGCGGTTATCGTACCTCGATTTTTCCATGCGGTAGTTTTCGTTAGCCTGGTCGAGCGACTTTTGTGATACATCAATCTTTTGTAAAGCTTGTTTGTATTGCATATAGTTCTGGTTGATCTCCATCTTAGCGCCTTCAGTAAGTTGGCTATACGTTTCTTGTGCTACGGTCAGTTTAGCACGGCTCTCTTGCATTTTGTGCTTATTATCATAAAGGCCGGTAAGGCTATAGGTAAGCTTAATACCAATATCCCATGATGGTTGAAATTGGTCTAACGGCGGAATGATACGTGGGTTAGGGCGCAGGTAATTGTAATCGGCACCTACCATTAACTTAGGATACACATCGCTTTGAGTGACTTTAATGCCTGCTTCTTCAGCTTTTTCCTGCATTTCTACAGCCTTTATGTCATAACGGTTATCTGCTATCCTTTGCATGTAAACAGGCATTGGTTGCAGGGTTTTGTCGGCCATGATGGTTGTAGTGTCTATTTGTATACGTGTGTTTTCAGGTAGGCCAAGCATAATATTCAGGTTATAGCTAACCGTTTCAATCTGGTTCTCAATATCAATTTCAGTTAACTCAATGTTCGATTGTTGCAACTTGGTGCGCAACACATCGTTTTGTGTAGCAAGGCCGTGGCTTGCAAAGTCGCTTACCTGGTTAACGTGGGCTTTAATTTCATTAAGGCTTTCATCAATCAGCACTTTTGCCTTTTGCAGTTTAAACAGGTTAAGGTAGGCTGTAATAATGTTTATTGATACATCGCTCTTTTTGCTTTGCATGTTATACTCGCTGGCCTTTTCTGCATAGTCAAGACTTAATACGCCATTCTTCCATTTAAAGCCATTAAATACACTTTCGTTTGCCGAAATGGTAGCGGCATAGTTGTTTAATATAACCGGGAACAAGGCAGTAGATGGAATAGGAGGGAAGCCCGGAAAGTTAATATACTCAGTAGGTATATTACTAAGGCGTGTATAAGCAAGCCCTGCATCCACATTTGGCATTACCATATCCTTAACTTCATTAAGCGAAGCCTGCGATTCTGAAACCTGGGCCTCGGCCATGGCTAACGAATGGCTATGTTTTATTCCCATTGCTATGGCGCTATCCATAGTAATAAAGTGCGACTTGAGTGTGTCGGCGGCATAAGCGGCTTGAACCAGCAACACTAATGCCAGCGCAGAAACTAACTTACTCATCTTTGCAGTGGAGTTCATAATTTTTCGATGCTTTTTAAAAATATTTTAGTGAAGAACAGATATTCTTTCTTGATCTCTTTATCAATATTGCCTTGTTTCCAAAGCTCTTCCAGGTTTAAGGTATAAAGGCGAAGTGAGCGTAAAACGTGTACAAAAAAACCGGCGTATTCATCAACATTTATCTTTTGTAGCTCTTTCCTGTCAATGCCTTTTTGAAGTAGTTTGGCTACCATGCTCTTTTCGCGTTCAAAAAACTCCTTACCTAATGAGGCATAAAGTGGTTTGGTGGCACTAAAAGCTTCATGAGTTAATTGACCAAGGTTCAAAAGGGCTTTCAGGTATTCTATACGGTGTTCAATATAATCGGTAAGTAGGGCATCGATCTTTTTGTTCGATTCCAGCAGATTTTGCATCTGCCCGCAAAAACTACCTTGCTCACGGGCCATTACCTTCTTAAAAATACACTCCTTATCAGGAAAGTAATAGTAAAGAGCTGCTTTAGATACACCAAGATCATCGGCAATATCACTCATGGTGGTTTTAGCAAGGCCAAAACGGGCAAAGCGCTTTTGAGCTATATCGAGTATTTTCGATAGCTTTTCGGCTGGTATTGCTGTTTTTTCTTCCTTTTCCACAAACTGACCTTTTAACAAAATTGGTCAAAAGTAAAGAAAATATATAAACGGCAAATTGAACTAGGTTAAGAAATCGATAAACTATAAATGAAAGATGATGAATTAGTTATATCTGCTGGCTAAATCCTAATTACACTATTCAAAAAACTTCATAGAGTTTAATATACGGTTAAATTCAGGTAACCTAACCTCTATGCCTTGGTCGCCAGGTATGTCGATGGAGATACTAAATAAGGTGCCATTTATAGCTGTGTTTATAGTATAGCCCGAAACAGCTACTCCATTAATATTATATTTACAGTAAAGCGCACTCCCTTAAAATGTTCATAGGTAACAGGTGTACTGGTAGTAATTCAACAACTACATTTCTTTAAGAATCCATCCTCAAAGCTTTGTGACATAACTTGTTCCATCGTAGTTCCTTCTTCTGTTTTAATAGCAGTTATGCTCATTATAAAGCTCATGCCACTATTGGTTGAATCGGTATGCACAGTGTATACATCACTAAATTCACGTGCACTTTTATCCTCGTGCTTCATGGTGGTATTATTCGGTATAGTAAATGCATAGTTTTTGCCCTGAGCATTTACCCGCATAGTTTGCAACGTAAGCATGGTAATAATTGAAAATAGAGTAAAGCTCTTCATAGCGTAGTATGTTAGATTATTAAGGAATTGAGAGTAGAAGTTTATTTTTTGAAGGCTAATGAGTTCAATATACCATCAAAGTCTGGCTTAAAGGCATCAAGGCCGCTATCGCCTTTAATAAGCATGCTTATATTAAACACATTGCCATTAATGGCCGCGTTATAAGAATAGCCTACAAGTGTTACACCATTTGTAACAAACTTTACATTGTAGCAAATGCCTTTAAAGTTTGTATAGCTAACTGGGTTAGTACTGATGATAGTACAGCTGCAGTTTTTCTGGAACCCATCCTTAAAATCCTCAGACATTACTTCATCATAGGTTATTTCGCCACTTTGGTATTCGCTAATGCTTACAATGTATTTCATTGCTGTAGTGTCTTTAGGGTCATATACGGTATATATATCAGTAACGGAGCCCTCGTCCTGCCCATCGTGTGATACAGAAGTATGAGGCGGCACCTTAAAGCTATAAGTTGATTGCGCCCTTGCGGTAAATTGTAGTAGGCAAAGTAATGCCAATAATACTAAAGTAGATATTTTCATTATGGAGGATTTATGGTTAATAACAAAGATAATGTTTTATTAATTCGACTGATAATGAAATAGTTGTTTGCGATAAGGGATTTAAATCTTGTCCTTTTTAGTATTTGCCGAAGCTTTTTTGTGGTTTGCTTGCAATTTATTTACACTTATAGAAATTCTTTAAAAAAAGCAGAAATGAGAGGTAACTTGCTTAAAGTTTTTGTAAGATGTTTTAACCTTTAAAACTAAAAGCCATGATCACCAAAAAAATAGCGCTTTTCGGAACCGACCCAAGGTTGGCAGAGCAGGTAGCAGCAGAAGCCCTGGTAAGAGGACATAGTGTTACTTTAGTTGTTCCTAATCCTCAAGAGATAAATCTTAAATACCATAGTTTAAAATCCGTTCAGGGTAATATGATGGATGTTAATGATGTAAGCAAACATGCAGCCGGGCATGATGTAGTTATATGTTTACACGAACCCGATCTATATCACCTGAAAAAACACATTAAGGCTAATAAATCAGTTATCGAAGGTGCAAAAAACGCAGGCGTTCAGCGTATCATATCGTTAGGACACCCTATTTCTATAAGTACTGATAAAAACAAAGCTTTTTATGATATGTGGAAGGCAGTAGCTGAAGTACAAGGCGAGACTCTAAAGCTGTTTAAAAATGAAAACTGGCTGCGCTGGGAGTATCTTCATTCAAATGTACCAAGCATACAACAAGGCAGAAGTCATGTACACCGTGCCCTTTTAGTAAGTAACCCTGAAGGGACCAATAAGGCAGTGCATGCCCATCAGTTTATAAAAGCCTTACTTGAAGAAGCGGAAAAAACTGAATTCATTTGGCATGAAGATGAAATTGTGTTTTAAACATCTCTTATGTCTTTGATATAGTTTCAGTTTCCTCTGAATTTAAAAAGATATAGACCCGGAATCATTCCTTTATCAGGATTGGGTACATAACCTATAGAATCGAGTCGTAAGCTTCTATAATTATCTACCGGATAAACGGAAAATAAATAACCAATGGGTTGTTTTCTCCATTTTACAGTATCATTTTGGTATTTAATAGCCTTCATAACATTAACCGAATCGTAATGATAGTAATTAGAACAGTTAAGAGTGATTAATACCGGTTCGAAAAGATCATGTATTTGGCTGGCTTTATCGTCTGGCAGAAAAGAAGACGAGCTTTTAATAGTATAAATATTATTGTATTGCGCAATTTCTGACTGAAAACCAAGACAAATTGTTTGTTGTTTATCATAACCAACTTTGGTTTTAGCATCAGCAAAAAGATTGGGATTATAATAATTATTAAATGTGGCGTGATCGCCATCATTTCGATCTATGAATGTATAGTAAAAAGCATTTTCTGTAAATATGCTATCAGAACTATCATAAGGACAAATATTAAACACTGTAAAACCAATATTGAGTAGAATTATACTTAAAAGGGCAATTTTAAGTTTGGGGAAACGTGAAATGATAATTAATATCGATAAAGCGAATATAAGGTGCCAAAGCAAAGGCATCATACATATAAACCTAAACTGAACGTACTTTAATTGGCCAAATAGGTTTAATAAGGGCAAAATTATAGCTGATTTGTGTAATATATCTAAAAAGGCACAGGCATATGTACATAAAAGAAACATCAATAAAAAAAAACGTTTAGTTACATTTTTAACAACTAGCAAGGCAATAAATGAAATTAATATGATTATTGGCCATTGAAAACTGTAAAAGTGATATTGGCCTTTTAAAAACAGTTTTGATGATTCACCCATAACCCCTTTCATGTTAAGCAGAAACTGAAAAAAAGTGCTTCGACTACTTGTTATTTTGTCAATAAACTGCATGTAAAATAGGCGATATTCAGGTACTAGCATTGCAATTGTAAAAACTAACCATGCGAGTAAACCCTTGTAATTTATTTGCCTATTTATGATGGAGTTACCTAATACAACTAGTAAAAGCCCACATGCAAAAAAAAGGTTATTCAGTACTATACTTGAGTAGAACGGAAAAAAGCAAATGATAAGCCAATTTTTTAAAGAATAATCCTTGTGTAAAATGTTAAGCAAAGCCCACACCACCAAAGGCTGCCCGGCAACTGATAAGCCTCCACTTGGCCAAAATGGCAGTAAGGCAAATGATAATGCAATTGCGACATAATAAAAAGGATAAGAGTATTTGAAAACATACCGGCTAAGAAGCAGGTACATACCCATAAATGCAACCAAGTGCATTATGATAATATTAAGGTTATAAGCAACAAGTGGAGAGAAAATTGTGTCCAATAATATGCCGATATTTAACTGCGATTCCATAACTCCACGAGGTATCCCCCAACAAATATTGGGAATTAGGGTATGGTTCGATGCAAATAACGTTCCGCTATCGCACAAAACTTTTGCCCATGCCACATTTGAATTAAGGTTATCATGAATGAGATAACGAGCATGTGTAGCAAAAAATAAATTTGGAGAAAGATATAGAAATAGAAAAAGCAATGCCGGAACGTATGGATGTTTTAATTTTTCTAGCAATGACATTATAAATGAGTTACAGGAGTCCCCCCCTTAATACTGAGATAAAATTAGCGTAAAAAAACAAACAACAGGCTACTTGTTGTTTTTATAATAATAGACTCCAAGCAATAGTACAATAGTAATTACCGGCGACTGTTGGAAGTGCGTGATGTTACGTGATATACTAAAGCCATGGATATAAAACTGCAAAAAAACTCTACCCAAAATTATAAAAACCAAGGAAATAGTAAATAGTAAACCATAAAGACCCAAAGCAATGAAGGCGACTTGACGCGCGTTAAAAACAAGGTAGAGTGATGTTGCTGAAACTAAAGCGTATATTAGAGTAAATGAAAGAGTGAGAATCCATTTTGCTGTTACCAATTGATTGTAGTTATAAGACTCAAACATATTCATAAAGCCAGGGAGTGGAGGATAAGCCGACTTGTAATAAAGCAAAGAAGCCCTTTCGTTAATATTGAGAAATATAAAATTCCTAAAGTAACCCAGGAAAAAAAAACAGAGTGAAAACAGAATCAAATAAAATAGTGTTCTGCCTTTTTTCAATTGCTCTGTTTTAGAATTGGTGCTTTAGCTATTTTTTTTACCCACAAATACCACATGCCAAAAATAGCTCCATAAACAAGTATGTTGAAGGTGTATGTATGATTAAAGTCGAGGATGCTTTTTGAACAGAAGCGTTGTATCATTGCAAGTACAACAACCCTTAAAATATTCATACAAGTTATAATTATCCAGCCTAGTGGTATGTACCATAGTTTTTGTTTCCAATAACCAGGAAAAGCTATTATAAACCCCATAAAAATTGCGCATAATTCAATACTATCACAATTATCACCCATCCAAAGCCCACCGGCGCCATCAATGCCTATAAGGCGTGTTTTGTACTGAAATGTAACGAACCCCAGTAAATTTAGTATTCTTCGTGCCGCATTCATAGTAAGCGCTACTACCCTTAAATCGATAATATCAATAGGGTGAATCCATATTTCATAAATCAAATACCATGCCACATAAAATATTACAGCATTAAATAAAAAACGATAAAGAGGATTTTTGAATATACTTGAGAATGTGTATGGCATTGGGTTAGAGATGTTAAGTTAATTCCAAATTAACTATTGCCATAGGTGCCATACCCACCATAGCCTCCACCGTAACCATATCCGCCGTAATAACCATAGCGGTTATAGTAATATTTCGATTTTTTTCGTTTAACGTTATTTAATACAAAACCGAAATTAGTAATCTTATTAATGTGAACGGTCTCTTCTACATACCGTATCGCCTTCTTGTCAGCAAATTTGGTGTTTAACACAAATAAATTAATATCTGACAATTTCATTAACATTAATGCATCCGAAATAAAACCTAAAGGAGGAGTGTCAATAATAACATAATCATAATGAGCCTTTCCGTAGTTTATTACGTCCTTTACTTTATCCGACAATACAAGTTCAGATGAGTTAGGTGGGACAGGGCCACAAAGTATAACATCTAAACCCTGAATTTGTGTGTTTGCAATTGTTTCTTCAATCGTGGTCTTTTTAATAATAACAGTTGTAAGACCTTTATCCGGCGATATGTTTAGTACTTTATGCATACGGGGTTTATGCAAGTCAAACTCTAATAAAAGTACTTTTTTGTCAGCTTTTGCCAAAATAGCCGCAATGTTCATGGAACAGAACGTTTTTCCCTCTGATGGGCCATTTGAAGTAAACAAGATAACCTTTTGACCTGGCTCGGTTATCATGTATTGTAAGTTAGTACGCAATGTTCTGAATGATTCGGTAAGCGGTGACTTAGGATTGTCTTCAATAGCAAAAGATAATTCAGCAAGTAATGGGGCCGAAATGATTTCACCAATAACTGGTAAAGATGTATTGGCTTTGAGTTCTTGAATACTTTCAATATGGTCAAAGAAAAATAACCTTATTGCAATAATTATACCAGCAATTATAAGTCCAATTAACATAAATTGGTAGTACATAGAAGTTCTTTCCGGAGCTACGATACCAATAGATCTGGCCTTTTCGAGTACTTTAGTTTGCGGAATAATTGCGGATTTTTCGATAATTGTACTTACTCGCTTTTCAAGTAATAGGTCATATAATCTGGTGTTGATTTCTTCTTGACGTTGAATATTTGAGAGGCCACGTTTTATCTCAGGCATTGATCTAATAGTGCTAATGGAAGTGAAATTAGATGAATCTGCCATCGCTATTTTATCATTAAGGGCTTTACGTAAGCTATTAATATAGGTTAGCAGTTGCTCAGATATGCGCTTTAATTCTTTTTTTCCATCAATAACTACGGGATTTTGTTCAGTATTAGCGCTACTTGTAGCACCTAATATTCTCATCTGAATACCATATAACTGACTTGTTAACTGCGCTATAAATGCATCATTGCCATTAAGATAAACCGAAGGAGGCATAAATTCAGGATCCTTGCCTTCTATTATGTATTGCTCTAGGTCATTCAAAGATGCTATTTGTTCCTGAATCTTTTTTTTGTCGGTCTTAGAGTTTAGATAATTATTCATTATTGACTGATCTTCCTGATTAATGTCAATAATGTTTCTCTTTATCTTATAATTTTCGATTTCCATTTCAATGGTATCAATAATATTCGAAATAAAATCCATTTCATTGTTAATGAAATTCATAGTGTTCTTATTTCGTTGATATTCTGTATTTACAGTAGACTCGATATATAGCTTGTCAAGTGTATCGAGGAAAGTAACGGCCCGGCTAGGTATAAGGTCGCTTAACGTTATTTGGAATATGTTGGTGTAGTCAAGATTTTTGACTGTTAATGAGCTTCTGAATTTATTAACCAGGGTAGGTGTGTTATGTATCTGGAACTCATAATTAATAAGCTTTACATCATCAATCGAATTTTGGTCAAGATCCATTGAGCTTGATACGTGCAATTTCATATCAGCGTTTATAAAATCATCACCAAAATTTCCATCTTGGCTATATTCATGCTCACCTTTTAAATAGCTTATTCTGAAATGATATTTGTCGAGTATAAGAAAGTTGATATATTTCTCATAAAAAGCCGGATTTAAATAGTATGGAGTGATTTTAAAAGGAACCGAAAGATATACCTCTGTTTTTCTTAAGCGCCCTTCAATAAAATAAGAAACGTTAATGTTAAGTTTATCCACAACATTTTTTATAAGGTCATATGATTGTATAACCCTTATTTCGTTACTATTATCAACATAGCCTTGGTATGACCCATAATTACCTATAACGCTATTAGTATTAAACTGGTCGTTTGACTTAAAAAGTAATTGGGTTTGAGCAGCATAAATATCTGGCAGACGATATGCGTAAAAATAACCAATAGAATAGCCTATAGCCCCTAAGATTAACGCTATCCACCAATTTTTAAGGACAGTTTTAATTACCAATCTAATCTCAGGAGATTCGAGTATAGAGGAGTTGCTTTTTAAAGGTGGGGTAACTGTAGTTTCCATTATATTATAAAATAATGACCGCAGTTAATTGATAATTTGTTTGTATATGCACAAAAAATATGATGGTATAATTAAGATTGTATATAACTGTTCTTTTTAGCGCGATATAAGACATATGCGCCATAAAGTAAGCCTATGGCAATCAGTACAAAAGCTCCATTATTTAGCGGCATACCGCAAATGCATGGTGGTGGCCAGCAACAAGGATTTGGAGGCGGAGGCGGGGGGGGGGAGGCGGTTGAGAAAATAAAGGAGATGCACATATTATTATGCCAAATACCAATAAATTTCTTAAAAATTTCTTCTGCATAGCATTTATTTCGTAATTCAAATATAACTAAAATTAGATAACAAATAGAGCTTTTGAAGCTATAAGCAACATTACGGTAAGGCCTCTATTCCTTAATACGAATATACCGTTCCCAGAAATTTGGTTCGATTTTAGGCCATGCATGGCAACCAAAAGGTAGTTTGTCTGGTCCAGTAATAAATCTTGATGGACCGGCTTCAATGGAAAACTTCAATGCTTCCTCAGGTGTAGGTATCTTATACCATTTGAAATTACTTGCCACAATTATACCCCAAAAAACATCTTCGTGCAAATAGTAATCATTAAATAATATAAAGGTATTGTTTCTTACAGTCAGGTTGCTTAACAGGGTTAAAAAACTTCTTAAGTTTTTTTTTGAAAGGAACTCTTTATATAACGTCTTGGGTTTCCTTATATAAGAAAAGCTACGTAATACTTTTAAATGACTTTCTGTTTTTCGTAATGAAAACCCACCATTACCAATACCCATTATTTTAGCATCTGGTAGTGGATTTTTCCATCCTTCGAGCCATGGAGCTCCAATATAATCGTACCCTTTATTGCACCAATATTGTAATTCATCGCGAAAAACCCATGCGTCTAATTCATAAAATAGAATGTATTGGTATTGTCTGTATTTTTTGTACAAAAATGGGACAATTTTGAGCCTGCCAAACATAGTATAATTCGATTGCCATTTTGGGTCAATAAAGTCAAATTGGGCGTTGGGAGCAATTTTTAAATATTCATTTACATTTAGTCCTTTGGGGCATATTAGTCGAATAGGATGCTTATTTAATACAGAAAAGCATTGTTTTAGCGATTCTTTTTCAGTTTCGGTAAGCAACTCTTTATGGGCTATTATTAATATGATACACTGAGGCATGCTAAATAAACTTGCTTATAACTGTTAGCCTTTCGGCATTTTGATTTTTATAATTGTAAATCTCTGATATTCTTTTCTTCCCTTCTGTTGCTATCAATTTCATTCTCTCCTTGTCGCCTTTTAATACAAGTAACTTATCAACTATATCCTCATTAGTAGGCCTGATTTTTAAATAATGTAATCCGTCAATGAATATTTCAGGGCTTTCATTAAGCTCGTTGGTTAATAACATAACACAATTGTTAAACCCCCCAGCAAGTGAAGATCCAAGCGGAAATCCATCGAATGCACCCGGAGCGATAACATTTGGCTTATTAGGCGAAATTAAAATGTCTTTATCTTCAAAAAAAGTACTGAAAATTTCTTCACCAATGTGGCCATAAAACTTAACTCTATTTTCAATCTCAGTGTAAATAAGGTCTGCTTTTGTGAAATTGCCTACAATATGAAAATTAAAGGAGGGATTATCTATTAATGCAAGTACCGCTTCCTGAAAAACGTCAAAGCCTTTATCTTTCCCATAAGGCCTATATTTATGAGCAATAAATACCACGTCAATAGAAGTCTTATTACCTGAAAAATATTTTTTCTCAAGCAAAACAGTTTCCTTAGTGTCTTTAAATTGAAGTGGAATACCATAAATGAAAAAGATTTTCTCCTTAGGCATTTGTAGTATATTTGTCAAATAGTCATACGTAACTTTCTGGTCAGTAATTACAAACTTACAGAGGGGATCTCCAATTGCTTCCTTTAATAAGGTATCACAAGCAGTATCATTAAGCTTAAACCCACCACCAGGATATAAGGTAAAGCCAAAAAATGCTTTGTTTTTTTTTAGCAATGTATAATACCTTTTTATATTGTTATAAAAAAGCAAGTAAACAAGCTTCGAATTAATTGAGGTACCTTTTCTTATCGGTGTTAGCTTTTCTGCTAATAAAGGATATCCTTTTTGCAATTCTTCAAAATGTTGATAGTACTCCTTTTCTCCTTTAAGCAATGTATTGCTAAAGTCTACTATAACCTTAGATTTAGGGTAAAGCCTGATTAAGTTTTCATACTCAAAATTACGCCAGGGAGTAAGTGGTATAGGTAATAGGTCATCAATAATTATGAGGTCATATTTTTTTCCTTTTATAAAAAGGAAGTGGTCTTCAAGTGATTTTTTTAATCGTGTAGGCATAGCTCGCCATACTTTATTGCTTATAAAGTAGAATAGCTTTTGACGGAACGACTTGTGTTTCGAAAATTCTATATGCGTCATTCCGCCCTTTAAAAAAAATTACTAAAAAAGTTTTAAGGTAGATAATTCAAAAACAAAAGTAGTCATTTAAATATTTTATATGGGCCTTATGTGTCAAATGTATATATGGTTATAATCCTTAGATGTTCTGTTTGTTGTTTTTACTGTTATTATTGCCTGTTATTTGGCTTTTTTTATAATTATATTAGGCTTACTGTAATGTTTTTTTTGTGATAATCTGCAAATAAGGCATTATCGGCTAGTGTAGATAGGTAGGTAATGGATATATTTGCTGTGATTTTACGTATTTGATAGAATAATGAAAGAAGAAGAAAAATGGGACCTTGTTATTAAACCCCGTTATAAGTGGTATCAGATTGATTTGGCTTCGATTTGGCAGTACAAAGATTTGATCGGGTTATTGGTGCGCAGAGATTTTGTGGCGGCTTATAAGCAAACTATTTTTGGCCCGTTGTGGTATTTTGTACAGCCCATACTAACTTCGCTTACGTTTACATTTATCTTCGGTGGAATTGCTAAGATAAGTACTGATGGAGCGCCTCCAATGCTTTTTTACTTCGGTGGAATAACGATATGGACTTATTTTTCTGATTGTTTTACCCGTACTTCATCCACATTCACCTCTAACGCAGGAGTATTTGGTAAAGTGTATTTCCCACGACTAATTATGCCTTTATCTGTTTTAATTTCTACTTTATTTAAGTTTGGTATACAGTTCCTTATTTTTATTGTCCTTTGGGTCTATTTCATGCACACTACTACTAAGGTTCACCCTCAATGGGCCTACATGTTGCTTTTACCTATTTTAATTTTTATGATGGCTGGCTTGGGGCTTGGTTTTGGTATCTTAGTATCATCATTAACAACAAAGTACCGAGATCTTATATTTTTAGTTGGTTTTGGGGTTCAGTTGCTAATGTGGGCAAGTTGCGTTGTCTTGCCGCTTTCCACAATGCCGCCAAAAATAAAGGCGATAATGTTGTTAAACCCATTTACCTCAATTATCGAAACATTTAGGTTTATGTTTATTGGTAGTGGTCAATTTTTAGGTATATGGCTGGTATATGGTTTTGGCTTTATGCTGCTAACTGTGTTTATTTCTGTCGTAATATTTAGTAGGGTTGAGAAAACTTTTATGGATACAGTATAAGATGAGCCAAGAGATAATTAGAATAGAGAATGTAGGAAAGCAATATAGGCTCGGGCAGGTAGGTACGGGCACCTTTTCTCAGGATATAACCCGTTGGATACATAAAATACGTGGAAAAGAAGATCCATACGTGCAAGTTATTGAGGATAATGATCCGTCTGCCAAAGGTGGCTCTGATTTGATCTGGGCTCTGAGAGATATAAGTTTTAGTGTTAATCGGGGCGAAGTATTGGGGATAGTAGGTAAAAATGGTGCAGGTAAGTCAACACTCCTAAAAATATTATCGCGTGTAACCAGCCCAACCATAGGAGAAATAAAAGTTAAAGGTCGAATAGCCTCCCTCTTAGAAGTGGGCACTGGTTTTCATCCTGAGCTTTCTGGACGAGAGAATATTTTTTTAAACGGCGCTATACTCGGTATGACCAAGCAGGAAATACGGACTAAATTTGAAGAAATAGTTGATTTTAGTGGAGTGGAGCGTTTTATAGATACACCTGTTAAGCGCTATAGCAGTGGTATGTATGTTAGGTTAGCATTTGCTGTTGCTGCACATTTGGAGCCTGAAATATTAATAGTAGATGAAGTACTTGCCGTAGGCGATGCTGAATTTCAGAGGAAATGTATGGGCAGGATGAAAGATGTGAGCGGCGAAGGGAGGACAGTAATATTTGTTAGTCATAATATGACGGCTGTAAATTCTCTTTGCACCGAGTGTATATATTTAAGAGGTGGACGAATTGTATCAAAAGGTAATACCCAGGACATTGTTAATCAATACCTTTCAACAGAAGAGACAAGTAGAGTTTATGTTGATTGGAAGAATGGAAATAATCCGGGAGATGATGTTGCTATTCTTCATTCTGTTAAGCTTATTGACGAGAATTTAAAAGGTATTTCATTTGCAACTATTGATAAAAAAATAGGTGTCGAGTATGTTTATGAGATATTAAAAGATGATTATGTCCTGTATCCAAATGTTCACCTATTTACCTCAAAACGAGAACATGTATTTGTTGGGACAAATAGGAACGCGCCTAAATTTACTCCTCCAGGTGTATATAAAGTAATAATGTGGGTTCCCGAAAACCTGTTAAATGAGGGTGTCTATGTTATAGGTGCCGCACTTACATCACTAAATCCTACTGTAGTCCATTTTTGGGAATCAGAAGCCTTGGTGTTTGAGGTGATTGAAGATTTAAATAAGCGAGGTCATGATTATCACCACAGAATACCTGGTGTAATTAGGCCTATTTTAAATTGGGACATTCAAAAAATCAGTTAATATGAAGGTTGTGATTTTTGCAGGAGGAATTGGCTCCAGAATATCCGAAGAGTCTCATCTTAAGCCAAAGCCCATGATTGAGATAGGCGGGAAACCTATTTTATGGCATATAATGAAAATATACCAGGTTCAAGGATTTAATGATTTTGTTATATGTCTGGGGTATAAGGGATATATGATCAAAGAATATTTTATGAATTACTTCCTTCATAATTCTGATATTTCAATTGATATTAGCAATAATAAAGTTGAAGTGTTACAGGCCAGTGCCGAATCATTTAAGGTAACACTCGTTGATACAGGCATGTATACTCAAACAGCAGGCCGGCTTAAAAGGGTACAAGCCTATTTGAAGAATGAGCCATTTTTACTTACCTATGGCGATGGTCTTGCCGATGTAAGTATTAAAAAAACGATTGCTCTGCACGAAAAATCAGGGAAAGTGGCTACTGTTACAGCAATTCAACCAGCCGGACGCTTCGGGTCGTTAGAAATAGATGGTAAAACAAATAATGTGAATAGCTTTATTGAGAAGCCTAGTGGAGATGGTTTCTGGGTTAATGGTGGTTACTTTGTTTTAGAGCCTGGTGTGTTTAAATATTTGCCTGACAATGCCGATAGTATTATGTGGGAAGATGAGCCTTTATATGCTTTATCAAAAGCATCCCAGTTAAGTGCGTATAAACATACAGGGTTCTGGAAATGCATGGATGCTATGCGTGATAGGACAGAGTTGGAGGAGTTATGGGAAAGTGGCAATGCCAAATGGAAGCTTTGGAAATGAGGCAGCTCTTCAATTCGATATACAAAAATAAAACTGTTCTTATAACGGGCGATACCGGTTTTAAAGGGTCGTGGCTTTCGTTATGGTTAATGCAGATGGGAGCGACTGTTATTGGTTATTCTATTGATGAAGGGACAAAATCATCACATCATAAATTACTGAAACAAAAATATAAGAGTTATAGGGGTGATATTGGTGATCTAAAAAAACTTAATGCGGTTATAAAAAAACATAAGCCCCAAATAGTGTTCCACCTTGCAGCGCAATCATTAGTAATTGAATCGTACAAGAATCCGGTTGAAACGTACAGAACGAATGTAATAGGGACCTTAAATGTATTGGAAGCTTCGAGGAAAAGTGGTTCGGTTAAGGCAATAGTGAACGTTACTACTGATAAGGTATACGAGAACAATGAAACAACTAAAGCCTATAAAGAAACTGATCCATTAGGAGGGTTCGATATGTATAGCTCATCTAAGGCTTGTGTTGAAATTTTATCGGCTTCTTTTAAAAGAGCTTTTTTCAGTAAAGGAAATATTTTAGTAGCAACTGCACGTGCAGGTAATGTTATTGGTGGGGGTGATTGGGGAGAGAACAGGCTTATACCAGACCTGATAAAAGCTGCCTCTAAAAAGAAAAAGGCCCTCATTCGTAACCCTAAATCAGTAAGGCCTTGGCAATTTGTCCTGGAGCCTCTCTCAGGGTATTTATTGCTAGGACAAAGACTTTTGGAAGGGAAGAAAGAATATGCTGATGCATGGAATTTTGGCCCCAATAAAAAGGATTGTCTGTCAGTAATTGAGATTTTGATCTTGATGAAAAAAGGATGGGGGAAAATTTCTCCTATACTTGCTGATCGTAAAACAGGAGAACACGAAGCAGCTATCTTAATGCTTGATCACTCGAAAGCTCATAGGCAGTTGAAGTGGCAGCCTGTATGGGGGATAGATAAAGCTGTTATGAGAACTTCAGCTTGGTATAAAGCATTTTATGCATCTGGTACTTTGTTGTCGTCTGCAAATCTCATTGAATACATTGCCGATGCAAAACATAAAAAAATAATCTGGGCAAGGTGAGATTTACAGAAATATACCTGAAAGATGTTTATATTATTGATAGCAATAGTATAAGCGATGATCGTGGTATGTTCTCTCGCGTGTTTTGCAAAAAGGAATTCTCCTCGATAGGGCATACAAAGGAATTCGTGCAGTTTAATCATTCAGTTAATAATGTTGCAGGCACTGTTAGAGGGATGCATTTCCAAAAAGCACCCCATGGCGAAATGAAACTTATAAGATGTATTAAAGGTGCTGCTTTTGATGTTGTAGTTGATGTTCGTCCTGAATCAAGCACCTATCTAAAATGGTATGGAGAAATATTAAGTGCTGAAAACAGGAAAAGTATATACATACCCGAAGGATTTGCTCACGGTTTTCAAACTCTTGAAGCTAATACGGAATTACTCTATCATCATACTGAATATTATGCTCCTGAATTTGAAAGTGGGTTAAATGCTTTAGATTTAGAAATTGGAATAAAGTGGCCGATCCGGGTTTCTATGATCTCGGAGAAGGATAAGAATATAGGAATGATTAAAGATAAGCAGAGATAATATGAATTGCAGGTTTTGTAATGCGGTATTAAAGACTGTATTTATTGATCTAGGTGAAGCACCTCCGTCTAATTCATTCTTAAGCGCTGCTGATGTTTCTAAACCGGAAGCAAAATACCCGTTGAAGGTATTTGTTTGTGAAAGTTGTTTCTTGGTTCAAATAGCTGAGTTTAAGAAAGCGATTGAGATATTTAGTAATGAGTATGCTTATTTTTCATCGTATTCCACTACGTGGCTTGCTCATGTTAAAAAGTATGCCGATGAAATGATTGAAAGATTCGGCTTTGGTGCTAAGTCGAAAGTAGTGGAAATTGCCAGTAACGATGGTTATTTATTACAATACTTTAAGCACAAGAATATTCCTGTGTTAGGTATTGAACCAACAGGGAATACAGCAAAAGTGGCTATAGAAAAAAGTATAAATACAATAGTTGATTTTTTTGGGGTTAAACTGGCAAAGGAACTGATAGAAAAGGGAATAAAAGCAGATTTGTTATTAGGTAATAATGTACTTGCCCATGTGCCTGATATTAATGATTTTGTAGAAGGGTTGAAGGTATTGCTGGCTGATAATGGGGTGATTACTATGGAGTTTCCTCATTTAGCTCAATTGGTAGCTAATAATCAGTTCGATACCATTTATCATGAGCATTTTTCGTATTTGTCATTCAGTGTGGTTTGTAAAATATTTGCTAAACATGATTTGGCGATGTTCGATGTAGATGAGTTGTCTACACATGGAGGATCCTTGCGGATTTATGCAAAGCACAAAGGTGATTCATCAAAACAAATAGGACAAAGGGTGCAAGTGTTATTGGATAAAGAAGATAAGTTAGGAGTAAATTCGGTAGCTTATTATAAAGATTTTCAAAAAAGGACTGAAGCAATTAAGGCGATTTTCGTTAAGTTTTTAAACGATTGTAAAATAAAGGGAAAAAGGGTGGTGGCATATGGTGCCGCTGCTAAAGGAAATACGCTATTAAATTATTGTGGTGTTACCAGTGAGTCTATTTCACTTGTAGTAGATGCTTCACCCCATAAGCAAGGTAAGTATTTACCAGGCAGCAAAATTCCAGTGGTTTCGGAACAAGAATTAAAGGATTTAAGGCCTGATTTTGTAATAATACTTCCATGGAATATAAAGGAAGAGATAATTAATCAATTGTCGTATATTCGGGGCTGGAATGGGCAATTTGTTGTCGCTATTCCTGAATTTCAGTTGCTATGAAAGATATATTGAGCAAAAAAATACCTATCAATAAGCCTTCCATTACTGACCTTGAAATTTCTTATGTAAATGATGCAATAAGGAACGGATGGGGTGAGAAGTGCTATGAGTACATCCATAAGTTTGAAAAGGCCTTTTCTGGCTATCTGGGGTCAAAACATGCCCTTGCTACGGCCTCTTGCACTGGTGCCATCCATTTAGCTTTAATGGCATTAGGTATAAAATCAGGCGACGAGGTAATTATACCTGAAATTACGTGGATTGCTAGTGTTGAACCTGTGTTATATATTGGCGCAAAACCGGTTTTTGTTGATGTGTTAAAGGATACATGGTGTATTGACCCTCAAAAAATACGTGAGTCAATTACATCAAAAACTAAAGCAATAATTGTGGTTCACGTTTATGGCAATATTTGCGATATGGACGAGATTATGAAGATTGCGAAGGAGTATAATCTAATAGTTATTGAGGATGCAGCTGAAGGCTTAGGCTCAGTGTATAAAGGAAATAAGTTAGGTAGTATAGGTCATGCCGGTGTTTTTTCATTTCATGGCACCAAAACTTTATCAACAGGTGAAGGCGGAATGCTAGTTACCAATGATGCTGCCATATACGAGCGTGCTAAAATACTAAATGACCATGGACGAAACCCCAAAGATGGTAAGACATTTTGGATGAAAGAGTATGGCTATAAATACAAAATATCTAATTTACAGGCCGCTATGGGCTTGGCTCAAACGGAAAGAATAAAAGACCTTGTTGAGAAGAAAAGACAGATTTATTCATGGTACGCTGATATACTAAAGGGTATTCAATGTAAAATGAACCCTGAACATACCGATACTTTAAATAGCTATTGGTTGCCTACAGTTGTATTTGATAAGGTTTTGAATTTTGATAGAGAAGCTTTTTTTACTTTTATGAAAGCGAATAACGTTGACAGCCGCCCTTTTTTTTACCCGTTATCATCTCTTCCAATGTTTAAGTCTGTTGAGTCTAATAAGGTGGCTTATGATATTTATGAAAGGGGAATTAATCTGCCCAGTTATCATGATATGTCCGAAGATACAGTTAAAGAGGTATGCCAGTTTATTATGCATTTTTTAAGAGGGGTGTAGATATATTGAAGATGGAGCAAGAAAATAGTAACTCATCAAAAGTAATTTCTGACTATAAATGTGTGGTTTGCGGAGAGGCTGAAATGGAGTATGTGTTGCATGTACCCAATGTAAACTTTTCAAAGAAAATAACCCAATTCGATATTATTAGGTGCAAGCATTGCGGGCTGGCGAGTATGTACCCGTTCCCTAAAAAGGAAGATATTGAAGAGATATATAATACCGAGAATGTTTTTTCGAAGGATATTTCAGATACTACTAATAAAAAAAAGTGGGGTGCTTCATTTTTTGAACCTGCTTATGCACGATATGGAACTTATTACCATTATATAGCAAAAAAATGCGTAAATCTTTCAGGAAAAAGGCCTGAAGACTTACGAATACTGGATGTTGGATGCAGCACAGGCAGGTTGCTGAAAGAATTTAACAGAATTGTGCCTAAAGCAGATATTCAGGGGATTGAAATTGACCCGGATGCTAAGAATAAGGCATTTAATGAGGTAAAGGATAGAATAACTATTGGTAATTTTCTAGAGCAGGAGTATAAAGACAAGTTTGATATAATAACCTTTTGTTTTGTGGTTGAGCATCTACCTAATGTTGATGATTACATTAAAAAAGCAGAAAAGCTATTGAATGAGGATGGCATACTCTTTTACTCGAGTCCTGATATAGGTTCGCGCAAGGCCTTACAATTGAAGAGCAAATGGAGATTAATAAATGATCCTATAAATAAGCACGGGCACGTTATTTGGTTCAATAAAAAATCAGCCTGCTATCTGGCAAATAAAAATAATCTTGAGGTTGTTCATTATAAGAACAGGGGTGAATTTATTTATCAGTTACCCATTTTCTTACAAAAAGCAATGAAATTTCTCTTTGGTTCAGTTCAATCGCCTAACGGGGAAGTAAGAGTTATTAAAAATTATCAATTGCGAATGATGTATGCTTTGCTTTTTGATGCTTTGCTACCTGAAATATTTAGCTGGGGAGATTCTTTTTACTTATTTGCCAAAAAGAAACCGCAATGAAAACAAAGGCCTTAATATTAGGTGGTGGAGTATGGCAACTAGATATTATTAAAAAGGCCAAATTAATGGGCTTTCATGTTATAGTAGCCGATATTTCATCAAGTTCTCCAGGGAAGGATATTGCGGATGAATTTTTATGTATCGATACAAATGATAAAGAAGGTTTGTTAATGTATGCTAAAGAAAAGAGTGTGAAAATTGTTATAGGCGAGCAAACTGACAGGGTTGTACCAATAGCAGCATATTTAAACGAACAATTGAGCTTAAACGCAGGTATTAAGCCTGAGATTGCCAAAAGGTTTACTGATAAGTTTTTAATGCATGAGGTATTAAAAGAAAATGGCATTAGAGTTCATGAATATCAAAAAATATCTACTATACAAGAAGCTAAATTGTTTGGAGAAAAATATGGATATCCTTTAATAATTAAACCTATATCCTCCCAATCTTCTCTAGGGGTTTTTAAGATAGATTCCCCTGACCAGTTAGGAGAGCATCTTGCTCAAACTATGAAGTATTCTGACGATGGTTGTGTATTAGTGGAGCAATTTGTTAGGGGGACTGAATTAACTGTTGAAGGTATTAGTATTGATAGTATTGCTTATCCACTGGCTGTTTCAGAAAAGGAACATTTTAAGTATAATGAATGCGTGGCTAAGAAGATTATTTATCCTCCAGCCTATAACGATGTTCAAATTGCCGGAATATCTGGTTATATAAAGACTGTAGTTGAGACATTGGGATTGGTTAACGGTATATTTCATGCAGAACTTAAGTATTTTAATGGAGAGGCCTTTTTGTTGGAAGTAGCTGCCCGGGGAGGAGGACATAAAATAGCATCGATAATAGCACCTTTTGTAAGTGGAGTTGATATATACGAATGCTTTATTAAGAGCGTGAATAAGGAAAAAGTAAATATACCTGTTGGCATAAATAGATCAGCCATGTTGGGTTTTTTTGATTTAAAACCCGGCCGGGTTAAAAAGATTAACGGACTTGAAGAAATAAGGCAAAATAAAAACGTGTACGAGGTTAAGCTAAGATTTAAAGAAGGCGATGAAATTAAAGAGGCCTCAGATGATACAAATAGGCTCGGGTATTATATTTTAATGGCTAAGGAGCGGGATGAAGTAATTGAATTAGATAGGTTTGTAAATTCGACCTTACAAATTGAGTATTTTTAGAACGTATATGAAATATTTCGACTCGCACATACATATAACAGAACCTTCGCTCGAAGGTATTGAAGCACTGTTAAAACATATGGATGACCAAAAAAATATGGTAGGTGGGGTATTAATATTAAATACCATGGAAGAGGTAGAGGTTGTTTCGATGAACTTGAATAAAATCCCTGATAATTTGGTTATTGTCCCTTATTATAATATGCCGGATAATTATCCCGAGCGCATAAAACAATCAAAATGGGTAAAAATCCATTCACGTATATCTAGGCTAACTGTTTCTGACATACCAGGTGTAATAAGCTTATTAAAATCCAAAGGCGACTCTATAGCAGGTTTTATAGTGGATTCTTTTCCATGGGGTACAGGAATTGAGTATAATATTAGTCTTCCATTAACTATTAAACTGGCAACGGAGTTTCCCGATAAGAGTGTTTTAGTTGCTCATGGTGGGGGGTACGAATCATGGCAGTTTAGAGCGCATGCCGGTGGGTTAAAGAATGTTTTTTTTGACTTTGCTATCAGCACCAAGTATTATGAAGATACTGAATATATGAAACCATTAGCTAAATATTTAAAACATAGCCCCGAAAGAGTTGTGTTTGGTACTGACTGGCCATTTGGAGAAGCAAAACAGCATATAAAAGAGTACCAAAAGATGGCCGATATAGCTTTAATGAAGCAAGAAGATTTAGAAAGGATAATGCTGGAGAATTCGCGTAAATTATGGAACTTAAAGTAACTGAAGATTATATTTTTTAAGATCAATGGAGTTATCAGAAGAAGATAAGCAAGAAGTGCAAAATAGATATACCAACCGTTTTAAGGAATTTGGTTATTCTCCAAAATCTCTTGGATGGAATAAAGGAAAACAGGATATCCGCTTTGATATACTTACATCGCAATATAATTTTGAAAATAAGCGGGTACTTGATATAGGATGTGGTTTTGGTGATTTGAATTTGGTTTTATCAAGGAAAGCAAAAAAATATTCGTACTGCGGAATTGATATGGTTGACGTATTGATTCAAAAAGGGAAAGAGATATACCAAAAAGATGATATAGCGTTCCATACTGGTGATTTTTTATCTCATTCATTTGATGGTTCTTTTGATTATGCAATAGCATCTGGCATATTTAATTTTAAATTGAAGGATGAAGACAATTATGTTTACGTTGAAAATGTTATAAAAAAAACTTTGGAAAAATGTAGGGATGGGCTGGCCTTTGATTTTATTTCTGATAAAGTAAACTTTAAGCAAGAGGGTAATTTTAATAACAGTCCTGAAAAAATACTTTCAATTGCATATAAATATTCTCGAAATATCATACTAAGGAACGATTATATGCCATTTGAGTTTAGTATTTTTATAAATAAAGATGATTCCTTTTCAAATGACGATACGGTTTTTAATCATTATAAAAATAAAGGTCTGATTTAGTAATAATAAATTTGTAATAAATAATGCAACCATTAGTTAGTGTAGGCATACCCACATACAATAGACCTAAAAGTCTAAGAAAAGCACTTGAAAGTATAACGTCTCAGACATACCAAAATTTAGAAATTATAGTTTCCGATAATGGCTCACCTACTAATGAAGTTGAGCAGATAGTGGAAGAATTTAAGAAAAAGGACAATAGAATTCAATTCTATAGACAAGCTAAGAACATGGGACCTGGGTTTAACTTCAGGTTTGTTTTAGATAAGGCAAGTGCTGATTATTTTATGTGGGCTGCCGATGATGACTTCAGAGCTCCAGATTGTATTGAGTTTTATGTCAATAATATTGGTACCGCAAGCGCTTTTTTTTCAACCTATGCAGTTTTTAACGCGGAAAATAATGATTTCATAATTGAAGACAGCATTCCCTTATTAACTGGTATTAACACCAAGAATGATTTAAAGGCATTTATGAGGAAATTATGCCCTTCTATGATTTATGGTTTTTTTATTAAGAAGAATCTAATGCAGCTTCATAAGGATATGGATTTTGATTGGTCTGATTGTTTTTTTTTGATTAAATATATCAGAATGTTTGGGTTTAAAACCAGTATCGATAAACAACCCCGATATTATGCCGGTATTAATGGATTAGATTATATTGCTAAGCCAGCTAATGGGAAATATTTAAACCCCTGGAAGTATTTTTTTAAATCACTGCCATTCATTATTCCATTAGGCTATTCTTTTTATAAAAGGCATTTTAATATGTGTCTGAATGCATGGAGAAATCGAGATGTTTTGGCTAGCAAAATAATGTGATTCGAATAAATATTTAATTTATAATGTTCATTTAATATAATTTGGATATGCGGCATTTGTTTAAGAAAGCAGGGGGAAAATGGGAGAAAAAATCTTATTCTCAATCAGGGGAGGACTTGATAGTAAAATTTATTTTCGATTTGATAGAAATCAAGTCACCTACGTATATTGATATAGGAGCGCACCACCCTTTTTATTATAATAATACAGCTATATTGTATGAAACAGGTTCGCATGGTATTAATATTGAACCTAATCCTCAAATATTTCCTGAGTTTTTAAAGTACAGAAAGCGGGATGTGAATTTGAACTGTGGTGTCGGGACTGAATCAGGGGAATTAATGTTTAATATATTAAATCCACCAACTTTAAGTACTTTTTCAGACGATGAGGCTAATAAAATGACAAAGGAGTATAACTTTAAAATAGTTAATAGAATTCCAATAAAAGTTGAAACAGTAAGTGATATTCTTAAGCAGCATTTTAATAATCGCTTCCCTGATTTTTTGAATATAGATGCTGAAGGATTGGACGAGAGTATTATTACCTCTATTAATTTTGAGTTAAATAAACCAATCGTAATTTGCTTGGAAACAATGTCTTATTCGGAAAATGGAACTGGTGAGAAAAACACCAAGGTTATTGATTTAATAATATCTAAAGGCTATATGGTTTTTGCAGATACGTATCTTAACACGATTTTTATATTAAAGGAAAAATGGTTAAGAAAACAGTAAAAAATATACTTGTTAAAATTGGAATTTTTGAAGGGTTAAAGCGCGCGCACCTTGGTATGTTAACATTTAGAAATAATGTTAAATATGTATTAAGGTTTTGGAAATTTAAGTATAACCATAAGGAATATTTAAGCGGTTTTTTGTATTATTATTTATATAAAAGGAAATTTAAAAAGATTAATTACCCTCTCGTTAAATACGAAAGAGTATTTATTAGAAATAGGGAGTATATAGAATTCGGGAAGAATTTAACTATTGGATATAATTGCTTTATTTCCCCAATTGAGCTTGTTGTTGGTGATAATTGCTGGTTGGGAGTTAATAATTTTATATGTGGTAAAATTAAAATAGGTAATAATGTATCATTAGGCCCCAATATTTCGCTGCCGGGATCAAGTCATGTTATTGATACCGATTTACCCTTAACAAAAAGTGGGTCGAGTATTATAGGCACAATTATTGAAGACCATGTTTGGGTTGGAAGCAACGTTACTATTGTTGACGGTGTTAGAATTGGTAAAGGTGCAGTAGTTTCAGCTAATAGTATTGTCACAAAGGATGTTCCTGCATATGCCGTTGTGGGTGGGGTTCCGGCTAAAATTTTGAAGTACAGGCCCGAAATAAGGGAATAAGCAGGTGAATATATTTTGCAAATATTACCTGTTTTGGAAAAGGGTTATATTTGTGTGTAATATTTATTTTTAACTATTTCTTTAACTGATCAATGAAAAAAATTCTTGTATGTGGTGCCGGGGGATTTATTGGAGGCCATTTAGTAAACCGGTTGAAAAGTGAAGGTTTTTGGGTTCGCGGTGTAGATATAAAACAAAATGAATTCGGTAATAATAACGCCGATGAATTTATTTTGGGTGACCTAAGAGATACTGCTATAGTGGAGCGCTCTGTTGAGAAGATTGATGAAATTTATCAACTTGCGGCTGATATGGGAGGAGCTGGATATATTTTTACAGGTGAAAATGATGCCAACGTGATGCATAATTCAGCGCTATGTAATATTAATATAGTGCAAGCTGCGGTAAAATCCGGAGTCAAAAAGATATTTTATTCATCATCAGCTTGTATCTACCCGGAATATAACCAATTGGAACCCGGTAACCCAAAATGCAATGAAAGCTCGGTTTACCCTGCTGCCCCGGATAGTGAATATGGGTGGGAAAAACTATTTAGTGAAAGGCTTTATTTTGCTTACTCTCGTAATTACGGTATAGAGGTTCGTGTAGCCAGGTTTCATAATATATTCGGGCCACAAGGTACATGGACAGGCGGGAAAGAGAAAGTGCCTGCAGCTATGTGTCGTAAAATTAGTGAAGTGCCGGATGGTGGCTTGATTGAAGTTTGGGGGGATGGAAAACAAACTCGTTCATTTTTATATATTGACGAATGTATTGAAGGAGTTCGACGCTTTATGGATTCTGATTTTAGCGGCCCTGTAAATATTGGGTCTGATGAGATGATTGCTATTAACGATTTTGCTCAAATGGTTATTGCTATTAGTGGCAAAAAAATAAAAATAAAAAATATTCAGGGCCCTACTGGAGTTCGTGGACGAAATTCAGATAATCACCTTATAAAAGAAAAACTGAATTGGGCTCCGTCTCAACCATTAAGAGCAGGTATGGAAAAAACATACTATTGGATAGATAAACAAGTGGCTCAACACAAAAAATGAGGCTAGAAGCTGTGTCTATATATTACTATGATCATTGTTAAAATAGAAGGCGGATTAGGTAATCAATTGTTTCAATATGCATTAGGACGGCATCTTGCAATAAAGCATAAAACCTGTCTCAAGTTTGATATTTCAGAGTTTGATAACAAGAAACATCTTGTTGTGAGAACTTTCGAGCTTCCTAAGTTTAAGGTTAATATTGATATTGCCAGACAAGAGGATATTAATAGGGCCCAAAATCATTCACCAAAAGGTAGGTTAATGGAATGGATATATGGACTATTTTCTAATGAAGTAAAGATTAAAAAAGAACCTGTATATAATTTTGCACCGGCTGTATTAAAATACCCTGATAATATATATTTAATTGGGTATTGGCAAAGCGAAAAGTATTTTGAAGGAATTGAGAAAACGTTAAGGATGGACCTTAAGTTTTCTAATGAATTAAGCGCTGAACAGAAGAAATTGCATGATAAAATTAACGATTGTAATGCAGTTTCAATGCATGTTCGTAGGGGTGACTTTGTGTATAATCCAAATGACCCGCATACAATTTGCTCGGTTGATTATTATAAGAACGCTGTAGAGGTAATTTCTAAAAAAATTAAAAACCCTGTTTTTTTTGTGTTTTCAGATGGCATTGAGTGGACCAAGAAAAATATTGATATCCCTTATGAACATTATTATGTAAGCGGTAATGAGGCTTGGGTTGATTTGAAGCTAATGTCGAGCTGTAAGCATAATATAATTGCGAATAGCTCATTTAGTTGGTGGGGAGCGTATTTAAATAATTATAAACAAAAGGTCGTTATTTGTCCTGCTGTTTGGTATAAAGAGAACAATGACTTTTTAGTATCTGACTTAATACCTGAGAAGTGGAACAGGTTATTAAACTAACTCTTAAGAAGCGGCTTTAAAAAGATAAAACTCAATAATATGAATAAAGTAGTATTTTTATAAGTAAATGAACAAGCTGTTTTTAAGCATATTGCGTTGTCCAGTTTCTAAGGAGGAGTTATTTCTTGATGTCACAAAGGAAAAAGAGAATGGATGTGTTGAAGAGGGTGTTTTGTATACCCATGGTAAAAAATATACATACCCAATCATAAGAGGTATTCCGAGGTTTGTGAAAAGCGATTCATATACTAAAAGTTTTAGTAAAGAGTGGGCAAAATGGGCGAATGTTCAATACGAAAATGAAAATGTCAATTCTCCGATGCACAATCATACTAAAAGCATGTTCGAGAAAATAACATTGCTTGATGACGATGCGTTTAAAGGTAAATTGACAGTGGAGTTTGGATGTGGAGGCGGTAGGTTTATTGATGTAGTGCGGAAAAAAGGTGGAATAAGTATTGGAATAGATTTAAGTACCGCTGTTGAGCAGGCTGGTCATAATTTTAAAGACGATGAGAATGTGCTTATTGTGCAGGGAGATATTTTAAATGCACCATTTAAAGATGGTTCATTTGATATTGGATATACCATGGGTGTTTTGCATCATACCCCTGAACCATACAAGGGTTTTGTTGAATTAGCCAGGATATTAAAGAAACAGGCTGTTTTAATTTGCTGTGTTTACCCTAAAAACTCTTACTACGACTTTCGCTCAGTGGATAGGGTGAGAAAGTCTATTAATAAAACAGAGTTTTTGTTTGGAAATAAACTTGCCTTATTATATGCTCATTTTTCTGCCCGAATATTATATCCTTTATTACCTCGGATATCTAAGATTTCAGAAAAGTCAAAAAAAATGGTAAGATATGTGGAGGAAAACTTTCTTCCAGTTTTATATATACCTGATGTAAAGTGGAGGGTATTGGATGTGTATGATTCCATAACACCTAAATATGCCTCTACCCATTCAAAAGCTGAAATTACCTCATGGTTTACCAAGCAAGGGTTTACCAATATACAAAAGACAAATTGGGGAGATTCGGCGTTTAAGGGAATAAAATAAATTCAGGTGATAAATAACCAAGGTCTTTAATTTATTACCTTTAAGTTATGTGCGGTATTACCGGTATAGTTAGTTCGAATGTTTTAAGGTTAGAAACGAACCTTAAAGCTATGATGCAAGCAATTAAGCACCGTGGGCCAGATAGTTCAAATCATCATCTTTTTGAGAATTGTGCCTTAGGGCACCTCAGGTTAAGTATTATCGATCTCAAAACGGGCGACCAACCTATGTTTTCTAATTCGGAAAAAAACGCCATTGTTTTTAACGGTGAGATGTATGGATTTCAGGATATAAAAAACACAATCAAGAACTACCAATTTAGAACAACTTCAGATACGGAAGTTATATTAGCCTTGTATGAGAAATATGGTGAAAATTTTGTAAGCAAGCTACCAGGTATGTTCTCTTTTGCTATTTGGAACGATAAAGAGCAAGCACTTATTTGTGCACGTGATAGGTTTGGTGAAAAACCTTTTTATTACGCAATTGGCGAAAACGGCGAGTTTTTATTCGGGTCTGAGATTAAAGCCCTGCTTGCATCAAGGCTAATAAAGCCTGTTCTTAATTATAGCGCTGTGGCTCATTACATGAAGCATTTATATGTAAGTCCACGCCAAACTATATACAGTAACATAAATATATTGCCGCCTGCTCATCAACTAACCTATAAAAATGGCAAGGTTAGTATAAAGAAATACTGGCATTTACCATCTTCTGATTTTTCTGTAAATAGTAGTGAAGCTACCGAAGAGCTAAAGAGACTGTTTATGAAATCTGTAAATCAGCAACTGGTTGCAGACGTGCCTGTTGGCGTTTTTTTAAGTGGCGGTCTTGACTCAAGTACTGTGCTGGCCACTGCAAGTCAATTTAAAAGGAATATTCAAACATTTTCTCTGGGTTTTGAAAAGGGAGTTGATGAATTACCGTTTGCTAAAATAATGGCCGAAAAGTATGGTACTTGCCATAATGTGCTTGAAGATAAAAAAGAAGATATAGCTGAATTGTTATTGCAAATGCAATCAATATACGATGAGCCGTTTGCTGACTCTTCTAATATACCTACTTATTTAATTTCAAAATTTGCGGCTAAAGAACTGAAAGTTGTATTGACTGGAGATGGGGGCGATGAGTTATTAGCAGGTTATAGTTGGTATCATCAACTTTTAAAAATGCAAACACCCCATAAATCTCAGTTAAGGCGTACTTACCTGTCGGCAATAAAGAACGGTTTAGGTAAAATAAATAAACGTATTGAAAGCCATTATGCAGATGAGATTAAGTTATCTGGTATGGTAGACGATGGTACTTATATTGCAAATGAGCACCTTAACCAGAATGTTTATTTTTCAAATAAAGAAATAAGAGACCTTGGGTTAAAAGGGGTTTCGGAGCCTTTGTTTGATATTTCGATGTATAATAGTAATAGTTTAGATGATGCTTTACGAATGGATCTAGAGGATTATATGCCAGGTGATATTTTAGTTAAAACAGACAGGGCTTCAATGGCGAATGGATTGGAGCTTCGTTCCCCTTTTTTAGATGTTGATTTTGCTTCATTTTGCATTAGCTTACCATATACATTAAAAATTAATAATAGTTCTGATAAGATAATCCTTAAAAAAGCATTTGATGATTTGTTGCCACAGCAAATTAAAACACGTACTAAGCAAGGATTTGGGGCTCCCGTAGAACATTGGCTGAAAATAGAAAGTGTTAATGCACTTAAGCATAAATATTTAGGTGACAAGAAACAGAAAATATTTCAAGTGCTTTCATTTGATGGTATTCAGGAATATATTAAAAGGGATAATTATAAGACCTGGATCCTTTTGATTTTGGCTATCTGGATGGATAAATACACGTTTGAATTTTAATAAGGATGCCTGCTGTTTCTGTAATAATGAGCGTGTATAATGGTGAAGCCTATTTAAGGGAAGCCATTGATAGTATATTGAATCAAACCTTTACTGATTTTGAATTTCTTATAATTGACGATACCTCGACTGATGGTTCAGCTGAGATAACTAAGTCATATAACGACGATAGAATAAAACTAGTAATAAATACTGAGAACATTGGCCTTACTAGGTCATTAAATAAGGGTATTGATTTAGCTAAGGGCAGATATATTGCACGCATGGATGCAGATGATATTTCAGTCGATAATAGAATTAAGCTTCAGTTTGAGTATATGGAAGCTAATAAGGATATTATGGTTTTAGGCGGCTATTATAAGTTCATTTCGAATGGGAAAATTTCAACTGAATTGCCTTTGAAATATAATGAAGTGAAACTGTTTGCTCTTACCCAATGCCCCATAGCGCACCCTACGGCATTTATAAAAAAAACTGTTTTTTATGAATATGCTTTTAGGTATGACACTTCTTTCGCATTTGCGCAAGACTACGATCTGTGGACCCGGATACTTGAATTGGGTAAAATTGAAAACTTGCCCGAAGTTTTATTGCATTACAGAACCCATCAGGGACAGGTTTCAAGCACTCAAAATGCAAAACAAACTGAATACTCAAACAAAATAAGACTAAGGCAATTAGAGAAGCTTATAAGTTTTGATGGTAAGTTATATACTACTGATTTTGCGGTTAGGGCTTTAGTTAAATATGGCTGGGATGAAATTACTTCTGATAATATGGTGAAAGTTAGTTTACTTTTGCAAGATATTTGGAAGGCTAATAAAGTGGAGAAAATATATAATGATGCATTGCTCCTTGAATTTTTGAAAAGCACCAAGGCTTACTATATGAATAGGTTAAAGGAATATAAACTTGGTAATCTTATGCCTATATTGGATAATCCGGATAAAACACAGTCACGGAATTGGGTCTTTGCTTTTGGTTTTATTGTCAGGTCTATTTGGGGGCTAAAGACACGCCTTAAAAGGGCAGTGAGAGATTAGTGGAGGTTAATTAAAGGTATAATACTTCATCAGTTTCCTCTTAAAGGCCTCAGTACCATAATCAGCCACTATATGTTGGGCTATTTTTTGCTTATCAAACTTTAATTCGCCTTTTATACATTTTTCAGTAAAGTCAAACATGGCATTGTAGTCTCTAAGGTGAATTACTTTACCATTAAATTCAGTTATCAATTCATCTACACCGCCACATTGGGTGGTACAAACCGGTATACCACTTGCCAATGCTTCCATAACAGCCAGAGGCATACCCTCAGAGATAGATGAAAAAACAAACAGATCAGCTTCTCCAAGCATATTTACCAGCTCTTGGCGTGCAACAGGTGGCACCAATGTTACTTTAACGTTTTTTAGCCCTAATGTGTCAACCTTCTTTTTTAAGGTGTTGGTCATGTCACCACCCCAGCGGTTATAGCCGGCATATACAAACTCAATGCTTCTATCGTATTGTTTTGTATCAAGCAGCTTAAGCATTTCAAAGATTGTGTTTTGATCTTTAAGGTGGTGGTAAGCTCCTATGGTCATTATTTTGAAAACTGAACTTTCTTTCTTTTCTTTTGGAAAATAAACCCGCTCATCAACAAGATTCCCAATAAAATTAAAATTGAATCTAAAGCCAAGATTAAGTAATTGCCTTCCTTTATCATGGCTTGGGGTAAGAATTGTTTTGGCTTTATTCAATACCTGTTGTGCTTTGTCTATCCTACTTTTTGAGATTTCTCTTAACGTAACCTGATTGTTTTCTGTGTATAGATATGGTGTACCAAAGGCTGTATGTAAATCATACGCCCAAAAAGCGCCATAAAACATACAGTGTGCATGAATGAAAATGTCTTTTTGAGTTGATAAGTTCAACTCACTGTCTAATTTATTAAGAGTCTTTTTTCTAAGGTATTTGTTTACGCGTTTAGGCATAAACCAATATTGAAGGTAAGTAGCTGATAGAATAGGGAACTTATCGTTAAGCAACCTTTTGTTTAGTTGTATCGGATTAAAGAAATCGAGGACAGATCTTACCCCAACCTGCTTTGGCTCGAAGCTAATAAATGTAATATTAAACTCTTCGCTTACTACTTTAGACTGGTCTATTACAAAAGCTGGAATCCTGCCATCTGGTGGCATTACCCATGACGTTATAACTAACATTCTTTTCATTACATCAAATATATTGGTCGTTCGAAAATACTCAAATATCCTTGGAGAGCGTGGCCCTAGATATTATAGGTGTCCGGTTTATATTTGTCAGAGTTCTTTTTAAACCATTCTATTGTTTCAGATAATCCTGAATTCAAGTCGTAAGAAGGCTTCCATTCGGTGTTCTTTACAATCTTGTCATTACTGCAAAACAACCTTTCAACTTCGCTTCCCGAAGGGCGTACACGTTGTTTGTCTTCCTTTATAGCCACCTTCTTATCCATTAGCTTGGCTATTAGTTTCGCAAGGTCGCCAATGCTTATTTCATCCTGCATGCCTATATTGGTAACAGTGCCGTTTAAAGATTTAAACTTCGATATCTCCAGAAAGCCCTTAATGGTGTCTTTTACATAGGTTAAATCTCGAGTAGGAGTGGTGCTGCCAAGTTGTATGCTTTCAGTGCCTTGCATCAACTGAGTAATTATGGTTGGTATAATTGCCCTTGCCGATTGACGTGGGCCATACGTATTAAATGGCCTTACTATTTTAACCGGTAGATTGAAAGAACGGAAATAGCTTATTGCTAACTGATCGGCACCAATTTTAGATGCTGAGTAGGGTGATTGTCCAACCAGAGGATGTTTTTCATCTATAGGTACATATTGAGCCGTACCATACGTTTCGCTGGTTGAGGTTATAATTACATTCGAAAGGTTCAGTTTCCTGGCCGATTCCAACACATTATAGGTGCCCTCAATATTAGTTCTGATATAAGCCAGTGGAGATACATAAGAATATGGTATACCTATTAATGCTGCCAGGTGAAAAACCTCATCGCAGCCTTCCATTGCGTTTGATACGGAATCAAAATCGCGTATATCACGGGTAATAACTTCAATATCTTTTTTATAAGGTGAGTATTCAAGCCAACCCCAGTTATTAGTTGAATTGTAACGCAGGAAAGCCTTTACTTTATATCCTTTCTCTACACAATATTCGGTAAGATGTGATCCTATAAATCCGCCGGCACCGGTAATCAATATCTTTTTCATCGATGGTATTATTCGCTTTACTTAAAGTGGGTATGATATATTTCCTGCGCTTTGGTGTAGTCTTCAATTTTACCAATATCAAGCCAATATTCTTCTATCTCGTACTTGGTAATAGGAACATGTTTTGCCAACAGATCACGTATAAGCAAGTCCATACCGAAAAATGTGTCATGTGGTATATAATCGAATACCGCAGGGGTCATTACATAAATACCTGCGAGGGCATAAGTAATAATATCAGGCTTTTCTTCTATTTTTGTTACTAGGTCTCCATCAAAGAAAATATTGCCAAATGCATAAGGCGTTATTATCTTTTTAATGGTAATGGTAAGCGGATTGTTCTTTTTTGTGGCAAAGTCATAAAGCTTGCTAAAGTCTATCAGGCTCAGTATATCACCATTCATTACTACAAATGGCTCTGTAAGCTGATCTTTAAGCAATGTTAAAGGGCCTGCTGTGCCCAACGGTTTTTCTTCCCTGCTAATGGCAAGCTTAATGCCGTATCTCGATCCGTCTCCAAAGAAATTCTCTACGTAATCGCTTTTATAGTTAGTAGCCAGGAAAATTTCGTCAAACCCATGCTTTTTAAGGCGCTCCATCTGAATTTCCATAACGGCTTTTTCTCCAATTGGCAGCAAGGGCTTGGGTATAATTTCTGTAAAAGGTTTTAACCTTGAACCTAAACCACCTGCCAGTATTATAGCTTTCATTTAAAGCGCTTTAATTTATAGTATACAAATCTAATGGCTTTCGAGCAATAATTTACGAATTGTTTTTATAGTTAATCAACAACCCAAATTGAAGCAGGGCGTAATTAAATGGTCTTCCATTTCTTACGCATACTTTCTATCTCGGCATCGGTATAAAAGTACTTTATTGCCGGTGAATTATAAAAGGTATCGAGATATTCTTTAGGTATGGTTACGCTCTTCTTGAATTCAGAATACATGCCTGCGTATTCTTTGTCTTCACCTACATTCGATGACTTAAGCTCGAAACTGTTAAGTCTTGTCAATTCTTTAATCAGTTTTTCCTTTTTGGTATTGTCAATTTCTGCCTTCATTAACAGTACTTCAATACTGCCATTCTTAAATCTGGCCGAGCCTTCTTCTTTAGGGAAGGGTTGAGCGAATATATCGATACCTAAATGCCTTTTAATATTCTTATCAAACCAGGTATAGGGTGGATCGTGATCCATCTTAGGGTTGGTAAAGTAAATGGTCTCTAATTCCTTCATGGAGAATTTTGAGTCAGCGGGCTTAACCCCTGTAATAACCTCAAAGTTCTGAAAGAAAGCTGATATGTTCCGTGCAATAGGGTCACGCATCATTGATATAATGAGCAAGGGCTTATGAAGATTGTTGGTATGGTTCAGCAAGGTGGCATCCTGCCATTCGGTAGGTATTAATTCGTGCCTGTGCAGTGTAGTCCCAGGATATTGCTCCTTAAGTGATGTGTAAACAGACATAGACGCCACCTTGCCCATTTGGTAAACAATAATAGGGATATGGCTGGCAATACTCTTGTTGAACTTATCCTGTATTTGCTTAGTGCGGATATTGCTTCGCAGCCTGTATATCAACGCACCAATCGATTGTTTCATGAAGCAGTGCCGTACCTAGTTTAACTTAGCAAGTAGTTTCTTACACTTATCTTTTACGTCCTGCGCATCATCACCCTTAAAGGTGGTGTTGGCCATAGCCTGGTTAAGCCAAACCTTAGCATCGGCATACTTATCCATTTCGTAATAGGTATAAGCAAGTTCGTAGTAATGTATCAACCAATCAGGTTCAGCAACAATAGCTTTTTCAAATGCATCGGCTGCATCTTTAAAGGTAGCATCGGGTAGGGTAGCACCATAAAGGGTTTTAACGGCAAACTTCTCTACACCATTAAATTCAGCAAGGCGCCTACACCAGCGGCCAAGCAAATGGTAAGCGCCACCATGGTGCGGAATTACCTTAAGGCATTTGTCAATGTGATCCTTCATTATTTTGGCATTGGCAATTTGCTGTTTGTTGCTGGCAGTCTCATTTATAACGCCTACCGCAAAAGCATAGGCGTAGTTAGCCTCGCCACTTGTACTGTCTACCTTTAATGCCTTTTTAGCAAGATATAGCGCCTGGTTATAATAAGGAGCGCATACGCTTGCATCTACATCGGTCTTATCGTGCCATACCTTTGCAATAAGGTAAGATGTGTATTGAAGATAATTGATGTTGGCTGAATCTTGCTTCAGTAATCCCTGGAATATAGCCAATGCATCTTTGCTTAAGCCTGCATTGCGCATTACCAATGCTTTCTTCATCAGGTCGGCATTAGTTTGTGCGATTAGCGTTGTACTAAAACCAAGAACAGTAAGGGCAAAAAATATCTTCTTCATGTTGTTTTTATAAGTGGATTACTTCTCCGTAAGCAGCAGCAGCAGCTTCCATAATAGCTTCGCTCATGGTAGGGTGAGGGTGAACCGCTTTTATCATTTCGTGGCCAGTTGTTTCCAACTTGCGGGCAACTACTATTTCAGCTATCATTTCGGTAACGTTGGCACCAATCATGTGGGCTCCTAATAATTCGCCGTATTTAGCATCAAATATCAGTTTCACAAAACCATCCTTAGCACCTGCAGCACTTGCTTTGCCCGATGCCGAGAATGGGAACTTGCCGATCTTTAATGTATACCCTGCATCTTTAGCGCCCTTTTCGGTATAACCTACCGAAGCAATTTCGGGTTGGCAATAGGTACAACCCGGTATGTTGTTGTAGTTAAGTGGTTCAGGGTTTTGACCTGCCATTTTTTCTACACATATAATACCTTCGGCACTTGCTACGTGAGCCAGTGCTTGTCCGCCAACACAATCGCCAATGGCATGTATGCCCGGTATATTGGTTTGGTAAAAGCCATTAACCTTTATCTTGCCCTTATCGGTAATAACGCCAAGTTCTTCTAAGCCAATATTCTCAAGGTTAGCTGCAATACCTACTGCTGATAATACTATATCGCAATCAATGGTCGATTCTCCGGTCTTGTCTTTTATCTTCACCTTGCAACCTGTGCCTTTGGTGTCAACACTTTCTACCGAAGCTTCGGTCTTTATATCAATACCGATCTTACCGAATGATTTTGCCAATTGTTTCGATGTTTCTTCATCTTCAACGGGAACAATGTTTGATAACATTTCCACAATGGTTACCTTGGTGCCCATAGTAGCATAGAAGTATGCAAACTCAGACCCAATAGCGCCTGAGCCAATTACCACCATCGATTTCGGAATGCTTGGCAATACCATTGCTTCACGGTATCCGATTATCTTTTTACCATCTATCTTCAGGGTTGGCAACTCACGAGACCTTGCACCTACAGCCACTATAATGTTCTTGGCTTCGTAATCGGTGGTTTTACCTTCTTCGGTAACACTAACCTTTTTACCAGCCTTTAATTTGCCTGTACCTTTTATAATTTCAATCTTGTTCTTTTTCATAAGGAATGCAACACCCTTGCTCATTCCATCGGCTACGCCACGGCTACGCTTTACAACGGCTGCAAAATCTGCCTCGCCGCCATTCACCTTAATACCATAATCTGCAGCATGTTTCAGGTATTCAAATACCTGTGCGCTTTTTAATAAAGCTTTGGTAGGTATACAGCCCCAGTTCAGGCATATTCCGCCCAGTTCACTGCGTTCAACAATGGCCACTTTCATGCCCAGTTGCGATGCCCTAATAGCGGCAACATAACCACCCGGGCCGCTGCCTATAACAATCAAATCGTAGCTCATATTCGGTATAAATTAGTAGGGTGCGAAAATAATAAAAATAGTATTGGGTATTGAGTATTAGGTATTGAGACTAAGGCACGGCATATGGCCCTCCTTACAATGGGCGTTAATAATAACTGAGAACTGATTACTGACTACTAAAACCTAAATTCGTATCTTTGCACAACTCAGGTAGTTTATGAAGTATATCATTTCTTACGCCCCTCATCATCAGCACTTTATCGATATTGAATTGGTCGTTCCCGTTACCGGCGATAAAACCACTGTGCAGTCTGCTGCATGGAGGCCAGGCCGCTATGAACTGGGTAACTTTACCAAGAACGTTAGGGGATGGGGCGCTTTTGATGCACATGGCAAAAAACTTACCTTTCGTAAGATAAATAAAGACCAGTGGGAAGTAGATACCCAGGGCCTTAAAACATTTCATGTAAAGTACAGCTATTATGCTGCCGACCTTAATGCAGGTTCTACTTATGTAGACGATAACCAGCTTTACATGAACCCGGTTAACTGCTGCATGTATGTACCGGAACATATGGCCGGCCTGTTGCAAATGGAGCTTTTGCTGCCCGAAGGTTACCGCATAGCTACATCTATGAAAAAGGGTAAAGAGAAGCAGGAGGGTAAGCTTTACCGCCATACCCTGTATGCTGCCAATTTCGAAGAACTTGCCGATAGCCCCCTTATAGCCAGTGCCACGCTTAAGCACAATACCTTTGTAATGGATGGCATTGAGTTCCACTTGTGGATGCAGGGCGAATGCAAGCCCGATTGGGCACGTATCATCAACGACTTTTTCATCTTTATAAACGATATGGTTTTGATGATGAAGGGCAGCCCTGTTAAAGAATATCATTTCCTGTTCCATATATTACCATATAAGTTTCACCACGGGGTTGAGCATTTATCATCTACCGTTATTGCTATGGGGCCTTCGTATAACCTTATGAAGGATGACCTGTACAACGACTTCCTGGGTATATCGTGTCACGAACTTTTCCATAGCTGGAATATTAAGACCATTCGCCCGGTTGAAATGTACCCTTACAACTATACCCGCGAAAACTACTCTCGCTTGGGTTATGTATACGAAGGTGTTACAACCTATTATGGCGATTATTTGTTGCTGCGTGCCGGTGTGTTCAGTGAGTTTGAATACCTGAAGGCCAACCAGCGCGAGGTACAGAAGCACTTCGACAACTTTGGGCGTTACAACCTGAGTGTTGCCGATTCTTCGTTCGATACCTGGCTCGATGGGTATGTATCGGGTATACCGTTCCGTAAGGTTTCTATCTACACCGAAGGTTCTATACTGGCCTTTATTACCGATATGTTTATACGCAAGCATACGCACAACGCTAAGAGTTTAGATGATGTAATGCGTACACTTTACCACGACTATGCTTTGCAAGGTAAATCGTATTCTGAGGATACGTATAAGCTGGTAGTAGAACAAGCTGCAGGTGGTGCATCATTCGACGATATTTTTAATAACTATATCAATACTGCTTCCGACCTCGAAAAGCCTTTCCGTGAGGCACTGAACCACATTGGTATGGTGTTGCACACATCTCCGGCTAAAAAATATTGCGAACGCTATTGGGGATTGAAGGTTACTGAAGAAGCATCTCGCTATAAGGTTACATCTATTGCTCCGGGCTCTCCCGGCGAGGCATCGGGTATATGTGTGAACGACGAAATAGTAACTATAAATGGCCATATACTTAAAGCTAATTTACACGACTGGTGCGCTTTTTACGAAAATGAAGAAGTGAATTTGGTTGTATTAGCCGACCAGGTTAGGAGGGAAGTGAAGATAAGTACTATCCCTGGCAAAGAGTTCTTTCCGCTTTACCATATGACCAAAACCCGCAGCGCCAACCTCGAACAGCAAGCTGCATACAGGGCCTGGAGCAACCGCGAATACTAAATTAATTGTGAATTGTAAATGGTGAGTTGTGAACGATAAAGTTTCGTTTGAAAGCACTATTTTTAATTCACCATTTACAATTTACCATTCACCATTATTTCGAGAACAGCTTGACATCTGTATAAAAATGCCCGGTAAGCATTTTAACCTGTTCAGCTCAGCTTCGGTATAACGGCGGGTATCGCCGGGGCGTGGTTGCAACTTAAGGCCATCGCGATAGAAATAGATTCCCTTGGTGTTAGTCTCTAAAAAGAAATAAGGGCGGAACTCCGCTATTTCAACTATCCTCCGTTTGCCCTTCAGCAGGTCGTGCAGGTAGGCCCGCTTTGCTGAGGGTGTTTTCAATTTGTGTGTTGACCACATGTTGTAGTTTTTCAAAAAGTTCTAATACTTGTTCATCGCTAAGCCCGTCGAGCAGGTTTTCTGCTTCGGGTTTTACTTTGGCAAGGCCATAAGGCAATAGGGCGCAATAAAACTGTACCTTGTCTTTCCCTTGCAGTTGCTCAAATTCGGCCTGTACTTTTTCAAAGTTGTTGAGCAGAAACTGGGCTATAGCTTCTTTTAATTCTCGTTTGGCTTGGTTCATCGAACCCTTGGGCCTTCCGCCCGGGTTACCCGATTGCCCTTGTTCGAATGGCATGGCTTTTTAATTAAGAATTAGGAATTAAAAATTACGAATGGTTATTCCTAATTAAGTGGTGTTTTGTTCGTCACTGCAAGTCCCGTCATTGCAAGGAACGAAGCAATCTCAGAATTACAATGCAAAAATAGGTGGTTTTATACCCTGTAGTAAATAAAATGTTTAGTAGTTATAAACAACCCAAATTGCTGGGTGGGTTATTGATAATAACAATGAAATACAATAGAGTGAAAACGTAATAAACGGCATAAATAATTGACTGTCAATTATTTCCGTGTTTATGGAATACTCCGGTTTATATATGTTTGAATTTCGTAGCTTTGATTTATGAGCCAGTTGGAGACAATAGAACAGTTCTATGAGCGCAAGCACAAATGGATGCCTGATAATCTTCGTGGCCAAATTGGCCACTTTAATGTATTTAAACTTGAGCCCTTTATAGGAGAAAGCCCAAAGCCTTTGCCGTATATACAGAGAGATTATTTTAAGGTTAGCTTGTTTATTGGCGAGAGTAAGGTTGAATACGCCGATAGGGAATTTAAAATAGAGAAACAGGCTTTGGTATTTACAAACCCATTCATCCCCTATAGTTGTGTAGGGCCAAAGCGAACTGGTTTCTTCTGTATCTTCAATCAAAACTTTTTTCACCAGTTTGGTGACCTTAAGCAATATTCTATTTTTCAGCCTAACGGCAACCATGTGTTTGAGCTAACTAAAGAACAGTTGAAAACAGTAAAGGCTATTTTTGAACGTATGCTGGAAGAAGTAAGTTCTGATTATCAACATAAGTATGACCTGCTAAGAACACTTGTATTGGAGTTAGTGCACTTCGCCATGAAAATGCAGCCAGCGTCTGAACAAGACAATCACCCTAAAAACGCTTCACAACGCATTTCTACCATGTTTATGGACCTGTTAGAGCGCCAGTTTCCGGTAGATGAAAATCATCCACAGGTTCAATTGCGTTCTGCTTCCGACTTTGCCGAACACCTTAATGTCCATGTTAATCACCTTAACAGGGCCATTAAAGAAATTACACAAAAAACCACTTCCCAGGTTATAGCCGAGCGTATCTTGCAGGAATCTAAGGTGCTGCTAAAGCATAGCGAGTGGAATGTATCTGAAATAGCAGACTCACTGGGTTTTACAGAGCCCACCCATTTCAATAACTTCTTTAAAAAGCATACAAGGCTTAGCCCCATGAAATTCAAGAATGTTTGAATTTCGTAATCTCTTGTTTGATTTATATTACCGCTTACCTTTAGTTTGAATGTAGTTTTGTGTTAGAATTCTGATTCAACATAAAATTCAAATAACAAAGAATATATGAATAATAACAAAGTTTGGTTCATTACCGGCGCAGGCCGTGGAATGGGCATGGAGATTGCAAAAGCAGTTTTGGCTGCGGGACACAAGGTTGTGGCTACAGGCCGTAATACTGATAAAATTGCCGCGGCACTTGGTAAATCGGATGACTTACTGATAGTTAAGCTGGATATTACAAATGTAACCGAGGCTGAAGCTGCTGCTAAGGCCACTATTCAGAAGTTTGGCAGTATAGATGTATTGGTAAACAACGCCGCTAGTTTTTATGCAGGCTACTTTGAAGAGCTAACTCCGGAGCAAATGCAGCACCAGTTAACAACCAGCCTTGTCGGGCCAATGAATGTAACCCGTGCAATATTACCCCTTATGCGTAAACAGCACTCAGGACAGATCATTACTATTTCATCCACCGCAGGTTTTAGTGGCTTTGAATTTGGAACCGCCTATGCTGCATCTAAATTCGGACTTGAAGGCTGGATGGAATCATTGCAAGGCGAGATTGAACCATTTGGTATTCAAACCATGACTGTTAACCCCGGTTTCTTTCGTACAGAACTTCTTACTACGGAGTCAACAAACTATGCCACTCATTTAGTAGATGATTATAATGAACGTAGAGCTTTACAACTTGAGTTTTGGAAATCGCAGAATGGCAAACAGGCGGGCGACCCGGCTAAGTTGGCGCAAGCACTCATTAAGCTTTCAAATGAAAAGGAAATGCCACGCCGTTTCATAGCAGGCGCAGATGCAATTGGCGCAGCAGAACAGAAAGTTGCGCTTTTTCAAAAGCAGATAAATGATTACCGAGAACTATCTTCCTCACTCGCTTACAAAGACAATAATTAACCAACCCCATTTTTTTTTAATATCATGAACGACCAAAATCAAATATTCCCTATAGGGGAAAAACTACCGGCCGATTATTTTACCGGAGCAGCCAGTCTTTATACGCTTGTTCCTAAAGATGAAACAGGAACATTTACCGCCGGAAGTGTAACGTTTGAACCGGGTGCCCGCACTAACTGGCACACGCACCCATTGGGGCAGATACTGCTAGTTATTAATGGTAACGGATTTTACCAGGAGAAAGGTAAGTCTGCCAGGGCCATAGCAAAAGGCGATGTGGTAATTATTCCATCGCATATAGAACATTGGCACGGAGCTGCTAAGGATACCGCAATGACGCATATTGCCATTACTAATATCGGTGAGCAAGGGCCTGCAGATTGGCTGGCGCCTGTTAGTGATGCTGATTATTTGAGTGTGCAATAAGAATTATCTTATGCTATAAATAAAAACATTCGGCATTCCTTAGTTTTTTATTGAAACATCAAAACTCATAAAGGGCTGACACTGTGCCTTTCGTGAAGAAACATGATTTGTGTCACATCGTGGCATGTCGCAGGTCATAAGTAAGGGGGTATGGTAACGGTAGTATAGCACTACTAAACAATACCTAAAACCCCAATATCATGAAAGCATTAGTTTATCACGGCCCCGGAAAAATGGCCTGGGAAGAAAAGCCGACCCCAACAATTACAAAACCAACCGACGCAATTGTAAAAATTTTAAAAACTACCATTTGCGGCACCGACCTGCATATAATGAAGGGCGACCTGCCGGCAGTTACCAATGGTAGAATAATTGGCCACGAAGGAGTAGGCATAGTAGAAGAAGTTGGAAGCGCAGTAAGTAATTACAAAAAAGGCGATCACGTTATTATATCCTGCATTACATCGTGCGGTAAGTGCGAGTATTGCAAAAGAGGTATGTACTCTCATTGCACCGATGGTGGATGGATTTTGGGTAACCTGATTGATGGTACGCAGGCTGAGTATGTAAGAATACCGTATGCCGATAATAGCCTTTACCCAATACCTGCAGGTTCTGATGAAGAAGCGTTGGTTATGCTAAGTGATATTTTGCCTACCGGCTTTGAATGTGGTGTGCTGAATGGAAAGGTGCAACCCGGCGATACCTTGGCAATTGTAGGCGCAGGGCCAATTGGTATGGCAGCTTTATTAACAGCTCAATTCTTTACACCGTCAGAAATTATTGTGATTGACCTGGACGATAACCGCCTTGCTACCGCTAAGAAATTCGGCGCTACACATACAATTAACAGCAGTGATGGTAAAGCAGTTGAAAAAGTACTGGCACTAACCAATGGCAAGGGAGTTGACACGGCTATTGAGGCTGTTGGCACACCTGTAACCTTCGGAATTTGCGAAGCAATTGTTGCAGCAGGCGGACATCTTGCCAATATTGGTGTGCACGGTAAAAGTGTTACCCTGCATATGGAAACACTCTGGTCGAAGAATATAACCTTAACAACCCGCCTGGTTGATACCATTACAACACCCATGTTGTTTAAAAATGTTCAATCGAAGAAAATAGAGCCGAAGCAATTAATTACTCACCATTTTAAATTAGATGAAATAGTAAAGGCCTATGATACGTTCGGGAACGCAGCAAGAGAGAAGGCTTTGAAAGTGATACTTACAGCATAACTGAACCCTGATAATAAGACAATATGAAAAAAATAATCATATCGGGCATAGCGGCTGGTATCATACTATTGATCCTAAGTGTTTTGGGATTATATATTACCATCTGGTTCTTCCCATCTATTGCTGCGCAGTATTTCGATCCTGCTTTTTCAATGCAATCGAGCAGAATAATGATGTACCTCGTGCATCCTTTCATCATCAGTATGGCCTTGGCCTGGTTCTGGAGTCGGGTAAAAACAGTGCTGAAAGGTTCCTTTCTTACTAAAGGTATCGAGTTTGGGCTTATTTACACTGTTATTGCCATCTTCCCGATGATGTGGCTTATTTACAGCGCTGTAAATGTATCTGTAGAAATGCTTGCCACCTGGTTTGTGCTTGGTTTATTCCAGGGCATAATATCAGGGCTCATCTTCGAAAAAACTAATCCATAACCCCCAATGTCAACGAATATGAAAAAACTCAAAATACTTTTAGTAATGGCCATACCGCTTATATGCGCATGGACGGCTGCCGATGATACCTATATGCTTTCTTCAGGTTATGCTGTTAGTATTCATGGTACTTCTAACCTTCACGATTGGAATGAGACAGTAGGTACCGTTTCGGGTGCAGGTACGGTAAGCCAAAACAGTGATGGTAGTTTTAACCTCGATGCTATAAACATAACTATGGAAGTACATTCTATAAAAAGCACCGAAGGTTCTGCCATGAACAACAATACCTACAAAGCGCTGAAAGCTGATGCCGACCCTGAAATAACGATAAAGCTAGTTGGGCCAATAAGATCAATTAAGGCAAAGGCTGGCGAAACAACGGTTCCGGCAAAAGCTAACCTTACTATAGCAGGTGTAACCAAGTCGATTGATATGCAGGTGAAAGTATCAATGCCCGGACAAGGTAAACTGCTTTTTGAAGGGGCGCAAAGCATAAAGATGACCGATTATGGCATCAACCCGCCAACGGCCTTGTTTGGTACCTTAAAAACAGGCAACGAAATCACAATCAGTTTTAAAACAACATTCTCTCAAAAAAGCTAATTAACTAACACAACAGTAAAAAAAGATAAAGACCGATCATGAAAAAGACAATTAAACAATTAAAATACTTAGCCATAGCAGGCATGGTATCTGCAAGTTATTATGCAACTGCACAAGAACAAGAGATGCAATACTTCAGGCCGAATGATGAAAAAGGCCTACGTGTTTTTGAAACAACCAAGAACGACTCAACACCATTTACCAAAATGAAAGTGCATGTGGGTGGTAATTTCGAACTCGATTTTCAGGGTTTGAGAGACCAGAACACAGCTGTGGCATTAACAAAGCCTGGCTTTGTAGGTAATGTTAACAGCCTTATACCGCTTACCAATGCCTTTGATCTGCCTATGGCCAATATGAATATTGATGCTCAGTTATCTGATGGCATACGTATGAACCTGACCGTATATTTAGCTGCAAGGCATCATGAAGATACCTGGGTAAAGGGCGGATATATTCAATTTGACAAGCTTCTTTTTCTGCATAGCGATGTGATAAACAATATCATGAACAGTGTTACCATTAAAGTAGGCCAGTTCGACCTTGATTACGGCGATCAGCATTACCAACGATCGGATGGAGGTAATACCATTTACAACCCGTTTATGGATAATTATATTATGGACGAATTTGCTACAGAACTTGGCGGAGAAGTTTATTACCATAACCCATGCGGATTCTTTTTAATGGGCGGAATTACAAATGGTGAACTTGACCCAACCGTTATTGCTGCAACTAAAATTGATTCGGCAACCCATCAACCCAATAACTACGATGCTGCGTTTCATGGTAAAATTGGTTACGATAAACAAGTGAGCACCGATTTCAGGATCAGGATCACCGGTTCGTTCTATACCGACAAAAGTGCAAACAGCATTACCCTTTTTGGTGGTGACCGCACAGGCTCACACTATTTTGATGTAATGTCGAACCAGGCAACTGCTAACGGCACAACATTGAATGATGCTAATGATTACAATCCTTTCTCAGGAAGGTATAACCCCGGCTTTAGCGAACAGGTGAATGCCTATATGGGTAATTTGTTTTTGAAATATAAAGGCCTCGAGTTTTTTGGTACAGCCGAAACTGTGGCCGGCAGAACCATTACAGAAAAGAACATGCGTGAGGCCAATCAATTATCAGGCGATTTGCTTTACAGGTTCCCTGCTCATAAGGAAAACTTCTGGGTTGGTATTCGTTATAACACCGTTACCGCAGCTATGCAAGGTGGCGGCGCTGATATAACCATTAACCGCGAAGCAGCTTCTATTGGTTGGTTCTTAACCAAGAACATAATGATGAAAGCTGAATATGTAAACCAGATTTACTTGAACTATGTAAACACCAATATTCTTAATGGTGGAAGGTTCGATGGCTATATGCTTGAAGCTTCTATCGGGTTTTAATTCGATTTTTAATTACAGTTCCTTAAATAAAAACGCCCCGTATTTCTACGGGGCGTTTTTAGATTAACAGACTGAAACTATTTGCTTAGTGACCACCGAAGCAAAGAGCCAGGCTGAATATAAGCTCGTTAGGCGATTTAAAGGTGGTGGTTGTGCTGTTGTCAGAATTATTGGTTAAGCCCTGGTAGGCCAGGCCTAAGTTAATTATACCCAATTCAACGTTAGCACCGGCGCGCCATCCTAAGCCAGAAGGATTAACCTTTATGGTGTTATCTTCGCTGAATTGTGTAGTATAAATCCAGTTGTAAACAGGGCCGGCTTCAATACGTAATGGGCCAAGTATACGGAATCCGAAAAGCAGTGGCACTTCAATATTGCCATAGTCGAATTTTTGCTTGTTAACGGTACCATCGCTATTATAATAAGTAGCGGTTCCGCCCTGGTAACTGATCAATTCCATAGGCTTAATAAAGAAAGGGCCTAAATTGATTCGTTCGAATAAACCGCCTTCAAAACCCATAATGCCGGTTCCTTTAACGGTGTTTACAAACGAATGGCCGATGTTTTCGAAATCTACAGAAGCGGTTGATGCGCCTGCTGTTATACCAATAGTACATGTTTGCGCTTTTTGTTCTTTAGGGATAAGAAGAACAAACGACATAATTAGCGGGAGGAATGCCCCCGCAAATAATGATCTTGATATTTTTTTGTTGGTTTTCATAATGAACTGTTTTTAGTATTATTTATATAACTGTTAATTAGCGTATATATTCTGTTAGCACTTGTATTAAACGTATGCAAGGTACGCCTGATAACAGGCTTGGGCTTCGGAATTTCTATAAACCTGTAAGAAGAATGTTTTAATAGGCTGTATACATCGGTAAACAAAGGCCCGTTTACAATGAGATTTTGATGGTATAAGGGCATTAATGGACTGTTACTCCAAATTCTCTTCCCCTAATTCAATGGTTTCTTTTACCAGTGTATCGTTCAAATTTGGTTTGGCCGAAGGTTGTAACAGAAACTTTGCAAAACATGCCGTTATTATCAGGCAAATAATGCCCTGGCATAAAACAGTTGTAGGCGCACCAATGTGTTGAGATACGGCACCCACAACCAAGCCGCCAAGGGGAGTCATACCAAATACAGCCATTAGCAAAATGCCTATCATGCGTCCACGCATTTTAGGATCTGATTCTGATTGAATGATAATATTACAAACCGCAAACGTAGCCATTGAACCAAAGCCTGCTATTACTGCAAAGAACATAGATAGCGGAAAGTATTTTGCCTGCGAAAAACAAATGAGGCCTGCGCCAAGTAAAATAGAACTTATAAGCATGACTAGCTTTAATGGCGACCCCGGTTTTCGTGAAGCCAGGTAAATGGTACATATTACTCCCCCTGTGCCTATAAAGCTATTAATGTAACCATAGGTAGATGAATCACCTTTAAATATAACATCGGCAAATACGGGCAATACGGTGTTAAAAGGAGATACAAGCAAACTTATAACGGCCAGCATAAGCATCATCATCAATAGCTTGGGTGTGTTGGCCAGGTAGTTGAAGCCCTCTGCAAATTCAGCCAACACGTTTTTATCTTTTTTATGCGGTGGCTTGTTCGGTAGCTTCATTAATATTACCGAGATAGACACACCTGCAAAGCTTGCAGCGTTAAGCAAAAAACACACCGGTGCACCAAAAGCATGTAATACCAAACCGGCAGCAGCTGGCCCGAGTAACATGGCAAGGCTGGCTGTAGAAGTTGTTAGCGATACTGCGTTAGGCAGATCAGATTGGTCGGCAACAACATCATGCACAAAAGCCTGGCGGGCCGAAACATCGAACGCATTAATAATACCAAGGATTACACTCAGCACCAATATGGCCCAAATAATTACATGCCCCGTTAATATTAAAGCAGCCAGTAACACCGCCTGTATCATAGATAGTATTTGGGTAACCTTAATGATCTTATAGCGGTTATATCTATCTGCCATTACGCCACCCGGTATTGAGAACAGAGCCGATGGCAGTACTTCGGCACACATGGTAACCCCCGTTAAAAATGAAGAATGTGTTATAGAATACACTACCCAAATTACAGCCGTGCGTTGCATCCAGGTACCGAACTGCGATATGGCCCGTCCGAAAAAATAATAGGTATAATTCCTGCTTCTAAATGCCCTGAATAATTCTATCTCGCTAATGCTTTTCATAATTACAGATACCCTGATTTATTTGCCTGCAAGCCTCTTGAGCAGGGTATATGCAAAGATATTCAGAAAACAGTGTTGTCTTAACGATGTGAAAAACTAAATCGCCTGCTGCTTAATTATGCTTGATAGTTAGGGCCTTTTAAGAATTTTAAAAGCAATTCCTCTTCCTTGTTTTTGCATAATGGCAAGGTTTATCCAACACATAGCCATTTGCTCAATCAAACTAAATTTATCGTTGCCTCCAAAATGATACACATTCTCAAAGCCAATTTCCTTAGCTAATTTTGTTGCTGCCTCAACACCTTTTTGGCTGTTGCCCGCAGTAAACATATCAATACCGTTACCATTGTAAGTTGGGTTTAACATGTTCTCAAACCCTGTTGTATTAAAGCATTTAACCACATCGGTAGTGTTGCAATTTGCAAGTATAGCGTCAGCGGTGTTATTAAACCCTTCAGGCTTAACAAAAACCGCATTCATAGTGTCAATAATAATTTTGTTTGAAACATCTCCCAGGCCTTTAGCTATATCAGATGCAAACTGGGGTGGTGCCGAAATAATTATAAGCTCTGCCTTCGCAACTGCTTCTTTTATAGTATGTACTGAAACATTCTTTAACAGAGAAAGTGTTTCTTTCCCTTTAAAGTCATTTACATTTCTTACACCTAAAAATACAGTGTGCCCTTTGTCAGAAAATCGTTGCGCCAAAGCTCCTCCAACATTACCGGTTCCTATTATTGCTATGTTCATTTTATTAATGTTTTTGTAAAAGTAAGAATAAACGGATGTTCTTGCAACCAACAAAGTTCTGCCGGAATATGTTTAATTTCGCTTTTATATGTTCCCCGAATTCGCAACATACATCAAAGCGCAGGCAAATTTGTCTGACCACGATATTGAGCTGATACACTCAAAGGCAATTGAAAAAAAACTGCGTCGCAAAGAATTTTTATTGCACCAAGGCGAAGTGTGCCGTTATAAAATATTTATAAGCAAAGGCCTTATACGTACCTATGCAACACGTGAACAAGGCAGCGAACATATCTTGCGTTTTTCTGCTGAAAACAGTTGGACCACCGACCCTGAGAGTTTTGAGTTTGATACTCCATCTTCACTTAATATTGATGCTATTGAGCACAGTGAACTGGTATTGTGGACAAAGGATGATCTCCGTTATCTTATAACCAATATCCCCGGTTTGAAAACATATTTCGATAAGCTGATGACAAGCAGCGGTTCTTTATTCAGGCAACGTATACTCAGCAATATAAGTTCTACTGCTGAAGAAAAGTATGAAGATTTTGTAAAGAACTATCCCGAAATATCTGCACGTGCACCTTTGCACATGGTGGCATCATACCTTGGGGTAACCCGCAAAACACTTACCCGCATAAGGCACGCCCAGGTAAAAGGCAAGTAGAAACGAGACAAATGTCCTCGCATCCGGTTAGCATCTATATGCAATTTTGCAATGGAAAGATGTTGCATTAACTAATTTAAAAAATATAAACTATGCGAGTATTTGTTACAGGAGCTTCGGGCTTCATAGGTTCAGCTACAGTAAAAGAACTAATTAAGGGAGGCCACCAGGTAGTGGGCTTGGCGCGTTCAGAAGAATCGGCTAAGTCGCTGGTTGCAGCCGGTGCCGAAGTGCACCGTGGTACGCTTGAAGATATTGCCAGTCTGAAGAGTGGCGCTGCAAAGGCAGATGCTGTGATTCACCTGGCCTTTTATCATGATTTTTCGAAATTTGCAGAAGCCGCTCAGTTAGATCGCCTGGCAATTGAGGCATTAGGCGAAGAACTTGCAGGTTCTGACCGCCCGCTTATTGTAACTGCAGGCATTGGCCCGCGTAACGGCGGACAGATAGCTACAGAAGAAAACGACCCGATTCCGAATCCGCGCTTACCCCGTGCATCAGAAGAGACTGCGCTCACTTTATTATCGAAAGGGGTGCGCGTATCAGTGGTTCGTCTTCCGCAAGTTCACAATACAGCCAAGCAAGGTTTGGTAACCGGACTCATCGGCATTGCAAAAGCAAAGGGCGTATCGGCATACGTTGAGGGTGGCCTTAACCGCTGGGCTGCAGCCAATGTACTTGATGTTGCTGTTTTATACCGGCTTGTTCTTGAAAAGGGAATAGCTGGCCGCAAGTATCACGCCGTGGGAGAAGAAGGAGTGTCGTTGAAAGACATTGCCACCGCTATTGGCGGAAGATTGAAGCTTCCGGTAGTATCGAAAACGAAAGAGGAAGGGGCTATACACTTTGGTTGGCTGGTTGGGCCCGTTACTACCGATATGCCTGCATCTAATACTTTAACAAAGCAATGGTTGGGCTGGAACCCAACTCACGAAGGGCTTATAGCTGATTTAAATAACGGTACTTTTTAATTCTAAAGAAACGTCTTCGTCAGGCTATAATGCATTGGCGAAGACGTTTTTTTATTGCTTACAAAATATCCAAATCTCTGGCCACGTAATAGCTTGGCACCAACGGCCTAAAGCCCGTTTTACTCCTGAGTTTCGAAATATTCATTATGCCTTCAAATGGTTTAGCCAACGGTTCTTCCTGGGCAGGGAAGGTATCTGCTGCTTTGCCAAATGAGTCAGCTAATTCAAAGAGACTTATGGGTGCATCATCGGCTACATTAAATATCTCTCCATTCAGTCCTTCGGTATGTAGCAATAACATTAAGCCCTGGGCAACATCCAGGTGGTGTACCATGTGCATTCTATACCCTGAATGGCGTTTCCAGTTTTTAAGTACAGGTATTATTTCCTCTATATGTGGGTCTTTATCGCCATACACAAAACCTAAACGTAATACGCGTACATCAAAGCCTTTGGTTTTATGGAGAGCAATAAGTTCGTTCTCTGCCGCAATTTTGCTCGATGAATATGCGCGCGGGTCGTTAATATCAACTGCATCATCTTCCTTTGCAGGGCGCCCGTAGTCTGAGCCGTATACATTGCCGGTACTTGTAAATACAAATCGCTTTACACCCGCTGCCATGGCTGCATGGGCAAGTGCTACTGTTCCGGTATGGTTTGTCTTTATAATACCTTCGTTATCGGTAAAGCTGCGGAAGAAAGCAGCAATGTGTATAACTGCATCCATACCTTTTACAGCCTCAGCCAAAGCATCTGTGTTGCTTAAATCGCCAACAATTGCCGTTGCGCCACGTTCAGTTAGCGATGTTGCTTTTGCAGCATCCCGCACCAATATTCTAACCTCATAGCCCTTTGCTAATATGCGTGCAGCAAACCGGCTGCCTACTTTACCGGTTGCACCGGTAATTAATATTTTTTTCATAATGGGTTTTTGTTTTAAAATCATAATGCAAAACTCGGGTTTAACTACGGTTTCCCGTTAACGATAATCAAACCATAAAGTATGATTTTCAAACCTTCTCCTTTCTGAGGGAGTTGGGTGCAAAACCGGTTATTCGCTTAAAGTAATTGTTGAAATAGGTAGGGTATTCGAAACCTAAGCCGTAAGCGATATCTGCCACGCTCCAATCAGTATATAGTAAAAGCGCCTTCGCTTCAGCAGCAATGCGGTCGGTTATATGTACCGATGTGGGCTTGCCCGTAACTTCCTTTACTGCACGGTTAAGGTAGTTGACATGCACCGCCAGGCTTTTGGCAAAATCTTGTGCTGTTCTTAGTCTTAGTGGTGTTGCAATGCTATCTATCGGGAACTGCCTTTCTAATAGGTCCATAAACTGGCCGGTTATTCGGGTGGCGGCGTTTTTATGTAGAGGCCCCGTTTGCGGCGGCTGAATACGTAGTGCTTCGTGAATGATAATTTCAATGCAATTCTTTATTAACTCATTCTCGTAATCGTAGTTGCCATTATGTATGGCCAGCATCTTTTGAAAAATACCGGTCATAAAAGCGGCTTGCTCTTTATTTAACTGAATTACAGGGGATGCTTCACTATTAAACAGCGGCGAGCTTTTTAGTATCTCTGTCCTCTCTCTGCCTGCAACAAAAGCTTCGGTAAAAAGAAAGGCGTAGCCATTTCTCTTTTTAGATTGGCGCACCACCGTGTGGGGGATATTGGGATTGACAAAAAACAGAACGGTATCGCTTATCTCTAGTGTTTTATCGCCATAACGCAGGGTCATATCGCCGGTAACAAGCCCGATCTTATAAAAGTCGCGCCTGCCATGCGCAGCAGTAGAGTGGTTTATGGTCTTGGGTAATTCATGAATTTTAAAACCTTTCAGTTTTAGATCCTTCGTAATCGATTCCGGAATGCCAGATGAGTTTCTTGTTGCCATTTGGCAAAAGTATGAAAATCAAACCAAATGTGATGGTTGACTCAATCTCTTAATTAAACTAGTTATAACCTGAATGTTAAACCAGCCTCCAAATTATAAGGAGTATCTGCACCAAATCCGCCTTCAAAATGCAAGCCAACAGGGCCAAGAAATATTCGTATACCTGTCAGTACTTCAATGCTTCCCCTGGTTGTATTAGTTGTGCCGGGGTAGGGTGGGTATGCAGGAATTGTTTCATCTTTTATGAAACGTGCGCCAGCCATAAAACCACAGTAAAACTGTATTGTTCTGGTTGATGCAATTGCACACAAAGCTCTTGCAGATAAATTGACGGCCGAAATATTATCATTGTAGGCAAACGCTATTCCGCCATCATTAGTTATGGTAGATTTTGAATACGCAACTCCAACCCCAAGTAATAAATTCTCATCAAACCCATATTCCAATACTCCATTATAAGCAACAGACTTATATTCTCCGTATTGGTAAGGATTTATAAAGTTTTCGCCTAAGCCTAAACCTATAAAGTAATTTCCTTTAACGCTTAAATGTCTTTGGTTATAGATATTATTATTAGTAACCACCGTTGATGAGTCTTTCTGCGCAACGCCATGCAATGCTGAAATCAAAAGAACCAGGAAAATAAAATATCGTTTCATATGAATGGTGTGTTATTGTAAAATACAAATATATTGAAACGCGTTATAAATGAACCTCTTAAGGCGTTTTATGCTTTCCTAAGCCTTCCCCACACAATAACGGCAGCAATAACTGCAAACATAATATTCACGCCTATTACAGATGCTTCTCCACGAGATATGTGAAAGATACTTGCACATACCATTAGCATTATAATACCAATGGCAGCAAGCGCAGTTAGTTTGGGCTTGCCAAGTAGTTGTGGTATAACCAACCCTAACGCAGCTATTAAATCTAATATACCCGTAGCTTTTACCAGCATAACCGGAACCTGAGCCACCCATGGCCACATGGCTGAAAGCTTTTCGATAGGTTGAAATAGTTTAAGCATACTCGCCCAAACTAAACTGGCGGCCAAGACTAATTGTGCTATCCAAAGCGCTATGTTGAGCACGTTTGATTGTGATTTTGGTTCTGTCATATGGTGAATGTTTGTGCTAACAAAAATATCCAAATTAGGTTCATGAGAGTGCAGCTATACTTTATAGTTGCATTCTTAAAACGCCCCGAAGTTACGCCGCAGAAAATTCTGGATAAATAGCTAAGCTGTTTTGCTAAAATGGGTATGAATATGTTGTGGATACTGGTATTTGGGCGTTTTTTTGAGTACTGGCGACTAGGTATTTATACCTAGTGCAAATTACGTATTTATACTGATGTTTTTCTTATTCAGGCACTTTACATTTGTATTATAATTCACCCCACCCCCCGTATATCGCTTTACGTATTCCCCTCTCTTCCTGTAGGGAGAGGGGAAACGGGGTGAATTTTTTACTCCTTTCAGCCTTAATCTAAATCTCCTTATTTTTGGGGCTTGCAATTATGAGTAACCCTAAGGTTAAGCAACTTGAGAGTAATATGCTGGATGCTATACTAACTACCCCCCAAAAGGCAAAGCGTGTTATAGTTATAGCCTGTGTATTGCTGTATGCCCAAATATTGTGGTTTGGCCTTGTTCACCTCGATGATTATGGTTTTGTGCAATGGGGTACTGATTTGCTCAGGCTATCGAATATTCCCAAATTTTTTACTCACGATGTGTTTTGGGTACTGGGCGACCGACATAAATTCAGCGGCTTCTTTTATCGCCCTTTGCAAGACGTAGCATATTCTATTTGTAATGCAGTATCGCCGGGGCATGTATGGGCATACCATTTAATGAGCCTGCTTTTGCACATAGCTACTTCGGTAGCCTTGTTTAACCTGCTTAAAGAACTGGGTTATAAAGTACAAGCTTGTTTGGTGTTTGCATTGTTGTATGCAGTCCACCCTGTATTAACCGAGGCCGTTGCCTGGATAGGCGGGGTGGGTGACCAGTTAGCTGCATTGTTCTCTATACTATCTGTTACTTATTTTATAAAGCTGGTAAAGGCAGAGGGCGTATTAAATATAAAGTACTTGCTCATACATATCATTGCATTTATAGGTGCCATGTTCTCGAAAGAGATATGTATTGGGCTCATCCCAGTATGCCTGTTCTTGTTTTTTATGTTTCGTAAAGGCAAAGCAATAAATAGTGTTGTAATACCTGCACTGGCATGGTTTGTAATTATTGCGGCATACTTGCTTGCCCGTAATAATGCTATACCACCAACTAAGGTCAATTTTGTTTTGGCAGTTCTCGAATCATTCCGTATGAATGCCTTTATTGTGTTTGAATACATTGAGAAAATGTTTTTACCATACCGGTTAAGTCCAGCAGTAACTCGACCGGATGCGCACTTTGTGTTAGGAGCTATACTATCAATTACTTTATTAGTTCTGTTATTTATGCGCAAGCGTTTTACTATTATGGCTGTATTGGGTTTGGTATGGTTCCTTGTCTTTTTGTTGCCGGCATTTATTGAGTTATATCCTAACGAGCCTTTTTATGCATTCGAGCATCGTATGTATCTGCCAATGATTGGTATGCTAATTGTTGTAATGGAATTGATGAATATAAACAACATTAATATAAATACTCAGCCTTATAAATATGGCTTTGGCGCAGTTATTGTCGTTTTCTTTTTAATCGGGTTTTCGTATGGCCGCAGTTACCGCAACCCTAACGTGTTTTACGAACGTGCAATTGCAGGCTCACCAAGCTCAGTAATTATTTACAATACCCGTGCTGAGGTATTGTTGGATGAAAACAACTATGCTGAAGGAATAGAGGCTTACAAAAAGAGTTTCGAATTCAGGAAGGATCCGGCTACTTCGGGTAAAATAGCTTACATATATCAGAAGAACTTAAACGACCCTTTACATGCTATTGAATGGTTTAAGACAACCTTTAGTATCGATACCAATTCGGTGCCGGCAGCAGTGTGCATAGCCGATAATTATATGAACCTGGTAAAAGATACTGCCAATGCCGGTGTTTGGTATAACAGGGCGCTAAAAATTGATGATAAGAATGTATTTGCTTTGGTAGGTATTGGCATTATAAACCTGAATAACGGACACGTACCAATGGGCAGAGGAATGATATTACAAGCACTGGCAATTGATTCAACTAACCTGACAGGATTTATGAACCTTGCCATTTCGTACTACAAGGAAGGAAATATATTAATGGCTATTACCTATCTGAATAAAGCCTATTATTTTGCCCCCGATGATGCCAATGTGCAACGCAACCTGATGATATGTTATTACAGGATAAACGATTATACCTTAACCCAAAAGTTTGCAGCTTTATGCGCACAGAGACACAACCCCATACCACAAGAGATCATAAATTATTTGAATAGCAGAGTGAAATAAGGTTTACTTTTTGCTTTTCACATTCAACACTACAAGCTCGTTCCAACTATCCGCAATAGTGCAGTTAAACTTGCTCAATACATAGTTCTTGATAGTGTCGTTAGCCGCTATCAGCATTGTCGGGGCTTGAATGGCTGACGTGTCTGCTATTTTTATCTGCTGGCCCTTATCCTGTAGTTTATATTTATAAAACAGCATGGGTCCTAAGTAACTATTATCGCAAATGGTATAATTGTTAAAATTAGCACCCTGTTTTTCTTTTTCAAATAAGTAATCTTCCACTCTTTCAATTTTCCTGTCGCCTGGCTTCCTGTCGTTATCATGCGACTGCTTGATTGCAAAGTATATCGGGATGGAGAATACAATGATAATTGCTAATGGCATTGTTGCTTTTGAAGGATCAAATGCTGGTAAGTTTTGCAGGCAATAGTAAATGGCATAACCGGTTACAATTGCTAGATAAGGGTAAAGCGGCATATCATACCATTCGAGCTTGGTAACGGAATAAGATATGATAAATAGGTATACTGTTATTAGCGATATGCACCAAATGAAAATGGTCTTATTATGGAACATGGCTTTATGTTTCCAGAGTAAAATTGCGCCTACTATAAAAATAGCAACCCAACATGAAAACCGATAATTATATAAATTATTGAAATAGAAATCGAACGGCTCTTTATGAAGGTCTATAATAGCGAATAACCGTGATGCATCGTTGTTAATAATGTTGCTAATATAATTTGGGTCATATACTTGACGCGATAGAATAAAAAAGCCTGCAATAAGTAAAAATGCCAGTTTGCCTAAGTACAGCCCTTTTAGGGAAAAAGCCGGGATGAATTTCTTTTGATAAACTACAATGAACAGGTGTGCCGGAACGAACAAAAGGGCGGCTACGCTTTTGGCACCAAAGGCTAAGGCAAGGAACAAGAAATAAAGAAAAACATTTCGGCTTTTGTTCTCTTCAGAATTTATGAAATAGAAAAAGTAAATATTCGATAGGAATAAGAATAAATTCAATATAGCATCAGCATCTCCTGTACGGGAAGTATGAAAATGCACAAACCCAATACTTGTAATAAGAATTAAAAACGAACACCAAGCCCATAAAGTTGAACCTGATTTTTTTATGAATACAAACAAGAAGTAAGCGATTAAGATTCCGGCTATAGCAGACGGTAATCTTATTGCAAGCTCATTATATCCTAATATGGTTACAAACAGCATTTGTATCCAGCGTGTCAACAAAGGCTTGGTTGTTAGGTTATCAATACCTCCATTAAAATAAGGCACAAAGTAGTGATGGCCGTGCAGCATTTCATAAACGTTAACTGCATAGGTCGACTCGTCCCAAGGTCGGATAGAAAAACTGTCGAGCCTTAATAGGAATACTAGGTATAGTAAAACACCCAATACAATAAAACTAATGACTTTACCCTTCAAGTGGAGAGCTGGTTTGAATGTAAATATACTAAATTGTTGATTGGGAAGGCGGTGATTTATAAGCCTGCTTTAACCGACACAGGTATTTCAATTATCTTTGTTATAACGCTTATCTCATTTTTTTTAATAAACCCTTAGGACTGCTAAATGCTGTTTAATTCTATTCAGTTTCTTTTTTTCTTTCCTATTGTTACCCTTATTTATTTTTTGCTGCCTCATAAATGGCGATGGTTGCATTTGTTAGTTGCTAGTTGTGTTTTTTATATGGCTTTTATACCGGTGTATATACTTATACTGGTGTTTACCATTGTTATAGATTATATAGCAGGGATACTAATAGAGAATGCAGTCGGCAAAAAGCGAAAATGGTTTTTAACCATGAGCATTATTGCCAATGTGGGTGTATTGTGCGTGTTTAAGTATTATAATTTTTTTGTGAATAATATCGATGAGCTATTGAAGTCATTTAATATTAACACGCATCCGATACCGTTACTAAATATAATTCTGCCATTGGGCTTGTCGTTCCACACTTTTCAGGCTATGAGCTACACCATTGAGGTGTATAGGGGCAACCAAAAAGCTGAACGCCATTTTGGTATATATGCGCTGTACGTTATGTTCTACCCGCAATTGGTTGCAGGCCCCATCGAGAGGCCACAGAATCTGCTTCACCAGTTTCGAGAAGAGCATAGGCCTGAGCCTAATAACATTACCGAAGGCCTTAGGCTAATGCTTTGGGGTATGTTTAAAAAAGTAATTATTGCCGATAGGCTAGCAATACTAACCGTACCTGTTTTTAATAATCCGCACAACTATCCGGGTATATCGTTACTGATAGCTACTATCATGTTTTCCTTTCAAATTTTTTGCGATTTTTCCGGATACTCTGATATTGCCCTGGGTTCGGCTAAGGTTATGGGTTTTACCTTAATGAAGAATTTTAACTGGCCTTATGTGTCGAGAAGCATGTCGGAATTTTGGAAGCGCTGGCACATATCACTTTCAACATGGTTTAAAGACTACCTGTATATATCATTGGGAGGTAACCGTGTTTCGGTGCCAAGGTGGTATTTTAATCTGTTCTTTGTGTTTTTGGTAAGCGGTTTTTGGCATGGTGCCAACTGGACCTTTATTGCATGGGGTGCCTTGCACGGGTTTTACCTTGTTTTTGCAATAGTTACTCAAAATACGGGTACTAGACTTTCTTCTGCTATCGGCCTCAATAATAATTCGTGGGTACACAAAGTAGGGCATGCTGTTATAACCTTTGGCCTGGTTGCTTTTGCCTGGATCTTTTTCAGGGCAAATACCATTGCCGATGCGTGTTTTATTATTCGCAAAATACCATCTGCTTTTAACGACCTGTTGGTAACTATCCACACGCACCGGTTAGGGCTTTGGAATATATGGGCGATAAAAGGAGTAAGAAGCCCTCAGTACCTCGTTATAAGTTTTGGCCTAATATGCTTTATACAACTATTGGCAATTAAAAAAGTGCGTTATAAGCTAATATCTGTTTTTAAAAGAATGCCTTTTGTAGTAAGGTTATTTGTCTATTACCTTGTGGCATTAGTCATAATACTTTCGTTTATAGATACTGCACCCACATCATTTATATACTTCCAGTTTTAACATGAGGTACATATTGCTAAAAATAGTCCTGCTGTTGTTCCTGGTAATGTTTACGTTCCATTGGGTAAGTACGTATTGTTCATCTAACTATGGTAATTATGTGTATGCAATGCGCGATAAACATAAAAGAGCCAATGCATTGCCATCACCCAAGCTTATATTAGCAGGAGGTTCTTCGCTTGCATTTGGTATCAATTCAAAAATGATACAGGATAGCTTGCATATACCGGTTGCCAATTTGGGCCTTCACGCAACCTTGGGTATTGCCTTTGAGTTAGCACAAGCCGAAATGGTAGCTAAAAAAGGAGATAAGGTAGTATGGTCGTTTGAGTATTATGTAAGCGATAAAGAGGCGATTGATGGAGGGAATGCTACCAAAGTATTGGGTTACGATGCTATGCCCGGTATTTATGATTTTTTGACACCGATGGGCAAGCTTAATTTTTTCCAGCTTAAGTACCTTTACCTTACCGGGGTTAATAAAGAAATGCATTACATACACCAGGGTGAAACGCAAGCGCCACGGCCGTTAAAATGGTTAAGTAATATAGCTGTTCTTCTTCCGGGCGATGTTCATAGTATTACAGTTGATTCGGCTACCGATGTGTACATACGCCGATCGTTCGATGAAAATGGCGATATAAAATCAAGCCTGATTGAGGGGCACTTAAAGGAACTGGGTGATAATATGAAACACAACCAGGGCTATAAGGATGAAATAGAAATTATAAATGAGTATGCCGATAGGTTAAAAGCCAAGGGTGTTGATGTGTATTATCTATTTCCTCCGTTTGATGTGAGTCAGCGCGAAAAAGATGGCACGATGCTCGATACTATTGAAGCTGAATACAGAAAGGGGCTTCACATTCCTATACTTAATTCGGTAGATGACGCATATTACCCCGATAGCCTGTTTTATAATACCGTTTACCACCTTAATGCTACTGGCAGGCAACAAAATACACTAAAATTAATAGCAGATCTTAAACCTGTGATAAAGAACCCAAAATAACTAAAGGTTTACTTAAGCCTCAGCAATAACCGATATTTCAATATTTACATTTAGGGGTAGGCGAGATACCTGCACAGTTTCGCGGGCAGGGAAATTGCCATTCGGGAAGAATGAGCCGTACACTTCGTTAACCTGTGCAAAGTCATCCATATTGGTTAAAAATATGGTGGTCTTTACAATGTTATCGAGCTTCGATTCTGCTTCAACCAGCACACCGCGTATGTTTTCCATAACCTTTTGGGTCTCTTCTTTAATATTGGCGGTTACCATATTACCGGTTGAAGGATCTTTTGCTACCATACCCGATACATATATAAGGTTGCCTGACTTTACGGCTTGGCTATATGGGCCGATTGGGGCAGGAGCGTTTTTTGTTGTGATGATGGTTTTCATAGTTTCTCTAATTATTAGGTTAATTCTAAATCTATTTAACGTCGGCTATACCGACAGTGATGGTATCTGCCAGTTTGTTAGGTGCTGGTTTTGGTGCTTCTGCCAGGCCTAACAGATCGTGCTTTATGGCTTTACTTTTTACTATCATATCTGTAATACTGTCTAACTGGCCACGGTAATACGCAATTTCTTCGTCCTTGCTCTTTAATTGCCCAAGGGCCGCCTGGCGGCGTTCGTTATATGACTCTGAAAAAGCTATCTCTTTCCGTAAGGTAGCAATATCCAGCTTTTTAAGGCTGTCTCCCTCGCTATGTAATACCTTTTCGCTATCGGCCAGGGCTATGCTCACCTGGTGTTCTTTGTTCTCCAACTTCTTTACCTTCAAATACTCCGATACATTGGTAACTAAGGTTGTTATTACAATAGTACTTAGCCCTGCCAATGCACTGGCGCGTTGTATCCACCCATAACGAAGGTTATTTACTTCGTGCCTTAACTTCTCTCTTTCCAGTTCTTCCTTAGTATGCATTAATTAAAGAATTTGATTGCCAAAGGTAAAAAGATTGAGGTATTCAGTCTATTGCTTCTTACGGATGACCGATATACCCAAAAACAAGAATAGTGGTATACATAACCAACAAGCCGCACGGCCCAAATAATCGCCATGGGTAACATAAAAGGTAAGTTCGTTGTTGGCAATAAGGCGTTCGCTAATTGCTGCAGGTTGCCACCAACCGGTGTGCTGTATAATGTCTCCGGTAGCGTTTATAAAAGCCGATATACCCGTATTGGCAGCGCGGGCAATATTGCGTCGGGTTTCTATAGCCCGAAGTCGGGCATAGGTAAGGTGTTGTTTATAGCCGGGGGTATCTTGCCACCATCCGTCGTTTGTAATTATAAAAATTAGCTGGGCTCCTTTCTGTACATATTTGCCCACATATTCTCCATAGATCGATTCGTAACAGATGGCAACTCCCACCTTAGTTTGGCTCACAGGATCGGTAAAAATTGAGGGTTCTTTTTGGGTGCCTAATGTACCTGAAGCGCCACCTAATTTAAAGGCCAGATCGGCAATAGGGCCAAGGAACTTTTGGAAGGGCATTGACTCTACACCGGGTACCAATTTACTCTTATGGTAATACTGTAAGTGTTTGTTGTTATTTAACTGAATAGCAGTATTATATGAATCGTAGTATCCGCCACCGTCAATATACTTACGTGCACTCTCGCTAAGGCTGTCTCCCTTAGCATAATCTCTGTTGGTACTGGCACCAGTTACCAGGCTTAAATGGGGGTGGCGTGCCACGTAGTTTTTAAGTACTTGAATGCTACCATTTGCATCCCAATTATTCTCCCAAATGTTGGGGTCGGTTAGGGCAGTTTCGGGGAATACTAAGTAGTCGGTCGCGGTATCGACTTTTGTATCGGCCAGGCTAAGCATTTTGTTCAGCTGGTTCATATAATCGCCACTGAATTTTTCGTTGTAAGGGTCAATATTGGGTTGAACCACTACCACGTTAACGGCCTGGTTTTTGCGTTTATCCCCATCAGCCTGGCTGTTCTGGAATCGTTCTAAGGTTATTAGCGATACCACTAAGGGAACAATAATTATAGAAACCGCCGCTGTGATGAGGTTGCGCTTGGCTTTTTTATCGGCCTTATCTAACCAAATACCGGTTATAAGCCTGATGAAGATAATGTTGGCAATTAGTATCCACAATGAGCCGCCTAATGCACCCGTATATTCGTACCACTGCACACTATTGGCCCAGTTGGCAAAGCCGTTGCCAAGGGTTAGCCATGGCCAGCTGCATTGCCAGTTCAGGTGAAAGTACTCGAATGATATCCATAATATTATTAAAGCCGAATAGCCTGTAAGGTTATTGGTCTTCATCCGCACATAATGAAACAGTACTAATACCAGGGTCATAAAGAGGGCATTGAGTATCATAGCTGCTATACCACCCACAATACTGGCGTTCAATATCCACCAGGTACTTAAAATATTCCAGCTAAGGGTAGTTATATAGGCGTACCTGAATAAGGCAAATGCTTTGTAGTTATCCCGTTCGCGGTAAAAGTATTCCTCCACAAAAAGCAGAGGACAAAAGGCTATTAATAGTAAAAACGAAAACCCATGAGCAGGCCATCCTGCCCAAAGTAATATGGCGCTTAATAAGGATAGTAAGTAAAGGTGTTTTTTTTGCAGGGTTTTCACAAAGGCAAAATAAGGTAAAATACTTGGATGTAAACTCCCATGCTAACTTTTTCATGGCTTTCGTTAGCATCAATATATTAAATAAAAAAGAGGACTGTTATATCCTCTTCTTTATTATTTATCGCTATGCGGCCATTTAAATTTCAGGAAAGTTCCTGAAAAACTCACAAAGCTTTTACCATGTAATTACTGCGCTACCATTATGTGCGCCCATATAATTAGTACCCGTTTTGGTTGCAGTTGTATTGTTAAAATAAGAACCGCCGCCACCGCCGCCGCCGCCGGTATTATCATTACCACCGCCGCCGCCATTGTATCCGCCGCCACCGCCGGCGCCGCTAAAGTTGCCGGCGCCGCCGCCGCCATATCCGCCGCCGCCGCCATATCCAGAGCCCGAGTATCCTGCTCCCCCCTGGCCTGGATTAGTTCCTGCTAAGGGATAAATACCACCACCACACGCATATGTGCCTGTTACATTCGCACTAGATTGGCCCCATCCGCAACCACCGGCACCGGGCCCATTGTTTGAATTGCTTCCTGAGGCTCCTGCACTGGAACCTGTACCGGCTGCGCCATTGCCACCTGTACCATTTGTACCCGCTTCAAGCGCCGCTGCAGAACCATTAGATGTTTGTCCGTTACCGCCAATTGATGTGGAAGAGAGCCCTGCACCGCCACCGCCACCGGCAACAACTAGCAATGTCGAGCTTGTTGCATCCCATATAAACGTACCGCCGCCGCCGCCTGCTCCATTGTTATACAGACCATCAGAGCCGCCGGATCCTACCAGGATATCTAACACATGCCCGGCAGTTACTGCAATACTTCCTGAAACCATTGCTCCCAAGCCGGGTGGAGTTCCACTTTGAGAGCCATCCTCTATATCAAATCCTCCATTCCCCCCTGTAGCAGTAATCGTTAACGTAGTAATTCCTGTGGGAACAGTAAATGTAACAACCACGCCGGTGAAACAATATGTCTGACAGCCATGTATACCTGGAGGAGTGGACCATGTTCCATCACCTCTCCAATAAGTAGTTGAACTTGCACTAGTACCACTACCTAAATTAGTAACAGGCAAATTACCAGTTACATCGTTTGCAAGGTTTACAGCACTAAACGATGGATTCCCGGCAGCGTTACCATGCAACACAGTTGTTGTTGTCCCTTGGTTTGCAAACAATGAGCCCGTGAGTGAAGGAGTAAAATAGGTTGGTGCTGCACCTGAACCTGTATTGTTTCCGAGTATAGTATTAGCGCCGGCATTAGTTAGTGTATAAGAAATAGAAGGAGTAGTTGTTGAATTAGAAACACTGGTTGTAAAAATCGGAGATAAGTTTCCTGATGCAACTGAAGTAACACTACCTGAACCAGTTGCACCTGTAGCACCGGTAGCTCCATTGGCACCTACAGCACCAGTAGCACCCGTTGCACCAGTAGCTCCATTAGAACCTGCTGTGCCCGTTGCTCCGGTTGCTCCTGTAGCACCAGTAGAGCCATTAGAACCTGCTGTGCCCGTTGCTCCGGTTGCTCCTGTAGCACCAGTAGCTCCAGTAGCTCCATTAGAGCCTGCTGTACCTGTAGCTCCAGTTGCACCATTAGAACCTGCTGTGCCAGTAGCACCAGTTGCTCCTGTAGCACCATTGGCTCCATCAGAACCTGCTGCACCTGTTGCACCAGTGGCACCTGTTACACCATTAGAACCCGCTGTACCAGTAGCACCTGTTGCTCCGTCATTTCCATTTGCACCAGTAGCGCCGGTTGCTCCGTCATTTCCTGTAGCGCCCGTGGCACCTGTTGCGCCCGTGGCTCCGGTTGCACCTGGTGTTCCGCTTGCAGCTGCATATAATGCATAAGGCACACTCATTAACTGAGTGGTTGATGTTACCGTATAACTTGTTCCTCCTGTAGGATCGGTTTGCACCATTATATAATAAGGACCATTTGCCCAATTAATAGAAGCAAATGTTCCACTAACCACATTTCCATTACCTATTACAATGGTTACTAAACCATTTGCATTTGATGTAGGGGTTTGAGTTTCGCTATAAACAGATGTACCTGTTGAACTGCCCTGCAGTATACTTATTTGCATGCCCACAGGAGCACTTTGCACAAGTTGGTTACTTGCATTGCGCACTACCGCCTGGTAGGTAAAGCCTTGAGGCGCCTGCGCCATAACTGAAGATGCCAGGCATACACTTGCTGCTATGGCTGTAAGTCCCAGAGTAGTTTTTCTCATTTACTTTTAATTATTTTAAATGTCTTTACTTCATTATTGTTATCATATACCTTTATCAGGTATTCGCCATAAGCCATATTAGTAAGATCTATTTCAGTAATCAAAGCACTTATATTATGCTGCATTATTTGCTGCCCAAGTATATTAGTAACTGCATAGTTATAACTGCTTTGGCCGCTTATAGCCTGTAATTCTAAGTATAATGTATTTATAGTAGGATTAGGGTATGCCTTGCAGCTAAGGGCCACATTGGTATTCTCTACTCCTGTAAGTATCTGTATTTCGTAAGGTTGTTGAACACCTTGTGTTATAGCGCCATTAGCGTTAGTTGTGTTAATATAATTGGGCTGGCCAATACTAAAACTTACTGATCCATTACTTCCTGAGGCATCTCCCCCGGCAACTAGTGCATCTTGCTGAGCATTAACATTCGCAACAGCAACAACTAAAAAGATTAAGCAGGAAATTGAGTAGTAAATTTTTCTCATTAAGCACAATTACTTTAGCGGAAAACTATGCTAAAAATAAATTCTTTTGTATAGTGTCAAGCATGGTTTAACGATGAATTAATATTCAAAACATAAAAGTTATTGAAAATCAACGTGAAAAAATTACTGCGCTTTTGAATTCTGAGCCTCCGCAAGGTTGTTTTTTATAAGTGCATTTGAAGGGTCAAGCTTAAGTGCCTGTTTGCCTGTATATAGGGCACTATCCCACATGTTCATTTTGTTATAGGAAGCACACATATTATTATATGCTAAAACATATTTCGGATTTAGCTTTAGTGATTGTTTGCATGCACCTATAGCGTTTTCATAAAGGCCCTGGTTGTAATACAGTAGGCTTAAATTCAAATAGGCTTCGGGTGTTTTTTGTTTTTCAGCAATTGCAATAAGGCTGTCGGTTAACACCAATTGCTGATGCGCGTATAAGTAATTATTTCTGGCCAATGTATAATTGCTGTTTGTTTTCAGCGCCTGTTCAAACGCATCCATCGCTTTTTGCCATTCGCCCATCATATTATATGCCGAACCAATGTTATTATAAGCTGCATCATAACCAGGTTTCAATTTAACAGCCTCCCTACAGGCATCTATACAGTTTTTATACATCTTTTTATTGTAATACAGTAAACTAAGGTCAAGGTAATTTTCGGGTGTAGGATTCTGTTTTACCCGCGCTTTCTGCTCTTCCAATTTTCCTTTTCTGTTTTCTGCATTGGCCAGGTATTGTTTTGCAATTGCATCTTCAGGCAATAATTGTAATGTTTCATTTGCCAGTGTTTTAAGTTCATGCCAATCTTCTTCGTCCTGGTATATGGCCATAAGCATATAGGCAGAGCTAATATCGGCAGAAGAAATACTTAATACTTTTTTCAACAATGGAATAGCATCCGCGTTACGGCCGCGTTCGTGCAAATATTTGGCATAGAAGTAACTTAACGAAGGCACATCTGGTCCGTACTTCAGCGCAAGCTTGTAATAATGTTCAGCAGTATCATATTGCAACTGTGCATATTTATCAATGGCCAAATTGCCATACGCATAAGCGTAATATGGCATCAATGTAATTGCTTTCCTGTAATATATTTCAGCTGCTGCATAATCTCCTTTATTCATTAATGTAAGGCCGTAATTCATAATGGCCCTGCCATTTCGCGGGCTTTTTTCTATTACATCTTTCCATAAGCTTTCTTCGGTATGCCATACCATATTTCGACTATATGTTCCTGCTGCATTCAATAAAACAATAACTACCAGCGCCGTTTTAAATACTGTTGCAAGCTTGTTACCCCAACTTTGCCATGCAAGGGCAATTAACCAACCAGTGGCCATTACAAGCCCAATATATGGGAAAAAGGCTCTGTGATCGTTAACTACTTCGGCCAATGGTATTAATGAGGTAGGTAACAAAGCAATAATAAACCAGGCAAGGCCAAATAACACCGGCGCATATGTAGGCCTTTTAAACAGTCTTATGCAAATTGTTACTATAGCGATTAAGAATAGTATGCCCATTAAAAACCTCCAATCAACAACAGATGCCAGGGGAATCCAGTCAGAATCGGCACTTACACCAAAAGGGAAGAAGTATGTAAGAAAGTAATATAAGGCAACAAAAGGTTGGGTAATAGTATAATTATAAAAAACGCCGCCGGTAACAAAAGTGGTTGAGCCTAATTTTGATTGTAACTCATACAGGCCCAGGCATACCACTAAAACCGGAAGAACCGGTACCAGAGAGCCCTTTATTTTGTTGAAGAGAGTACCTTCTTTACTCTCGAACAATATAGTATACAAAACCAGCAACACCGGAAAAACAATTACCGTTGGTTTAAACAAAAAACCTATTGCTACAGGCACTATGTACAAATACCATTTACGTAAACCGGGCTTGTATACATATAATACCATACCCAACATAAGCCAGCAGGTAGAAATAGAATCGGATGATGAAGAGGTATAGTTTATAACACTTGAATTAATAGTGGCAACCATATACCATCCTGTAGCGAATAAGGCGAAGTATTTGTTTGCCGGCTGTTCGGCAGTACTATTAAATACTTTAATTAATAAAAAATAAAGGCAAAAACCTTGCAATAAAAAGAACAAAAAAACAGGCACGTGGTAAAACACCGGATTAAAGCCACCCATTGCATAATCTAACGCATACAAAGTAGTGAGCATTGGCCTGTATGATTGATTAGCCGGTAAGGAACTAAAGGTTTGAGCGCTTTTGAAAAAGGATGGAATGTTTTTGAGGCTACGTATATAGCTGTTGTTTACAATGGTATGCATATCGTCAAAATGAAAGCTATTGGTAAAATGATTAGAATAAGCCATCAGTACAAGAAAAAGCAAACCCGCAATGCACCAATTAAATGTCTTGTCTTTTTTCATCTTAGGATATTCAAAATTATAATTATTTCCACGTTCTTTATTCGCATATACCTTTGTGCCATTAACCACAACTGCATTTTATTTATTATTGTGAAAATGAATATTCAATGAAAAATGAATAAAGACATTTTTGTATATTGCGTTGGTCTTAAATAAGTTAATGCGGAAATTTTACATTGTAACCACTCTTTTTTGCCTGTTTACAGGTGCCTTAATTGCCCAATCCCCATTAAGGGGAGAGCAAGCAGAAGTACTATGGAACGATAATGAAACCAAGTGGGAAAGCAATATGCTTTCTGTCCTGCAAACTACTCCGGATGAGTTACATACCTTTTTACAATACAACCAGACTGATTTTTTTGCCGTAAGGAATCGTTTCTTTACGAAAGCGATGAGCGGGAAAATGGATAGCGGCAAGATAGCTGCCTTTTTTAATCACTTACAGACAAAATACAAAGCCCTATACACTACTTACTTATATACAAAGCAGAATTATCCGGCTACAATAGCATCTCATATTGCCGAACAGAATTATTCAAAAAACGACAGGCGGCCTTCGGGTACGTGCCCCACAGCTTGCAATAATATTGATTTTGAAAATGGCTCACTTTCAGGCTGGACGGCTTGTTTTGCAAAGAATAATGAGTTTACAACCAATGCAACCGATTTTTCAACCACTGCCTTTACCTGCAGTGGTATTTTGGGAAATGTAACGGAAGCTGCTTATGATAATAGCACTACCAGTTACCAGGTATCATTGGTAACCGGCTCAGCTGTCGACCCGATAGTAGGCCCTGCCTTGCCCATGGTTGCGCCGGGAGGTGGTAAATACTCTGCATGTGTTGGCGATGGTGTTGGTATAAAATATGGTGTTGCAGAATTAAGCAACCAGTTCACAGTATCGGCCAGCTCACCAATTTTAACATTGCAGTATGCAGCCGTACTTGAAAATCCTAATCATACCTATTATCAGCAACCTTGGTTTCAAATTGAAGTGCTTGACCAGAATAATAACGAAATAAGCGCATGCGGACAATATTTTGTTGTTTCAGCGGCGGGTTTGCAAGGTTTCCATGCTGTTTATTATCCAATAGATGTCGATTCGGTTTACTACAAACCATGGACAACAGTTTACGTGCCCTTATATAAATATGTGGGCCAATGCGTAACCGTAATTTTTAAAACTGCTGATTGTGCCCAGGGCGGGCATTTCGGGTATGCATACGTTGATGCGTCCTGCAGTAATACAGGTGTTATTTCTTCGGCACCAGCCTATTGCGGACAAACCTATACGTTAACCGCTCCGGCAGGCCAATCTTCGTATACCTGGAGCGGCCCTTGTATCTCAGGGCCTGTTAACCAACAGTCGGTTGCTGTTACTTGTGCAGGTACCTATAGTGTAATTGTTAAAGGTTCAGCTACATGTACCGATACCCTTTCGGTTAATGTCAGTAATGTTGCGGGCCCTCCACCGGTACCAAATTTTACTACCGATACCGTATGTTCGGGTTCTGTTACACATTTTACCAATAGGTCAAACCCGCTTAGTGGCGCCGGTGTTAAGTTTTACTGGGATTTTTACAACAATGGCAAAATTGAAGACTCAACCGTAAATCCTACTTTTAAGTTTACCACTACCGGTATGCATCAGGTAAGGCTTTTAGAAGAAGTGAATGGCTGCGAAGCTGATACTATTATGAATGTATTCGTAGCTCCGCTTCCTTATATAATATCCTCTTCTTTCTCTTTATATTACTGTTCAAAGGGTTCTCCTGTTACCCTTACTGCTTCCAGTGGCCTTACTTACTTATGGAATACCGGTGCTACAACAAGCTCTATTACTGTTACACCTACTACCGTTACAACATATTCGGTAAAAAGTACAGAAGGTGCTTGTGTGTCAACGGCCAGTGCTGCCATCACTCCTTCCGTATCACCAAGCAGTAGTATTACATCATTTACTAATGTAACCTGTAATAATGCCTGCAATGGTAAGGCAACGGTAACAGCCAACGGCGGAACTACTCCATATACCTATGCATGGCATACTGCACCGGCCTTTTATACACAGTCAGTTATAGGCCTATGCGCCGGTGCCGATACGGTAGTTGTTACCGATGCACACGGTTGTCAATCTGTTTCTTCAGTGACTATTACCCAGCCCCTTACAACCCTTGTTTTTAATACATCGCAGGCTAATGTTAGGTGTTATGGCAATGCCACCGGATATGCCTCAGTTACAGTTAGCGGAGGTACAAGCCCTTATAAATATGCATGGTCCAATGGTTTAACAACCTCTGCAGTTTCCGGCTTAATTGCAGGTCAGTATACCGTCAGCGTTACCGACGCAGCAAGCCACTGCGGTTCGGTTATAGTAGATATTACTCAACCAGCTGCGCCATTGTCACTTAGTACTAATATTATACTGCCGGATTGCGGACAGGCCAATGGTTTGATAGTGGGTATTGCAGTTGGCGGCACACCTAAATATACATATAAATGGTCACCTTCCTCAATAACAACTACCACCGATAGCGCTAAAAATCTGACAACTGGGTTGTATACAGTGGTAGTTACCGATTCACTCGGTTGTGTTGCCTCGTCAGGTGCGTTAAGGTTAAACTCCTTAGGTGCTGTTTTGTCGCTAAGTATTAGTGCTGTTAAGTGTAATGGCAGTAATACAGGTGCAGCTACAGCACAATTAAATGGTACTGCTCCGTATACATATTCCTGGTCCACGGGTGTAACTACAGATACTGCAAAAGGGCTTAATGCTTCCACGTATTCAGTTACTGTTACTGATGCTGCCGGCTGCAAGGTTTCTTCATCCTTTATTGTACCACAACCAACGTTGCTTACAGTGCTTACAGGTTCAACATCATCATGTAATACCATTGGCAATGGCACAGCTACTGCTTCAGCAAGTGGTGGCACAGCACCTTATAGTTATTCATGGTCGAATGGTAAAACAACGGCTTCTATTACCGCACTGCCAGCTGCTACTTATACAATAACTGTTACCGATTTTAACGGATGCAAGGCAATAAAAACAGTGACCGTTGCACAATCAAACAGTATGCGCGATTCTATTGTTTCGCAAACCAATGAAGCATGTTTTGGTAATTGCACGGGCAAAGTAGTGGCAGGAGTTAAGAATGGAACTTCACCGTATACCTATTTATGGACGGGTGGAAGCACAGCCGCCAGAGACAGCAACCTTTGTGCCGGAACTTATAAAGTAGTGATAACCGATAAGAATGGTTGTAAAGATTCTGCTACTGCTTTAGTTATACAACCTTTAGCGTTAAGCGTTTCGTTAAGCGAAGTAAGCGCTTGTTACGATTCTTCAAATGGTTCGGCACTGGCAACACCATCCGGTGGCACTGCCGGTTATATATATACGTGGAGCCCGGGTGGCTTAACTACACAATCAATAACGGGTATAAAGGCCGGAGCATATTCCGTAACCGTAACCGACAAAAACAGCTGTACGGCTAGCGGTAATATAACCGTTACCGAAGAAACTCAAATGCGCGATTCTATTAAAGCTTTTGCTAACCCAAGTTGCTTCCCCGGTAATGATGGTTGGGCTACACTGGGTATAAAAGGCGGTATTCCGCCATATACATATCAATGGTCACCACTAACTTGGGTTGGGGCAACTGTATATAACCTTAGTGCAGGAACCTACAGCGTAACTACTACCGATTCGAAGGGATGCGTGTCAAATACCGCTACGCTGGTTTTAGTATCCCCACCACCTTTCGTTACAACTGTTTGCTGCGATACTACTATGTTGGCTTCACAAATGGTACAACTATCAGTAACTCCTGCATTATGGCATTTATATGCCTGGAGCCCATCAACAGGATTAAACTGCACCCAGTGCCCTAATCCGCAGGCAAGCCCCTCATCAACTACTACGTATTATGTAACTATTACCGACGATACAACCGGCTGTTCTGTTACCGATTCGGTAACAATAACCATTGAGAACGGAATACATATTTATAATGCCTTAACCCCTAATGGCGATGGTAAAGATGATTATTGGCAAATAGGTGGCATAGAATCTTTTTCAGATAACCAGGTGAGCATATTTAACCGTTGGGGTGTTGAGGTATGGAGTGGAACAGGTTATAACAACAGCAGCGTTGTATTTACCGGTATTGATAAACAGGGGCAATTGCTGCCCAGCGCAACATATTATTACATGTTAACTGTTAGTGGTACCAAATATAAAGGGTGGATTCAATTGATGCGGTAGATGAAAAATAAATGGCCATACATAGTGATGTTTGTTTTTTGCAGCAGCAAATTATTTGCTCAGCAAGATCCGCAACTCAGCCTGTATATGTTCGATAAAATGGCATTGAACCCCGCGGCTACAGGAATGAAAGATGCATTGGAAGTTACTGCCATATCGCGTGAGCAATGGTTGGGTATGCAAGGTGCGCCTACTACTAATGCAGTGTTGCTGGAAGCACCACTTAATAATAAAAATGTGGCATGGGGTGTTGAGTTGATGAACGACAGAACAGGCCCCGCATCAAACACCATTGTACAGGGTAATTACGCCTATAAAATAAAGCTGGGTAATGGTAAGCTGGCTATGGGCCTGGGTATACAGGTAAGCGATTATGCCATTGACTGGCAGCAAATAGATATGCCCGACAAATCAGGCGATTTGTATAATGCCAATAACAGTGTAAGTAAAATACTGCCCGATGCCGAAGCCGGTTTGTTTTACAGCAACCAGAGTTTTTATGCAGGGCTTAGTTATGCACACTTGTTGCAACCCAAGCTAACCACCATTAACGATGCAAATGCCTCATTTTCTCCGCATGCTTATTTTATTGCAGGTTATGCGTTTCGTGTATCACAAAGTGTGTTGTTAAATCCTTCACTGGTTTATCAGTGGGTTTCAAATGCTCCTTCAGCATGCAGCATAAACCTTAACGCGCTTTTGGCTGATAGGTTTTGGGTGGGTGTATCGGCTAAGCTTAACTACGGAGCAGCTTTTATAGTGGCATACAAAGCCAGCGATGTTTTTCTGGTGGGCTATGCATATGATCTTGGATTAAACGGTACCGGTAATATGGGCAGTGGTAGTCACGAATTGTCGTTACAGATAAACCTCTCACCCAAGAAAATTGTCCAGCTATCACCAAGGTTTTTTTAACGTAAAAAAGCACCATTCATTTAAGAAAGAAATATGAAACGGATTTTTATAATTATAGCTTTATTTGTTTTTAGTGTTGGAGTAAGTACTGTATTTGGCCAAAAAGCAAAAGCCGATAAATGTTTTTCGAGTTTCGATTATAAGGATGCCATTCCTTTATACCTTAAGGTAATTAAATCTTCTCCTAATGATACCGGCTCTATAATTCACCTGGCATACAGCTATGCCGTTATAAAAGATTATACCGATGCTGAACTATATTACGCAAGAGTTGCAGGTATGAACGGTATACCACCTATTGTGCATTACAATTATGCCGAAGCATTAAAGTATAATGGTAAAATTGATGCGGCATTGGTAGAGTTTACCAAATACCTTGCATTGGTACCTGCTGATACCGCAGCACGCGGCGAGATAAAGAACTGCGACCGCCTGAAGCAATCGTACCAAAAAGAATACCAGGTTGCTGGGCTCGATACGATCAATACTCCGTATTCAGAATTTTCTCCGGTAATATATAACGATAGCCTTGTATTTATGTCAGACAGGGTAGCTGATAATATGAACTTTGCCCGCAATAAATATAACGGGGGTAATTATTTTAAGGTGTTTGTTGCTGCTCCTGCCAATAAAGGCTTTGCCAAACCTTCTCTTTTTTCATCGCAAATAAACGGAGTTAATTCAGACTATAACATAGGCCCCGTATCATTTACTGGCAATGGTAACGAAGCTTTCTTTACCGAAGTGGCAGCAATACAAGGTAAGGGGTTTGTAAACCATATGAAGATATATTATTGCGAAAGGTCGGGAGGCAAGTGGGAAAAACGTTCTGCGTTTGCATATAACAGCGATAGCTATTCGGTAATGCATCCTGCTATTTCGGCCGATGGTAAAAAACTATACTTTGCATCTGACATGCCCGGCGGTTTTGGTGGTATGGATATTTATGTTTGCGTGAGAACTGCTGACGGCTGGAGTAAGCCGCAGAATTTGGGAGCTAATGTAAACACCGGCGGTAATGAATGTTTCCCTTATATGCGCAACGACAGTACTTTGTTCTTTTCATCTGACAAGCATTTTAATTATGGCGGACTCGATATTTTTTCGTGCCGGGAAGTGAATGGTGTATGGACGGATGTACATAACCTGGGCGCCGATGTTAACTCTTCGGCCGATGATTTTGGTATTTGTTTTAACAGGAATAACCGTACCGGGTATTTTTCTTCGAGCCGCACCGGGGGCAAAGGTAGGGATGATATTTACAGTTTTACTTTTATTGGCGATAATGCAACGCTCGAAGGTAAAGTGTTATGCAGTTTCAATTCAAAAGATATTGCTGCTGGTGTAGAAGTATCAGTGTATACTGAGGATGGTGTGTTTCTGGCAATTGCTAAAACCGACAGCCTTGGAGGGTTTAAGTTTAATAATTTACCGGGCGAAAAAGATTACCTCGTTCGAATCAGCGAAAACGATCCGCGCTTTGCAGGAAAGAAACGTTTTTACCTGACTGATAAAAACGGAAAGATAGTATCGGTATCGAGAAATGACGGAAGGTTCAACTATAATTTTTCAAAACTGCCACCCGACCTAACTAAGCTAAGTAAAATGGACGCGCCACCAAGTAACCTCGCAGGTAACTTATTACGTGGCGATGGTAGTTCGGCACCGCTTGCCAATGTGGCAGTAGAATTGGTTGATACAACGGGTAGAATGATAGACTCTGTTGAAACCAACGAGTTTGGTTCATTCCTGTTTAATGAGGTATCGCCCGACGGGCAGTATAATTTTAAGGTTTTTATGACTGCTTCGAAAACGCCACCATGCCCAAAAATATTAGTTACCGACAGGAACGGGAATGTAATACAGGAGATATTCTTAACTATTGAAGGTAATTACCAATTTAGAGTACTGGCTAAAGATACATCGGTAATAAAGCGCATGAGTGTGGAAGACCCGCAACTGCGTTTCCAGATGAAAGCAGGTTTGGTTGATGAAAATAAAAAACCGGTTAATGCAGTTAAGGTAAAACTGAACGACCGAACTGGCAAAACCTTGTTTACTACTATGACCGACTCAGCAGGCATTTTTGTCTTTAGTGATCTGCCTGTCGATTCAACCTATATTGTAGAATTAGATACCAATGACACAAAACTAAGAGGGCTGCGTCGGCTATACCTTACCGATGCCAACCATCATATTATACGAGAACTGATACTGGGCCGCGACTTTAAGTTTAAGGTATTACCAGCAGACTTTAATAAAATGGGTAAGGTTAATGTGTACGACCCCTGGCTGGCCGCATTGCATTTAAAAGGAACTAAAAAGGAAAGTGATTTGAATATTATTGAGAACATTTATTTTGATTACCAGAAGTGGGACATATTGCCTGCCGCCGCCAATACCTTGAGCAAAGTGGTGCAGGTAATGCAAAAAGACCCCCTGATAAAAATTGAGCTTGATGCTTACACAGATTCAAGAGGTAGTGATGATGCCAACCTGAAAATGTCGCAAAAACGGGCCGATGCAGCCGTAAACTATATGGTGCAGCATGGCATAAGCAAAACACGGGTTTCGGGTAAGGGTTTAGGTAAGGCAAACCCCATTAACAATTGTGGCGACCCCAACGTGCACTGCACCGAAGAACAGTTTGCCCAAAACAGGCGGATTGAGTTTAAAATAACACGCGCCAACCAGAAATAAGGAGCTTTAAGGGCGTATTTATATTAAAAAATGCTAATTTCTTAACAAAGCACTAACAAATTAGCGCGTTTTTGAAAATTAAGCTATCTTTACCACACCATACTAAACATAAAACACAATTTTTATGGCAAGAAACATCCAGGAAGACGCATCTACAGTGAACCAGATTAAAGCAGGTACACATATTGAAGGTGAAGTAAAGTCATCGGGCGATATGCGAATAGATGGAACAATGAAAGGTAAGATACAAACCCAGGGCAAACTGGTAGTTGGCCCTACGGGTAAGATAGATGGTGAAATATCTTGCCAGAATGCAGAAATACACGGAATTATTAACGGAAAAATTACTGTAACAGAGCTCCTTTCCCTGAAGGCCAGTTCCAAGTTATTAGGTGATATAGTAGTCGGCAAATTGGCCATTGAACCTGGTTCGCAATTCAGCGGATCTTGTGTTATGGGCAATGCCGTGAAAGGCCTATACAATGGAGGAGAGCAACAACACCACAAAGAAAGAGAGCGAAAAGCAGAAGTTGTCAACTAGTAGTGCCTTTGGGCGTTATTCAGGTATGGCATTCCAAATTGGTGGGGCCATTATTCTTGGCGTACTGGTTGGTTGGTGGTTAGATAAGCAGTTAGATTGTAAATCGCACGCTTTTACAGCATTATTTTCAATACTAGGCGTTTTTGTAGGGCTGTACGCAGTTATTAAAGATGTGTTAAAGAAATGAAACAAGGTCCTTTTGTAGTGTTCTTATTACAACTCTTCGGCCTTTCAGCAATTTTATTCGGAATTTTATTTGTAGTGTTTACCCGGTATTGGATAGTACCTGGTATGCCTTTGGGACTAATGTTTATTGTGCTGTTTATAATAACAGCTATATCGCACACTATATTAATGCGCGTATCTCAAAAAGGAGCACAGGCATTTACCTATTCGTTTATGGGTATTAGTATGGCAAGGTTGCTTATTTATGGCATATTTATTGTGCTTTACGGTTACAAGCACCACGAAGTAGCCAAAGTATTCGCTTTAACCTTTTTCGGTCTATATATAATTTACACGGCATTCGAAATAAGGTCGGTGTTGGGGTATATGAAGAAGAAATAATCAAGCCCCTCCTATATCCTCCCCATAAGTGAGGACTTAAATATAAATAGTGTTCGTTTTTACACCCCAAGCCCCTAAAGAGAGGGTTTTAGCGAGTCAGTCTTAGTTCATCTAAGACCTTCCTTATATAAGGCATAGGCTCCTCTTATCGACCAAACATAATAACTGCTATAGCAGTAAGTAATACTTTCAGAGGTGACTCTCCAACGAAGTCATAGGCTGTTAAAATTCTTCTTTTTTTCATTGTATTGGGTTTTGTATTGATGTAAGAAATATTATTATTTAAAACTTAGTGCAAATGTGGGTTTATAAATTGCAATTCTATACTCCTTTAGTGCCGTTTCAATTTCTTTAATATTGATACCCGCTAAAGCAGGGCTTAAACACGGAATGTCCTTTATTTTAACATTAAGCCAATTTCGGCCTACAATACCATGTCCGTTAATCGCCTCGTTCTTCGCAATAAAATAAGTATGTAAACTATGTTCATAGAACACGTTAACTCTCACTAAATTGTTCTCCTCCATGATATGAATAGTAGTGATGCAAATATAAGTATTGAAAACATTTGGCCTAAAAAATAAGTGTGTATTTACTTTTTGGGATAAAAACACACTTCTAAAAAACATAAAGGGGACATAAGAACGATAATATATTCAAAACCCCCTTTAGGGGTTTGGGGTACAGATGAAATAAAACCCTGCATAGCTCGTTATTACTTATATTCAATTAAAGCTTAAAAAAATGTACCTTTAACCTTTGTAACTACCTCCATCATGAAAAAAACAAATGCTTTTCTTATAATAGCCATTTCAGGGCTTGCTGCTTCGCTAGTTTTATATAGTTGCTCAAAACAACGGGTTACCAAGGCAGCATTGAATACATATAGCCCTGTAAATACCTACCTGGCCAGTAAGGAACAACCTACCCAAACATTTGTAATTGACAGTGCCGGCGGAGGGCCAATAATTGGCAAGCAAGGAACTGAAATATGGGGAGCAAAAAACTGCCTGTTAACACCAGCAGGTGATACTATTGGCTACCCTTTTACTATAACCCTGGTAGAACTTTATACAGCCAAGGATATGATATATTATGAAATGCCTACCGTTGCAGGCGGTACCATATTAGAAACTTCGGGTGAAATAAGATTGCAGGCTTTTAAAGGTAGCACCCAACTATCATTAAAACCAAGCCAAAACTGTTTCGAAATACAAATGCCTTGTGCGGCACCAATTAGTGGTATGGATGCCTGGTACGGTATTACCACCAGCGGTCATCCTGACTGGACAAGCAACCCGACTACTGCTTTTACAACTAACACGGCTGGTTATATAACCTATCCCGCTATGTTAGGTTGGATCAACTGCGGGCAATTAGCCGGTAGCCCATCTAACTCTACCATTGCGTTTTCATCTACAACAGACGATCTAACTAACGTAGGTATATTTGTATACTTCCCTGCTACCAAAACCGTAATGCAGGCATACAACAGCACTACCACCAACATACCAAATGGTTCGAATATTGAAATTGTTGCTATTGGTGTTGATGCAAGCGGAGGCTTACATAGTTTTTACCAAACCCAAACTGTAACCGCTAACAACACAGTTAATATTACATTAACTGCTACTACCGATGCTGCACTTACCACCCAACTTACCAATTTGTAATGAGGGTAGCCCTAATAGTTATTGTTTTATTTCTGAGTCCGCTTTTGGGTTGGTCGCAAAATGTGGGTGTGGGTGCCGACCTTGCCTATAACTTTCAAACCACAAGTGCCGGTATTGGTTTGCGTGCAAGCATTTTTCCGAACCATAACCTTAGCATTACTCCTGAGCTTACCTATTACCCTGGCTTTAACCCGGTAAACGAATATATACTGAGTGTGGCCTTAGAGGATAAGCTATTTAAGTACAAGAACTATATGTTCTACATTATTGGACAGATAGGTTTTGATAACTGGATAAATTTTTCAGAATCGCCAATGCAAGGAGCCAAGCCCGATAACTTTAATTTGGAAGGTGGAGGAGGGGTTACTACCAATAAATGTCTGCGGCCATTTTTAGAGTACAGGTACAATTTTGTATTTCGCGAAACCGATTTGCGTTTGGGCTTACTTTATATAATTGGTTGTGGCGGCGGCGGTGCTAAATCAATTCGCAGTTCCGACGATTGCCCGAAGTTTTAAGTACTGATTTTTTTTGTATATTTACAAAAAGACAGATATGAAACCACTACTTCTTATCGTTTTATTTTCAATAGGAATTGGGCTATACTCGTGTACAAAGCAAGATGCCAAGCCTCCTAAATCTCAACCAAATGTTACTGATAGTATTTATGATATGTGTTTCCATGGAGGAGTTTGTAATTACTATGCACGTTCAATAACCTATAAGGGAGGCATCTTCTCGTTTGATGCTTATGATTTTATTGATTCAGGTACCCGGAGCCAAGGTGAGGAGGAACTTAATATGAATGTTAAAGTAATAACTACCGGAAGAGTTTTTCTTTCTGTTTCTAATAATGCAGAAACAAGTGGTGGTGGATTTGGTGCCCTCGGGGCTCCTTATAGTGGAAGAACTGACGCTAATGATACCGGCTATGTAGTTTTCACTCAGTTTGATTCTATAAATCATTTGGCTTCTGGTACATTCAGTTTTAAAACATATGCTGTCCCGTATTCGCCCTATACAGGTGTAATGAGCATAGTAACACATGGCTCTTTTACCAAGCTTACCTGGTAACTTCAAATTGCTTCTAATTAGTTTATTTTTAGCACTATGTATTATTGATGCTTATTTTACATATATTGCACTTATTGATTCTATTAAAGCTCGGTACGTAAGAATAGATTTTTAAAATAGTGGATGAGGACGGAATAGAGATATTCTGTCACTACAGGCTCATTACACATGAAGGTGTGAAACGAATCTCTTTTCTAAAGAGAAGTAACACGTTCTAACGAATAAAGATGGGCGTCTTTATCCTGTAACAATACTAGTCCGTTTTGAAATTAAAAGTAAGGGTGTTCCTGATGAAGGATATGCTTAAACTAAAATAATGCTTTGAGGACTATATAAAATTAAACTGCCTAAACCAATTACCATGTTAGCAAAACTAAAAACCGTTGCCGTTGACGACAACAAACTAATTCTGTTACTATTAGAACAAATGTGCCAGGTATCGCCAATAATTGAACTTGTAGGCTCCTTTACAAACCCGTTAGAATTCCTGGCCCAGGCACCCACGCTCGACTTTGATCTTTGCCTGCTTGATGTACATATGCCCACCATGGAGGGTACCACACTCGCTCAAATATTGAAATTTAAACCGGTTATATTCATTACCGGCTCTGATGAAACATTCAGAGACGTAATTAACCTATCGCCAATTGATATTGTACCAAAACCTATTGTAAAAGATAGGTTATACCAAGCCTTCGAAAAGGCCTACGAACATCTTGCTGATAAGAAAGAGTTCGGCTTATTTAATGTGGCCGAATCAACCAAAAAAATACAACTACACCTGGCCGATATTATGCTTATAACTACCGACGATGATGATGCCCGGAATAAACTGGTATGGATGAGAAACGGTGACAGATACACGCTTATGAATTATAAGTTAGAACATCTTACTGCTAACTCCCCGGTGTTAGTGCAGGTAAACAGGGCAGAGGCCGTATCGCTCGAAGCTATATACGGGGTTGAATACGACCTTATTACGCTTAAGGGTGTAGTTACCGAAGCCGGAAAACCAAAGCAGGTTACACTCGGCCCTGCATTTAAAGAAAAATTTAAGGAGCGTATGTTTTATTGTTAAAATAGTTGCGTTGGGTCAATTTTACTAAACGGTTTGAGGTTTTGGGGTAGGGTGCGACAAATTAGTCCTTTTTGTCTACTAAATTTAGTAATTCTGTTAGCGCTAAGAATATTGAAAACACAGGGGTTTACGGCCTTTTCGTGTTTAGTGTTAAAAGTTATTCACATTCAATAATTTTTGACAAATAAATATTCTATATTTGCGGCGGATTACAAAAATTTACTGAATAAAATTGGCTGAATGACTACTGGAATCAAGGGTTTTAGACACTTTAAGAGCTTACTAGCCGCAATTGCCTTACTACTTGCTGTGCCAAGTTTTAGTTATGCCGGTGATACCGCATCAACTGAAGCATCGGCAAAAGCGCCTGAAGGCAAAGAAAAATTCAATGCAGGCGATATGATCATTGAGCACGTTAGCGATGCTCACAGCTGGCACATTGCTGGTAATTTCTCTATTCCGCTTCCTATCATTTTGTATTCGAAAGACCGTGGTTTAATGATATTCTCTTCATCAAAACTTAAGCACGGCGGCGTATTTAAAGGGTTGGAAAAGGACCCTAATTCAGCAAATGGCTTTAAAGAATCGGGTGTGCATATTGTGGTTGCTAATGAAGATGGAACCATTAACAAAGCCGAAACCGATAAATTGTGGGATCTTTCAATAACCAAAAATGCCTTTACCATACTTATGGCCGGCTTCTTGCTTATTATAGTGTTTTTAAGCGTAGCTAAAGGCTACAAGCAAGGCGCTATGACTGCCCCAAAAGGTATCCAGTCATTCTTTGAGCCGGTTGTGCAGTTCATCCGCGATGATATAGCGCTCCCTTCTATCGGCAAGAAGTATGAAAAATTCATGCCTTTCCTGTTAACCTTATTCTTCTTTATTCTGTTTTTAAACGTATTTGGCCTTATACCGTTCTTCCCATTCGGGGCAAACGTTACCGGTAATATTACCATTACCATGACCTTAGCTTGCTTTACTTTTATTGTAATGATGGCTAATTCGGGTAAGGCATACTGGAGCCACACCTTATGGATGCCCGGCGTACCTGCTGTGGTTAAAATATTGATATTAGGCCCTATTGAAACTTTGGGTATTATTTTAAAACCATTTACCCTGCTTATACGGATATTTGCCAATATGCTGGCAGGCCACATTGTGGCGCTATCGTTCTTTAGCTTAATATTCATCTTTGGCGCCATTAATATAGGTGCCGGTTATGGTGTATCGGTAGTATCGGTAATATTTACTATTATCATGCTATTGCTCGATACCCTGGTAGCGTTAATACAGGCTTATGTATTTACCCTGCTATCGGCAATGTATTTTGGTATGGCAACAGAGGAAGCAGAACATCACTAAGAATAATAATACCGAATATCGAACACTGAATAATGAATATTGAATTAAATAGCAAAACAATCAATACCGGGGTTTTTACTTCGGCATTCGCTATTCAATATTCGTTATTGGATATTCTTTTAGTATCGGATTCATTAACCTTTAATAAATAATCAATTATGTTATCATCAGTTTTATTAGACGTAGCTCAATCAGGTTCGAACATTGGTTTGGGATATGGTTTGGGCGCTATTGGCGCAGGTATTGCGGCTTTGGGTGCTGGTATTGGTATTGGCAGCATTGGCAAAGGCGGACTTGAATCAATGGCACGTCAGCCGGAAATTGCAGCTGATTTGCGTACTAACATGATCCTTGCAATCGCGTTCATTGAAGGAACTTCTTTCTTTGGCATGGTTATTGGATTGTTAGTGGTGCTTATTCGCTAAGCAAAAAATTGATCCTGCGGGCATCAACGCTTGGTTGGCCCGCAGGGTTTATTAAAAGTTAATACAAGAGACAACAAAAAACAATATACAATGGATTTGATATTACCTTCGTTCGGCCTCATCTTTTGGATGACCCTGACATTTTTAGTGGTGTTCTTTACGCTAAAAAAGTTCGCCTGGAAACCTATTTTAAGTGGCTTAAAAGACAGAGAGCAATCTATACAGAATGCTCTAGACTCTGCTGAAAGGGCAAAGCTAGAAATGGCAGCATTACAAGCCAGCAACGAAAAAATATTACAAGAAGCCCGCGCTGAAAGGGATAGCCTGCTTAAAGAAGCAAGGGAAACCAAAGATGCTATTATTAATGAAGCTAAAGGCAAGGCACAAAAAGAAGCTACCAAGCTTATACAAGATGCACGCGAAGCAATACAAAACGAAAAAGCTGCTGCTTTGGCTGAATTAAAGAGCCAGGTTGCTACACTTTCAATTGAAATTGCTGAAAAAATATTGAAATCTGAATTATCATCAGATGAAAAGCAAAAGTCTTTAGTGAATAATATGCTAAAAGAGGTTAGTCTCAATTAATCCTCAATCTTAAGAATATGTCTCAGACTGCAGTTGCCATACGTTACGCCAAATCGCTGATACAGATAGCCAATGAAAAAGGCATACTGGATAAAGTGTATGATGATATGCGCATGGTGCTTGTTGGTTGCCAAAAACTAAAAGACCTGCATGCATTGCTCAATAGCCCTGTGGTTAAGACCGAAAAGAAAGTGCAGGTTTTAAAAATGATATTTGGTGGCAACGTTAATGTGGTTACCGAAGATTTTATTGTATTGCTGGCTAAAAAGAGAAGAGAAAGCTATTTGGAAATTATTGCAGTGGAGTTCATCAACCAATATAAGGACCAGAAGCACATTGTTACGGCAACAGTTACTACCGCTATTCCGCTTGATGACGCTACACGTAAAAATGTAATGGAAATTTTAAAGAAGTTCTACAAGTCGGAAATAGAGCTGCACGAAAAGGTAGATATGAAACTTATTGGTGGCTTTATTATTACCATTGGCAACAAGCAGGTAGATATGAGCATACAACACCAGTTAATGGAGTTACGCAAAGATTTTAATCAATCATACATTCTAAATTAAATAAACATGGCAGACATTAAGCCGGCAGAAGTATCTGCAATACTGAGAGAGCAGCTTTCAGGATTTAAAACTGAAGCTCAGCTTGAGGAGATAGGTACCGTATTACAAATAGGTGACGGTATTGCACGTGTATATGGTTTGAACGGTGTACAAGCCGGTGAACTGGTAGAATTCGAGAACGGGCTAAAGGGTATTGCTCTTAACCTGGAAGAAGATAACGTGGGTCTTGTATTATTAGGCTCATCAGGCGATATTAAAGAAGGCGCTACTGTTAGGCGTTTAGGCCGTATTGCTTCAGTACAGGCAGGCGAAGGCTTACTTGGCCGTGTACTTGATGCACTTGGCGAACCAATTGACGGTAAGGGCCCTATACAAGGCAAAACGTATGAAATGCCGGTGGAACGTAAAGCTCCGGGTGTTATCTTCCGTCAGCCTGTAAACGAACCATTACAAACCGGTATCAAGGCTATTGATGCTATGATCCCGATCGGTCGCGGACAACGTGAGCTTATTATTGGCGACCGCCAAATTGGTAAGACCGCTATCGCTATCGATACCATCATTAACCAAAAAGAATTTTACGAAAAGGGCCAACCCGTTTATTGTATTTATGTTGCAATAGGCCAAAAGGCTTCTACCGTAGCAAATATTTACCGTACACTGGAAGAGAACGGTGCTATGCCATATACCATTATTGTATCGGCTAGTGCGGCAGATCCTGCAACCATGCAGTTCTACGCTCCGCTATCGGGTGCAGCTATAGGCGAGTTCTTCCGCGATACCGGCCGTGCAGCGCTTATTATATATGATGATCTTTCGAAACAAGCTGTGGCTTACCGTGAGGTATCATTGCTTCTTCGCCGCCCTCCGGGCCGTGAGGCTTATCCTGGTGATATATTTTACCTGCACAGTCGTTTGTTAGAGCGTGCTGCTAAGATCAATGCCGATCAAAGCGTAGCCAGTAAAATGAATGACCTTCCTCCATCGTTAAAGGATATTGTAAAAGGTGGTGGTTCATTAACAGCATTGCCAATTATTGAAACCCAGGCGGGTGACGTATCAGCATACATTCCTACCAACGTTATCTCTATTACCGACGGACAGATATTCTTAGAAGGTAATATGTTTAACGCAGGTGTAAGGCCGGCTATTAACGTAGGTATCTCGGTATCGCGTGTGGGTGGTAATGCTCAGATCAAGTCGATGAAAAAAGTAGCAGGTACACTTAAGCTCGACCAGGCTCAATACCGCGAATTAGAGGCTTTCTCTAAGTTCGGTTCTGACCTTGATGCTGCTACCAAGTATGTGTTAGATAAAGGTTCTCGTAACGTAGAAATATTAAAGCAAGATCAGTTTTCGCCAATGACCGTTGAAAAACAAATTGCTATTATTTACCTTGGTACTAAAGGCTTATTGCGCGATGTGCCTGTAAATAAAGTGAAGGAGTTTGAAGTAGAATACCTTGGTATATTAGATGCACAACACAAAAGTGCACTTGATGAATTGAAAGCAGGTAAGCTAACCGACGATGTATTGAGGACACTTGAAAAAGTAGGTGCTGACTTAGCTAAGAAATACAAACAGAACTAAGAAATAGATTTTAAGTAGCGATGCCAAATTTAAAAGAGGTACGAAATCGTATAGCTTCGGTAAATTCAACCCAGCAGATAACCAGCGCCATGAAAATGGTGTCGGCATCGAAGCTGAAACGTGCGCAGGATGCAGTTATCCAAATGCGCCCGTTTACTGCTAAGCTAAAAGAGATCATGGATAACCTTATTCTTTCGGTAGGCACTAAGGGTAGCATATACGCTACCGAGCGCCCGGTTGAAAAAGTAATGATATTAGTGATTACCTCAAACCGTGGCCTTTGCGGTGGTTTTAATGCATATGTTATAAAAGCGGTTAACGCCCTTATTAGAGATAAGTATGCTGAGCAAGCCAGGAAAGGTAATGTGTCGTTATTATGCGTTGGTAAAAAAGGATATGATACTTTCCGTAAGACTACTTATAAAGTAGAAGCCCACAGCGAATTATGGGATGGACTTACCTATACCAAAGCAGCTAATGTGGCTGAAGAAGTATTGCAAAAATTTGCAGCGGGAGAAGTGGATAGGGTAGAGATGGTGTACAACCGTTTTAAGAACGCTGCCACCCAAATTATTACTACCGAGCAAATATTGCCTTTTGCTACTGAAACACGTGCCAAGCAAACCGAAAAAGCTGCAGGCAGGAAACCTGATTATATTTTTGAACCAAGCGAAGAGAAAATATTGGAAGATATTATTCCGTATGCACTTAAGGTTAGGTTTTATGGTGCATTGCTCGATTCGAATGCGGCTGAACATGGCGCCCGTATGACTGCTATGCATAAAGCTACCGATAACGCTAAAGAACTGTTAAAGAACCTCAGGCTTTCATACAACAAAGCCCGTCAGGCTGCAATTACCAAAGAAATATTGGAAATTGTGGGTGGTGCTGAGGCTATCAATAATTAATTTTAAATTATTAATTTTGAATTTTAAATGTCTGGTACATTCAGCATTTAAAATTCAAAATTTAAAATTTGGGACATGAAGGAAGTAACAGTACAGGAACTAAAGAAGATGATGGATGCTAAGGAAGACTTTACGCTTATTGATGTGCGTGAAGATTACGAAGCTGCTATTGCAACATTAGGCGGTAAACTTATACCTATGGGTACTGTTATAGAAAACCTGGCCGAAATTCCTACCGACAAAAAAGTAGTAGTTCATTGCCGTAGCGGTAAACGCTCAGCTACTGTTATATCGATACTTGAAGAAGCGCATGGTTATAAGAACCTATACAACCTTAAAGGTGGCATATTAGCCTGGGCCGATGAGATAGATACTAA
>Ga0206844_10007_pt1 | contig 78203 bp, 55 predicted proteins | sample Alteio_BWOrgCont_22_FD_152907 | JGI IMG/M metagenome (GOLD analysis project Ga0206844, IMG submission 152907) | Enriched cells from forest soil in Barre Woods Harvard Forest LTER site, Petersham, Massachusetts, United States -... | ecosystem: Environmental > Terrestrial > Soil > Temperate forest >...
GGGAGAGTTTGTCGCGCTGCTGGGCGACCGAATCTCGGCTGAAAGCGCGCGCGGCGCGGGACGCGTGAGTGCCGCGGATTTTCTCGGTGCGCCGGCACTCCTGCCGCAATCGCCCTTTCTTTTCGCGGCGCATATGAAGTGCCCCGTTTTCCTGATGTTCGGCCTCCGGCGCTCGGCCCGCCACTATGACCTTTACGTCGAACCTTTCGCGAATCCGATCGAACTTCCTCGTGAATCCCGCGAAGACGCTTTAGCGCGCTACATCCGCGCCTACGCCGCGCGGCTCGAGCATTACTGCCGGCTCTATCCCTTCCAATGGTTTAACTTTTATGATTTCTGGAGACACCCGGTATGAGTACATCCCTTAAAAAATTGCGCGTCGGCCATCAGCCCTGGCGCATTGACGATATCGTGGCGGTCGCCGAAGGACGTGCGCGGGTGGAGTTCCGTCCTGATGCTTCGACGCGTCGACGCATTCGTGCCGGTGTTTCTTTCGTCGAAAAATTATGGCGCGAGGAACAGAAGCTGTATGGCGTGACTACGGGGTTTGGCGCTTCCGTGGATCGTCCGGTTCCGGCGGCGCTGGTGAAGGAATTGTCCCGGCAGCTGGCGCGCTTTCACGGGTGCGGGTTGGGTTCTTTTTTTAGTGAAGAGCAAACGCTGGCGATTCTCGCGACGCGGCTGATATCGCTGGCCCGCGGTTATTCCGGCGTGCGCGAAGAGGTGCTGGAACGTATTGCGGCCATGATCAATCAGCGCGTGTTGTCCGTAATTCCGCAAGAAGGCTCCGTGGGCGCGAGTGGGGATTTAACGCCGCTATCGTACGTGGCGGCCGCGCTCATGGGTGAAGGACGTGTGCGGTTTAAAGGAACGCTTTGTTCGACGGAAAAGGCGTTTAAAACTCTGCGTTGGAAGCCGCTGGAGCTCAATCCGAAAGAGGGATTGGCGCTCATGAACGGCACGAGCGTCATGACGGCGCTTGCCTGCCTCGCGCTTTCGCGCGCTACCTATCTGGAACGCCTGGCGAGCCGTATCACCGCGCTTGCGGTGGTCGCATTACGCGGGAATCCCGCGCACTTTGAACGGCGGTTGTTTGAACTCAAAAACCATCCGGGCCAATACAGGGTCGCGGCATGGATTCGCAATGATTTGAAGGACAGTCGGCCGGCGCAATTTCAGGATCCTTATTCCCTGCGCTGCGCGCCGCATATTATTGGCGTGCTCTCCGATGCGTTGCCCTGGATGCGCCGCCAGATGGAAACGGAACTCAATAGCTCCAATGATAATCCACTGATCGATGGAATCGCTCAGCGCGTGATGCATGGCGGTCATTTCTATGGCGGCCATGTCGCCTTCGCCATGGATGGACTTAAAACCGCGGTGGCCAATATCGCGGATCTTCTGGACCGGCAGCTGGCGCTCCTTGTCGATGTGCGCACGAATCACGGCTTGCCGGCAAATTTGTCCGGCGCACGCTCAGAGCGAGCCAGCATCAATCACGGCTTCAAAGCCGTGCAGATCGGAACCTCGGCCTGGACCGCGGAAGCGCTAAAACTCACCATGCCGGCGAGCGTTTTTTCCCGTTCCACGGAATGCCACAACCAGGACAAAGTCAGCATGGGCACCATTTCCGCGCGCGATGCCCTGCGCGTTCTGGAACTGACGGAGCAGGTGGCCGCGGCCTGTTTGCTGGGCGGTCTGCAGGGATTGGATTGCCGTCTCAACAGCAAAGACATGAACGCGCGATCGTTGGCGCCATCCATCATGTTGCATCATCGCGCGGTCCGACGGCATGTGGCGTTTTTGGGGGAAGACCGTCCGCTGGAAACGGATCTGCGTTGGACCGTGGCGCAAATTCAACGCCGCGCCTGGACCTTCGAGTCATGAAGCGTAAACGAGTCACGCATCTGGATATCGATGTGCCCTTCCATGATCTGGATGGGATGAACATTGTCTGGCATGGCCACTACTACAAATATTTCGAATATGCTCGCACAGCCTTTCTGCGCTCGATTGGTTTCGATATTCCGCAAATGAATCGCTCGGGCTATATCTGGCCTGTCATTGAATCCCACTGCCGTTACATTGCGCCCGCGTCACAACAACTCCGATGGAAACGGATGGACTAACGGATGCTGGTTGGAATATACGGTGTGCGTCACGTCGCCGTTGACCTCGGTGAGCGTCATGGCGTTCAGCACGCCATCATGGCCCTCGAGCACAATGCTGCGCAGCGCGTTGGCGCCGGGACTGTTTAATTTAGGCACGAACCCAAGTGTCCAATCCGCGACGGTGCCGGAAAATGTGACGTCAAAGGTTTTTTTCCAGGCCTCCTGATCCCCCGAAAAAAAAGAGAGGAAAACATCGACAAACGCGCGCGCCGCGGGTTGTTTACGCACGCTCATGTGCTGCACTATTCCCTGCGCGTTCTTCTGCACCACCTGAGAGCGCGTGATCAGCAGCTCCTCATGCAGCGGTTCTTCCATGACCCGATAAACACCCTGGCTGGGCGAAAACATCAACGTGCCTCGCGAATGCAGCGGGTGCGTGAGAATCTGGAGCGATTTATCTTCTTCGAAACTGGCTTCGATTCCCGTCACTGCGCGCAGATCCGCGCATACCGTTTGAAAAGCGTCGGACGAAGGAGACTCCGCGGCGAAAGCGGACGCCAGACTCGCGAGGCCGATCACACTGTAGAAGACGCGTCGAGTCACTAGCGAAGATGCCGCAGGAACACGTTGGGAGTCATGAGACACAACTCGCCTGTTTTGGCGTCGACAGCGGCCTGCACGGTATGGCCGTAAGCCAGCCGGCGGCCCCCTTTTTTTTCGAAAATCGCGTAGATCAATTTAACGCGGTACTGCGTATCAGCAACCGCCACCTTGATATGCACGCGCATCCCATAACGCATCGGCGCAATGTATCAGTGTTGTGGGGGATTATCCTGTGCGGTGCATTGCTCTTCACGGGATACCGTTTCATGCGGGGCGGCGTTCTTGATACGAGTCTTTTGTCGCTCTTGCCGGCGTCCGAGGGCGATCCGCTGCTCACGCAGGCTAATGATCTGCTGTCCCGGCGGGCCAGTCATTTACTGGCATTCGTCATTGGCCATCCCGATCCTGAGAAAACCGCGGAGCTCGGGCGGCGACTGAACGCGGAACTTTCACAGTCTAAATTTGTGCGCCATTCCCTGACGGACGTTCCGCCCGAGCAGCAAAAAGCGTTTTATGACGAGTATTTTCCCCGTCGTTACCAGATGCTTTCCGTACGCGACCGTCAGATACTGCAACGCCCTAATGCGCTCCCTTATTTCGCGGGACGTCTGACCGAAGCGCTGTACAGTCCCGCATCGTCTTTTTTTAAAGGGCTCATTCCGCGCGATCCCTTTTTATTTTTCCCGGAACTTGTTCGCTCGTGGATGGAAATGGCGGCTCCAGAATCCGCGCATGAAGGCATCGCCTTCGTCGATCCGGATGGGCGGTCATATGCCTTCGCGGCGGTGGAGCTGGCGCTGGATCCTTTTGATTCCAAAGGTCAAGATCGCATGATGGATTGGCTGACGGCTCTGCGCGCGCGTTTTACGACGGAAGATTCACAGATTCGAATGTATAGTTCAGGTGTTCTCCCTTTTGCCGTGGCCGAACGGCTGCGGACTGAACGTGAAATGACGCTGGTGAGTCTGGGTTCGCTGCTCGGCGTTCTCGCGCTCACCGGATTTGTTTTCGCTTCGCCGCGCGCGATCCTGCTCGCCGCGCTTCCGATCAGCGTGGGCTTTGTGATGGCCGCCGCAGCGACGATCCTGTGGTTTGGCACGATCCACATGATTACGTTTGCGTTTGGATCATCGCTCATCGGCGTCGCCATTGATTATCCGGTTCTGTATCTATCGCATCACCGCATGACGGGCGGGGAATGGAATCCGCGGCTTGCCCTCCGGCGGATCATGCCCGGTCTTTTGCTGGGCGCATTGACCACGCTGCTGGGCTATGCGGCGCTCAGCCTGGCGCCTTTTCCAGGACTCCGACAGATGGCGCTCTTTTCTTCCGTGGGTCTCGCTTCCGCGTTAATTACGGTGCTTGTGTGGCTGCCTGGTTTTCTCACGCGCGCTACGATGCAGACTCACGAACCGCGTCTTGTGATCTGGGAACAGACCTTTTTAGTCGCGATGATTCATCGTTGGAATCATGTACGAAGGGAAACGCTGGCGTTCTTCTCCATCGGAATTCTGCTGTTTATCGTCGGAGGGCTGGGGAAGCTGCGCGTGAATGATGACATCCGCTGCCTGCAGCGGCCTGCCGAAGCGCTCGCCGCGGAAAGCGCATTTGTGCAGCGCGGCATGAAAGGATTTGGCGACAGCCGTTTTATTCTGGTGCGCGCGGAAACGCTAGAAGACCTTCTCCAGCGGCAAGACGCGCTGCAGGAACGGCTGCAATCGTTTTTGACGGCAGGAACGCTCACATCCGTTCAATCGCTCGCGCCTTTTCTTCCCAGCATGCAGCGCCAGCGCGATGATCGCGCGCTGCTTCAGCAGGCGTTCTTGGCGCATCCGGAGTCGGTTCGTCATACGCTGACCGCTCTCGGTTTGTCCGCGGATGTCGCGCGGCACTTTCTCGAGGATCTTCGCCGTCCCGTTGTCTTTTTGTCTCTTGAAGATTGGCTGCGCAGTCCGGCGTCGCAGATGCTGCGCGCGCTGTGGATTGGAGACACCGCCCATGGATTTGCATCGGCCGTATTGATCAGCGGCAAAGCCGATTCAAGCCAGTTGATCCCCGCATTGAAAGACCTGCCGGGCGTTCGGTTTTTTGATCAGATGGAAGAATACACGGCGCTCTTCCGGCGCTACCGCCGCTTAAGTGTCGGCTTAATCGGCATGGCCTATGTCGTGGTGTGGGCGCTCATGATGGTTCGCTATGGCGTCAAAGGCGGCACGCTCGTGACCGCGCCGTCGGTGGGCGCTATTCTGTTGACGTTCGCGCTTTTTGGCTGGTGCCATGTTCCGGTGCATTTGATCCACTGCTTATCGGCCCTGCTGGTCTTGTCGATGGGAATTGATTACACGATCTATTTTGCGGAAAGCGCGCGTGCCGGAATGCCTGCGGCGCCGACATTTTTAGCCGTCACCCTGTGCGCGACCACGGCGCTTCTCTCTTTTGGTCTTTTGGCGCTTTGTCGCACGCCCGTTTTATCGTCGATCGGGATGACGGTGTTTTGCGGTATGGCGCTGGCGTTTCTGCTTTCACCCTTTCCGTACGTGCTGGGAAAGCCCTCATGAAACGGCAAGGATTCGCGCTAACCGCCTTAGGTCTCGCGAATGCGTTGGGCCAGGACAAAGCGACTATTTGGGAGCGCGTTAAAAAGGGTGATCAGTCCGGGCTTGCACTGGAAGCGGATTATCTTCCGAAACGTTTGGTACGCGTGGGAAAAGTATCTGGCCAATGGCCTTCGCTGCCGGAATCCCTCGCGCGTTATGCATGCCGCAACAACGCGCTCACGCTGTGCGCGTATCGCCAGATTGAGAAAGAAGTTCGGAACGCGATTGAAAAGTACGGCGCCGCGCGCATCGGGATCGTCATGGGCTCCAGCACGTCCGGCATGGATGCGACGGAAAATGCGTTTATCACGCATTCGGAAACGGGCCAGTGGCCGCCTGCTTTTGATTACAAGCAGCATGAGATGGGCGGCGTTTCGGAATTCCTGGCCGAACTGGCGCAGGTGGCAGGCCCGACGTACACGCTATCCACCGCCTGTTCCTCAAGCGCAAAAGTGTTTGCCGCGGCGCGCGCGCTGCTGCGCGATGGCTGGTGCGATGCCGTGCTCGTCGGTGGCGCGGATTCGCTCTGCCGTTTAACCCTGCAGGGATTTTCCGCTCTCGAAGCGTTATCGGAAAATCCCTGCAATTCCATGAGCCGCAATCGCGATGGCTTTAATATCGGCGAAGGCGCGGCGCTTTTCCTGATGGAGCGTTCGGACGGGGGCATTCAACTGGCCGGTGTGGGCGAATCGTCGGACGCGCATCACATTTCCGCTCCCGATCCCGAAGGACAAGGCGCCACGGTGTCCATGCAAGCCGCGCTGCGCGATGCGGGTCTTGCCGCCGCTGCGATCGCTTATGTTCATCTGCACGGCACCGGCACGCCGCTGAATGATCAAATGGAGAGCCGCGCCGTCGCGCGTCTCTTCGCCCAGACTCCGGCCAGCTCGAGCAAAGGAATGCTGGGGCATACGCTCGGCGCGGCAGGGGCGATGAATGTCGGTTTGTGCTGGCTCGCTCTTTCCAATCCCGAATCAGGCCGCGTGGTTCTGCCGCCGAATTGCTGGGATGGATGGGCGGATGAAACGCTCCCGCCGCTCGCGCTTGTGTCGTGCGGTCAATCCTTGGAATTAAAATCGGGCCTCGCCTTTTTAAGCAACTCCTTTGGATTCGGCGGAAGTAATTGTTCCGTGATTATTCAACGCGCCATGGACATTCGATGATCTCCAATTTGCGACTTCTCCAGTGGGCGACGTGGACCGTCGAGCAGGGACCTTCGATGCTTTCCGATATTGCGCCGCTTCTGCGGCGGCGGATGAGTCCTCTGGCGCGCATGGTGGTGGCGACGGGTTTGGAGTGCTGCCGCAAGGCGGAGCTGTCTCCCACGGAACCACGGGTTGTTTTTGCTTGTCGGCATGGTGAGATGGGCGTTACGGTGGATCTGCTCCGCCAGATGGCGGCCGGCGAAACGCTTTCACCGACGGGGTTTTCGAATTCCGTGCATCATGCGGCCGTGGGATACTGGAGTCTCGCGACGGGAAACCGGCAGGCCATGCGTGCGGTCGCCGGCGGCGACGCGTCTTTCTGTTATGGATTTCTGGATGCAATCGGTATGCTTGGTGAGGCTGATCAGTCGCCTGTTTTATTGATTGCGGCAGATGAGCCGGTTCCGCCTCCCTTTGGGGAGATCGCGACGGATGTGAAGACGCCATTCGCCGTCGCCTTGCTTCTGGAGCGGGCGTCCATGAATGAAGCCCAATCATTTTCTTTCGACATGGGTGGCCGCGCGGAAAAACCTTCGGGGGACACCGATTCGACGGAGATTCCGGCGATGAATTTTTTGCAGTGGCATTTAAAAGGGGAGGGTTCTTTGGAACTCGTTTTAGCGCAAAGGATCTGGCGATGGAGCAAGTAACGCTGCCGATTCCCGTCGTGGAGGTGGTGCCGCACAAACCGCCGATGTCGCTCTTGCGGCATGTGATTGACCATGATGCGGAGGCGACGCGCTGTGACGTGCGGATCGAGCCGGACGCCTTATTCCTGGCCAATGGCCGCGTGGACGCCTGGGTCGGTTTAGAATATATGGCGCAGGCCGTGGCCGCGCATGCCGGCATGGCCGCGCGCTTAGCCGGAAAATCCGTGGATATTGGATTTCTCCTGGGCACGCGCCGCGCGGACTTTTTTACGGATGGGTATGTCGTGGGGCAAACACTGCACGTGGCCGCGCGCCATATCTGGGGTGAGGGAGATTTGTTTTCTTTTGATTGCTCCATCTGCGATGCGGCGGATGGACGCACTCTGGCAATGGCCCAATTGAACGTCTTTCGAGCGGGGGAAAAATGATGAAGCGCAGAGTTCTCGTGACGGGCGCCAGCGGCGGACTGGGCGGCGCGATTGCCCGGCAGCTGGCGGATGATGGATTTGAATTGACGCTGCATTTTCGGTCGGATCGGCGGGCTGCGCAGCAGGCGCTTTCAGCGAAACAAAAATCGCGCAGTCACGTGCGCCGCTGGGTAAACTTTGATTCGACGGATCGCGCGGCTACCCGACGCGCTCTGGAAAAAGAAGTGCGCGCGCGCGGCGCGTTCTGGGGCGTAGTGTGTTCAAGCGGCGTGATCGCCGACGGCCCTTTTCCCGCGATGGAGGGCAAAGACTGGGACCGCGTGCTCCGCACCAATCTGGACGGCTTTTACAATGTGCTGCATCCCTTGATCATGCCGATGCTTCATCTCAAAGACGGCGGCCGAATTGTCACGATCTCTTCGCTCTCGGGACTCGCGGGAAATCGCGGGCAGGTCAATTACAGCGCCGCGGAAGCGGGTATTATCGGCGCCACCAAAGCGCTTTCCAAAGAACTGGCCAAACGCCAAATTACCGTCAATAGCGTTGCACCCGGACTGATTGAAACGGACCTTGTGACGCCGGAGATCCGCGCGTTTCTGTTGCCGAATATTCCTATGCAGCGTTTTGGCTTTCCCGAAGAAGTGGCAGCTGCGGTAGGTTTTTTATTTTCTAAAGGCGCGGGATATATGACGGGCCAGGTCCTCTCCATCAATGGCGGCATTCTGTGAGACGACGCGTTGTTGTCACGGGCATGGGTGGCATCAGTCCACTGGGATCGGACTGGACTACGGTGCGCAAAAAACTACGGGCCAATATCTCGGGCGTTACGCGCATGCCGGAATGGGATGCCTGCAAAGGGTTACAGTCCAGGCTCGCGGCGCCGGCTGCCTTCACAACGCCGCCGCAATGGGTTCGGCAGCAGATCCGCACCATGGGACGCGTCTCCCTCATGGCCGCTTTTACGACGGAAACCGCGCTGCGGCAGGCGAAGTTGCTGGACCATCCCGCGCTGACGGATGGCTCGTGCGGGATCGCTTATGGGTCCACTTCCGGTTCGCCGCCCGCGATCGAAGAATATTTTCGCCGCATCTATTTGAATCGCGATCTCAAAGGACTTTCTCCGTATACCTACATTCAGCTCATGAGCCATACCTGCGCCGCCAATTTGGGCCAGTTTTTCAAAGTCAAAGGACGGGTGGTTCCCACCTGTTCGGCATGTACGTCAGGCAGTCAGGGCATTGGCTATGGCTATGAAGCGATCAAACATGGTGATCAGCAGGTGATGATCACGGGCGGCGCGGAAGAATTGCATCTGGCCGCGACTGTCGTCTTCGATGTCATGTACGCCACATCCACGAAAAACAACGATCCCACATCAACGCCGCGACCTTTTGATAAAGAGCGGGATGGACTCGTGATCGGCGAAGGCGCGGGCACGCTGATTTTGGAAAGCCTGGAGCATGCGAAAGCGCGCGGCGCGGCGATCCATGCGGAACTCGTGGGCTTTGGCACCAATAGCGATGGCGCGCATATCATCAATCCCTGCACGGAAGGCATGGAAGGCGCGATGCGACTGGCGCTGGCGGATGCGGGACTCTCACCCTCGGCGATCGGCTATGTGAATGCGCATGGCACCGCGACGGAGCTGGGTGATATCGCGGAGACGCAGGCCACCGCGCGGGTGTTTGGCGCGCGCATGCCCATCAGTTCGCTGAAGAGTTACATGGGGCATACGCTCGGCGCCTGCGGCGCGCTGGAAGCATGGCTCTCCATCGAAATGATGCGGGAGAACTGGTTTGCGCCGACGATCAATCTAAAAGAGGTTGATGAGCGCTGCGGCGGCCTGGATTATATTCGCGGCAAGTTCCGCGCGCTTAAAACCAACTACATCATGTCCAACAACTTCGCCTTCGGCGGCGTGAATACGTCCTTAATTTTTAAACGCTGGAAGAAAGGCAGCTAACTTGATAAAAACCGTCATTGCGAGCGAAGCGAAGCAATCTGTCAGATATTCCCGTCACGAATGTCGATGTTAGATTGCTTCGCCCATACGGATCGGCTCGCAATGACGGCTTCGATTAAAACATGCTAACTGAATCTACGGACGTCCTCGTCATCGGCGCCGGCCCCGCCGGGACGGTGGCCGCTTCGATCGTTAATAAGGCGGGGTTCAAGGTTCAGATCGTGGAAAAAATGAAATTTCCACGCTTTGTGATCGGTGAAAGCCTGCTGCCGCGCTGCATGGAAGCGCTGGAAGAGGCGGGTTTTCTGGATGCGGTCAAAGAAAAAAAATTCCAGGAAAAATTCGGCGCCAAAATTGTCAAGAACGGCCAGGTGTGCGATTTTCAATTCGCGAGTCAATTCACGCCGGGCTGGACATGGACCTGGCAGGTCCCGCGCGCGGACTTCGATAAAACGCTGGCCGATACCGTCGAGAACATGGGCGTGCCCGTGCGGTATGAATCCAGCGTGACCGCGATTGAATTCCACGGATCCGATTCCGTGACGACAGTGGAAGACGCTCACGGCGTGAAGTCCCAGATCAAAGCGCGTTTCATCATCGATGGCAGCGGCTATGGCCGGGTGATCCCCAAACTATTCAACTTGGACAGGCCGTCCAATCTCCCGTCCCGCAAAGCGCTCTTTACCCACACGGTAGACACGAAGCGTTCGTTATCCGATGAGCCCAATCGCATTACGATTGTGGTGCATAAACCCGGTGTCTGGATCTGGATCATTCCGTTCTCGATGGGAATCACATCGCTGGGCTTTGTGGGCGATCCGGAATTTTTCAAATCCATGTCAGGAACTCCCGAAGAACAGCTGCGGCAGCTGATCGCCGCGGATTCCTATTTATCCGAACGCTTTCATGCCGTGGATTTTGTATTTGAACCGAAGGTGCTGGAATCCTGGTCCAGCACGACGGATCGTTTTTTTGGCGATGGTTTTGTGTTAACCGGCAATGTGACGGAATTCCTGGATCCGGTGTTCTCTTCCGGCGTGACGCTGGCCGTGGCGTCCAGCCAGATGGCGGCGAAACTCGTGATCGAAAAATTGAAAGGCCGCGCCGTGGATTGGGAATCGGAGTATATGCGTCCGATGATGCAGGGCGTGGACACCTTTCGATCCTATGTCATGGCCTGGTACGAAGGCACTCTGGACACCATTTTTTTTGCGCAGGATCGCGACGAGCTGATTAAAAGCCAGATCTGCTCCGTGCTTGCGGGATATGTTTGGGACATGAGCAATCCCTATGTGAAGCATCACAAGACGGCGCTGCAGCGCCTGGCCACATTGATTACGTTTAATGAACGGGAATCGCGACGGGAACGCCGGGCATCATGATGGCCTGGGTGGGAATATGGAAGCCATTGTCGCTCTCATTTCCGACGGTGCATGACACGGCGACGGACGGACAGCGGCTCACGAAATTGCAGATGGGATTTTCAAACCGGCCATAGGTGATGTTGATGAAAGGGCTCGAGCAGAACGTTTCGTCTTTGGGTTCCTGGAAATCTGCGGACTGAAAGGCGAACGTCCCATGCCTCTGGTCGCATTGTCTTTGATAGGTGTCCAGATTCGCCATCCATTGCCGGAAAGCGTTCAACCGTGCGGTGCGTCCATCTAAATCGCAGGTTCTCTGGACGCCTTTATTCTGCAGGCAGGCGAAGCGGACCTGCCCGTCATCGATATCCGCCACCTCCAAACTGTCAGCATCCTGGCATTGTCCCGTTGCCGTAATCGCGGCGGGCAACTCCGGCAGAGTCGCTTGATCGGCAAAGGCCGCGCCGTTGATTAATAAGGACAGGCTCCATAACATAAGATTTTTCATTACGCTCTTTCTCTACTGCCGGCGTCACGGAAGCGCAAGAGATGATCGAAGGTTTTCTCTCATCTTAGGGTTGATTTTTCGGTGTGAAGGTCTTCTATGAATCATGCCTCTAAATCAGTCTGTTTTTAATGTCCTTAACGGATAATCAACAAACGCATGGGATTTTCTTAACACGTCGTTACGATGTGTCGTCATTGGTCCCCGAATTACCTGGGACTAAAGGACCTAAATAATTTAGCCTTTTGGTTGATGTCAAGCCGGTCAGGAACCGTCTAAAATTAACCCTTCGTGTCAAAATTTGTTCTTCACATTATTTGTCGCCCTCTTAGTTCCGTGCCTGATCATCGATCCGGCATTGTCGGCTGTCATCGTGAATCGACCATTCCTTGCTTCCCTTGAAAACTCAAAAAGAAACCAAGGTCTTTTTTCAGATCAAGCCTTCGCCAACCGTTTAGCTGCTGGCTTGGGACCATTAAGTCGGGCGCCTCATCGGATTGTTTGCCAGATCGTTGATCACATTGATCAGAAGGTGGAGTCCGCTACGTGGCTCAAATGGGTATCGTTTCTGGTCGGTGGGATATTGGGGGGAGCGGTAATGGCCATGGTGGACATTCGTTCCGAAGATCCTCCTGATCCGGCGCCTAAATCGGTAATTCAAATGCGAAAATACTGGCCGAAGAGGAGATTGATCGGATTGGACGTGCGTATGGGCATCGAGAGGGCCAATCACCACCGCTAAATGTAGGGATAAGAATATCCCATGCAGTTCTCGAAGCCACTCTTGTGGCCAGCAAAGGCCGGAGTTCAGTTGCTGAACGACTGGCTGGAGCAAAAGTAATTGTAATTGGAGCCCGCAATGCCACTGAAATTATGGATCTAATTTATTATTTCCCTCACATTGGAGAAATTCATGTGGTCAATTCTCGGGCATCAGAGTTTCGTCGGCTGGAAAGTCAATTTGGAGGGTACTCGACACAGATTCCGATTTATGGATGGCAAATCAATGCATTAGAACTTCCAGACGAGTTAAAGAATGCCGATTTGATTTATGACATCAATGTATTTGATGACGATTATTTTAGTCATTCTCAGCTTTTGCAGGTTGAAAAGCAAATTGTCGAGCATCTAAAGCCGGGAGGGCTACATGTTTCCGAAGAGAGTGACCGTCATGGATTTTCCAGCTTGATGGGGAATTCCGAATTCGGCATGGAAACGATCAATGCTCATATCTTCGCAAGGGTTGAACTCAAGCAATTGCCCACCGCCCCAGTCTCGGAGGCAATCGCTCCGCCTCACGATCAATGGCCTTCTTATCAACCGGATCCTGAAACCGCCGCATCAAATCTGGAAGGACTCTTTCATGACTTTAGAAGAAATATCCGTATATTTGCCGCTAAATCACACGACTATACAACTTCAAATTCACTTCCTCGAGGTGATAAATTCCGAAATTTAGACGCCAAAGGCGCCACCCTGTTGCGGCGAGTTAATCGTAATTTGTCTGTGAAGCACCATTATCTGCTAAGACTGCAAAATTTTGTCGGCCTGAAATCCATGATTGAAGAATTAAGAACGTTTGCTGCCGCCTTTGCGGTTGAACCCGTGAAGTCTTGGCTTCATCACCTGGATAAGGCCCTTGAATTGATCGACTCCAAAGCGAGAACCAGCCGTCGGGAAGAGTTGAATCTAAACCCATTTTTAGAAGAACGATTGGGACAATATCAGGATTCAAGGATTACCTTCAGTGCCAGCGCTGAATCGGGATATCCGCCTATTAATGCTTCGCCATTCGAAATTGGAAGAGCCATTGATAACTTGATTGATAATGCGCGCCGGGCAATTGAATTAGCTGCAAACGGGCATATCTGGGTATCGACGCGTTACCAAGCCGATGAGCAGCGTTGTGTCTTGGAGATTCAGGATAATGGCCCGGGGATTGAGTTGTCCATGCTGCCATTGATTTTTAAACACGAATTCACGACAAAAGTCGTTAATGAAGAAGACGATTTACATGGCGTTGGTCTTTCTGTCGTCATGAATACCATGCGAACCTCCGGCGGCATTCTGACCGTGGCCAGCCGCCCAGGAGAAGGAACCGTCTTTATCCTTTCTTGGCCCGCCGCCCCGGCCGGTGAGTCCCTGTCGGAAGCGGACATGCCGCCGGAAGACATTCCTGATTTCCCGGCACTCCGGCCCATTCTGGCCGCCATTGTGGATTGTTATCGTATTAGCGAAACGTTGCTGCTTGAGCTCCAAAGCCATTTGGAAGAGAATGACACAGATGGCGCGCGTAAAACATTAGGACGTTTTCGCATTGAAATTCCCATCTTATCGGTTCAAATTGCAAAGTTATCAGCCGGCATTTCTAACAAGTCGCCGGAAGGCCGCGCGGTATCCAATATCGGTCACTCCAGCACGCACGTGAATGGCGACGCTTTATGGCTGACGCATATCTGGGCTAAACAGGATCTTGTTCGATTAGGCGAATTCAAAGGAGCCGTCGCAGAGTGTCTCGCGAGCGTACGCGACATGTTGGAAGTGTACGGCGCTTTGGCTAAACGTTTCCCTCCTGCAGGCCCGGCCGAAGGCGCGGCGATGAGTCGACTCACAGAGATCGTCGCATCCATACGCGCTGCACTGCAATCGCTCAATGCGTTTGAGCCTCAACGAGCATATGATGGTTTTACAAATTTGGTGGGCAAATTCATTAGCCCGGTGATGAGCACCCTGGATTACCTTGGACGCAGCCGATGGAGTGAGGAGAGGTTCGCGGACGCGCAGCAATTGACGATCAACGCGCGCGGCTTCCTGACTCTTTTCGCAAGCCGAGAAGCGATTCAGCGAACGGCGTTGAAGGAGGCAAAGACGCTGGGTTTAAACACAAATGACTACGAGGTTGAAATTTTTCTGCGCGACTTGGCCTGGGCGAGTCAACATCCATATGCCATGGATCAAATTGTGCGCTTAGCCGAAGCGCTTGATCTTCAACTCGCGGCTTCTCAGAAGGCTTTGGCAGGTTCCGCCGCAACTCTCCGCGCCGCCTGATATGAAAAGCGTGAACCGCATCGTTGCCGTTCTTTTGGCCGCCTGCCTGGCGGGGGAGCCCGCAGCCTACGGTTCGCCGTTCGTGGTTTGCCTTGCGCCAATCGCTTACCGCACTCCGCTGACTGTATTCTTCGCGTCGCAGGCGCTGGCCCTCCAGCCCGCAGCCCAGCCTCGCCCGCAACCGTTTCTGGCCGAAGTCCTGACGCAATCCACTCGCCGTCGCGATGATTTCGGAATTGCTTGGTTTAATGGCGTCTTTGACCGTATGCGTGCGCGTGTTGAATTTATTTTGCAGCTCTTTACGGAAGATCAGCACGCGCGCGATCTGCCGAAACCCGTTCCACGGACACCTCAAGACTCTCCGCCCGAGCCTGCGCCTGTCCCTGCCCCCGATTCAAAATACACGCATAACCAACTGATGGATATGGGAAACCGGCAACTGCGCAAATTTGGCATAGCCCTGGAGCCTTTTTTGCCGCTGTCAATCGGGTCGGCGATTCGGGCCGAGGTGATCGAACATCAGCACCCGTTATTTTTCGAATTATTGGCCTTGTCGGTGCCTTTTGAATTTATGCACGCCCTTATGGCGGAGGCTTTGGAGTGCCCGGTAGAATTTTCGCCACGATCAGTCTGGGACGCAGTTAATCATCTTGCAGAAACGCCCCCTTGGATGTTTTGGGAAAAGTTGTTTGACGGGAAAGCTTCCAGAATCGTCTTGGATATGCTCCTTTTCGAGAACGCTTGGCCGATTCGAACATTCGCGGGTTTAGATGAGGATCATAAAATCAAGCTTTTAGATTGGATGGCGAAACTTTCTACGGAACTTGCAAAAAAGCTCGTTTTTGCTTTAGCTCGCGATCGACTCGTGCCTGTCGTCTATCAGCGACACATTGCCGATTGGTGGAAGCGACAAGTCAGTTTCTCTTTTTCAAACCCTATGACGATTCATCATCATGAACCAAGTTATCACGCACACGAACATCCGCATGAGTTAGGGTGGTATTTCGGCTGGTTTTATGATGGATTCACGGAAACAGAGCAGACGGAACTGCGTGCATGGTTGTTTACAGCGGGCGGACTTTATTTGAAGGGGTATTACGCGGACGTGGCTGCCGGGATTGCGGAAGCGTTGTATCAAAAGCTAAGCCCTCCCGAAAAAGCGCGCGTGCATGAGTGGCTCGTTGGCAATGAGACGGGCCTCAACAACCAGTACACGCACTATCATGCCTTCGTTCTGCTAGAACGAGCCTTCTCTTTCATGAGCCGGATCGAGCGAGATGCCGTACACCGATGGGCTATGGAAGTCCTCAAAGATAATGCGTATCGCCCCTATCCTGATTATGGCCGTCAGGCTGCGGGGCTTTGGATTGCAAATCATTTCGACGATTTTTCGTCCGCCCAAAAGGAAGAATTTCTGCATTGGTTTTATGAAGGACCTGAGTCTGCGATTCAAAACGAACTCATGGGACAGAGTATGGCTGGAACGGACTGGATCACGCCCTTAACCGTCCAAACGTCCGCATTTCTTACCGGCGACCGAAAGCGGTGGTTCCGCAAAGAATGGCTTTTCGGACCGGCCAGCGGTCTTCGGGGAAGCGGCTACATGCTACGCCTTGCGGCCTTACGAATTCTTGCGCGCGACTTTATGGACTTTGACGAGAAAGTCAAGTTAAGTTATGACGCCTGGTTTCTGCAGTATCGGAAGGCATCGGCCAGGCCCGATAGGAAGGAATTTTATGAACTCGCTCTTGATCATGATTATTCGACTGACGATTGGGTGCAGCTTTATAAGAAACTCGACGGCACCCGCCAGCAACGGCTCATGAACTATATGCGCGGTGTGATGGGTCCCGTAGCGTACGATCCCACCCAAAACCTTCCAATGAAATCGCGGAATGCCAACGGTTCGCGGGTCATTCTGCGTTATTCTCCAGCCGAAGATATTTACTGGGTTGATCATGGCCAACACGTCGATTTTGAGTACGCCGTGGGAGGAGAACTTTTTGGAGGGGCCAAATATCAGACGGATAGCGAGCGTGAATCCGCCATTTTATTCATGCAAAAGCTCTATCCAGATTTGTCATTAAAAGAGCAACACTGGATTCTGGCTTGGCTGCATGCCCCTTGGGCCGGCCTGCGCCACTACAATCATCCGACACGCCACAGCGCGTCGCATCTCTTCATTCGTATCCATCGCGAAGAAATCCTGGCCCAAATGCGTCGTGCCGCTTAGCGTATGAAACCGAATCCTCTCATCAAGCTGGTTGCCCTGTTCCTGGTTCCGTGCCTGATTTCTGATCCAGCTCTGGCCATTAGCCCTTTGCTAAGTCCAACCCATTTGGCGGGAATTCATGCCAATGTCTCTGAACCTATCTTTCGGGAAAATGCTTTAGCCCTTCAGCCGGGTATTTCCGAGAGAACCGATCAACCCAGCGGCTATTTGTATCGGAGTTGGGCAGGCCGTCTGCTCAAAGCATCAAAGGCCCCTGTCATCGTGGCAGTTGCGTCCTGGCTCTTTCTGACGCCGGACGTTGCCGCTAAAGCGCGATCGTTGGCGACTTGGTGGTCTCCGGTTTTCCGGCATGTAGCACACCCCGTACTCATTTTCGCCGGGATCGCTTCGACAGTCTTAGAAGTGGGCTTGCTCTGGTGGATGTCCCCATCCCGAACGGATCGCATCCGCGCTTGGAAGGCTAGACCTTGGCGTTCGGCATTGCTGCTTTTGGCTGTGACTGTAGTGAATGTGATCATGGCCATTAATACCGGAGTCATTCGGCCTCTGATCAATGGCTGGCATCAAGAATCCGCGTTATTGGCTCAGTTTGCCGCGGGGGAATATTCTTATCCCGATTACGATATTCTGGAGCATAGAGCGCAATTCAAACAACTCCCATTAGGTCAATACTACTTGGAGTCGGCTCGGTCGGAGTTTCTGATTAGCGGTTCTAATCGTCTTGCGCAGGAATGGGATGAGCTCTCCAAACAACCGAATATCCGGCAGGTGCTCGAGAGAGGCGTTCTCGCATATCCAGAATATTGGAACAACGAATTAAAGGAGTTGGCGGATGGCGATCATGGGGATATTGCGAGTTCCATCTTGGCCATTCTCAAATCCAGTAAATCGGTCCCCGTCCGCCGCTTTATCGAAGTCTATGAATGTAAGGCGCCGAAGGAAACCAAAATACGGCTTTTTGGTCTTTTGGACAGCATGGTTAGTCGTGGGCTAACGCTGGAGCAAGCCATCAAAATAACTGAAGACAACGTGGCCTATCTCCATGAACTCGTTTTGATTTTTGAGAAGCCGAATGCCATTTCCGGAGACATGGTGCGTTCCGACTTGCAATTCGATAATTTGGAAAAGGAACGCACGCCATTCCAGTTTGCGATCATCGATCAGAAGGAGCTTTGGCCGAAGTTGTCATTAGATGAGCTTTACATGATCCTGGCCAATACGGCCAATCGGATTGATGCAGGAACGCATTGGACGGAACTTTTTCAGTACTGGCTTCAGCGTGTCCATGCCAGCGGCCGCCCTGCCGATGAAGTGCTTGCACGCGTAAACCATTGGCGCTTTTCGGACGTCATGCAGGGCGCAAGGACGCAAGATTTGGCGGCCTTTTTGGACGCTTTCGGTCCGGAAGGACGCGAGACGATTCTGAAAATGTGCGTTCAGCATTTTGAGGATGTGAGCTATAGCCTGCACTGGACATGGACGACGTTGGAGATGAGTTTGCAGTTGAAGGACCCTCGAGAGATTCAGGTGCTCGTCGATACGCTCCATCAATCATACGATCAGGCTTCAGGAAAGTATCGTGATGATTTGTTCGCTCAGTATGGCCTCGTAGCCGCCTACCTATCCGATAATGGAAGAACAAAAGATCCCTGGGCCCGCCAGATGTCGATGCAGTTTCAACCGCCGCCGATAGAAGAAGGACGCGCCATCCGTCGATCGGAGGAATTCTCCCGATGGCAGGACCTTGTGACCTATATCGGTCGCGGCGAACTTACGTATCGCCACGCCGCCGGAGTCATTTCCTCTCCGGAACTGTTTCTTCATTATTTGGCCTCTAGGCCCGCGATCTCCAAAAACGAGGGGCGGGATTGGGGTCTTTTGTATGTGGCAGGCCGAGACGCCGCTTTCAAATTTGCTGAGAATATGCGGCACGATCCTCACTGGGCTCCGAACGAACAGCTGTGGGGGCCGATCGAACTTTACGCGATGATGCAGTTCGAGCTGCAGCCCAATGGTGGAATCCTCACAATAGAGGTCCCCAATGCTCACGTCCGGGTCCTGGACTTTATCGCGGATGGCCTGAAGGCCCGGCACGAAACGATCGTCGACCTGTTTGAATCCGTCAACTACCATGATTTTTCAGTTTTCATGAATGAAGCTGGATATAAACATCATCTCCATGGATTCTTAGACGCTCTTCCAGATGCCCAGCGAAAGTCACTCGTGGAACGCTATATTGGAAAACTAACCGAATCGACGGAAGAATTTGATGAGTTGGTTGGTGGCATCGCAATTGACACTCTCCAAGCTATCCACGATCCGGAAATCAGTGTTCTCATTGAAAAAGAATTGCGGCAACGTTACGAAGAAGCGGACCGCAAACGGGACCTGAGAGCCAAGGCTTTATACGTTCTGCCGCTGGGCGTTTTAGCGGAATCGATCCCGCATCCCGATTCCTGGCTCAGTTGGATGCTTTCCATCTATAAACCGCTCAACGTCCAGGCTCTTACGAAGCTTCGCGAAAATGACCAGAAGTATGATCGGCTCTTCAACTTGATGCCGTTAATCGGCGCCGGGGATTTGGATTTTGCGCGGGCCGCTCAATTTGCGGACGACGACGTGACCTATATGCATTATCTGTTTGATCTGGAGTCCAAGGGTCGAAAGACCGGAGGCTTCGATATTGAAAAGGCTAAAAAGGCCGCTGCACTGAGTTTGATGGTTCGCGTCAACGAGCTTCAGACCTCGCCGGACGCCGTGCAACTGGCCGCTGTTGCCAGCTTCGACGCCGCGAGCCTTTATAAGCTTCTCGTCTATTCGGAGGATGAACTGTATGCAATCACGTTTAAAAGGCTCTACGGCCACTTGATGCAACAAATTGACGCGCAGGGCCTCACTCGCGATGCTTTCCTTGAGCAGCGAGTAAAACGCGAGAAGTTTCGCTCATTTATTCGGCTTTGCGCCCGCTTTAATTTGCTGGACGATTTCCTCTATCCCTTGGCCCCAGAGGTAAAGCGGTCACTCCTGCAGTCATTTGTCCAGGGCGTGGAGGACGACACGGATGAATTGACGCAGGCGGTGGCGGTGGCCGACACGTTTGGCATGGTTCATGAGCCCGTGCTTTTGAATGTACTCAATAGCGCCTTACATCAAGAGTACGACCACATGGTTCGGACGAAAAACAATCGTGGGGAAATCATCTATGGCCTGCTGGTGGGACTCTTCGGGAATAATTCAGTGGTCAATGACGCCTGGGTTCGGCAAATGGCCAAGAAATATCAAATACCCAACGTACAGGGCTTGAGCGCCAAGTCCCTCTTTAATGCTGATCAGGTGAACGTCCAGCGGTATATCTTCTATGAAAGCGGTGATGGCGACGGGATTCGGTCCTTCGAAAGCTATATGAATCAGTATAAAGACGCGCCGGAATATATGGTGACGCCTTACGACACGTACGTGGTGGTCGAAGGCCGACATGAAGGCCGTCGCCTCCTAATGTATGCCAATAAGCCGAACCACGAAGTCGATGGCCAAGACGCCATCGATAAGGCCCTGGCCGCGGCCAAGCAGGTTCCCACGGTCTTGGTTCATCGCGGGCATAACACCTTTGTTCAGAGAACAATTGATCGAGTCGGTCCGCAAATACAGATGGTCTGGCTAGGAAATTGCGGCGGGGATAAGGAACTGGCGGCCATTGTCGCCAAGTCGCCCAACGTCCAATTATTCTCGACGAAAGAGACGGGCACCATGCACATCAACGACCCGGTACTGCGCTATTTGAACGACCAGCTTTTGCGCCTCGATTATTACGATTGGGAAAAACTATGGGAGCCGCTGGAGAAACGCTTTCCCAATGATCAAGATTTCAAAAACTACATTCCGCCGAACCGAAATGTGGCGGCCTTGTTTTTAAAGGCCTACCATCAAATGCTTCCGAAGGAAACGGCCAGTCTCACGAGTGACCCCATGGAGAAAATGAAACGGGTTTTTGCGGAAGTCGTGGGACTCCATTTTCTTCCGTCAGAACGCGGGCGTCCGATCGCCTTAACGATGTCTGACAGCCTCGGGTTGCCCTCCCTGCTGGAGGGTGAAATGGCGATTATGCGCTATGTCATGGCCTGGCGTGGTAAACAACGGGTGACCTTGGCGTCCTCGTACGCCTCTCTACATTGGGATAGGCGATCCTTCGTGCGGGCTTCTGCCTGACGGTAGCTCTGAGTCCGTATAACCTAACCCACCACGCAACGTTTGTATTAGTAAAATAGGGCGCTTCTAAAAATTTAGTTCTCAAGGATTCCCATGGCACCCAATAAAAAACGAGCGTTGATCAGCGTGACGGATAAAACCGGCATTGTTGAATTCGCGCATGAACTTTCACAGCGCGGTTACGAGATTATTTCGACGGGCGGCACCGCCAAGTCCCTTAAGCAGGGCGAAGTGCCGGTGCGTGAAGTGGAAGAGCTGACCGGCTTCCCGGAGATTTTAGACGGGCGCGTGAAGACGCTGCATCCCAAAGTGTTCGGCGCGCTGCTGGGCCTGCGCGATAACGACCGTCATCGCAAAGAGATGGCCGATCATGACATTGAGCCTATTGATCTCGTTATCGTGAATCTCTATCCCTTCGAAAAGGTCGTGACGGGGCATGTGCTCGATGAGCAGGAACTGATCGAATACATCGATATCGGTGGCGTTACGCTGATCCGCGCGGCGGCGAAAAATTTCCGCGATGTGGCGATCGTCTGCGATCCGGACGATTACACGCAGGTGCTGCATGAAATTTCGAGTTACCCGCAAATGCGTCTGGAAACGAAGCGCGCGTTGGCGGCCAAAGCGTTCGCCCATACGGCGCGTTACGATGCCGTGGTGTCCTCGTACTTCCGCGAACGCAGCGGCAAAGCCGACGATCTTTTCCCACAGGAAATGACCCTGGGACTGAAGAAAGTACAGACCCTGCGCTACGGGGAAAACCCGCATCAGAAGGCGGCGCTCTACCAGGAAACCGGCGCGCGCAGCGTGGACTGGGGCGTTGTGACGGCGAAAAAACTGCAGGGCAAGGAATTGTCCTACAACAATTTTCTCGATCTTGAATCCGCCTGGAACTTGGTGAGTGAATTCGAAAAGACCGCGGTCGTCATCGTGAAGCACAACACGCCGTGTGGCGTGGCGCTGTCCGATCGTCCGGTGGAAGCGTTTCGCCTGGCCATGGCCTGCGATCCGATGAGCGCCTTTGGCGGCATCGTCGCGTTTAATAAAGAAGTGGATGGGGAAACGGCGCAGGAGATGTCGAAAATTTTCCTGGAATGCGTGATTGCGCCGGGCTATCGGCCGGAAGCGATCGACGTGTTCCGTAAGAAAGAAAATTTGCGCGTGCTGCAATTGCCCTCCTTCATCACGACGGCCGCGAAGGAATTTGATTTGAAGCGCGTGTCCGGCGGATTGCTCGTGCAGGAAAAAGATTATGCGCAGCACACGGAAACGCGCGTGATGACCAAGCGCGCGCCATCGCCGGAAGAAATGGCCTCGCTGGAATTCGCCTGGCGCGTGGCCAAGCACGTGAAGTCCAATGCCATTGTGTTCAGCCGCGGTCTGCAAACCGTGGGCCTGGGCGCCGGTCAGATGTCGCGCGTGGATGCGCTGCGCGTGGCCTGGATGAAGCTCAATCAGCAGCAGCCGTTAATTCTCGGCAGCCAAAAGCCGCTGGTGCTGGCTTCCGATGCGTTCTTCCCATTCCGCGATTGCGTGGACGAAGCGGCCAAGATGGGCATCGCGGCCATCATTCAACCCGGCGGCTCCATGCGCGATACGGATTCCATTCAAGCCGCCAATGAATATGGAATGGCCATGGTGTTTACGGGGATGCGGCACTTCCGGCATTAATTATGAAAACTGTTGCCATCGTTGGAGTTGGGCTTATTGGTGGATCTTTAGGGATGGCTCTTCGTCGTTCGAGGCGCTACCATGTTATCGGCATTGGTAGAAATCCGGACTCGCTTAAAAAAGCTCTTCGTTTAGGGGCAGTTGATGCGTGGAGCCAGGATTTTTCTAGTATAAAAAAAGCGGACATCGTTGTGATCGCTACTCCTGTTTCATCCATTGTCGAAAATGTTAGGGTCATCTCCAAGTTTTTAAAACGAGGCGCTGTCATTACAGATGCTGGCAGCGTTAAAGGGGCGATTTTAAAGAAACTTTCTAAATCGTTAGACTTCGTAGGAGCTCACCCAATTGCCGGTTCGCATAAAACGGGCGTCTCTTTTGCGCGCGCGGATTTATTTAAAAAGGCTATTTGCGTCATAGTTCCTTCTGATCAGAGAAATACCGATATTGTTTCTGCAATGTGGCGAACCGTTGGCGCGATCCCGGTTTATATGCGGATGGATGATCATGACCAAGTCGTCGCATTAATCAGCCATCTTCCGCATGTTTTAGCCCATGCGATGGTTCAAACTGTTATGAAAGATAAAAAAGAAAAAGTTCTTAGACGTTTGCTGGCCGGATCATTTCGAGATGTTACGCGAGTCGCTTCTTCTGATGCCGATCAATGGGCGTCAATTTTAAATACAAATGCAAATTTCGTTAAGAAATCAATTCATAAATTTATTCAAGAGATGAACCATTTAGAACGAAAGATAGGAACTCCCTCGCTTGCGCCGTACCTTAGAAAATCTCAAAAATATCGCGAGCCTTTGTTTCAATCCTAGTCTCTATGCCCCTAACCCTCCTTACCTCCTTACCTCCTCACCTTCTTACTTCTTTTCATGGACTCTAAAACCATCCACCCTGTTGCGCGCGCCGCGGGCAAGATCCAGGTGCAGGGCGATAAATCCATTTCACATCGCTCCATTATTCTGGGCGCGCTTTCCGAAACGCCCTGCAGCGTCGATAATTTTCTCGTGGCGGAAGATACGTTGTGCACGCTCGAAGCCTTCCGGCAAATGGGAATTCCGATTGAGCGTAACGGCACGCAAGTCCATCTGCATGGCCGTGGCTTAGAAGGACTCAAGGCACCGGCAAAACCGATCTGGTGTGGTAATTCCGGAACCAGCACGCGTCTGCTCATGGGTGTGCTGACCGGCCAGCCGTTTCAGGTTCGGCTCGAAGGCGATGAATCGCTCTCGCGGCGGCCCATGGATCGTGTGATTGAACCGCTTTCAAAAATGGGAGCGTTCTTTCTGGATGGAATGGATGCCCACCTGCCTGCCGGCAGGCAGGCGCACTTGCCGCTGACCATGCGCGGGTCGCATACGGTGCATCCCATCCTCTGGAAAAGTCCCGTGGCAAGCGCGCAGGTCAAGTCCGCCATCCTGCTCGCCGGCCTGTATGCTTCGGGCGAAACGGAGGTTCAGGAGCCCGCTCTTTCGCGCGATCACACCGAACGCATGTTCGCCGCGTGCGGCGTCAAGCTGGAACGCAGCGGTTCACATGTGCGTCTCTTTGGCACCGCCGCTATTCACGCCAAGTATTTTTATGTGCCGGGGGATTTATCCAGCGCCGCTTTTTTTCTTGCTGCCGGGCTTCTGATCTCCGAGCAGGGGGTGGAAGTGGAACACGTGGGCATTAATCCCACCCGCACCGGTTTTCTGGATATTGTTCAGGCCATGGGGGGGCAGATCACACGCCAAAAGCCCACGGAGAAATCCGGCGAGCCGGTGGCCACGCTGGTGGCGCGGAAGTCTTCGCTCAAGGCCACGCAGGTGGCCGGAGACTTGATTCCGCGGGCGATCGATGAATTTCCGATCCTCGCGGTCCTGGCGACGCAAGCGGCGGGCCAAACGGTCATTTCGGACGCGCAGGAGCTGCGCGTCAAAGAATCCGATCGCATCGCCAAAGTGGCGCAGGAGCTTTCGAAGATGGGCGCGCGGATTACGGAAAAGTCCGACGGCCTGGTGATTGAGGGCCCGACGCCGCTAAAAGGCGCCGTCGTCGACAGTCATGGGGATCATCGCCTGGCGATGTCTCTGGCCATCGCCGCTCTCGTGACGGAAGGGCCAACGACCATTCAAAACACCGAGTGTGTGAATACTTCATTCCCAGAATTTTGGACATTGTTGGATAAAATTTGTGATGACTAGCCTCACCCCAACCCTCTCCTTTACAGGAGAGGGAGCATTGCAAAAACTCCTTCTCCCGTTAGGGGAGAAGGTGGCCGAAGGCCGGATGAGGCGACAGCCGTGAGCGCTGACATTGAAACCCTGAATCCGTATTACAGCCCGCTGCTGTACCGGTGGGGTCAGCGTATGTGCTGGTCTTTTTTTCGCATGGCCGCGCGCTGCGACGTGAAGGGTTTGGAGAATATCCCGCATGAGAAGCGCGCCATTATTTTCGCCGCTAACCATCGGTCGCTGATCGATCCGCCCTTGCTGGGCTGCATTATCCCGCGGCCGATTTTTTATTTTGCCAAAGAGGAATTATTTAAGATTCCCTTTATAGGCTGGTATATTCGCCGGGTGAACTCGTTTCCAGTCCGCCGCTCCGCGCATGATGTGGGGGCGTTTAAAACATCACTGGCGGTGCTGAGCGCCGGGTATCCATTGCTGCTTTTCCCCGAAGGTGGACGGCGTTTGGATCCGCAGACGCAATGGCGGGCGCGGGCCGGCGTGGGCATGCTGGCGGCCAAGACGCAAGCGCTCGTGATTCCCGTGGGCATTGTGAACACGGAACACCTCTCGCACCTGGCCAAAGTGCGGGTGCGGTTCGGGACGCCCATGCAGCCGCCCGCGGACACGGGCGGAAACGCCTACCAGCATTTTGCGGATGATGTGATGACGCGCATTCAGGAGCTTTGCCAATGAATAAATCGCCGCGCAGTCCATGGAAGATGTTGATTCTGACCCAGATCTTCACGCTGTTTCTGCTGCTCGCCCTGCCGCTGCTGATCCGGATGCTGACATCGATGGCGGGCAAGGTTCTATACACGCTTCTGGCGGTGGTGTGCGTGCTGCTTTCGATTGAATTACGTCGACTGCTTCAAGGACCGGAATGATATACTCAAAATAGACGTTTTATTCGGTATTGTAGACGTAGTTTAAGGAGCCGGCCATGGTGGAAGAAAAACTGGATATGGAAGAGATGTCGATGGGAGAACTGCTGGAGCAATCCACGCAGAAAATCTCCAACGGCGCTCTGATTCAAGCGCGCGTTCTAGGCAAAAATGCCGACGGCGTGCTGGTGGACATCGGATTAAAAATGGAAGGGTTGATTCCCAAGTCCGAATTCCCGGATTTTGAAAAAGAACTTCCGTTCAAAGAAGGGGATAAAATTCCCGTCATTGTCCGTCACATTGAAGGACATGATCAGCACCACAAAATTTCCTGGCGCTCCGCGCGCGAAGCCTCGTCCTGGGATCGCCTGGCCGCGGTTCATCAGTCCAACACACCGCTCGAAGGCCGCATCGTGAAAAAAGTGAAGGGGGGATATCTCATGGATATCGGGGTGGACGCTTTTCTCCCCGGATCGCAATTGGATCTTCGCCCGACGCGTGATGTCGAAGCCTGGGTCGGACAGACGGTCACCGTTTTTATTACCGAAATGGATCGCGCCAAATCCAATGTGGTGGTGTCGCGCCGCAAATGGCTGGAGCTGGAACGCCAGAAGCAGCGCGAAGTCACGTTCGGCGCTATCGCGGAAGGCCAGGAAGTCACCGGCACCATTATGAGCCTCACGCCCTTCGGCGCGTTTGTCGACGTGGGCGGCATCGAAGGCTTGCTGCACATTTCGGATATGTCCTGGAAGCGCGTGGAAAAACCGGATCAGGTCGTTAAGCTGGGGCAAAAAGTGCAGGTCAAAATATTGAAATTCGATCGCGCCACGCAACGCATTTCCCTCGGCCTCAAGCAGCTGCAGACGCATCCCTGGGAAGGCATTCAGGCGCGCTACCCCATCGGGACCGTGGTCAAAGGCAAAGTGACGAGCTTCACCAATTTCGGCGCTTTCGTGGAAATGGAACCCGGCGTTGAAGGGCTCATTCACGTCAGCGAGCTGTCGTGGAAGGAACGCGTGGCCAAGCCGCAGGATGTGCTCAAGGCGGGGGACGAAGTAACCGTTAAAGTGCTGCTCGTGGATCCCGCCAAAGAAAAACTTTCATTGTCTCTGAAACGCGTGGGCGCAAGCCCGTGGGACCTCGCCAAAATCAATCATCCGCAGGGATCGCGTCTCAAAGGAAAAGTCACGCACCTGGCGCCCTTTGGCGCGTTTGTGCTGCTGCCTGAAGGCGTCGAAGGTTTGGTGCATGTGTCTGATATGTCCTGGGCGCACCGCATTCAACACCCGTCGGAAAAGGTGACGGTGGGCCAGGAGATCGAAGTCGTCGTTCTCGATGTGCGGCCGGAAGCGGAAAAGATTTCACTCTCGCTGCGGCATATGGAAAAAGATCCGCTGACGACGCTTAAAACGGGCGACACCGTGACGGGACGCGTGACGCGCGTGGGGGACAACGGCGCGCAGATCGAATTGAGTTCCGGGATTGAAGCGTACGTTCGCCCGCAGGAAATTTCAGACGTGGTGACGGTGTTTGAGCCGGGACAGGAAGTAAGCGCGAAAGTGATGCGCGTCGATTTGCGCGAACGTAAAGTCGAACTTTCCATCCGGCGCCATGACCGCGAAGAAGAACGCCGCATGATGAAGCAATATGGCGGCAATCAACCGGAAATGCAAACGCTGGGCGATATGTTCAAGAACGCGCAGCTGGAGCACCATAAAGAGTGATTGACCGTCGTTACCGGACGGGAGACGGCGTTATTGTCGTTGCCGCTTTAGGGCTTTTACTTCTTACGTTTCGCGAATACCGGGGTTTCACCTCGACGTCAGGACCCATCGATGTTTCCGCGTCATCCCCCATCGCCGCCGCGGCGCGCATGCAATCCGATAAATCCTATTTACTGACGCACGCCGACGATTTTAACGCCTGGACGGATTTGGCCATTGCCTGTTATCAGAAGGGACCTGATGCCTACGCCGAAGGATTAAACGCCTTGGATAAGGCGCGCAAGCTCGGAGCGACGGGCGATGCGCTCTTCTGGTATGCCGGCGTCATGTTTCAGGGACTGGGATTGCCTGACTACGCCATTTCCGAACTCGAACGGTATCGCCATCATTATCCCGATCATCGGGAAACGCGAGCGCGTCTCGCCAATTTATACCTGCAAGTCAAACGAACGGATGAGGCCTGGGCGCTTTATGAAGAGTTGCGCAAAGAAAACCCCAAAGATCCGGTGATCCTTTACAATTACGCCATTGTTGCTAAAGAAAAAGGACAATGGGCGGACGCTTACAGCGCTTTAGCGGCTCTGCATCAGGATGGCCAGCCATTTCCGGAGTCCGATGCCGCATTAGAGAAAGAAATTAAAAGCCATATGGATGAAAACGTTGGCAAAAAACCCTAGACGCGCCCCCATCGCTCCCGTAAAACCGGTTTCTCCGCCCCTTTTCTCGCGGCAGGGAAAAATAATCATGAGTTCGGGCGCCGGCTTGGTCCTCATCGGCTTTCTGGTCTTAACCTTTACCGATCCTTCCGGTCGAAACTGGGCCAGTCACCTCTCTCCGCTTCTCCTGGTCTTGGGCTACAGCCTCATTGGCATCGGCATTGTCTGGCGAAATCCGCAATAATCCCCTCTTCAACGCCTTTTCTCGACGGTAAAACGCCAAATTTTCGATTTTAGGGGGGTATTTCCTGAAAAATGGATATTGGTAAGGGCGACCTGCCTGCCGGCAGGCAGGCGTCAACGGCTCATACATAGCGCACAGCGGATGGAACATAGCGCCTAGCGCATAGGTCCTTCCGAAACTATGAGCCTGCGCTATGTTCCATCTGCTGTGGGCTCTGTTGTGTTGACCTGGCCCTTACCGTGTTCTGCCCTTACTGGTTTCATGCCTAACCTTGCTTCTCGGTCTCTTTTCATTCCGTCAAAAACGTTGAAAACGCAGCTCTTCCAAATTATTTCCCAATTCGATTTAAGCGAAAAATAATCTTTTTTAAGGTCCAAGTACCTTAAATTCGATTGCTAGTTTTAATTTCTGAACGTAATTTCGCAATAACGGCACTTCTTTCGACGTTGTTAATGCATTTTTTTATGTTCTCTCATGTGATTTGGAGGTAAATAGATATCGACGGAGAATGTGTTATATGAAATATAATATTGGTTATCGTAAGTAATAAGCTGGGTTTTATTCGTCATTGCGGATGCACTTTGGGCGAGTTATTTTTACTGCTTTTGTGAGGACCCAATCAAAGGTGCCAACAGTCCCAGAAGCTTGGGGCCTTTTGGGTTAGATTTTAAGCCTTTGGGCGCATTCCGCCGCCAGTGTGAAACTGGTATTGTCATAACTCCATGAAAAATCCATTTCTGCGTCTGGTGGCGCTGTTTTTGGTTCCCTGTCTGGCTATCGATTCGACCACTGCTTTTGAGCTCTGCTCCGCCCGCCAAACGACCGCTTCTCTCTCGATGTCGATGCTCGGCGAATTTTCTCGGCAAGCCATCGTGGCCTATCTCCCCTCCAGCCCGCTTATGGTGCGCGCGAATGAAGGCCTGGGCCATGTCCGTTCCAGCTGGTTGGTCCTTTCACGCTTCCTAGATCTCGAAATTGATAAATCCAATCTCGGGCTACCCACTGGAATTCCCGGCCGGGCGACAGCGCGGTGGATTTCCTGGTTCTACAACTGGGGACAAAGGGTTTTCGGCTGGAAGGACGAGACCATCGATCGCTTTATCGCCCCAGCGTGGGAGACTCTTATTTTTCAGGGACTCTTCGTGCTCTTGCCCGTGATGGGGATATTCTTCGGGCAGCTCTTCCTGCTTCACTGGCTGGGTATCCGCTCGACCGTGGATACGCTGGATCGCTTTAGCTCCCTCGCAGTCGCGCTTTTATCCGGTGCCGCCGCTTCGCAGGCCATCAGCGCCGCGATTTTTGGATCTGTCCGGACGCATCCCAAGGTGCGCGAGTACGGGCCGCCGGGAAAAAATCAACATGTCAAAGTGCGCGACCCTAGCCCTGCTGAACTCCGGATGCTGAAGTCCCGAGTGCGCCGATACGGCCGCTGGGCCGTGAAAATGTTTGGGATCTTTATGGCGGTGGTAATGCTGCTTATGTATTGGCTGAACATCAGTGATGGTGCTGTTTATTGGAACGTGCTGTTAACGGCCGTGGGTGTCGCCATCCTGGTCGGCTTGTATTGTGCGTACGATATTCACGCAGCGGATAATCGTCATGTCATTGACCTAACCGGTGGCATCGTCGGCACAGCCGCCGGCGGGGCGGATCGCCTAAAGATCTTTGGCCTGCCGGTGTATGAGCTAGCGGATGAGGCTACGGCAAAACGTGCTATTGCGGCGCATTTTAATATGCATGTTCTTGTTCCAGCCAAGTCTCAAGACGCCCTCAGTCAGACCTTTCGTGCGTATGATTCCCATCTTCGGCAGGTTCTTGGGCCAAGTTGTCCCGAGAGCCTGGTCTCGGCATCGCATGCATTAATGGACTTACTGGCGAAACCTGCCACCGGAATACTCCGTACGGGGATTTGTTAGCCATTCGGCAACACATGATGATTCATGATGAACTTATTATCGCGGCCTTTCATGGGGTTGCTATAAATGTTGCGGCCGCCGATGATTTAAAGCAATTGAAACAGGCGCTAGTCGATCTTTCAGAAGTTGTACTGAATGAACCATCACCAAAATTCAATCGCACGATTTATCCCGGTGTTTCCAGATTCCTTGTCTTGATTGGTATTTTGGCTCCATCCGGAGAAATGTTCATGGCAACCGGCACACCGGGAGATTACATCAGCTTGGACAATCCTGCGCGTCGCCTCCGTTATGAGTCCGCCTCCGATGTTTCCGAGGAGTTGCCCGTTGGCTGGCGTATTTTGACGATCGATTATGGAACCTATCCCGGCCCGGATGCCTATCGGCATGTTCGCATCAGCGCGGCGCGCGCCGAAGAAACTCCCCCCTGGTTCGTCGCCTGGCAAAGCGCGATGGGTGACGCCATTAAAGAAGGTCAAAGTCTTTCGGATGCCGCGCGTGGGCTTGCCCGGTCTCCTAAAGTGTTTGGCGCGCAGGATACCGTTCTTGCGCGATCGCAACGCTGGTTTCTAATTAATGAAGAATTGCAACGCATTCAGGTTTGCTACAAAAACCCAACCTACGGCTGGCTCCAATGGACGGTGACCGTTGACAACGAAAAAAAGCGCTTGGTGGTTTCTCGTCCCGATCGGTGGTCAACGGCTGACCGAGAATCCCTTGAGCGTCTTTTACTGGCTCATGCTAACCGTCTTCATGGGACGAAGGTGTGGACGCCTGATATGTCGGCACTCGCTGTTTATAGAGGGATTCTTCAGGTGAAACTTGGGAAAGAATTCTCGGCCGACTCTGAAAAAGTGATTGAAACCATTGATCAGGTAGGAACTCTGACATCCAACCCTGCCTCAAAGTCAAGAGACGCGATAGCCACTACACGAATCGTGGAGATGACGGTTCTCCCGTTATGGAAAGGCGTTCTTCAAACGATAATCCCAACGTTGCAAGAACTTCACGGAACGTCGAGCGCTTTATTGTTGAACGAACTTGGAAAGGATATAAGTCATCTCATAGATCATCTTATTGAGTTCTATGAAACCATGAAAATTTTACTTAGTGGGAATGCCCCGGAAGCGCTTACAAAAGTGGCGGACGCTTTGAAGCCGCTTGAAGATCACTTTGCCAAGGGCTGGGCCGCAAATCCCAGCTTATCCGGCACGTGGGATGTCCCAGACGATGTCATGCAGACCCACTTCCGCGGAACCGCCGCAATGCTTGGACTCTTGATGGATAATTTGATTGGTAATGCGAAAAACTGGGCGGCGGAGCCGACTTCCGGACAACGTCCAGACATTCAAATGACTGGAAGACGGGAATGGAGCGAAGTGGTTTTGACGGTTCGCGACAATGGTCCGGGAGGCGCTGATCCAATGGCCTGGAAAGATCCATTATTAGGCGGCAGCCGTCGCAACGGAGAAGGGGTCGGCCTCCCGACGATTTATTATCTGGCAAAAGCGTTGGGTGCCAAGATCCATGTGGATAGCCCAGCCGGCCAGGGAACAACCGTAAGTGTGCGGCTACCTGTTTCCGATCCCGCGCTTCCTCGCACTCATCGTGACAGCCCGCTGACCCAGGAATTATGGGATGCGAATGAGGGGCAAATGGAAATATTCAAAAATTTATTGCAAGAGGTGCTTGGGCCGATGGACATGGCGCAGCGGGTGATCGCCGATTTGCGTTTTGGACCGTTTCTTGAAAACCTTGATGCGCTTGACCGCCTTTTCCCAGGCGCTAGAACAATTTTAGGCGTCGATCTTGTAGCTCAAAATGTTGAAAAGGCGAGAGATGGGCTCCCGATGCGCTACCCGGATCTTGCCCATCGCGTCCATCTCTACCAGGCCGATGTGCGTCACATGCCGTTCATCGAGACAGGGTCTGTGGCGCTCGCGGTGGCCATTGGCGTCACATTGCCGGGCGAATCCGCGGATGAAATCGATGACATGATCCGGATTCTGGCGCCCGGCGGAATCCTCTATGCCGTGATTGACGCTTTGCACGAAAACATTGCAATGGCTTGGGAAAACAAGTTGCGGATGAGCGGCGATCTCTTATCGTCTCACTTCAGATTTACCCCTTCCTTTATTTTCCGGAAATCACTGGATCAAGCCGCATAACTTCTGAATCCATTGCGATTTATTTTTACTGCTTTGAGGTGAAGCGGCTTACGGATTTGGCAAACGTCGAAAATTGGCCGATGTCATTTTTAAGATGCTTGTGGACCTTCGCCATATCGACTTTCGTGTAGCCGTGAACAAGGAGGTTTCTGAAGCCGGCGGCTAACATGAATTTCTCTGAAAATGGCTTGGATAGAACGCGGTGTTCTCCCAAAATCCGAAACACGTCGCGGTTGTCGGTTGGATGTCTAAAGCGGCAATCCGCGATGATGATTTCTCCGATATCGAGGCAGCATTCGATCGCCAAAATAAAGTAATGCTGCGCGGCGCCTTGGATGGTGAGGTCGTTCTTGAATGCTGTCCATGACAGCTTCTTGTATTGGTTTAAGAGGCCGACGAATTCCTGAAGTTTCTCGAGCCGGATCCGGATGCTTGATTTTTCAGTCATCAAGCCCTCGCCGCGCGAAACTCTTTAGAGCGGATTGAGCGCCGCGCTCAATATAGTATTGGCGATCAAAATATTCCTTCATGGTGGGTACTTCAAACCAAATGCGCTCTTTGTCGTTGGCGCAATACAAGAGTTGACCATCCCGTAGGGCATTGAAGCGAAGTAAAAGCGGCGCTTCTTCGAGAAGCACCAGATCGATGGTTTCCCCCGGCCAAATATCGGAGAGCGCGTTCCAAAGTTTCAGACGCTCTTGGAGACGGTTTTTAGATTTTAAATGGGCGTTAAAGTGCACCGCTATATCACGGTCGCTGCGCGCGTGGCCGCGGCCTTTGGCTTTTGATCCAAACAAATAAGCGAAGGAAACATGATGGCGCTGAAAAACGCGAGAAAGATCCGTCGCTTTATTCATGTCATTGATTTAACAATATCACACCCGCCAGGAGTCGGAAAAAATCGTGGGTGTGGGGTACGGCAATGAAATGGTTTTACCGATCGGCCAGCGTTCTTGTTCACTGTCGCCTTTGGAAAGGATGACGGAGAATTCAAAGTGGTCTCCAGGCTTGAGGTTGTAGTCGGCCAGCGGTAATGCCAGCTCGAGGACTTTTTTATAGGCCCCTTGTGCCGGAGGTTTTGACGTCTGTTCAGCGCCCTGGCTGAGCGTTTTTACCTGAACAAGGCCGGTTTCCGTGATCTGGACCACGACTTCATAGTCGGACGGATTAAGAAAAATAAGTTTGAAGAGGTGGCCTTGCAGCTGTTGCGCGGTCATGGATCGGGAGAGATCGATCCGGATATAGAGCGTCTCCAGATCCGAGCCGAAATAGATGGACTTCACAAAATTCTGAGCGCGGTGCATGGTTGCCATGGTTCCGGCTTCGGTGTGATAGATGCCGGCGGAAATCCATTCAAAGTAGGACGTGACCAGGCCGTCGATTTTAGGGGCTATAAATTCCGTGGGCGGCAGAATGGCGTTTTCTTTGCGCAGCGCTTTAATAGGAAGATGTAAGTCTTCCGGCGGCTTGGCGCCCAGCAGGCTGTATACGTTCATGAGATGCTTGCGAAAGAGCCAGTCGAACGCCTCGTCATTGGCTGATGAATGGTCATCGCCGTACCACCAGCACCAATCGCTGCCCTCGGCGATGAGAATTTCTTCCCACGCCAGTTTTCCCGGTTCGCTCGTTTCCGTTGCCGGGGCGCTGGCGAAATGTTCTTTTAGAAATTCGCGTGTGCGTTTGAGCAAATCCCAGGCCCGATTGTCTTCTGAATGGCCGATCCAGATGGCGAAATTAGAGTTGATCCAGGATCCAGACCACAGATTCGGCAGGGCGTTGGCGGGCGGATGGCGATCCAGATAATCGGACGCGCACACGGTGACAAGTTCCGGCGTTTCAGAAAGCAGGCGATAAAGTTCGCGCAGAAAAAGCCGTCCGTCGTCCTTGTAATACTCCCAACAGTTTTCCCCGTCCAGGATTACGGACACGACATGCGATTGCGGTTTTTTGCCGTCCGCTTCAATCAGGGAAGCCCTGATAGTTTTAAGCCGCTGGATGAAATCCTGCGCGGCATCTTTCGGATCCCAGGTGGCGTACACAAAACCGATCGCGTCCGACAACGTGTGATCGCGAAAGAAAAAATGCAGGTCTTTTCCCCCGCGCTTCAAGGTCCAGGGTTGATAGAGATGGTTCTGCGTATAGTCTCCGGATTTTAGCGAGCGCGCGAGAATCGCTTCATCCGTGGCGATCCAGCGCACGCCGGCATTCATAAAGAGCGAGGCCACAGCTTCCGACACGGATCCTTCCGACGGCCAGAAGCCGCGCGGCCGCCGGCCGAAACGGTTGTGATGATCCTGCGCCGCGCGTTCGATTTGTTCCGCGGCGTCTTCCGGATGCTGAAAGCGCGCCGGCAATTGCGCATCCGGCATGGCCATGCGGGCTTCTTCCGTATCGCAGAGAAGCGGCAGAATCGGGTGGTAGAAGGGGGTCGCCGTGATTTCGATTTGCCCGCGGTCCTGGAGCTCCTTGTGTTTGGCCGCCACCCGTCCGCAAATGTCCGCCTGCTTGTCCGTTAGGCGCTGTTTTTCTTCTTGCGTAAATCCTTTCCCCTTCGCAAAAAGACCATTGATGAAGGGATCCTGATCCCGCCAATAGGGATCGAACCAGGCGAGATTAAACCACAGCTGCAGATCCGTCCAGTCCTGCTCGCGAAAGAATTGCTGCACGCGGACCAAATCATCCGCATGCGCGGAACGTCCGCGCTTTTCCAGCAGTTCCCGGTAGCGCGGATAGGGATCGACCATGGTGTCCCAGTTGGCCATAAAGAAATTTTTGAGGATGAACTGCTTATCGTCAAAGGTGAGGTCCGCCGCTTTTTTGAGCGTGAGGTGCAGGAAACGGTCCTGCGCTTTCTTTGCGGCATAGTCGTCCAGTTGGGCCAGAAGCGAGGGAACCAGATTGAAATTGGCGCGCATCTTCGGAAATTCATCGAGCAGCGCGACCATATCGAAATAGTCTTTGGTGGCATGCAGACGCACCCAGGGCATTTCGTAACGGTGGCTCAGAAGGTCTTTATAAAACGGCTGGTGTTGATGCCAGAGAAAAAGGACGTTTAACGGTGGATAGGCGTCGGCCATGGAAGGCCCTACAAACTAAAAATGGCCAGTCGCTTCGAAGAAAATTCGTCGCGCATTCTGGGTGTTTTCATAGGCCGCGCCGGGAGAAAACAATGCGAAGGATCCGCGGAATGACAGGTAGGACGTATAGGCAAATCCGGCGCCTATGTCCAGTTCCGTCCCGAGGGAATCATCGCTGCTGCCTACGCCAAAGTTGGCCGCGTTCGGGCTTTCTTCCGCGGTGTAGACAAAATAATCGATACCGATGGAAAGCAACGCGGTCGGATGCGTCGTGACGCCGGCGCCGATCACGCGCATGCCGGAGAACCCGGGCGGCAGACCGCGCGGATTCGCGGATGAAGGCAGCGCATCATAGAGCGTGGCGCCATAGAATTCGCCGAAGCCGCTGCGCTCTAGTCCGTCGTATTTGTGGCCATAGGTGGGGTCGAACGCATTGTCCGTTCCGCCGCCCGAATCGCCGCTGGCGATGCCGAAACTACCGTGAATTTCAATCGGGCCGTATTTGCTGAAGCGGGTGAAGAGACCGCCGGAAATGAGAAACGCATAGCCGCCCAACTTGACATTGCCCAGGGTCGCGCTGCTGCGATCGACCTCGCCGCTTTGCAGGGCGAATTCGCCTTTAATGAATCCCCCCTCGGATAACCGCGCTTCCATGCGCGTGTCATAAAATGTTTTGGTAATGTTCGAGGCCGTGAAATCCGTGCCCGCGGGATACCGGCTGGCATCGTTGGCATTTTCCGACGGACGGATAAATTGCGTTTCCCCGGTGGCATCGCGCTCATTCACTACGGACGCCTGATAGCGGATATTATGCATGGGCTTGGTGAATTCAATGCCGTAGATGTCCGCATTGCCTGACCCCTCGAGCGTCGATCCTGTGCGCATCCAGAACGTGTCCGCGCGCAGATCCCAGACGGGAAGCCGCGACTGCAGGCGCAGTCCCGTGAAGCCTAAATCATCGTCGGACAGAATGAATCCATCACCCAAGGTCAGGGGCTGGCGGCCAATGGTCAGATCGACCGGCCAGTCATAAAGTTGGCTGGCTTTCAGGTACGCGGTTTGCACAAACGGCGTAAATCCTGTGTTGGGATAACGCGATCCGCCCGGGTTGAGCGTTGGGTTGGCGATCGTGCCGCTGGAGGAGCCGGAGATTCCCAGCGCTTCAAACTGGGTCATAAATTCAAGATTGGGCGAGAAGCGTCCGCCCACATGCGCCTGGGCGCGTTCCGAAAAGTACGAGTAGCTTAGATCACCCGTCTGACCATAATCCACTTTATCGAAGCTGATCGCCCGCATGCGGTAATCGGTGCCGATATCTAACACAGAAGCGGCATGCGCCAGCGACGTCAGCAGGAAGAACGCGGCAATAAATTTTAAATGTTTCAATGCGCGAGAGGCGACGCCGGCGCCGGCGACATTTGCAGACGGGTTTTAATCGACGCGGTCCAGGGACTTTGCGGGTACAAAATCACGAAACGTTCATAGATCGCCGCGGCCGCGGGCTTGTCGCCGCTTAATTCGGCCAAACGCGCCTGCGAAAGATAGGCGGAAGCGGCAAAGAAATGATCCGGGTATTTATCGATAAAGCGTTGCGCCGTGGCGCGGGCGTCCGCAATTTTTCCCGCCATTTCTTCCGCCGAAATTTGCGCGGATAACGCCAGCGGCTGGACGACCGCGGGCCGGCCGGTGATGGAGAGCTGCGCATACATCTGCGCGGCGGTGGCATAATCTGAGGTTTTGTAGAGAAGGTCCGCTTTCAAAAAGTCCGCGTAGGTTTTAACGCTGGTGGTGCCGTAGCGGGTGTTCCAGTCCGCGAGGCTTTTTTTTGCGGCGTCGAACTGGTTTTGGATGATGGAGCTTTGAACCGCGCCCAGCTGGGTCCAGGCTTCGTCTTGCTGACGTTCATGCTGCTGCATGGCAAAGACGCCAAATAAAACGGTCAGAACCACGACTCCCGTGACGGTCCAGAAGCGTTCCTGATGCGCGCGAATCCAAAGCAGCGCATTCTCCACGCGTTTTTCCAGACTGGGTGCATTCGTTGTGTTCATCGCGAGTAAAAGAGTACCAAATTAAATATGCCCTGGGCGGGACTTGAACTCGCAACCTTGCCCTTAGGACGGGCCTGCTCTATCCAATTGAGCTACCAGGGCGTCTGCAGGGAGAATACCATTTACTCCATATTGGACGAAATTTCCCGCTTGGTTTGTTAGGAGCCGCCCCATTGCCAATATAGTGTCGGATAGATAGGAACGGGTAGAGAGTATTGATAATGAGCGGTCGGGACGGCGACATAGAGTGCGCTCAAGTCGAAACGTAGATTGCGCAGAAACGCCGCCCTTTTTGAGGAAAATGGCGCGAATTGAAGTGTTCCTACGATCATATGTTTTTGCCCAACCTGATCGACAAAAACGAAGGTGTTGCCGTAAGTGTAGTTAAGATGGATCTTCATCCAAGGCCGCGCGTCCCATTCCAGGGCAACACCGGCGTCCGGCGTCCCGCGGTCTCGATAGACCACAGGATCAAATTGAGCTTTTTCATTCGGATAGTAGCGCTGATACGTGGCGTAGTTTAAACCGATATAAGCATGCCATCGCCAATCTTCCGACAAGCGGGCGCTGCGTTCAAGATGGATCCAGTCTTGCGTTCCGTGCTGGTCAATGCGATAGCCCGCGGAGCGAGAATCGGTGAGATCTTTGGCAAATAGAACCCCGTATCCCTCTATGGCATAGTGAACATCCGTACTTTCTGACGGCAGCTGATAGCGAATAAAGCCCGCCGGATATCCGAGAAGCGTGGCGGGATAGTCCCACCCGAGAGTGAGATGCTCGGTGGCTCCATACGCAAGCCAGCCCCATGGCGGAGGCGCGACCAGCCATTCGTGAGGACGAAGCACATCCGCCGTCGGAAACCCGCCAGGATAGAGCAATGGCTCCTGAGGATCAAAAGCGGCCCACGCGACGCCAAGCGCGAAACTGCATGTTACCGTCAAGAGCGCAGCATTCAACACTCGTTTCATGACAAAAAGACTACGCGTCTTCCAATTAATAGCCGACGGTGAAGCGCTGGCGGGAGTGCTGGGGATGCTCGGCTTCATCGAGTAGCGCGACGGCGAAATCTTCCATGGAAATATGGCTTTTGCCGTCGGCAGCGACGAGCAGCTGATCTTTACCCAGGCGGAATTTCCCCGTCCGTTGGCCCGGCGCGAAGAGCGCGGAAGGCGAAACAAAGGTCCAGTCCAGTTCTTTTTCCTGGCGAATGATGGCGAGCACATCCGCGTAGGCCGCGGCTTCCGTTTTGTATTCCGGCGGGAAATTAGGCGTGTTGATCACTTGCACGCCCGGCGCTACTTCCAGACTGCCTGCACCACCTACGACCAGCAGCCGTTTCACGCCGGCTTTTTTTGTGGCATTGATGATGGTCTGGTATCCTCGAAGACAGGTTTGCGTGTAATCCGCGGTGCCGCGCGTGGGCGTGTAAGCGCTCATGACGATGTCGTGACCGGCCAGCTGTCCGATTAGAAGTTTCTCATTCTGCACATCGCCCATGACGCCTTTTAAATTCGGATGCTTTGGAAGCTTAGCCGGCGTGCGGGCAATCGCCGTCACCTGATGACCGCGCTCCAGCGCTTCAATCAAAATCCGCGAACCCGCCTGCCCCGTACCGCCAATCAATGCGATTTTCATCTGGAATCTCCCTTAATTTAGGCTTCACAGAAATTATACGTTCGGGGATGGGCGCAAATTTAAATGAATAGTTTTGCCGGTTTTCACTCTAAGCGTTAGGAGGATTTTATGACCGAATTATTACTGCCAAGGCATGTTGAGAACCGGATATTGTTCATCAGAGGGTGTCGGGTTATGTTGGATGCAGATCTCGCTGAAGTATATGGCGCAACGACCAAACGGTTGAATGAACAAGTCAAACGAAACCGCGCGCGTTTCCCGCCTAGATATATGTTTCAACTCACTTCAAGGGAAAAATCTGAGGTGGTCGCAAATTGCGACCACCTAGCCAAGCTTAAATTTTCCCCTGTTCTTCCTTTTGCGTTTACCGAACATGGGGCGATTATGTTGGCGAGCGTACTCAATAGCAAGACGGCCATTAAAGCCAGCATCGCTGTTGTGGATGCTTTTGTTCGCTTGCGTGAACTTTTATCCACCCATAAAGATCTCGCCAGGGAATTGAAGGAGCTGGAGAAGAAATACGACGCACAATTCAGAGTTGTTTTCGATGCCATCCGCGAACTAATGGAGAAACCGGCTACGAAACTTCTCCGAATCAAAGGCTTCAAGCCTGACTAATGTTTCATTTCACCTTCAACACAATTTTCCCCTGCACATGACCGGTCTGGCTTAGGCTTTGCGCTGCTGCGGCGTCTTTTAAGTCGTATTCGCGGATCATGGGGATTTTTAGGCGCCCGTCGTCGAACTGAGTGGCGAGCTCCGTGAGCTGCGGGACGTTGGGGGCGGCGAAGACCTGCAGGGGCGTGACGGAATATTTGGCGGCCAATGCGGCGTCGGGCATGGAGAGCGCGCTGACCAGCCGTCCGCCGGGCTTTAGCGCGGCGAAGCTTTTTTCTTGGACTTCTCCGCCGATTAAATCGAACACGACGTCCACGCCTTGGGCCGTGACGGCGCGCGTGGATTTTGCAATGTCTTCACGGCTGTAATCAATGGCATGCATGGCGCCGAGCGAGCGGACCAGTTCATGGTTGCGCAGCGAGGCAGTGGTGATCACTCCCGCGCCGAGATTATGCGCCAGCTGAATCGCGAAACTTCCCACGCCGCCCGCGCCCGCGTGAATGAGAATCGTTTCATTGGGCTGCAGATGCGCCACGTCAAACAACGCTTGCCACGCGGTGAGCGCGCAGAGCGGAATCACCGCGGCATCGCGAAAGCCCAGGTTCTTCGGCATGCGCGCCACTTGTGTTTCCGGCAATGTAATGAACTCCGCGTAAGCGCCCATCTGCACCACGGGCTTGCGGCAGTAGGCATAGACGCGGTCGTTGGGTTTCCATAGGGAAACATCCGTGCCCACCGCAATGACGATGCCGGACATGTCCCAGCCGGGGATTAGTGGAAATTGATGGGGCAGCGCGTCTTTGAGTTCGCCTTCGCGGATTTTCCAGTCCACGGGATTGACCGCCGCATAGGTTACTTGAACCAGCACGTCATGTTCGGTGGGTTTGGGAACAGGCATATCCGCCGCGCGCAGAACCTCCGGTCCCCCAAAACGATCCATCACGATAGCGCGCATGGTTAGTGTTTCCCTCCCACTTCCCACATCGGCGTTCCTTCGACGGGTTTGACAATCACTTCATCCGCCAGACGCCACAAGTACCAGGCGGCCAGGGAGCGATAAGGTTTCCAGCGCTGGCTGTGCAGGTCCATGTGTTTGGCTTTGGGTAACATCCGGCGGCGCAGCAGTTTTTGGAAGCCTTTTTGCACGCCCAAATCGCTCGATGGGAAAATATCGGCACGCCCCAGCTTGAAAATTAAAAGCATTTGCACGGTCCAGGGGCCGATGCCATAGACTTCGCTGAGCTTTTCAATCAATACGTCATCTGTCAGCTTAAAAAGTTGGGGATTGGCGGGAATGCGTTTGTCCATCAGGCGCTGCGCCAGGTCGCGCATGGATTTGATTTTGTTCCAGGAGAGTCCAGCTTTGCGCAGCTTGCCCTGAGGAATTTTTAAGAGCAGTTCAGGCCGGAGCCCCCGCCGGGGAAACAGGTCGCGCACGCGATTGAAAATAACGTCGGCTACGCGGCCGCTGAGTTGTTGATTGGTGATGGCATGCGCGAGCGACGAAAAAAGGTCCACGCGCTTTTGCGGCTGGAGCGGAATCTCTGGATGGCGAAGGACCAGTTCCTTCAGCACGGGGTCCTGGGCTAAATGTTTTTTTCCGTCTTCAATCCAGTTCGCGTTATAAATGTATCCCTCCGGCCTTGTTTCGGGTCTATGTAGATGACACTATTCTACTTCTAGGAGACCCCCATGCATCTGACCATCGCCGCTCAGCCGATTGTGTCGTTAATCGCCGGCATCCTCATCCTCATGATTCCCAGCCTGTTGAACTACATTGTCGCCATTTATCTTATTTTGATCGGCGTCCTTGGCCTGATGCACTAGAATCAGCGATCTTCCTGAAACTGGATCTGACACTCTAGCCCCCCATTTTTGTCTTCCTTGATGGAGACAATCATGCCCGCCGTATTCGCTGAAACGGTGTAGGGCAACTTGCAATACACGGGATCGGCGCGGTGATGAAACGAGGTCCAGCGCACGCTGCTTAGCACCGGCGTGTAGGCGCTATCTTTGAAGGAACCGATGTCCACCGGCCCCACCTGCGTGCCCGCGGGAACCATGACGCTTTTTTGGTAAGGGCCTATGTCGATGGTTGCGTTGAAACTGCGAGTAGGTAAAAAGTTTTGGGCAACCAACTGGGGGCTATCGGAGTGGGGCAGGCGCAGCGCTTCGTTGACGGGTTGAAAAGGCATGGCGGAATCCCAATCCAACGGATTGAGAACCGTATGTTTGGCGGCGATGCCCAACGGATGGCTGAACTGCGGCAGAAGTTGCGTCACAAGCTGCGCTTCGATGCCGTTCTCCGTTTCCTGAATTGTAAAGAAGTCTCCATCCCAGACTAAAAAGCGGTGTTCATCAACGCTCAGAAATTGCGCGTCCGAACCTGTGTAGCAGGCATAGGGTTCCGCACATGATGTTTGGTCCGTGGGCACGCGGTATTCCCAAAGTATTTTCTCCTTCGCGCCTTCATGGGGTTGGACGAGCTGGTAAACGTCGGATGTTTCGGGCGGCGTTGAACAGGTCGCCGCGTCTTTAATGAAACGCAACACATTCCCCTGAAATTGCGTCTCCGTCAATGTGCCATGACAGTCGTTGGTTGGGATGGAATGTTCAGACGGCGCCACGCCCGGTTCTGGCTTCACCGTTGAAACCGTGCCGGCGATATTCAGCTTGAATAGAAGATCCGCGGGCGTCGCCGTACTGAAGTGGACCGCGGCGTCAATTTCCGTCGGTAGTGTCCAGGCCAGTGTCCAATCCCCGGCAAATCCCGCAGGCGCCGCCAGAAGCCATGCGCGAAGCACCGCCCCCGACGCGCGATCCACAAGGATTAAGTGCGTGGACGGTCGCCATGCGCGAATGGTTTTGTTGATGGGTCCAACGGGCGGCAATGGCAGACGTTTCGCAGGCGCCACGGGCTGCGGCACTGGAACGCCTGTGACGATGATCGCCAGCATCTGTTGATCCGGTGAATAGCCCGCGGCCGCAATGCTCCAGCCGTTTGGCAAATGCGGTGCTTTGTACGTATGTTGCGTGAGCGAATAGAGCATTCCGCCCGACAGCAATAATTCGGTTTCCGGCAATTCCGCCGTCCGTGCACTCGCCGTCAGCGCGATAAAAAGCATGAACCCTAGAGCGGTTTGACGCATAATTGGACTACATGATGCATTATCAATGGACGTCTCGAAATCAATTTCTTAGAGGTTTACTGGTCTGGCTTTTAGTCGCCGCGCCCTTAACCGCCGAGACCCTTGAATCGATCCATTTCTCGGAAAGTTATGCCGGCGCGCATCCGGTGGAATTTGCCGATCTTCTCGGCAAGGCCAAAATGATCGTGCCGGATGCGCTGGCCTATATCACCGGCCAATGGAATTTGCCGAATACGTTGCATTCCCCCTTGATTGTCATTGTCACGGACAATCCCCCCAATATTCCTGCCGGAGCGTCCGCGGCGTATGTGCGCTCGGTGATAGTAGGCGGTACATTGCGGCAAACGCTGATTTTGGATCTGCTGCATTACCGGACTTACCCGACTGAAAATCTCGAGCAACTGGTCTATCACGAAATGGCGCATGCCGTACTGCAGGATGCCGTCGTGAGCCCCAGCTCCGTGGGTATTCCGCAATGGTTCAATGAGGGTCTGGCGCAATCTGTCACAAGTGAAGGCCATGACCGCACCGCCGAAGATTTCAAGCGCTATGGCCATTCCGATGCGAGCGCGATCCTGTGCGACTTGAATGGCCAGGTGGATACGTTCTACCACGGCGAATATAACTTCGGTTGTTACACGGAATTTTATCTGGCGGTGCAGCGTCTGATCGCCTTAGGCGGAAAAGACACGCTGGTCACGATCTTCGCGGGCCTGCATAATGGTGTGCCATTACCCCAACTTGTCGCTCAGACCACACATCTAGACTGGGCCGCTTTTCAGCAGGATATTCATCATTACACCCAGGACGTTTTCTCCGGCAATCAGCCGATTCCCTAACGCGCTATACGAAGTGAATAATATTTTTCACGGCGTTGTGCGAGAGCAGGCGTCGACGTTCTTTGAAGTCTGGCAGCACGGACGCCACGACGGCCCAGAAGCGTGCGGAATGATTGGCTTCCTTAAGATGGGCTAATTCGTGGACGATCACATACTCTAAAGCGTTTGGTGAAAACAGGGATAGGCGTCCGTTGAAGCGAAGATTTCCCTGGCGGGAACAGCTGCCCCAGCGCGATTTCTGGTTGACGACTTTGGATGTTTGGTAAGTGACGCCCATTTGCGCCGCCCACAGCGGAAGCTGGGCCGCAAGCCGCCGCTCCGTCTCCTCGAAGAACCAGTCGCGTAGTAGATCTTTCACAGCGGGAATCTTTCGGGCCGTGGATGTGGGCAGAAAAACGTCCAGTGTCTCATTGGTGTGCGCGCAGGCCGCTTTTTTGCGGGGAACCTGATGGTGAACAGCCAGTTCCAGCGGTATTCCCCAGACAGGAAACTGTTCACCGGGAAGATACGCATGCGCCGGACGCTGAGCGCGGGTTTCCGCGGCTTGCGCTTGTTTGCGTAACACCCAGGACCAGTTTCTTTGAACGACGCGCTCGATCCAGGGCCGTGGCGCAAAGAAAGGCGCTGCAACGCGAACGGCTCCGGCGGCATCTACCGTTAGCGCAATGCTGCGGCGGCGTATACTGCGCCGCAATATATAAGGAAAAGCGTTCAGCTCCATCCTTTAGGCTGCAGCAGGTTGAAGCGGTTCCCGTACACATCTTTGAAGATTACTTCCATGCCCCAGGGACGTTCCTGCGGCGTCCCTTCAAACTCCACGCCTTTGCTTTTCAATTCTTTATGGGTTTTCACGCAGTCGTTGGTTTGCACGATCATCAGGACGCTGCCGCCGCCCTGGTTGCCGATCGCGGCTTTTTTTTCATCCGTGTCCGCGCGCTGGAGAATAAGTCCGAAATCGGATTGACCTTTGGGCGACACCACTACCCAGCGCGCGGCCTTGATCACCGCGTTTTCAGCATGCTGTTCAAATCCCAGTTTTTCCGTGTAGAAATCCAGCGCGCGTTCCTGATCGTCTACTAAAATGGTGATGTAGCTTATCTTGCGAATCATAATTCCCCCGTGCGTTCATTATCCGTGTGAGATTCTCTAATAAATCGCGCGTTTTTCATAGCGGTAATGAAGAATTTGCTATAAATAGTCAAACTTTTTTGAAAGTGTGAGAGTAAACGTTCGTTGGCCCAAATATTTCCCAGAAACAGCAATCCATTTTCCCGCTTAGGCATCGCTTTTGTTGCCTTCACTGTGCTTGGCATTATTGGACTGATCTACGCGGTGTATCGTTCCCCCTACATGAACCATGTGGGCATCCCGCCTGAGCAGCCTGTTCCCTTCAGCCATAAGCACCATGTGCAGCAGCTGGGCATTGATTGCCGCTTCTGCCATTCGACGGTTGAGAATTCGTCGTTCGCGGGTATTCCTTCCGCCAAGACTTGTATGACCTGCCATTCACAAATGTGGACGAACGCGCAGGTTCTCGAGCCAGTGCGCGAGGCGTTCCGCACCAATCAGCCGATTCCCTGGGTGCGCGTGCATGAGCTGCCGAAGTTTGTCTATTTCAATCACAGCATTCACATCGCCAAGGGCGTGGCCTGCACCACCTGCCACGGGCCCGTGGACCATATGGAAATGATCGCACAGCATTCCACGCTGTGGATGTCGTGGTGCCTGCAGTGCCACCGCCATCCGGAAAAATTTGTCGGCGCGAAAGCCGCCGTGTTCCAATCAGACTGGCTGGACGCGCGCACACAGGACTTGAATCGCCACATTGATTTGGCCAAAGCGGAATTCCCGGCGGGTGAGATGCCCTCCGATCCCGCGGAGATCCGAAAGGCCCTGGTGAAAAATCGTAAAATCCCCAACGCCATGACAATGACGGAGTGCTATGTCTGTCACCGATAACATGAACAACACCTTCGAACCCTCGACGAATTTTAAAGAACTTCCGGTCATTCAAAAGACGGAAGAGAAAGTTTATTGGCGCAGCATGGATCAGCTGGCGGATGCGCCAGAATTCCGCAAATATCTGGAAACCGAATTTCCCAGCAAGCACGATACGTGGCTGGATCCGATGTCACGGCGCGACTTCCTGAAAACCATGGGCGCGAGTCTCGGCTTAATGATGTTCACGGCCTGCCGCCGTCCGCTTGAGAAAATCTTTCCTTTAAATGAAGCGCCGGAAAATCAAATTCCCGGCAAACCCGTTTTCTATGCCAGCGCATTAGCCTTTGGCGGCACCGCGCAGGGGATCATCGTCGAAACGCATGAAGGCCGTCCGACCAAGATTGAAGGCAATCCCGCGCATCCCGATAGTTTGGGCGCGACGGATGTGTTCATGCAGGCCGCCGTGCTCGACATGTATGACCCGGATCGTTCACAGGACGTGGTGCATCGTGGCGTGGACTCCAGCTGGGAAGCGTTCATGGCCGCCTTGAAACCCGAACTCGCCGTGCAACGTGAAACGCAGGGCGCCAGTTTCCGCATTGTCAGCGAGACCACCAGTTCCCCCTCGCTTCTGGCCCAGCGCGCGGCCTTCCTTAAGATGTATCCCAAAGCGCAGTGGATTCAGTACGAACCTCTGGGCCGCTTCAATGCGTTGCAGGGCGCGAAACTCGCATTTGGAGAACCGCTGGAAACGCATCTCAATTTTGCCAAGGCGGATGTCATTGTTTCTCTCGATGCCAATTTTCTTGACGAAGGCCCGGCGAAACTTCGTTATGCCCGTGAATTTACCGCCGCGCGTCAGTTGACCGAAGGCCGCACGGAAATGAACCGTTTATACGTGGTCGAACCGTTCCCCACGATTACGGGTGCGACGGCCGATCATCGTCTGCCTTTGCGCGCCGCGGATGTGGAACCCTTTGCCCGTGAACTCGCGCGTTCCTTAAATGTCTCTGGCGTCATGGCCGGTCCATCACTTCCGGCCGAAGCGCAGCGTTGGGCGAAAGTCCTTGCCGCGGATCTCCAACGCTCACGTGGCAAATCCATTGTTATCGCGGGTGATGGCCAACCGGCGGTGGTTCACGCATTAGCGCATGCCATGAATCAGGCTCTGGGCAATGTTGGGAATACGGTTTCTTATGCGGTTTCACCAGTTGCCGAATCCGCTCACGGTTGGGAAGAGTTGCGCCAGTTGGCCAAAGACATGAAAGAAAAACGCGTGGATCTCCTGTGCTTCATCGGCGGCAATCCCGTGTTTGACGCGCCCGCGGATCTGGACCTTGCGGGCGGCCTCGCTCTGGTTAATTTCAAAGTCCGTCTCGGGCTCTTTGATGACGAAACATCCGATCTCTGCCTGTGGCACCTGCCGCAGGCGCATGCGTTGGAAAGCTGGAACGATGCCCGCGCGGTGGACGGAACCGTGACCATCGCGCAGCCCATGATTGAGCCGCTCTACGCCGGCAAAACGCCGCAGGAAATCGTTTCGCTTTTCCTGGATGATTCTCCCCATTCCGCGCATGATTTATTGAAAGAGTTTTGGAAAAAAGAAAGCCGAGCAGTGGTCTTCGATACCTTCTGGAAAACCAGTTTGCATGACGGCGTGTTGCCGAATACCGCGTTTGCCAAGCGCCAGCCTTCCGTGCGCGGCGGATTTTCCGGCATGGCTGCAACGCCTTCGCAAGAGATGGAAATCGTTTTCAAAGCCGACCCCACCATCTGGGACGGACGCTTCGCCAATAATGGCTGGCTGCAGGAGCTCGCGAAGCCTCTCACGAAATTGACCTGGGACAATGCCGCGCATATCAGCCCGGCCATGGCGACCCGGTTACATGTTGAAAATGGCGATTTGATGTCGCTGGACTATAAAGGACGTAAACTGCAAATGCCCGTGTTTGTCACGCCAGGCCAGGTCGACAATTCCGTCACCGTCACGTTGGGCTATGGACGCGAAAAAACCGGCCACGTGGGCGAGAACAAAGGGTTCAATACCTACATCTTACGCACCTCGGACATGCCTTATTTTGGTACGGGGCTCACGGTGGATAAGGCAGGCGGCCATTACAAACTCGCCTCTACGCAAACCCATCACAGCATGGAAGGCCGCGATGTGGCGCGCGCCGCCACCTTAACGGAATATAAGACCGACCCCAAATTCGCGTACAAAAAAACAGACTGGCCGGAAGAAAGCGAAACCCTTTACGACACCGCGCCGAAGCTTGATGAAAATACCGGCTGGGGCATGACGATCGATATGAACGGCTGCACGGGGTGCAACGCCTGCATCATCGCTTGCCAATCGGAAAACACGATTTCCGTAGTCGGTAAAGACCAAGTGTCCAAGGGCCGTGAGATGGCCTGGATCCGCGTGGACAATTATTATGAGGGTTCTCCGGATAATCCGGAGATTTTGCATCAACCTATTCCCTGCATGCATTGCGAAAATGCGCCGTGCGAACCGGTCTGTCCCGTCGGCGCGACCACGCATACGGGCGAAGGCATCAATCAGATGGTCTACAACCGCTGCGTCGGTACGCGCTATTGCTCGAATAACTGCCCCTATAAAGTGCGCCGCTTTAATTTCTTCCAGTATGCGGATGAAACCACCGAACAATTTAAACTGATGCGCAATCCCGACGTCACGGTCCGCATGCGCGGCGTCATGGAAAAATGCACGTACTGCATTCAACGCATCCAAGAAGTCAAAATCGATGCGGACAAAACCAACCGCACCATTAAAGACGGCGAGATCGTGACGGCCTGCCAGTCCGCATGCCCGACGCGCGTCATCACCTTTGGCAATATCCGCGACCCGAAAAGTCGCGTGGCTCAATTGAAGACCGAACCCCGGCATTATGCGTTGCTTGGCGATTTAGGCGTGCGTCCGCGCACCACCTACCTGGCTAAAGTCCGTAATCCCAATCCGGAGCTATAGCATGTCCGCACCCCAACAGGCTCCGCTTCTCGAACCCGGTCAGACGTACGGCAGCGTCACCGAAAAAATTGCCGGGATCATTCTCACCAAGAAAACGCCTGTTATCTGGTTCTTCGGGTTCACGTTCGCGTTTGCCGGCCTCTGCATGATGCTCATGTCCATCACGTGGCTTTTGGCCAAAGGCATCGGTGTTTGGGGCGTGGATATTCCCGTGGGTTGGGGCTTTGCGATTATCAATTTCGTCTGGTGGATCGGTATCGGGCATGCGGGCACGCTGATTTCCGCCATCCTCTTTTTGCTGCATCAAACGTGGCGCAATTCCATTAACCGCTTTGCCGAAGCCATGACGCTCTTCGCCGTAGCCTGTGCGGGCCTGTTCCCGCTCTTGCACGTCGGACGTCCGTGGCGCGCGTACTGGCTTTTCCCCTATCCCAACACGATGAGCATGTGGCCGCAATTCCGAAGTCCGCTGTTGTGGGACGTCTTTGCCGTCAGCACGTATGCGACGGTGTCCGCGCTTTTCTGGTATGTGGGCCTCGTGCCGGATGCGGCGGCCATGCGAGACCGCGCGCAAAACAAATGGGCGCAACGTTTTTATGGCGTGCTCGCGCTTGGATGGCGCAACTCCACCAAACATTGGAACGTGTATGAAACCGCTTCCCTGCTTTTGGCCGGGCTCGCCACGCCGCTCGTTTTGTCCGTGCATTCCATCGTCAGTTTTGACTTTGCGATTTCCATCGTTCCCGGTTGGCATACGACGATTTTCCCGCCGTACTTTGTGGCCGGCGCCATTTACTCCGGCTTCGCCATGGTGCTCACACTCATGATTCCGTTCCGCAAGCTCTACCACATGGAATCGCTCGTCACGGACCGCCATATCGACAACATGGCGAAAGTCATGCTGGCGACGGGTCTCATGGTGGCGTACGGCTATTTAATGGAAGTGCTTCTAGGTTGGTATAACGGCAATAAATACGAAGTGGGCATGTTATTCAGCCGCTTCAAGGGCCCGTACTGGCCGGCCTACTGGATGCTGATCCTGTGCAACATTTTGATCCCTCAGCTTCTGTGGTGGAAGCGCAATCGCATGAATCTTGTGCTGTTATGGTGCATCACGATCGTCATTAACATCGGCATGTGGTTGGAACGTTTTGTCATCGTGGTCATCAGTCTCCATCGGGATTTTCTTCCGTCGTCCTGGGGCATGTACAAACCCACGTTTTGGGATCTGACGCTGTTCTTCGGGACCGTTGGATTTTTCATGACGCTCATTTGTCTTTTCATCCGCTTGATCCCGGCCATTTCCATTTTCGAGACGCGTCACCTCCTGCATGAAATCCATGATCATGAGGCGCATCATGAGTGAGTCCGGACTGTACGGCTTTCTCGTTGAATTTAAAACGCTCGAGGCGCTGATCGAGGGCGCGCGCCAAGTTCGTGAAAAGGGCTATAAGAAAATCGATTCCTATTCCCCATTCCCATCAGAAGAATTAGGCGATGCCATCGGCCATAATTCGAACCCATTGGCCGCTTTCGTGTTCTGCGGCGGCTTGACCGGTTTGATCAGTGGTTTTTCCATGCAATACATCGCCTGCGTGCTCCATTATCCCTGGCGCGTGGGGGGCAAGCCCTTGAATAGCTGGCCCGCGTTTATTCCCATTTCCTACGAGTGCATGATTCTGGGCGCCGCGTTGACCGCGGTCTTCGGCATGTTCATCATGAACGGGCTGCCGATGCCGTATCATCCCGTGTTCAATATCCAACAATTTGAAAAAGCGTCCAAGGACGGATTTTTCCTGTCGATCGAAGCCAAAGACCGGCTCTTTGTGCGGCAAGACACGAAAGCGTTTTTGCAGGGACTGAATCCCGTGGCTGTGTACGAGGTTCCCCTGTGAAGAAAAATCTATTTTGCCTGTTGGCCATTCTGATGCTTCCGGCTTGTAATGACATGAAACGGCAGCCCAAATACACGCCCTATCAGCCCAGTCCCTTTTTCGCTGATGGCCGTTCCACTCGCATGCCTGTGGCGGATACGGTGTCGCGTGACGGCCTGCGCTTGGATGATCACCTTTATAAAGGTAAGGTCAATGGCAAGGATGCGGAGACATTGCCTTTCCCGCTAACGCCGGAGTTGTTGAATCGCGGACAGGAGCGCTACACGATTTTTTGCTCGGTCTGTCATGGCACGCTTGGCAAAGGCGATGGCATGGTGGTCCAACGCGGTTTCCCCGCGCCGCCGTCTTATCAGTTGGACCGGCTCATGAAAGCGCCAGTCGGACATTTTTATGACGTGATGACCAACGGCTGGGGCAAAATGTATTCCATGAATGATCGAATTTCCGTGCAGGACCGCTGGGCGATTGCCGCTTACATCCGGGTTCTTCAGCTGAGCCAGAACGGGCGGCTATCCGATGTGCCTGAAGCAGACCGCGCGGCGCTGGAGAAAACCCGATGAACGGCTTTATGGCGGAATTTTTTCAGTCGTATCTTGTGGGCTTCATGATTTTATTTACGGTCACCGCCGGTGGGCTATTGATTCTGTTGATCCACTTGCTTGTCGGCGGTCAATGGGGGTTAGCCAGCCGCAAACCGCTGCGGGCGATTACAGGGATGTTCCCGTGGGTGACGTTGCTGTTTATTCCCGTTCTGCTTGGCGCTCATTTCATTTACCCCTGGACGAACCCCGAGGTTGCCGCCGATTTAGGACGTAAAGGCGTTTGGCTGACGCTGCCCTTTTTTGGCCTGCGTGCCGCGCTCTTTTTTGCATTTTTTAATGCCATTACATTTAAAGTGCGCAAACTCATTACGCCGGAAACGCCCAAGCATCCCATCGAATACTTCCAGAGAATTGGCGGCTTAAGCATGTTCAGTTTCGCGGTCGTTGCGTCGCTGGCCATCTTTGACTGGATGATGTCGCTGGAACCGCATTGGTCGTCGACGCTCTATGGCGTCATGATCATCATGGGTGGCGGCCTTACGGCGTTTGCGCTGATCATTATCACGCTAGCGTGGCTGCAGAACCCCGCGCGCCCGATCCCCATCTCAGAAAAGGCATCGCACGATCTTGGCAATTTGATGTTCGCCTTCACGATTTTCTGGACTTATATGGCGGTTTCGCAGTACATCATTATGTGGTCAGGCAATCTGCCGGAAGAAATCCCCTGGTACATTGTGCGCAACTCGGGTGGTTGGCATCTGGTGTCTTACCTCGTGGTGATCGGCCAGTTCGTGCTGCCTTTTCTGCTCTTGCTGGCGCAGCGCCGAAAGAAGAATATTACCCGCCTGGCGCGCGTGGCCTTTTTTATCCTTTGCATGCGCGTCGTCGATAATTTCTGGCTCATTGTGCCGGATTTCAGCCCGCAGCAGTTTAGACTCCATATCTTGGATATTGTGGTCATCGGCGGCCTGATCGCGCTCTGGTTTACGTTGTACCGCCGCAATTTCGCGAAGGAGGTCCTGGCGTGAACACGGAACATCATCCGGATCCCGTCGAAGGCGTGGGCCATGAACGCCGGGACGTCAATGTCTCCGCGGTGGCCATTTTCATTCTTGTCTTGGAATTGTGCATGTTCTCCTGCTGCGTGCTTGGATTCGCATTTCATAAAGGCTATTTGCACTGGATGAAAATTTCCGCGGTGCGGATTTCCCCCATGTCGCAATACATCAGCGATGCGCCGGAGCCGCGCTTGCAGGTGGACTCTTCCGGAGACATGCAAAAATTTCGCGAAGAACAAACCGCCCTGGCCACATCCTATGGATGGATCGATACGCAACACGGCATCGTGCGTTTGCCGTTGGAGCGCGCAAAAGAGTTGATCGCGGAGCGTGGTCAATGAGAAACGCACCGCCCATCATTTTCCTGGCCAGTTTGTTGTTAGCGTCCGGCGCGTTCGCCGATAACACGGCGGTTCAGCCTAAGATTTTAGACAACGTGGGCATTACGCAGCGTTTGGGCGAGTCCATCCCGTTGGATCTCACCTTCAATGATGAAACGGGCCATCCGGTGCAGCTTTCCCATTATTTCCAAGATCATAAGCCCGTGCTGTTGACGATGGTCTATTTCGAATGTCCCATGTTATGCTCGGAAATTTTGAATGGGCTCGTACGCACGCTTCGCATCATTCCCTTGAGCGCGGGCAAAGATTTTAATCTGGTCACCGTCAGTTTTGACCCGACGGAAACGCCGAAGCTCGCGGCCCTGAAAAAACTGTCGTACGTGGATAAATACCGGCGGCCAGGCGCGGCGGACGGCTGGGCGTTTCTCACGGGCAATGAAACCAATATTAAAAAACTCGCCGATGCCGTGGGATTTCGCTATGCCTGGGACCCACAACTCAAGCAATTCGCGCATGCTTCCAGCATCATGATTTTGACGCCGCAGGGCAAGCTTGCGCGGTATTTTTACGGCGTGGAATTTCCCTCTCAGGATGTGCGCTTGAGCCTCGTCGAGGCTTCTGGTGGGAAGATCGGCGGCTTTATCGATCAGGCCGTGCTTTTTTGTTACCACTATGACCCGGCGACGGGACGCTACGGGCTGCTCATTATGCGCGTACTTCAGCTCGCGGCAGTCGCCACGCTTCTTGCCCTGGCTCTTTTGGTGAGCGCCCTGTTGTGGCAGGAGAAACATGCAGTGCCGAAGGAGAAGCAAGCCTAATGTGGAGTTTCCCTCTGACGCCGGACAGCGCGTCGACCCTCTCGGGGTCGGTGGATGCGCTTATGCTTTTCCTGCTGCTCGTCACCATTTTCTTCTCCCTATTAATCGCGTTTTTCATTGTCTTTTTTGCCGTCAAGTACCGCGCCAGCAATCGCACGGTCAACCGTGAAGGCGCGCCGGATTCGCATGTCGGACTTGAAATTGTCTGGACCGTTATTCCCCTCATCATCGTAATGTTCATGTTTTTCTGGGGGACGGGGGTGTTTTATAAGTTCAAGACCATGCCCAATGACGCCGTGCAGATCCATGTGGTCGGCAAACAATGGATGTGGAAAATCCAACACCCCGAGGGTCAGCGCGAAATCAACGAGTTGCACATCCCTTTAAACAAAGCGGTGCAACTGACCATGATTTCCGAAGACGTCATTCACAATTTTAGCGTTCCCGCGTTCCGCGTGAAGCAGGATGTTCTACCCGGCCGCTATACGCAGATGTGGTTCCAGGCCACCAAGACCGGTCGCTTCCATATTTTCTGCGACCAATATTGCGGCACGCTGCATTCGCACATGACCGGCGAAGTGGTGGTCATGGCGCCCAAGGATTATGAAGCGTGGATTGGCAAAGGCCCGTTCCCCAGTGAAGCCGGCTCCGCCGCGGCTCCTACGCCGACGAGCGCCGGCGAAGAACTCTTTACGAAAATGGGCTGCTCCAGCTGTCACATCGCGACCGGCGAGGGCCGCGCGCCTTCGCTCGTCGGGCTCTATGGCAAGAAAGTGGTTTTGAACAATGGGCAAAGCGTGATCGCGGATGACACGTATATTCGCGAATCCATCCTGAAGCCGGCGGCTAAAGTCGTGGCCGGTTATGAACCGATCATGCCGCTTTTTCAGGGGCAGCTGACCGAGGAAAACGTATTGGAACTTATTGAATATATTAAGTCATTGAAAGGCACCGCTGATGGAATCGCTCGCTAAAAAAGAAAGTTATCTCGGTTCGGACTTTGACCTGAAGTCCTGGCTGCTCACGTTCGACCACAAGCGCATTGGGCTTTTGTATCTGCTCGCGATCACGTTCTTCTTTATGATCGGCGGCATCGGCGCCATGCTCATTCGCCTGGAACTTCTCACGCCGCAACCGGACGTTTTATCCGCCGAACTTTACAATCGCGCCTTCACGCTGCACGGCGTGACCATGATTTTCTTTTTCATGATTCCCTCCATCCCGGGCGTCTTCGGCAACTTTTTTATCCCGATGATGATTGGCGCGCGGGATGTGGCGTTTCCGCGTCTCAATCTGACCAGCTTTTATCTGTACTTTGGCGGCGCTCTGTTCGGCATTGCGGCGTTGCTTCTGGGCGGCGTGGATACCGGTTGGACGTTTTACACGCCTTACAGCAGCACCTATTCCAACTCCAACGTGATTTTGATGGCGGTCGGCATCTTTATCGCCGGCTTCTCATCCATTCTGACCGGGCTCAATTTCATTGTGACCATCCATAAAATGCGCGCGCCGGGGATGACCTGGTTCCGCTTGCCCCTCTTTGTCTGGGCGCATTACGCCACGTCGCTCATTCAGGTTCTGGGAACGCCGGTCATCGCGGTGACGCTTCTTTTGGTCGCGCTGGAACGTCTGTTGCATTTCGGTATTTTTGATCCCAAGCTGGGCGGCGACCCGCTGCTCTTCCAGCATTTGTTCTGGTTCTACTCGCATCCGGCGGTGTACATCATGGTGCTTCCGGGGATGGGCGTGATCAGCGAAGTCATCGCCTGTTTCTCCCGCAAAAAAATATTCGGCTATAGTTTCATCGCGGCGTCGAGCTTTGCGATTGCCCTACTCGGCTTTTTCGTCTGGGGCCACCACATGTTTCTGACCGGACAATCCGTCTATGCGGGCGTTGTCTTTTCCTTCATCAGCTTCCTCGTGGCCATCCCGTCGGCGGTCAAGGTATTCAACTGGACGGCGACGTTGTACAAAGGCAAGATTTATCTGCGCACGCCGATGCTTTACGCGTTGGGTTTTATCGGATTGTTCACGATCGGCGGCTTAACCGGCGTGATGTTGGGAACGTTGGGCCTTGATGTGCACGTGCACGACACGTATTTCGTGGTGGCGCACTTCCATTATGTCATGGTGGGCGGCACAATCATGGCGTACATGGCGGCGATTCATTTCTGGTGGCCGAAAATGTTCGGACGCATGTATTCCGAATTCCTGGGACGGCTTTCCGCACTTTTAGTTTTCGTCGGTTTTAATCTGACGTTTTTTCCGCAATTTATTCTGGGTTATCTGGGCATGCCGCGCCGGTACCACGTGTACCCGCCGGAATTCCAGGTGCTGAACGTGTTCTCTTCCGCCGGCGCTTCGATTTTAGCCGTAGGATTTATTTTGCCCTTCTTCTATCTCCTGGGGTCGCTTGTTTGGGGCAAGAAGGCGGGACCTAATCCGTGGGGCGCTACGGGGCTCGAGTGGCAGAACGCAGACTCGCCCCCGATCACGGAAAATTTTGAAAAGACGCCGCATGTCACGGAAGATCCGTATGAATACCATGGCGAGGACATGCCCGATGAGTGAGTTCCACGAGCTTTCCCATCAGTACGACGATCTTGTCCAACAGCGTGAAGCCGCGCAGCTGGGCATGTGGGTGTTTCTGGTCACGGAAATTCTTTTTTTTGGCGGGCTCTTCATGGCCTACACGCTGTACCGCATGGAATACCCGGATGTCTACGCCGAATGCAGCAAACTCATGGACTGGCGCCTGGGCGCTCTGAATACGGCGGTTCTTCTGACGAGCAGCCTGACTATGGTTTTGGCGGTCGTTGCGGCGGAGCAGGGACGCATCAAAGCCTTGATCCGCTGGTTATTCGTCACCATCGGCTTTGGCGGTGTCTTCCTGATTGTCAAAGCGTATGAATACCACCACAAATTTGTAGAGCATCTAATTCCCGGACCCAACTTTACGCATGAACTGGCCAATCGCGGCCCTGCGCAGATCTTTTTCTCACTGTACTTTGCCATGACGGGCCTGCATGCGGTTCACATGATCGTGGGAATCGGAATCTTGTCCACAATCGCTTGGATGGCGTCGCGGGGCAAGTTTTCGCCGACCTATAATAATCCCGTGGAGATTTCCGGACTCTACTGGCACTTTGTCGACTTGGTTTGGATTTTTCTTTTCCCACTTCTTTATTTAATAGGGAGTCGCTAAATGGATGCGCACGCCAACGCCCCCGCACACGATCCATCCCATCAGGTGCCGATGAGCCTGTACTACACGATTTATGCCATTTTAATGGCGTTGCTGGTGTTGACCGTCTGGGTCAACTATTTGAATATCGGCGTCTGGGCGCTGCCCGTCGCTTTGACGATCGCCGTCATCAAAGCGGTCCTGGTTGTGATTTATTTCATGCACATGCGCTATACCGGCAAGCTGATGTGGCTCTGGTTTTCGGTTGGATTCGTATGGCTGGGCATGATGATCTTCGGAATTTTGACCGATGTGATCATGCGTTCGCATTAGAATTCCAATTCCTTCCTTAAAAAATTCTCCACGGCCGTCATTTCTAATTTCACGTCCTTAAGCACATTGCTCGTGCGCGCCCAATTTTGCTGACGCGCGGCGGCTTCCATCTCGCGCACGAGAAGGCCTAAATGCTCGGCGCCGAAACTGGCGCTTGATCCGGCATAGCCATGCGCCGTTTGGTTCAACGCGGAGGCATCTCGAGCGATTATAGACCCTTCGATCTTCTGCACGGAAGCCCAGCCATTTTTGATGAAGATTTCCGCCAGGTGTTTCATGCGATCCGGCGTGTTATTGGTCACTTCGCGCAAGATATCCAGATTGAGCGGCGCATCCACCTGCCGAAGGCCCGCTTCTAATTTTTCCTCTTGCGGCGGATCCAATTTAAAGCCGAGCCATTTTTCAAGGACAGATTGTAAATCTTCCGGCTTAAAGGGTTTTGGCAGATAGTCATCCATGCCCGCCTCCAGGCATTTCTCCCGATCTCCGGCAATGGCATGAGCGGTCAGTGCCACGATGGGCGTGCGGCGCGCGGTTCCCTCTCTGGCGCGAATCGTCAGCGTAGCCTGGTAACCATCCATTTCCGGCATCTGGCAATCCATCAGAATAAGGTCATATGTCGAATGCTCAACGGCGGCCAGTGCTTCAAGACCATTGCGGGCCAGATCCGGTTTAAAGCCAAATTTTTCCAGCCGGGCAAACGCCACGGTTTGATTCACTTCGTTATCCTCGACCAGCAAAATCCGCGCTTTATTCGAAGTTGTGCTGGCCGGCGTTTTGGGAACGGCAGCTTTCTCTTTCATGGCAGAAAGCTGAGGAGAAGCCGGTGGCTCGGGATTCTGAAAAAGCGCCAATCCACGCAGGACCATGCTCAATGTCCCTAGCTTTAAAGGTTTTGTCAGGCTGAGAGTCATTCCCATTTGCCGCAGATCGTCGGAATTTGGTTTTTCTCGCAGGGGCGCCAGATAAAGGACGGGGGCTGTCGACAGGCGGGGATAAAGTTTAAGCCGTTGGATAAGCGCGATGTCCTCATTCGTTGCCTCGCCTTTATCGATGAGAATGGCCAGCGGCTGACTCATGCTCGCCAGAGCATCTGTTTTGGCGGCAAAAACGGGTATACCTCCCAACGCATGCAGATAGCTTTGCATGACCCGCCGCATCGTAGGGCGTTCCGTGAAAATGAGAACCGTTGGGCGACCCGTTAGCGCCAGGGTTTCCGCGGGCGCACCCGCGCTTTGCCGGAATGGGATCTGAAACCAGAAACGCGACCCTTTGCGTTCTGCCGATTCGACGCCAATGTCCCCTCCCATCATTTCCACGAGCTGACGAGAAATGGCCAAACCCAGGCCCGTGCCGCCAAACTTACGCGTCGTGGATCCATCGGCCTGCACAAAAGGTTGAAATAGTTTTTCCTGCGCCTCGCGCGCAAGCCCGATCCCGGAATCATGAACTTCAAAGAGAAGATAGCGTCCCGTGTCTTTCCCTTCTACGCGTACCGTGATCAAGACATCCCCTTGCGTCGTGAATTTAATGGCGTTGGTCGCGAGATTCGAAATCACCTGACCGATGCGCACGGGGTCGCCATTGATCATCCCAGGGAGCTCCGGGTCAATCAAGGTGGCCAGTTCCAGACCCTTCGCCTGCGCCCGTCCCGCGAGCAAATCCGCTACATTCTCCACGCATTCGCGCAGGTCAAAATCAACGGACTCCAGCCGCAATTTCCCCGCTTCAATTTTGGAGAGATCAAGAACATCATCGATCAAGGCCAGCAGGCTGTCTCCGGACTGGCGGACGACGCGCACGTAATCCCTCTGCTCCGCGGTGAGGCGTGATTCCGCCAGCAGATCGCTCATGCCAATCACGGCGTTCATCGGCGTGCGTATTTCATGGCTCATGTTGGCTAGAAACTCCGATTTGAGGCGCGCGGATTGCAGCGCGGCGTCGCGCGCTCCGGCCAGCGCGCGCTGCGCGGCTTTGCGTTTATCAATTTCATTGCGTAGGAACGCGAAGATAATCACCATCAACCCCAGGCTGAAGGCGCCGCCCAGGGTCAGCCAGCGCAGCATGGTGCGGCTCGCTTGGTCGGCTTCGCGCTGGAGGCTTTCGAGACTCGTCTGCTCTTCTTCAATCATGGCGCGCAGGGTGGCGCGTACTTCCTGCATCATGACGGCGCCGGTCTGCGTCATGGTCAACTTGCGCGTGTCCGCGAGATGGCGAAACTGCGCCGCCGTGATTTGCTGCGACAGCCAGCCCATTTCTTTTTCCAGTTGAGGGTCGAGCCGGTTGATGAGAATTTGCTCCTGCGGTTTGTTATCGGCTTCCGCATGCAGAATGACAAGTTCCTGCGTCAGCGTTTCTTTGCTTTTCCGATACGTATCGAGATGGGAGGGTTCGCCTGTGATCAAAAAACCGCGGGTGGCGCTTTCCGCATCCAGGACGCGCGTGAAAATGTTGAAAAGTTCTGCGCGTTCGGAAAGCGCGGCGCTCACCAGCCGGTCCTGGCGGATGAGCGCATGCGTGTAGGTATAAATCACGCGGCCGACAATGCCCTGCAAAAGCACCGCTACGGCAAAGCCGCCCCAGGAAATCGTCTTTTCATTGAGCCGGATAATCACGTTGATTTAAGTATAGGGGCTTCTCCGGGTTCCGTCAACGACACATCCAGTTAACATTCCCTTCATGGTCCCTTAACACATATGCAGTATCCTAGACGTATCTTCCATGAAAAAATATACCTTGGTCTTTTTTATTTTTTGGCTGGGCAATCCTCTCATTTTCGCCGCTCCTCTGCCCCCTACCGTCAGCGCCTGCACGCCCGCCGTGAGCCCTTGCCCGACGTTGACTATCTTGCAGGGAGCGTCCGTTGTCCTGAACGGCTATGCGAGTTCCAGTTCATCGGATGCGATATCGACGGTATGGAGACTGGCCGGCGGAAATTTAACAGTTGGGTTTGGAGCCGGGATCGCGACATTTGCCACATCGACCTCACCTGTTACTACAGCTACCTTCTCTGATCCAGGAATTTACGTTCTTCAATTGGTCGCGAAAGATGGTGTGAACTGGAGTACAAGCACCGTTACCGTGAACGTCACCCAAATGCAGGTCTGCTCGACCACTCTTTATCCTGGGAATGACATTGAGCTCGCCGTGGCTTGCAATCCAGCCGGCACGACCTTCACCATTAAACCGGGCCTCTACCGACTGCAATCCATCGGACCTAAGACTGGGGATACGTTTATCGGCGAGCCCGGTGCTCTCTTGAGCGGTGCTCAGTTGCTGGCCAATTTTTCGAAGGAAGGCAGTCTCTGGGTGGCTTCCGGTCCCTCCGTACCGGGCCAAGTGTATCCCGGCATCTGCGATGCGGCGCACCCGGCCTGCATTTACCCCGAAGATTTTTATATTGACAACAAACCGCTGTTCCGCGTCTTATCTTCAACATCCGTCGTTTCCGGGAGCTGTTTTTTCGATTACGCCGATGCCAAGATTTATTTCGCGGACGATCCGACGGGACATCAGGTCGAAGTCAGCGCCGCGCGCACGGCGTTTGAAGGCGCTCCGGCTGGGACGCCCGTCAACAATATCACCATCAAGAATCTGATTGTCGAAAAATATGCCATTCCCGCCCAGATGGGTGCGATTGGAGATCAATTTATAGGACAAAACTGGCTGGTGCAAGACAATGAAGTCCGGCTCAATCACGGCACCGGGATCCGCGCGGATGCAGGTGGGCGAATCCTTGGCAACTACGTGCACGACAACGGCGAATTGGGAATCGGAGGCAACTTCATAGCGCTCGTGGACTCTAATGAAATGGCCTTCAATAACTATGCCGGGGTCAGCTGCGGCTTTGAATGCGGCGGGGCCAAGTTCATAGCGCCCACTGGAATCGTCGTCACCAACAACTACGTTCATGACAATTTGGGGGACGGCTTATGGGATGATATTGACAGCGAGAACGTGCTATATGACCATAATACCGTCCTGAACAATTGGTATGTGGGCATCAGCCATGAAATCAGCGGTACCGCCCAAATCACCAACAACATCGTCAAAGGAAATGGGCGCAATGATGCTTTCGGCTGGGTATGGGGCGGGCAGATTATGATCCAGAACTCATCCAATACGGTGGTTTCCAGTAATACCGTACAAGCTGCCGGCCCCGGCAATGGGATCACGCTCATTGAGCAGAGTCGGCCTGACAGCGGCGGGCCTCACCTGACCCAAAACAACCATGTCCATGATAATGACATCACGATTTTAAATTCAGGTCCCTCCTGGATTGGCAATGGGGCCTGGGGCGCCGACGGGCTCTACGGCATGTATACGTCGAACACTTTTGACTACAACCATTACCATCTCACGACGGCGGCAAATATGTCCTCGTATTATTACTGGCAATGGGATGATCCCGCGAATGAAGCCTTAGGTCAGGCGTCGGTGAGTTATACCTGGGCGCAATTACCGGCGCTGGGTCTGGAAATCCATGGCACGCTTGATACCCAAAGTGCTCAAATATCCACGCCAACGGTAACCCTGACGAGTCCGGCCACTAATGCGACCTACCTCAGCACCGCGGCGTTTGTGGTGCTACAAGCGAGCGCTTCCGAAGCCGACGGCCAGATCATGCAAGTGAGTTTTTATGAAAATGGAAACCGCATTGCCATCTCGACCGCCCCGCCTTTTGCTTTTACATGGACCGATGTCCCGCCAGGGATTTATCAATTAACCGCGGCTGCCGTCGATATGGCAGGAACATCTGTGACGAGTTCCTCGGCCACGATCAGCATCGTCAATCCGCCTATCGTCTCCATCAGCACGCCGCTGGCGGGATCGGTCTTAAAAGGGCAGGTCTCGGTCGCTGGGAAGCTGCAAACGGCTCCAGGCGAGCAATTGAGTGAGATCAGCCTGCACGTAGATTCGATCCCCATTCTGTCTGCGGCGGTGGTGTCATCGACTTCGTTTCAATTGACTTGGGACACGACGCAAATCGCCAATGGATCCCACATGCTAAGCGTGTGGGCCTATGACTCGACTGGCTTGTCTAACTCTCAAAGCATAACAGTTCAGGTGGCCAATCCGATTACGGCGCCGCCATTGGTGACGATTGTGACGCCGGCCCCCGTCGCTTCGCTCCAGGGACAAGTGCAAGTCCGCGGCACGGTTCAAACAAGTACCTCGACCACGCTGATACGCACGGAACTGGATATCGATGGGCAGTGGAACGCGTTCGGCCAGGCCAGCCCGTTTCAATTCGTTTGGGATACGACTCAAGGATTAAACGGGTCTCATCAAATCACCGTGAAGGCCTGGGATTCCGCGGGCGCCACCGCTTCGCAAAGTTTTTGGGTCCAGGTGGCCAATACGGGCGCCGCATCGTCTAACGGACCGCAGGCGAACTGGATCAATGTGACCCAGGCTCCGTATAACGCCGTCCCGGATGGCTCGACCGATGATACGGCGGCGATTCAGAAAGCTCTAAACGCGTCCACGTCCGGCCAAACCGTTTATTTCCCCCCCGGGATTTATGCGATCAGCGCAAGCCTGAGACCTCTTTCTAATACCAAATTAATCGGCGCCGGCCAAAACCAAACAACGATTCAATGCCATACCCCTAATCCTATCGACATGATCTATTTGAATACGCTCTGGAATGTGGAGATCACGAGCATGACATTGGATGGGCATTATGAGCCGGGGGTCGCTTCCGGGATCCATGCGTTTCAGGGCGGCGGTCATTTCCTGCACGATCTAACTGTTCAAAATCAGGCCAATCCAAGCGGTTCAGATGGGATTTTCTTCAATGGCCCAAGCGCCGGGTCTTCCACGAACCCGCAAAACGGCGTCATCAACAGCGTGATCGCCGACAATCTCATCGTCAATATCAGTACCGGTTCACAATGGGGGATCGGCATCTCCGTTGGCTGGGGATCATCCGGTAATACCATTGTTCGGAACACCGTGTCCCAAGTCGGAAGGACCGGAATTGATGCGGGTAATTTATCGATGGATCTTGTGATTCAACATAACGTCGTTTCAAGGTCAGGATTGGCTTTGACCACCAATAACGGCGCTCCGGGAATTGAACTGGTGGGCTATTGCAACCGGTCCCTTGTGGAAGACAATGTCGTGGACCATTGGATCAGCGTCGCGTCAGGGTCGAATGGAGGCGCCGTCCGGCGCAACACGGTGAGCGATTCCAACAGCTACGGGTATATCGGCCTCGAAATGATTTGCAGCGACTGTGTGGCGACGGACAATCTGATCGACAGCCAGCAGGGCTATGGGATTGAATCGACGGATTCGGATAATCAGTATATCGCGTATAACACCGTGCAACAGATGAACGCGGGAGGCCTTGGTGTCTATAGTTTCGGCACGAGCGCCGCATATCCCGTAATTCCTGAATATCTTTATTTTTACGGCAATAAATTCCTGGCCACGCAAAATTTGTCGTCGGACGGACAGTCCGGGTACGGCGTTTATTTTACGGGGCCGAGTCCTCATGACGTTATGTTCGACAGCAATACGATCAGTGGAAGCGCGTTGGGCGGTCTCGCCTTTTGGGGCGGCAATGATGAAATCAGCGTGGTCCATAATACGTTGACGAATAATGGCGGCGCCGCCGTGACGACGCCCTTCATTGGAAGCAGCCTGTTTTGGAGCGGCAATTCGGTCAGCGGCAATAAAGACAATACGCAACCGGCCTCGGTCGGTTTTCCCAATCCGTCGCCCGTCGCCCAATTCACATGGAGCGGCGCGCCTTCTGCCGGACGACCGGTCCAATTCACCAACCAGTCGACGACGGCCACAGGACAGATGGTTCGGGTCCTTTGGGATTTTAATGACGGCATCCCCTCCACCGATCAGAATCCGACGCATGTCTTCCCCTCGACCGGTCCATATCGCGTGGCGCTCATTGTTTGGAATGACGCCGGACGCGCATCGCGGATGGAAACCAACTTCGCTCTGCAGCCTTCCAACCAGACGCCGCAGGTGAACGCCGGACCGAATCAAACGGTCCCGCTGTCAAACTATGCCGTTTTAAATGGAACCGCTACAGACGATGGTTTGCCGTATGGAATTCTCAGCACGACATGGAGTCTGGTCTCAGGTCCGGCTCCTGTGGTTTTCTCAAGCACGCATACGCCCATTACCAATGCCGGTTTTCTTTCATCAGGCACTTATATCCTTCAACTGAGCGTCAGCGATGGCCAATTGTCGTCCACCAGTCAAACCACAATTACTGTCAGTTTAACGCCGCCCATCGTTTCTGTTCCCAACCTCGGCTCCGCGAATCCAAGTGTGGTGACCGCGGGGGATCCGGGGTATAGTCTGATCGTCCATGGAGCAAATCTGGAAAGCGGCTGCACGGCCTATTGGAATGGATTGGCGATTCAAACGAACTTTGTCAGTGCCACACAAGTGACCGCTTCAGTGCCAGCCTCTTTCTTTGTCTCGGTAGGCACCGCTTCTGTTCAAATCGTGAATCCCGATGGCGGCATTTCAAATAGCCTGACTATCGGTATCGTTCCACCGCCGCGCCCGCCGGATCTCTCCGGTTGGCCGTCGTTTATTACGATGAATGGAAACTTAAATCTCCCCTCTCAGCCGGACTCCACGTACCAATGGACTTTTACGCCGGAGCCCGTCACATTTCCCTCTGCCGTCCGCGCCACGGGACCATCGTTCGGGAGTAGCGCGTCGACGCTCACTCAAGCTCCGGCCTTAAGTCTTTCATCGCTGGCGCTGAACCCTGGGCCATACGGGGTCCAGGTATTGGTGATCAATGCAGCCGGCAAAGCCTCGTCACCCGCTCAGGCGACGATCACGTTAGTCGCCTCGTCCGATGACTTGAGCGGTGTGCGCGTGTATCCAAACCCTTTCCGCTCGGCGCGCGGAGACCGTCAAATCACATTTGACCAGATGTCGGCGGGTGGCACTGTGAAGATTTTTACGGTATCCGCCCGACTCGTGACGACGTTGAGCGCTCCAGCCGGTCTTGTCAGCTGGCCTCTCACCAACGATTCGGGCGATATCGTGGCATCGGGAATTTATCTTTACGTCATCACCGATGGTCTAGGAAACAAGTCCCGTGGCAAGGTCACCGTGATCCGATGAATAACTGGACAATAAAAAAGTGTGTTGCGACCGCTTCGATGCTCTACGCTTTTTCAGCGGTTGGTTTTGCCGATCAGCCGATTGCGCTTAGTAATTTTTCCGTCATCTGGTGGTCGCCGGGGCAAGCAAGTTATCCTATTCAAACGTCGAACGGCCAAGCCTTGGAATTTTATTCCCCTGTTAATGCGTCAATTAACCCGCCATTGAGTGAGATCGTTCAAATCTGGCCCAGTCCTCAAAACTGGTCAGGATTCAATGCCTTAACAGCAACGCTGACCACCAATGCGACTTACCCCATAAACATTTCGATTGGCGTTGCGGATTCGGCGGGCAAGTTCTTTCAAACCAATGGTCTGCAGGTGCAGCCGGGACCCCGTCAAACCTTTACGGTCTATTTCAATAATCTCGCTGTTGCCAGCATGGGCCCGCCGGTGAATTCGTTCGTTTTTCCGAATGGGGCTGTGGACTTTACGCACGCGTCGAGTGTTCTATTCCAAATGCAGAATGTGTCCGCTCCTTGTTCCACCTTTATCACCAACATGAGCCTGGTCACGAATGCATTAAGCGGGATTGAGGATGCCTACGGTCAATACAGTCTTGCCGACTGGCCCGGAAAAATCCACACCGATCAGGACATGCAAGTGGCGCATCAAACGGAAGCGGCAACATTCCAACCGGCTCCGGCGACGTGGGACAAGTACGGCGGCTGGGTCAACGGACCGCAACTGCAGGCGACCGGGCGATTCCGAACGCAAAAGGTGAATGGCCGCTGGTGGTTCGTCACGCCGGAGGGCCATCTCTATTACGCCAGCGTCATGGGCGATCCCGATTATTCGGATAAGAACAGCCTGGTCGACGTTCCCGGCACCTTAAGAAGGCAACTGTTTACGTCCGTGCCATCCGCCGGCATTTTTGGCTCACCCCCTTATACATGGAACGCTGGGATCCAAGGCAGTCAATTGTTCAATTTTTATTTATGGGATCTCTATACGTTGGATGGATCCGCTTGGCAGACGAATTGGAATTCCCGAACGTTGAACCGGCTGAATTCGTGGGGGTTTAACACGTTGGGGTTCTATTTGAATGCGGCATTCATGACCCAGCCCACCAAGCCCTACATGCAACTGATCGGATCCTTCGGCCAGAACCCGACGATCACGCTGCCGACCGGGGGAGCCGTGCCGGATCCGTTTGATCCCACGTTTGCAACTATTGCGCGTCAAAACATAATGAGCTACCCCAACATCAGCCAGTGGGCGACCGATCCATATTGCGTCGGTTTGTTTGTCGACAATGAAATTCCATGGGAAATGGGGTGGTATCCCATCGGAAATCCGGAAGGTTATGTCACGCCGCGGACGGTGCTTCAAATGATCGTGCAGCCAGGCGCCACCAACGCCAAGACCGCGTTCATGGCGCAACTTCAGAAGGAATATGGAACCATTTCTAATTTAAATGCCGCTTGGGGGCTTTCATTACCTGACTGGAACGGATTCCTGCAAACCGCGATCACTCTGCCCATTCCCCTGACCGCGCCGCAGATGGCGGACTGCAAGACTTTTTTGTCGAGCATGACGGACCTCTATTACCAGACGATTGCGACTATTCTTCACAGCCTTTTCCCAAACACCCTCTATTTAGGAAGCCGGCTTGTGGCCACTAATGTGCCGTTGCCGGATCTTGCCGCATCAGCCGCCAAATATGCCGATGTGGTCAGCATCAATTATTACGGATCCCAGTTGGATGCATCGCTCTTTAGCTTTAGCAATGGCCTGGGAAAACCTTTATTGATCAGCGAGTTCGCGTTTGAGTCGCCCTCGGACAGCGGTATGTTCCCTGCGCCGACGGATGGGATCGCGAAATCTCCGAGTCAGGCGGCGCGCGCCGGCGCATATACCGCCTACGTTCAAAGCGTGATGCAAAATCCGGCGTTCGTCGGGTTCGAATGGTTGGCATTGATGGACTTTCCCTTGACGGGCATTGCCGGAACGGCGAACGGAGAAGCAGGCTTTGTCAGCAACACCGACGGCATCTATGCTCCGCTTGTGCAAGCGGCTTCTACAATCAACCGTTCAATTTATACGACGCTGGCTTCCGCAGTTATCCCCTCCTCACCCACCATCGCTTCCTTGCAGCCTTCTGTGATTACGGCTGGAGATCCGAGTTTTAGTCTGACCGTGAATGGGACAAATCTGGAAAACGGCTGCACCATCTATTGGAATGGGCAATTTTTAACCACAACGTTTGTGAAGGCCAACTCCGTGAATGCTTCCGTCCCAGCCTCTTATTTTGTTTCGGTTGGCACAGCCACCGTTCAGGTCATCAATCCTGACGGAGGAATTTCAAATACGTTGTCCTTCGGTATCGTGCCGCAGGCAACGATTACTTCAGTCACTTCCTCTAATGACTTGAGTGGTGTGCGCATCTATCCGAACCCCTTCCGTTCCGCGCGTGGTGATAGTCAAATCATTTTTGATCAGCTGCCGGCCGGCAGCACGGTAAAAATTTTCACGGTATCATCCCGCTTGGTGAAAACATTAAGCGCTCCTGCGGGAATTGCTCCTTGGGACCTCACCAACGATTCCGGTGACAAAGTCGCTTCTGGGATTTATCTCTATCTCATCACCGACGGACAAGGCAACAAAACCCACGGGAAATTTACGATCATCCGTTAACCCCAATATTAAAACGGCGCGTCAATTAACAACTATTTACATCTTTTCGTAACATCCATTTAACCTCCTCGTCGTCGTCGTGTAACGTCCAGTCCCCATACTCAGTGTGTGATAAAAGAAAACCCGAGGGTTTTTCCCCTACTCGTTGCATCCTGCATTCTGCTTTCTGCTGTGAAGTCTTTCGCATCTTCCGGCACGGAAGGCGCGGCGTTTCTGGATATTCCCGTCGGCGCGGGTCCTGCGGCTCTCGGGTCTGCGTACACGGCTCTGGCGACGGATGCGTATGCGCCGATTTACAATCCGGCCGGTGTCGGATTTCTCTCCGGTACGCAAGTCGCCGCGCAGCATCTGTCCTATCTCGATTCCATCAATGACGAATTCTTAAGCGTTGTGCATTCCGTCGGTCAAGGCAAAGCGATCGGGTTTTCCGCGCAGTACTTAGGCACCGGCGACATCAATGCCACGGGCCCTGATAACGCCGAACCTCTGGGCACGTACTCCAGCCATTACGGAGCGTATTCCTTCGTGTACGGCCAGAAAGTCACGGACAAACTCTCCGTGGGACTCACCGGGAAATGGATCAACGCCAAACTCGCGGACGTGTCGGCCAACGCCTACGCCGCCGATATCGGAAGTCTCTATCAGGTTCTGGACAATCTTAAACTCGCCTTGACGGTCACCAATCTTGGCAGCAAACTCACCTTCACGAGTCAGGGTGACACGCTGCCGCAAGAAGAGCATCTGGCGGCGGCGTATCAACCTGTAAGGCATGTGACCTTGGCGCTGGAAGGAGTCCACAGTCAGACGGGGTTAAATTCGGGACGCATGGGCGTGGAATGGAGTCCTATGGAGATGGTCAAGATTCGAGCGGGATACAAGACGGATACGACGCAAGGATTAAGCGCGCTGGCGGGATTCACGACGGGAGTAGGACTGAACGTATGGGGGCAAGAATTCAGCTATGCATGGCTGCCGTACGGCGACTTGGGCGACACGCAGTATTTCTCGATGCTGATTCGCTTTGGCCAGACGGACCGGACGCAGAACATTCTGAAGCATGAGGCGCTGCGGTGGCAGGAACCGAAGGACGCGAACAAAGACAAGAGCAACGATCCGGACTATCAGCAGCTCATGCAGATCTTGAACGATGAGCCGGAGCGCAATGCGTTGGCCCCGGCGGTGGAAGCATCTCAGTGAGAAGGCTTCTTTGGAGCGCTTCTCTCATTTTTTTTGCAGGCCCGCTGTGGGCTTCGCCAACGCCTCCCACCGTCAGCGCCTGCACGCCCGCCGTGAGTCCTTGTCCGACGCTTACGATTCTGCAAGGCGCTTCCATTGCCCTGAACGGCTATGCGCTCTCCAATTCATCGGATTCGATATCGACGGTTTGGAAGTTGGGCGGAGGATCGTTGACGGCCGGTTTCGGAGCGTTCATCGCCACTTTTAACAGTTCCACGTCGCCGGTCACCACGGCCACCTTCTCTGATCCAGGGAGCTACGTTCTCCAATTAGTGGCGAAAGATGGCGTGATCTGGAGCACCAGCACGGTCACGGTGAATGTGACTCAAACCCAACCATGCAAGACCACCCTTTATCCGGGGGACGATATCGAACTCGCCGTCGCATGCAACCCCGCGGGAACGACGTTCACCATCAAACCCGGGCTCTACCGGCTGCAATTGATCGGGCCTAAGAACGGCGATATTTTCATCGGTGAACCGGGCGCCATTTTAAACGGCGCCCAGCTACTGACCAATTTTTCCAAGGAAGGCAGTCTCTGGGTGGCTTCCGGACCTTCCGCGCCGGGACAGACCTACGACCCCAGTGTTTGCGATCCGGCGCATCCCGCCTGCATCTATCCCGAAGATGTTTTTATCGACAACAAACCGCTGCTGCGCATCTTGTCATCGACATCTGTCGTTTCGGGAACATGTTATTTTGATTACGCCGACGCAAAGATTTATTTCGCGGATAATCCAACCGGTCATACTGTAGAAGTCACCGCCGCGCGTACCGCTTTCGAAGGAGATCCCCCTCCGTATACGCCCATCAATAACGTCACGATCAAAAACCTGACGGTTGAAAAATATGCCACGCCGGCGCAGTTCGGCGCGATCGGCGATCAATACATCGGAACCGGATGGGTGATTCAAAATAATGAAGTGCGCTACAACCACGGCACCGGCGTCAATTTAAGCGCAGGCGGCCAAGCGACCGGCAATTACATCCACCATAACGGCGAAAAGGGATTGGGATCGAGCGGCATGGGACCGACGCTCGTGGATTCCAATGAAATCGCCTTCAATAACTATGCCGGCTTCAATTGCGGCTGGGAATGCGGCGGCGTCAAAGTCGCTGTGGTCAATGGGTATACGGCCTCGCACAACTACGTGCACGACAATCTGGGTGATGGTCTATGGGATGACATTAACAGCATCAACGTGGTCTACACGAGCAACACAATCGTCAATAATTTGATCAACGGCATCAGCCATGAGATCGGATATACGGCCCGCATTACCAACAACTACTTGAAGGGAAATGGTATTGGAAACGCTTTTTATCCGACCGTCTGGGGTTGGAATGTGCAGATCCTCGTACAGAATTCGCAAAACGTCGAAGTCGCGAGTAATACGCTGGATATGATCGGCGGCGGAGACGGCATCTCCCTGATTGAGCAGAACCGAAGCGCCGATCCCCAGGCGTATGGCCCGCTTCTCAACCAAAACAACCGGGTCCACGATAACGATATTACGGATCACTCCACGAGTTATGGAGGCAGCGGCGCTTTCGAAGATGAATGCTCTCCTCCGGCGTGCACCACGATCTATGCCACCAACACCTTTGATCACGATCACTATCACATGCCGGATCTCACGTCCATTTATTGGGTGTGGTGGAATGGCTCTAGCTGGTATGACACGTGGTCCGCGTTCCAAACGTTAGGACAGGAGCCACACGGTACCATGGACACAAATATTTCAGGCGCCGTTCTAACGTCGACCGTTGCGCTGACGAGTCCCGCCAACAATGCGTTCTTCATCAGCACGGCGGCGGTGGTGTCGCTTCGCGCGACGGCTTCCGAACCCGGCGGTCAGATCATGCAAGTCAGTTTTTATGCCAACGGAAATCGCGTCGCCGTTTCGACGTCTGCTCCCTATGCCTTCACATGGACTGATGTGCCACTGGGGACCTATCAGCTCACGGCGACCGCCGTCGACACTCAAGGTACCGCGGTCATGAGCTCGACCACCACGATCGCGGTCGTTATGCCTCCCATCCCCAGTTCACAAACCGTCGCGATGGCTGTCAACACGTCGCTGGGCATTACGTTAAACGCAACGGATCCGGCGGGTCTTTCGTTGACTTATGCGACCGTGGCGTCCCCGTCTCATGGCGTGCTGAGCGGAACAGCGCCGTACCTCACCTATACGCCCACACATGGCTACACCGGAACGGATCGGTTTTCTTTTACGGCCAGCAACCCGTATACGACCAGCGCGTCGACGCCGGTGGTTATTAATATAGATGGTCCTCCCGTTATTTCCATCAGCACACCGCTGGCCGGAGCCATAGTCCATGGAGCCATTATCAGCACGGGGGCTGTTCAGGTCGGCACAGGGTTGAGCCTTGTTCCAAATATCAAATTGGAGGTCGACGGCCAGTGGCTCAATGTGGTCGCGCCGGCCGCGACATTTCAGATTCCCTGGGATACCACACTCGTCGCCAATGGACCGCACACCCTGGCCATTCAAGCGACCGATTCCGCCGGTCAAGTCGGCACGCAAAGCATTCTCGTTCAGGTGTCCAACCCCACCGAAACGCAACCGATCGTCGGAATTGCGAGTCCGGCGTCGGGCGCCACGCTTCAGGGATCCGTTCAAGTCAGTGGCACGGTCCAGATCTCGAGTATCACCAGTGTCGGCCAAATTGAGTTAGAGATCGATGGCGCGCCGATCCGTTTTGCCACGGCGAGTCCTTTTCAATTCACGTGGGACACGACGCAAGTGCCTAATGGATCGCATCAGATCACGGTCAACGCGATCGACGCGAATAATAAATCGGGATCGCAGAGCCTATGGATTCAGGTCTCGAATTCAGGAAGTCCCTCTAGCGGCGGTCCGCCGCCGGGATCGATCAACATCACGCAGGCTCCCTATAATGCAATTCCCAATGGAACCACCGATGATACGACCGCCATCCAACATGCGTTAAGCGCCGCCGCGCCGGGGCAAACCGTGTATTTCCCGGCGGGGACGTATCGCATCAGCGGGGCACTGACTCCCCTGTCCAACACGAAACTGCTCGGCGCCGGCCAGGGCCAAACCACATTGCTCTACGGGTCACTCACCGCGACCTTCAACATGATCCAACTCATCAGCGTTTCGAATGTCGAGATCTCCAGCATGACGTTGGATGGGAACCATAGTTCGCTCATTGCGGCGGGAATCTTTGGCAGTAACGGAAAAGGCCATTTTCTGCACCACCTTACCTTCCAGGATCAAGCCAATCCCAACGGTTCCTTCGGCATTCATTTTGACGGTCAGGATGGAGTCCCGTATAACACCTTCGGGGTGACCGACAGCCTCATTGCGGATAGCACATTTCTGAACATCAGCACGAACTCTATTTGGGGCTGCCCAATCCGCATGTCCTGGGGTTCTGCGCGCAATACGGTCGTGCGTAACGTGATCAATGGATCCGGACGAGGCGGCATCTTCGGCGACAACTATTCGACCGATTTGATCATTCAACATAACACCATTTCCGGTTCGGGTCTCGCGCCGGACGGGCCGAAGCTTGGGATCGAAGTCTGGGGCACCTGCGACCGCGCGGTAGTCGAAGACAACCTGCTCGATCATTGGCTGAGCGTCAGCAGTTCCAATGGGGTCGCCGTCCGGCGAAACACGCTGCGCGATCCAACGAACGCCATCGGCTTCATCGGCTTGGAATTGATCGGCAATAATCTCGTCGTGACCGATAATATGGTCGACCACAATCAAGACGTGGGAATTTCCATGTCGCAAGGCTTCGATAACCAGTACGTCGCCCGCAACACGATTCAAGGGATGTACACCTGGGCCATCCAAGTTCAGGGCGATTGGGGCGGCGGCAATTACCTTTATTTCTACGAGGACCAATTCTTGCGAACGATCCATGGCTCGGGACTCAGTCCCTATACGCCCGGCGATGGGAACGGCTTCCGCATTAATAACGACGGGAACAATATCCACGCGATCATCGTGGACAGCTGTACCATGAATAACAATCAATTGGGAGGCATCCAATATTTAAGCGGCGATCAACTCAGCTTTATCAATAACACGATCGCCAATAACGCGGGACCCGGCGTCAACACCGCATTTACCGGCCAGGATCTCCAATGGACAAACAATACGGTGTCCGGTAATTCCGACAATTCGCAACCTGCTTCGGTCGGGTTTCCCCATCCCGCTCCGGTCGCCAATTTCACCTGGAGCGGCACGCCCACCGCAGGACAAGCCGTGACGTTCACGGATCAATCCACCACCGCAACGGGCCAACTGATCCGCCGGTTATGGGATTTCGGGGATGGCGCGCCGTCGACCGAACAAAGCGCCACGCACGTGTTCAGCTCGACGGGCCCTTATCGCGTAGCCTTGATTGTCTGGAACGATGCCGGGCGCGCGTCGCGGATGGAAACGAGTTTCACCTTGCACCCGTCCAACCAAACGCCGCAGGTGAACGCGGGACCGAATCAAATGGTCACGCCGTCGAGCTTTGCACTCTTGAGAGGAACGGTAACGGACGATGGCTTGCCCTACGGGATTTTGAGCACGACCTGGAGCACGGTCAGCGGCTCAGGACCCGTGATCTTCAGCAGCACCTATACGCCGGTAACACAGGCGAGCTTTAAATCTTCAGGCACGTATGTCTTGCAACTCAGCGCCACTGACGGCCAGCTGGTCAACACCAGCAGCGTGACTGTGACGGTTGCCTATCCGCCGGCCGTGAGCGCCGGCTATGTGCCTGTCGTGTCTTTGCCGAATAGCGCGCAGCTTCAAGGAAACGCCACGGACTACGAACTCACGCCGTTAACAGTCACCTGGAGCAAACTCAGTTATACGCCGCCGCCTGGACATGCGGGCGCCGGCACCGTCATCTTTACGTCCACCAACACGCTTCAAACGTCGGCTTCTTTTTCGGACGGCGGAACCTACGTCATTCAGTTGAGCGCCTTCGATGAGTTCGCCACAAGCGTCAGCAGCGTTACGGTGTTGGTGAACGGAGCGAATTTGCCGGCGCAAACGCCGAATCCTCAATCCCCCTGCCAAACCGTTTATGACGTCACCCAGGTGGCGGTGGGCAATGGACAAGCGGATGATACCGCGGCCATCCAGACGCTTTTGAATCACTCCTGCGCCAACTCGACCATCAACTTCGGCGGCGCGAGTTATGTTTACAACATCACGGCGACTCTCTCGATTTACGGGAACCGGACGTATACCGGCCAGGCGACCCTGCGCGCTTCGTCGGTCACGTTCACCGGAGCCTCTTTGCTGTGGGCCGCGCAAAATGTGTCGACCTTTACGATTGATGGTTTGACGTTTGACGGCAACCAACGCACCGGGATCCTGACGTTTAATCCATATCCGTCAGGACCGAATCAGAACGTCACCATCCAAAACTGCACGTTTGAAAACGACGTGACGCGTGGACAAGCCTGGCAGGAGGATATTTACACCACGGTCGGCATCGACAGCGCGACCATCACGCATAACACGTTCCAAAACTATGGCGGCATGATGATTTTTGACGCCAATAATTTCACGCTTTCCTATAACACCTTTACGAACGGCGTGAACGACGACATCATCCATGTGGGCGGAACGGGCACCGCGTGCCCGGCCGGCGGATCCAAGAATCTGAGGATCACAAACAACGTCGGCAGCGGAATCACGCGCATCCCGGTGGAGATCCAGGCGACTTATCTGAATGGCGTGAACGTCTCGAGCAATACCTTCAGCAACTTTTTTCAACATTGGCCGGCCTACGTAGAATCCCAGATGGGCCTGTCCATCTGGGGCGGTCCGAATACGCGCGTCACCAACAACATATTGACCAATAACGAAGGCGCCTATCCCTACGGCATCGAAGCGGGTTCGCCGGGCGGCCTCTTCGACGGGAACACCATCACCGGCTGGGCATTCGGGATCGTCGTCCAGGGGGTTCAGAACGAGACCATTTCGAATAATTATTTAACGAACCAAATGGAATTCCCCGGCGTCACGCCCCTCCTCGGCGTCGGCATTTATTTCAGCAATCGAGCCGATGACTCCGGCACGCAAATCCTCAACAATACGATTGTGAATCCGGAAGATCTTGGGATCGCCTCGAACAGCCCCAATATGGGCGGCGCCGTGTTCCGAGGCAACACGGTTTTGCGCGCGGGCGGCGCCTATTCGAACGATAGTCAGCGGTCGGGCAACAACGCGTTCCTCGGTTTTAAAATGGACCTCGGAGAAGCTCCGGCGGCGACGTGGTCCAACAACGTGGTTCACCAAACCGCTTCTAATCCGCCGGCGGGTTTCACCTTCTGGGGTTTTGGCCTGTATGCCAACGACCTTGCCGGCAATAACTTCAACGGCAATACGGTCCGTTCCGATGCGGCATCTCCGCTTGGGCAGGCTTTCAATCTCTGGGTTCCCGGTCTTCTCGACCACAGCTTCGTTCAAAACAACTATTTCATAAACTTGAGCAAAATCGATGCCGGCGGTACCACCAACACCATCCAATCCTCCGGCAATATGGCCTGCAACGTCACGACCTTAGATCCCAACATCGTCTCCGCCGGTTTCTGTCCGGGACCGCCGGTGATCAGCACCCAAAGCGTCACGGTGGCCGTCAATACTTCGACGGGAATTGCTTTACGCGCGACCGATCCGAACGGCTTGCCGATCACGTACGCGATCGTGACGCCGCCGTCCAACGGCACGCTGAGCGGCACGGTCCCCCACCTGACGTACACGCCGAATCCGGGCTATCTCGGGCCGGACAGTTTTACCTTCACGGCAAGCAATCCATTTGCGACGAGCGCGTCCACCTCCGTCTCCATTGGCGTCACGAGCTGGTACGGCGCGACCTGGCACGGCAGCGCATTCCGGAATGTGAGAGATTTCGGAGCGAAGGGCGACGGCACAACCGATGACACGGCCGCCATTCAGGCGGCGATCAACTGGAACCAACCGCTCGGGATTAAAATCCCCGCGGTGATCTATGTTCCGCCGGGAACCTATAAGATTTCAAACACGATCGTTCTTTGGTACCAAGCGCAGCTGATGGGCGATGAAGCCGCGCCGCCTACTTTTGTTCTAGCGGCGAATTCGCCCGGTTTTTCCAATCCGGCGTTAAAAAAACCCGTGCTGGTGACGGCGGGCGGGACCAATGTGGATCCAGCGACTCTCAACTGGCAAGCCAATGGGGATCTCGGCGGCTCAGCCAATAACACGTTTTTCAACCAAATTCATAATCTGAATCTCTCTCTGCAAGGCGGAAATTCCGGCGCCGTCGGTATTTTATGGAAAGTCGCGCAGCAAACCTCGCTGCGGAATCTCACGATCACCTCCGTCGACGCGGCCATCGGCATTGATCTTGGGGGATCGACGGATTATGTCGGCGGGTTTGTGCCCACACAACCCGGCGGCGGCACGATCGAAGACGTTTCGATTACCGGCGGGGATACCGGCCTTAGAGCGGTTTTCCCTGCCCAGTGGACATTGCGTTCGCTGCATATCCAAAATCAAACGGCGACCGGTGTCCTTATCTCGTCGTGTTGGGGTCTTAGCTTTGTCGATCTGGAAGTGTCCAATGTTCCCGTGGGAATGTCCTATAGCAGCGGCGTGATGCTGAACATCCTCGACTCGCGGTTTCAATCGACGGGCCATGCGCTCGTCACGGACGGATCTCCGTATTATGTGGAAAACACCGTCGGAATTACGCCTCCGGGAGGCGCTCAATTTGCAGGTGAAGGGTATACGGACGGAGTGGCCTTATCGACAGGTTCGGTCCCCATGACGCGCAAGACGCCGATGATGCTTCGTTCGCGCCCCGCGCTCTATCCCGTCAGCGGGACGATCATCAACATGCATGATATGGGCGCGCACGGCGATGGCGTCACGGATGACACCACGATCTTGCAACAGGCCATCAACCAATATGACACGGTGTTCTTGCCCTATGGCACCTACCTCATTTCCAACACGTTAACGTTGCGGCCTAACAGCCGTATTTTTGGCGAAGCCGAAACCCAAATTATGTTGGCGGCAGGCGCAGCGGGATTTTCAGATCCGACTCATCCAAAGCCGATGATTTTCGCGCCCGATAACGCGTCCGCGCAGATGGTGATGGCTAATTTTCAGATCGTGCCGGGCGCTATCGGCACCCCTAATAATCTCGGCGCGATGCTCATCCAATGGGGCGCCGGCAGCGCGTCCGGAATCTGGGATGTCTGTCCTTTTGGCAACGCCAATGATAGCGTGCCCGATGCGATTCAATTAAATCTCATCGGCCATGGCGGCGGCGTGTTCAGCAATATGTGGATGCCCGGCCATGCATCCATTTCCGGATTCTTAGGCAATTCCAGCGGCCCCGCGTGGTTTTACAGCATGGAAGCCGAACATCATCTCACGCACGGGTTTACGATTTCTCAAGCGGCCAATTATTACTTTGTCACGCCGCAAACCGAAAGTTCTCCAACGGCTTTTGAAGTGGACGGAAGCACGCACATTTGGGCGTATACGCTGGCGGGTTCGGAGTTTACGCCGGCACCGGCGGAACTCCTGAAGTTCTCCAGCAGCAATGACCTTTCGATTCAGGGATTTCTCTTGCACGACCTTGCGGATTATTGTCTCACGATGCCGGCGACGATGGGCGGCGCCTGTCAACTTCACCCAGGCACCCCCATCCCTGGTTTCAGCTTCACATTCGCAAGTATTTTGCGATTTAGCCCGCTGATCATTTCTACTCCCACGCTTAGCTCCATAAGCCCCGCCATTATCACCGCTGGTGATCCGGGCTTTAGTCTTATCCTGAATGGCATGGATTTATTAAGCGGTTGCACCGCCTATTGGAACGGCGTGGCGATGCGGACGAGTTTTGTTAACGCCACGCAAGTGACCGTTTCCGTGCCGGCTTCCTATTTTGTTTCGGTTGGCACCGCAACTATTCAAGTGATCAATCCTGATGGTGGCATTTCAACTAGTCTTCCCTTCGGCATCGTGCCGCCGCCGCAGACGCCGGATCTCTCGGGATGGCCTGCATTCATTCCAATCGATGGAACCTTGAATCTGCCCGCTCAGCCGGGTGATTCCTATCAATGGACCTTTACGCCAAAATCTGCTGGCGGATCTTTCATGGTTCGTCCGATGGAAACATCTTCCACGAGCGGCGCTTCCACGCTCACGCTGGCGCCTGCATTAAGTTTGTCGGCGTTGTCCCTGAGCCCGGGTGAATACACCGTTCAGGTGACCGTCATCAATGCGGCCGGCAAAGCCGCGCCTCCCGCTCAGGCGACAATTA
>Ga0206844_10009_pt1 | contig 69303 bp, 45 predicted proteins | sample Alteio_BWOrgCont_22_FD_152907 | JGI IMG/M metagenome (GOLD analysis project Ga0206844, IMG submission 152907) | Enriched cells from forest soil in Barre Woods Harvard Forest LTER site, Petersham, Massachusetts, United States -... | ecosystem: Environmental > Terrestrial > Soil > Temperate forest >...
AAACAATACCAAAACCGCGGTTTAAGCCTGCAAGACCTTATTAACGAAGGTAATTTGGGCTTATTAAAAGCGGCCAGAAGGTTCGATCCTTCCAAAGGTTTTAAGTTCATATCATATGCCGTGTGGTGGATAAGGCAAACTATTCATCAAGCCCTTGCCGAAGATTCTCGCTTGGTACGCTTGCCTGTTAACAAAATTAACAGCATGCATAAAATTACCCAGGCCACATCGAGGCTAGAACAGCAATATGGCCGTGAACCTACCGCGGAAGAAGTTGCCGAAATAACCAAAATGACTGAAGCCGACGTTAAAATGTCGATACAGAACTACGCCCGTACCGTTTCAATGGATGCACCATTAGGTGGTGAGGACGATGATGGAAATATGTATGATGTTACCGAAGACAAAGCAGCTGTTAGCCCTGAAAATGAGCTGATGGTAGAATCGCTGAAAACAGAAGTAACCCGTACTTTGTCAACCATACCTCCACGTGAGGCTGATGTGCTTAAGTTCTACTTTGGTTTAGGAAGCATTCCGCAACCTATGCTGATAGAAGAAATAGCCAGAAGGCTGGATATTTCTCCTGAAAGAGTTAGGCAAATCAAGGATAAGGCTATACGCAGGTTAAGGCATAATTCAAGAAGCAAAATCTTGAAAACATATCTGGGATAAGGCATAATTTGCCGGGTTATTCATATTTACTTAACTTTGTATGTATATAACCTTGGTTTATGATTGAATTACAGGATGTTATCTTGTTTTTGGCAGCCTATTTAATAGGTTCTATACCTACATCGGTTTGGATTGGAAGGCGTTTTTATGCTACCGACGTGAGAGAACACGGCAGCGGTAATGCCGGTGCCACTAATACCCTAAGAACTTTAGGCAAAAAAGCCGGATTGGTGGTTTTGCTTATCGATATTTTTAAAGGATGGTTGGCAGTATCATTAGCTGTATTAAGTACCTATCCTAAAGGTTCGAGCCAACTTATTCATTTAGAGGTTGCTATGGCTTTTGCAGCCATTATAGGCCATATATTTCCTATTTATGTTGGCTTTAAAGGCGGAAAAGGTGTGGCAACTACCATGGGCATTATTATTGGTATTTCTCCCATAATTGCATTGCTTTGCCTAATTGTATTTGCTGTGGTTCTTTTAGTTTCTCACTACGTATCACTGGCGTCAATATTGGCTGTTGCGAGCTTTCCTTTCTGGATAACTACGGTATTTAAGAGTCATTATTCGGGTTTTGTATATTCCTGGCTCATTGCCTTTTCAATACTCTTGCCAATGATGGTAATTATCATGCATCGTAAGAACATTTCGCGTTTACTTAAAAGGCAAGAATCGGAGCTTAATCTTTTTAGTAAAAAGAAGGATTAGGCAGAAAGTGCGGCTACCCTGTCAAAATCATTAACTTTGTAGCTTAAGCTTAACACAACCGCTTTAAAACTTATTTGTGCCGGGGAAACAGTTGGTAATGAAACATAGGATAAAGACAAAATGCACGCAAGCCATAATAGTATACATTATGGCTTTGTCTTTACTATTCACTACTAAGCTAGTTGCACAAAAAGGTCCGGTTAACGAATCTCAGCTAAAAAAACAGGCTAATGCTAATTTCGAAGATGAGAACTACGCTAAGGCATACCTTCAATATTCGCAGCTATTAAGCTTATATCCGCAGGACCCTAACTACAATTATCGTTTTGGGGCTTGTATGCTCTTCTCGCAATCTGACAAAAAGAAGCCCATTGACTATATTGAAACAGCTGTTAAGCAAACCTCAGTAGACAACCTGGCTTATTTTTATTTAGGTAGGGCCTATCACCTGAACTATCGCTTTGATGATGCAATAAAAGCATACCAGCATTTTAAACAAAATGCATCTTCATCAGAATTAAAGAAACATCCGGTTGACAGATTAATAGAGATGTGTAACAATGGCAAACAATTGCTGGGCAATCTGCATGACCTTGATGTATTGCGAAAGAAAGAGCTGGACATGAGCGACTATTACCAATCGTATGACCTTAGCTCAAATGGTGGCACTCTATTAGCAGAACCCGATGACTTTAAAACAAAGACTGATAAAAAGAAAGGGTTAAATTCTATCATTTATTTATCGCCAGATAGGACTCAATTGTTTTTTGCGAGCTACGGTGATGATGATAAGAACGGGAAAGACATTTACATGGCTTACCGTTTACCTAACGGAGCATGGGGAAAAGCAAATAACATAGGTCCTGTTATCAACACGCCTTATGATGAAGATTATCCGTTTTACGATGGCCCTACACGCACATTATACTTTTCATCAACCGGACACAATAGTATGGGCGGGTACGATATTTTCAGATCAACTTACGATGAGGCTACTAAAAGTTGGTCAGCCCCGGTAAATATGAACTTCCCAATCAACTCTCCCGGAGATGATATTCTCTTTATAGCCGATACTATGAATGAGACAGCGTTCTTTTCATCAACCCGTACGGCACCTGATGGAAGAGTCGGCGTTTATAAAATTGCTATTCAGCCACACGCACCCGATTTCTTAGTGGTGAAAGGAACAACATATAATGATGGAGGAACAGCTTTAGCGGCATCGCGAATTACAGTAAAGAACTTCCAGACCAATGAAGTAATTGGCATATTTAATACCACTGCCGACAATGGCAACTATGTTATGAACCTGGCCAATGGCGGGCATTTTATTTATACGGTAGAAACACCAAATCACAAAACACAATCAGAAGCAGTTACGCTGCCAATGCAGGAGGAGCTAACGCCGTTTGTACAACAGATCTGCTACGAACCTAATACCGACAGGTTAATTATCAGGAACAATAATCAAGGTAGCGTAAGCGATTCGAACTACCTGATGGCTATGGAGCTCATACAAAAGAATTCCTCGTTAGATGTGAATATTGATACCACAGTACAACATAAGTTTAAACCTGCAACATTAAACAATCCAACAACTACACCAGATACTGCCTCTCACCAAACAAACAATCCGGTTGCTGTAACAAACCCTACTCCTACTAACGTAACACCACCCGATACTACATCTACTGAACCCGATTCAACCGACATTGCAATTGATACTACCGGCAAAAAAGGTGTAAGTTCTAATCAAATTGAGCAAATAGCCGCCAATGATGCCAAACAAAAACAAGCTGATGCTCAAACTGAAAAAGAAGAAGCAAACAGAGATATTGAATATGCAACTAACAAGCTAATTGAGGCACAACAACTAACTAAGCTCGCAAACCAAACAGCAGCTACAGCCGATAACATTACCGACCCCAAACAAAAAAGCGATACGTTGGCCCGTGCTAACCAGTTAAAACAACAGGCCGATGATGCCAACAAAAAAGCGGTAGAAGGCTTCCAACTTGCATCGCAACAACAAATTGAGGCAACGGTAAAACAAAAGGAAGCAGACCATGCTACGCAATACGCTACCAACTTAAGTTCTGCATTAAAGTCGGCTGATAAAGAAAAGGAAATTAAAAGGCTGCAAGCACAACGTGATAGCTTAGAACACCAGGATGAGGCGAACCCGCCAACCACACCAACTGCGGGAGACCTTATACGTATGCAGGCGCAAAATGCGAAACAAGATTCTGTTGAGGTTGTGAAACATAATGCCGACCTCCAAAAAGAAGCGGACCGCCTTCAGCAAGAATCTGATGACTATGTAACACAAGCACAAAAGACTGACAATGCAAATGAAAAACTAGCATTGCTTGCGCAAGCACGCGATTTAACCAATAGTAAAAAAGAAAAAGAGAACGAGATACAAGACAACCAAAAATCATTGGTTCAATTACACGATCAATACAATAATTTGCTTACAGAAGCAAACCAAATTGATAGCGCTACCAAAAGCAACCCGCAAAGCCAACAGCTTAGCAGCACTGATGTTACAAACATTAAAACAGATATAAGGAATTATACTCCAACAAATAATAATCCGGTAATTGCAGCTACCGATACCAGTCACCATGTTCAGCCGGTTAATGCAGTTGTAAATAACCCAACACCAATTAACCCAATTATAAAAGACACAACACATGCTGCACAAACGAATCCGGTTGTAGTAAATAATCCTCAACCTAATCCTGTACAGAACAATCCGGATACAAACCACGCACAAGCAAGTAACCCGGTGGTTGTAAATAATCCAACCTCGACTAAACCTACTCCGGCAGATACAACTCATAATAGCCAACCGGTTAATCCTGTGGTGATAAATACACCACAACCTAACCCTGCTGTTACTTACTCTACTCCACAGGCTTCACGAACAACAAACAATGCTATTCAATTCAGTAAAGAAGCAAATGATTTAAGCTTATTGGCAAATAGCGCTCGCACAGAAGCTAAACAAGCTACCGACCCAGAACAAGCTAAGGCTTTAAATCGCAAAGCTGACTCGCTTGACGATGCAGCACAAGAGCAACGGATTGTTTCATCATTGTTCCTTGATAATGCTGATAGTGCTCAATACCGCGCCAATCAATTGCAATTAACAGCATGGCAGGCATCTGTTCAAAATAACAATTCTGATTCAGTTGTTAAGGCACAATCGTTGTTATTAGATGCGAAAGGATACCATGACCAGGCTGTGAAAGAAAGACAGGAAGCCGACAACACTACTTCGCCTACACAAAAGCAACTGCATTTAGATAATGCTCGCCAGGCGATGGAAACTGCTATAACGAAACAACAACAAGCTCACGATATCTTCTTACAAGCAAACCCATCACTTAATACAGTAGCCTCTGCATCAGATACTTCACATCATGCAACTAACCCTGTTGTTGTAAATAATCCGCAACCTACTGTTGTGCAAGGCAACCCGGATACTACGCATGCACAACCAAACAATCCGGTTGTTGTAAATAATCCACAGCCTAATCCAGTTCAAACCAATCCTGATACTACTCACGCACAATCAAACAATCCAATTGCTGTAAATAATCCGCAGCCCAACCCGGTTCAAAACAACCCTACACAGGTTAAAGATACCACCCACGCTGCACAACCAAATAACCCCGTTGTAGTAAATAATCCTCAACCTAACTCCGTTCATAATAACCCTACACCAATAGTTAAAGACACGGGTAATTCGTCACAACCGAACAACCCTGTGGTTGCTAGCAATCCACGGCCTAACCCTGTGCAAAACAATCCTAATACTACTAGCCCTCAACCAATTAACGGCGGTGTAAATAATCAAACTAATCCTGTTGCAGTAAATAACCCTACACCTGTAAACAGTACGCCTGTAAACACAACAAACCGAGACCTAACTGAAAATAAAGGATTGGTCAACTTCCCGCAACAGTATAAGCACAATCAAATAGAAGATATTACGGAAGCTCAAACTTCTCCTTATTCAGAAACACACCCAATACCTATTAACCCTCCATTGCCTGAAGGTTTGGTGTACAAGGTTCAGATAGGCGCATTTAAGAAACCTATACCGCAAGCAGCATTTAAGGGCCTTCAACCTATTGCCGGGGAAACTACCACTAAAGGATTTACCCGTTACACGGCAGGTATATTCAAAGAGCTGGATAAGGCCAATAATGCCAAAAACAGGGTGCATAAAATTGGTTACCGAGATGCTTTTGTAGTAGCTTTCTACAATGGCAAGCGTATTTCGCTTAAACAAGCCGAAGCATTGCAAAATGGCGGAACATTACCTGCTGACGTAACTCAACCGGTAGCAGTAAACAATGGTGGCAACCCTACTACAAATAATACCAATACTCCTCAGAACAATACCACGGCTAACAGGATACAACAAAACGGTGGTACAGCAAATTCAATAGCAGTTAATGATGTGAAAGGCTTATTCTTTACCGTACAGGTAGGTGCATTTAAAACCGAGGTAACGGCTGATAAACTTTATAACCTGAGCCCATTATTCTCGAAAAGCGGAACAAATGGAAACATTCGCTACAACTGCGGTATGTATAGCGATGTGGCAAAAGCCACTTCAGCTAAAGAATCTATTGTAAGTAAAACTCGTATAAAAGATGCCTTTGTTACGGCTTATTATAATGGCGAGCGCATATCATTGGCAAAAGCAGCAGAATTATTAGGTAATAAAAATGCATCATTACCAAAGAGTAATGACCTGGACAGGACACCTAGTGCAGACAACAATAATACTCCGGCTCCTACACCCGCCGTACCAACACCTGCGCCTCCAACTCCGGTTGCCGACAAGAGTATTTTTGATACAACGGCCTTTCCCGAAGGAAATATTTATGCGGTAGTACTTGCTGATATTCATGGCGACCTGACTGGCGATGATGAAACCAAAGTGCTTAGCGTGGCTATACAGCATGGGGTAAGTATACATACCAGCAAAACAGGGCGTAAGATCTATACAACCGGAAAGTGCACCTCTTATAAAACAGCCGATTCATTAAAAGCTACCATATTGGCCACCATACCTAATGCCGCGGTGTTAGAATTTGTAAATAACCAGCCGATGGAGTATAGCGGGGGGAACGGTTTACCTGCACCAAAAACAAACAAAAACAGTGGTAATAAAGGAGCAGTTAGAGCCCCTGAGAATAATACGCAACCTGTAAACAACCCGCCTCCGGTACAAAGCACCTCGGCCCCTGTTACAAATACAAGCAATGAACCTAGCGCTGCGGACATTAAAACAGGTAAGGTTGTATTTTGTGTGCAGGTAGGCGCCTATTCTGGTCAAATACCCGTAAATGTGGCTAACAATCTTATTAAAATAGCCAATCAGGGCTTAACCCCACATGACGAGGGAAATAATGTGACTGCATATACTATGGGTAGCTATACAAATTATCCATCGGCTAAACTGCTTAAAGATGAGATAACACAGGCCGGTTTCCCTGGTTGTTTTGTGGTGGCTTACCATAATGGCAAGAAAATTTCATTGCAGGAAGCACAATCGCTGATAAATAAATAAGCACAACACTACAAATTATTATATTTGCACCCCAATTTTAGACATGAGCTTTACAGAAACAGAAGAAATAGTATTAGAAAGAACGCTTAAAAGCAATCAGCATGCGCTAATTGTGTATAACGACGACTTCAATACTTTTGACCATGTGATTGAAACGCTCAAGGATTTATGCGGGCACACTACCGAACAGGCTGAGCAATGCACTTTGTTGATCCACTATAAAGGAAAGTGCGATGTAAAGCGCGGAAGTGTAAAACAACTTAAGCCCATTTTTGAAGGCTTATGCGAAAGGGGATTAAGTGCGGGTATAGAACAATTGGTATAGGTAGTATTAGATAATGATGGTTCCGTAGCTCAATTGGATAGAGCATCTGACTACGGATCAGAAGGTTTGGGGTTCGACTCCCTACGGGACCACATGATAGACCCGCAAACATTTAGTTTGCGGGTTCATTATTTAAACTACAAAAGCCAAATGCCTGCATGAAACTTATATTGAATAACACTATATTTATACTTGTTGTTTAAGACCAACTCAAAATAACCCGCAATTACACCCCCTTGGTATCGCTTAGTATAATTATACCGGCTTATAACGAAGAACATTCTCTTCGTATTTTTTTACCACAGGTTATTGATTTTTGCAAACAGCGAGACTATAAGCTAATAGTAGTAAACGATGGCTCGACAGATGGCACAAAAAAAATACTTTCGGAATATTTAAACGATCGTAGCACCTTGACAGTTTTACACAATAAGGTAAATAGCGGTTACGGTGCAGCCATAAAAAGAGGCGTACGCGAAGCAACTACCGATTTTATAATAACTATTGATGCAGACGGCCAGCATAGTCTGGACGATGTAGACAGGCTTTTTAAAACAGCAATTGATGAAGATGCTGATATGGTTGTGGGTAATCGTGGTGTCAGTTCTACCTTTTATCGTAACATAGGCAAGTGGTTAATAAGAACCGTCACTAAAATTTTAATGCCACTCGATATACATGATATCAATTCAGGAATGAAATTATATAACACTGAATTGGCAAAAAAATACATATCCATTTGCCCGGAAACAATGGCATATAGTGATATTATTCTACTAACGTTCGTTTACCAAAAATGCAGAGTTATAGAAATTCCAATTACTATTAAACCGCGAACTCAGGGCGTTAGCACTATCAACACCATGACTGCTATAAATACACTTAGGGAATTAGTTAATATAGTTGTGCTTTTTAATCCTATTGTAGTCTTCTTTCCACTCGGTATGTTTTGCATTGTTGCATCGGTTATTTGGGGTATACACATAAGCATTGCCGGAAAAGGTATTAGCACAGGAACGCTTTTAGGAGTACTAACAGGAATTCTAATTTTGTTTATTGGTCTGCTAAGTCATCAAATAAGCGCCTTCCGGAAAGAAAAGTTTTAGCCTAAGTATGTTTTAAGTATCTTACTTCCGGAACTTACCCTGAGTCTTCGTAAAGCCTTATCTTTTATTTGGCGTACACGTTCACGTGTTAGCCCGTGGCGTTGACCAATTTCCTCTAGGGTAAGTGGGTGTTCCATACCAATGCCATAGAACAATATGATAGTATCGCTTTCGCGCGATGAGAGGCATGAAAGTATTCTTCTTATTTCCATGCTCAAAGAAGACATCATAAGGTGTCCATCAGGCTGAGGACTTTCTTTATTCTCCAACACATCCATCAGTGTCATCTCTTCAGTACCACCAAGTGTACTATCGGTAGATATATGCTTAGCCGAAGCGCCCCATGCGGCTTTCACTTCTTCTTCTCTCATCTCAAGTACAGCAGCAATTTCTTCAAGGCTCGGTTCTCTTTCCAGCATTTGCTCTAGTCTTCCTCCCGCCCTTTTAATTTTACTAACGGCACTCACTTTATTAAGCGGTAGTCGTATCATCCTAGAATTAACGGCCACGGCCTGAACAATACATTGGCGTATCCACCATACAGCATACGATATGAATTTGAAGCCGCGAGTCTCATCAAATTTTTTAGCCGCTTTTATAAGCCCCACATTACCTTCGTTAATAAGATCGGATAATGTAAGCCCCTGATTTTGGTATTGTTTGGCAACAGAGACTACAAAGCGTAAGTTCGAAACAATAAGTTTTTCCAACGCTTTCTCATCACCTGCATGTATCTTTTGTGCAAGTATCGTTTCCTCTTCCGCCGTAATCATACCTTCGCGGCTAATATCCGCAAGGTACTTATCGACTGACTGGCTGTCGCGATTGGTTATTAGTTTACTTATCTTGAGTTGCCTCATTCTACTTACAGGGATAAAAGATTATACTTTCTTCCACTCATGTTTTTTACCATCTCGGCAACCTGCCTGTGCAGGAACTTCAACAGTATTAACTTTCACTCCGCATCCTTCGCAGACGTATTTATTAAGTCCTTTCTCACCCATAACCATCCAATTGTGGAACGAAGATTTCTTACATCCTCTGATTTTAGGTGTTGTTGTTTTTACCTGCACCTCAAAACAAGCTGTGCAACAGTAAACACTTAACGATTTAGCTTTATGCATGTTTGGTTAGTTTATATGTGTAATGGTAACACGAATTGAATATCTACAACATCTTCGCCGGTCAATATAATACTGTGGCTTACATTATGTCTGCCTCTCTTCACGTATTCATCTTTATACGCGTGAAAATTATTCCTTGGTATAAATCTGTATTGGTTTTTCTCTTTTAATTCCGAATAATCTTCAAAAGAATTAAAATAGCCATAATGCGCTATATCATCCTTGCAAATTACTCTGGTAACAAAAGACTGGACTGCTGTAGAATAGGTATCCTCAATAAGCTTGATCATCTCAGTTTTATCCATTATATGCTTTTAAAATATTACTTATTCTTAGATGCTGCGGTTCCGTTGTTCCCAAACGGATGGCCTTTTATTTCTTCAATATTACGATTAAGTAATTTATTAATATCTCGTAAATAAGTTACTTCATCAGGCGAACAAAACGACACAGCTGTGCCTGATGCACCTGCCCTGCCCGTTCTGCCAATACGGTGAACATAAGTTGCTGCTTCTTCAGGTAGTTCGTAATTTATTACATAATTAAGGCTATCTATATCAATCCCTCTCGAAGCAATATCGGTAGCGACTAACACACGGGTAGTTTTGTTCTTAAAGCCTTTCAGCGCCCTTTCGCGCGCATTTTGCGATTTATTACCATGTATAGCTTCCGCCTTAATCTTATTCTTGTTGAGATCTTTTACCACTTTATCGGCACCACGTTTGGTACGGGTAAATACAAGTGCATTCTCAATCATCGCATCTTTTAATATGTGATTAAGCAAAGCCTTTTTGTTTTCCTTATTTACGTAATAAATACCTTGTTGTATTAAAGCTGCGGTAGATTTAACCGGCTCTATATTAATAGAAACCGGGTGTTGTAATAATTTATCGGTAAGCTTCCTTATTTCAGGTGAAATTGTAGCTGAAAGGAAAATGGTTTGCTTTTTAGCAGGCAACTGCGTAATGATCTTCTTTATATCATTTATAAAGCCCATATCAAGCATTCGGTCAGCCTCATCAAGTACAAAAAACTTGATAGAATTCAGCTTTACATGCCTTTGTTGCATAAGGTCGAGCAAACGGCCCGGTGTAGCAATAACAACATCAACACCCGTACGCAAACTGTTTACCTGGCCGTGTTGTGAAACTCCACCAAATATCAATGCATATTTAAGGTTCATATTATTACCATAGGCTTTAAAGCTTTCGTGTATTTGCAAGGCCAGTTCCCTTGTAGGTGCCAATACCAATGCTTTTATTCCTTGTGTCTTGTTTTCGGGTTTGCTTAAAAGCTGCAGTATAGGTAATGCAAAGGCTGCAGTTTTACCTGTACCTGTCTGTGCACAACCCAAAATGTCTTTCCCTTCTAAAATACAAGGGATAGCTTTTTCTTGTATGGGCGTTGGTTTCGAATAACCTTGCCTAGTTAAGGCGTCGAGCAGAGGCGTAATTAAATTTAAATCTTGAAATGTCATATTATATATATTAAATTAGTAATCAAGGACAACCGAAACGACGGTTTCCCCTTTTTTTACTTAATGTGAAAAGCGTAAGACGATTCTGAATTATAGGGTGAGAATCACCCACAGTTGAAATACAATCTCCAAAAGAAGTATTACAAATATACTACTTATTTAGCTAAGAAACACGTAAAGCTTAAGTATCTCCCAATAAAAAACACAAAAGCACTACAGCGGTTGGCTCTGCCCGTCAAAATTTATTTTTTCATATCCCTTAGGGGCCATATTATCAAAACTTACCATACCTCAAGTTTGAAATTTAAAGCAGTTAAAAATCAACCGGATAACAAAATGAATTTTTAACAAACACAGTATAGCAATTATATAGAATATGGTATAATAATTAGTTTAGTTTATAAACTATCAACAAATTCAACTACATTTGTGCCTTCATCTTTTTTAATACCCCATGCCTCAAAAAAAGATATCGATATTCGAAATTGAAAATTTTTCATTCGGTAAAAAATTCAGCTTGCTTGGGCGCTTGTATTTAACGGCTTTGTCTAAGGAACTGAAGCATTTGAATATTGAAGGAAATTTTTCCGTTCTTGTGTTGATCGATAAAATGGGAGATCAGTGCAGCCAGAAATTCTTAGCAGACAAGCTTCATGTTGATAAAACAATGATGGTAGGCGTATTAGATGACTTGAGTAAGAAAGGTTTTATTAAACGCACTCAAAACCCGTCAGACAGGAGAGAATACTGGATACAACTTACAGCTAAAGGAAAGAAAAGCGTACCTCAAATACTGGATGTTGTGGACTGCCTTAATAAATCATTAGTAAAGAATTTGAAGATTGCGGAAGTAAAACAATTCAATAAACACCTTGAGTTAATTTATAAACGCCTTATAGATATTAATAAGTGTTAATGCCAATTAAAAGCAGGAAAATATGATGTGGATTGTAAGGCTTGCATTACGCAGGCCATACACAATAGCAGTAATGGCAATGCTTATCCTGATGATGGGTATCCTGTCTATTCGTGCTATGTTGGTAGATATTTTCCCAAATATTGATATTCCTGTTGTCCTTGTTGTATGGAACTACCCTGGCCTTTCGGCAGACGATATAGAAAAGCGTGTAGTATTTTTAGATGAACGTGCTATATCAAGTACAGTTAATGGCGTTTCGAAAATAGAATCCTCATCAATACCGGGTGTAGGATTACTTAAAGTCTATTTTGAACCAGGCGCCGATATTGGCGCTGCTATTGCGCAAATGACGGCCGTATCTAGCACAGCATTGCGGGCAATGCCACCGGGTATGACTCCGCCGGTAATTTTACAATACAATGCTACCAACGTTCCCGTTGCTCAAATTACATTAAGCAGTAAAACATTGCCGGAAGAAAAAATATTCGACTATGGTTTGAATTTTATCCGCTTACGTTTATTTACCATACCCGGGCTTGCTACCCCCGCTCCATTTGGCGGCAAAAACCGCCAGATCATGGTTGATATTGATCCGCGAGCATTAGCAGCCAAGGGCCTTTCTCCTAATGATATTCTAACTGCTATCCAGGCATCTAACCTCATTATTCCTGCTGGTACTGCGCGTATGGGTGAAACGGAGTTTAACGTCGCACTCAATTCGAGCCCTGATAATGTTAAACTATTTGAACAGATACCATTAAAGGTAGTTAACGGCCAAACTGTTTTATTGGGTGATGTAGCTAAGGTCAGCGATAGTTTTGCTGAGCAAACCAATATAGTACGTGTCGACAGGAGTCGTGCTGCGTATCTTACCATTTTAAAGAAGGCGAACGCTTCTACTCTTGTAGTAGTAGAATCGGCAAAAGCCATGCTGCCTCTTATTAAAGAAACTGCTCCACAAGGGCTTGACCTAAGAGTTGATTTTGACCAATCAGTCTTTGTGCGCAACTCTATCAATAATGTACTTCGAGAAGCTATTATGGCATCCACACTGGTATCTATAATGATACTTTTCTTTTTGGGTAGCTGGCGCAGTGTTATAATAGTATGTACTTCTATACCGCTTTCCATTTTTGTATCTATTATCGGTATGAACCTGTTGGGCGATACTATTAACATTATGACATTGGGTGGATTATCACTCGCTGTTGGTATGTTGGTCGATGATGCCACGGTTGAAGTTGAGAACATACATCGTAACCGGCATATGGGCAAACCATTAACGGTAGCTATATTGGATGGTGCAAGCCAAATTGCAACGCCTGCAATTGTTGCCACATTAGCTATTTGTATCGTGTTCTTCCCTGTAGTATTGCTTACGGGCCCAGCTAAGTTCTTATTCTCTCCGTTAGCATTGGCGGTAGTTATTGCTATGATGGCTTCCTATCTCCTTTCACGGACATTGGTGCCTACCCTATCGCGTATGTTAATGGAAGGCGAAGCGTTGCATGAAGACCCTAACAATCCTAACCTTAGCTCCTTCAAAAGAATTGGTGTACGATTTAACCACTGGCGCGACCGCAACTTTGAACGTTTCCAGAACGGATATGGCAATGTGTTGAATGTATTGTTGACCTATAAAAAAACCACACTTACTTTTGTGTTCATAGCATTAGCGGCATCGTTCATGCTTTTAGGAATTGTAGGAACAGATTTCTTCCCGAGTACCGATTCAGGGATGATGAAATTGCACTTCCGTTCGCCATCGGGTACACGAATTGAAAGCACTGAAAAGCTGGTTGACTCAGCAGAAGCACGCATACAGAACATTATTCCTAAAAATGAATTGGAAACGGTAAACGATATGATAGGCGTTCCTGTTTCATACAACCTTGCCTTTGTAAATACTGATAATACAAGTGGTATGGACGCTGATATTACAATCTCACTAAAAGAAGGTCACAAACCGACTATAGATTATATGCGTAAGATACGGAAGGATCTTAATGACCATTTTCCGGGTTGCACTATCTATTTTCAATCGGCAGATATTGTGAATCAGGTATTGAATTTTGGCCTCTCTGCACCTATTGACGTACAGATTCAATTTGGCGATTATTACAAATCTTACGAATACGCCCGCAAGCTTCGCGATGAGATGAAAGGAATACCGGGTGTTGAAGATGTTGCAATAAAACAAGTATTAGATTATCCTACTTTTAAAGTAGATGTTGACCGTGTGCGTGCTGCACAACTTGGCCTAACACAACGCGATGTTGCTAACGACATACTTATTTCATTATCATCAAGTTCAATGGTTGGGCCTTCATTCTACATAAACCCGAGCAATAATGTTAATTACCCTGTAGCTATTCAAACCCCTTATCAAAAGATACATTCTGTTCAGGATTTAATGAATACACCGATAACTTCAGGTACAAGCGCCTTTACGAATAATACAAACCCGTCCCCATCTGACTTACCGGAAGCACAATCTCAAACACTCGGCAACCTTGCCAAAATAACCAACACTACGCAGTTCAATTTATTTAGTCACTATACCGTACAGCGTGTAATGGACATTGACGCTAATGTGGAAGGTAGCGATCTGGGTTCGGTGGCAACTGCAATTCAGAAAAAAATTGATGCGCTGGGCAAACTCCCTCCGGGTATGCGTATCGACCTGCATGGACAGAGTGAGGTTATGAATTCTTCTTTTAAAACATTGAGCCTTGGCCTTATACTTGCTATTGCATTAGTATATCTTTTAATGGTTGTGTTGTTCCAATCGTGGATGGACCCTTTTATTATTATGCTTTCTATTCCCGGTGCGTTTATGGGTATATTATGGATGCTGGCATTAACAGGCACCACAATAAATGTTGAATCGTTAATGGGTTCGATAGTGGCTATTGGTATTGCCGTATCTAACTCTATATTATTGGTAAGTTTTGCTAATGATCTGCGTGTAGAAAAAGGTATGGGACCGTTAGAAGCAGCCTTAGAAGCGGGTAAAACAAGATTACGCCCGGTATTAATGACGGCTATTGCCATGGTATTAGGTATGATACCAATGGCTATTGGCTCTGGTGAAGGTGGCGAACAAAACGCCCCACTTGGCCGTGCAGTAATTGGCGGATTAATGGTAGCAACAATGTTCACATTGTTTGTAGTACCATTGTTTTATTCAGTGCTTCGTAAGCGAATGCCTTCATACCATAATATGGATGTAAGATTTGAAGAAGAAGCTAAAGGACATATTGAAAGTTAAAACGTATAATAATACTATATGACAAACGCACCTAATAAAACAAGTTACTATAAGCTATTGCTTGTTGGGCTTGCATTAATTGTCCTGATTGTTGCAGGCATAACAGGTATATACCTATCGAAAGCACATAAGCACGATGCTGAAAGTGTTGAACGTGCAAAGGAACTTAAGGAAGGGCCCGTTGTGAAAACTGCTATCGCCACATATAGTTCAAACGGAAAGGAATTAGTTTTAATTGGTGAAGCCAGGCCATACCAAACAACCACGTTATATGCCAAAATAAGTGGCTACCTCGAAAAAATAAATGTGGATAAAGGCGATAAAGTAACACAAGATCAATTACTGGCATCAATTGATAACCCCGAAATTGACCAGCAATATAATTCCGCATTGGCTGACCTGGAAAACAAAAAGAAAATAGCTGACCGTGACAAACAACTATTAGCTAAAAAATATGTAGCTCAGGAAGAAGCAGATGTTTCACAAACTGCAGTTGATATTGCGGAGGCTAATGTAAAATCGCTTGCTGAGCAACAACAATATAAATACTTAAAAGCCCCATTCAGTGGCACCATAACTTCACGTTATGTTGATCAGGGTGCGCTTATACAAAATGCCAACAATTCTGAAACCAGTTCGCAGCCGGTAGTAACCTTAGCGCAATTAGATAAGCTGAGAATATATGTGTATGCGGAACAACGCGATGCATCTTTTCTAAAAATTGGAGATTCGGTTGATATAACATTAACCGAAAGGCCCGATGTGCATGTAAAGGCTACGCTTAGCCGCATTGCAGGTGAGCTTGACCCAAAAACAAGAATGATGCTTTGTGAAATTGATGTAGAGAACAAGAATGATGTTATTATACCGGGAAGCTATGTGCAGGTGTATGTAAAATATTCAACAGAACAGAACCCTAAAAAAGAATTAACGCTGCCCTCGGTTGCTTTAGTAATGCATAAGGATAAAACTATGATTGCAGTAATTGATAAGGACAGTGTATTGCATTTTAAAGAAGTTACTGTATCTCGCAATACAGGTGAGAAAATTAGTATCGCAAATGGTATTAATGAAGGCGACCGCGCTGCATTATCGGTAGGAGAAAGTATTATTGAAGGTCAGAAAGTTAGAATAGTTGAATAATGGATTTTACAATGAGGATCATACGTAAATATTCAATTGCATTTATTTTGTTGCTTTGCTTTGCAGGCAATACGGCCTATGCACAAGATTCAACAAAAGTACTTTCATTAGATGACTGCATAAAACTTGCGTTGGAACAATCTACACAAGTATTGCGTAGCCAGGATTCTGTAGCGCTAACAGGAGCTGAATTAATGGGCGCTTATGGCCAGTTTTTACCCGACCTTAACTTTGGAGCAAATTATAGTTACTTAAGTGGCAACAACCTGTTAACTACCGGCCCGCCTACCCTAATCGACTCAAGGGTAAGCCAAATGAATTACCAACTTACCAGCACTGTAAATATTTTTAATGGCTTCTCTAATCAAGCTTCCTTGCAGGCCGCAACACAATCAAAATCTGCATCACAGTTTAATCTAGACCGTGTAAAGCAACAAATTGCTTTTGATATTACACAAACCTTTCTGCAAATTATCCTCGACAGACGTATAGTGGAATATGGTAAACAAAATTTAGATGCATCCAGCAAACGCGAAGCGGAATTAGAAGAACAAACTAATGTAGGACGTAGAGCTATTTCAGATCTTTACCAACAACAAGCTGAAACCAGCACCGATAATTTGTTTCTGATACAAGCAGACAACAAACTAAGGAATGATGTTATTTTAATATTACGCAAACTAAAAATAAGCCAGACAGACAAGTATAGTATTGGTACGCTTGTTATAGACACGTTACCGTTTGGCGGTGGATACCAAAACGTACAAGACCTGGTAGACAAAGCAATTCAACAACGAGCTGATTTGAAGTCTTCTGCCGCTAGTGTATCTGCAGCACAGTGGGAAGTTAAGAATTTTGAAAGTGCTTACTATCCAAAAGTGTCATTAGAAGGGGGATTGGTTTCGAATGGTGGGTACTTTAATTATTTATATGTGAATGGTTCTGATGATCTCGGCCCACAGGAACCTTTTGGCCGTGCATTATTTGGTCAAATTTATGGTGAGGCCGTTTTAAATGTATCATGGCATATTTTCGATAGGTTTTATAACAAAACCAATGTACAAATTGCTAAGGTTTATGAACAGAATGCCCAATTGGCTAATGATGATCTTACAGTTCAAATTTCATCAGAAATTAAACAAGCCTATAACGATTATCTTGCAGCACTTCAACAGATTGAAACAGCTAAACGAGGCATAATTGCTGCCACACAAGCATACCAGGTAGTAAACGGACAATATGAGGTAGGTAAAGCCACTTTTGTAGAATTGTCAAATGCTCAAACCGTACTATTGCAATCTCAGGTTAATAAAGCGCAAGCCGATGTTAATCTATCTTTACAAAAGAAGATCATCAACTTCTATTTGGGGATATAATTTATCATCTGTAGCAGTACACTTTTTAGCTCAATTTTGTAATATTCTCGTTTTATTATTATTTTTGAATCTACAAATCACTCTGTATGTCAACCACTATAAATCGAGTTACCTATAAGGTACATCCTAAGGAAGAGACCTATTTCGCAATAAAAATATTCTTCAGCGTAATACTTTATTTCCTAATTATAAAGGGCTTAATTTCTCTCGGCACTGCAAATGAAAAAACTCGCTTAGTTGATGGAGTGTTTTTATTTTATGCAGTTCTACTAATACTTTACATAATACTTCGGTTTGTTGTTTTAATTGGGTATTTAAAGGGCAATGCTGTTAAAATTTCATCAAAACAATTTCCTGATATATATAATATAGTTGTAAAGCAATCTGCTGCACTTGGCTTAGATACTGTTCCCGATGTTTTTATTCTTCAGGCAGGAGGATTTCTGAATGCATTTGCCACACGTTTTGTGGGTACTAACTATATTGTAATTTATTCTGATGTAATTGATTCAGCCTACCAGATAGACTTTAAAGTGGTAGAGTTTATAATTGGCCATGAAATGGGACATATAAAGCGCAAACACATTACAAAACGTCTATTATTATTTCCTGCAATAGTAATTCCATTTTTAGGCAGTGCGTATTCACGTGCCTGCGAATATACATGCGACAGAATAGGTTATGCACTATGCCCAGAGGGTGCAAAACCAGGAATGATTTTATTGGCTGCTGGAAAAGGATTATCTAAAAAAGTAAACGTACAAGCCTACATCGAACAAATTCAAACTGAAAGCGGGTTCACAAACTGGTTTGCAGAAAAACTACAATCGCACCCCAATTTAACCAAACGGGTTAATGCTTTTAATCAGTTAGTGCCCGCAAAACCTGTTACTATGCAAGAGCCTGTAAAACTAAAAGACATCGTGCCTACAGACGATCATACCAAATTTATGCCTAAGTAATCCACCATGAACCAGGGATCAGTAAAAGCAATTTTCGGTTTTGTTTTTGGCATAGCAATATGTGTTTTCTGGCAATTTGTTGTATTCGATAATATCGGCCAGGCATTCTCAGAGAAATTGAGTTCGTATTCAACAACCATTAACTCAGTGGGGAATAATGTATTACTAAATACTATGGTAGAGCAGGTAAATAAATCGTGCCCTATTACGCTTGACGCAGAAACCAGAATGGATGGTGCAGAAGTAATTTCAAATGACAAAATACAATTCAACTATACCTTAACTCAAAAAGAGCAACACGAAGTAGATGCGGCTAGCTTACAGGCAAGGGTTCAACCCATACTGCTTGAAAACATGAAATCAAATGCCAGTTTCGAAGTCTTGCGTACGCAAAAAATCACAGTTGTCTTTAACTATAAAGATAAGAATGGAGTATCTATTTTCAAAATAGTTATCACTCCTCAACAATATACCAACTAGGCCAGGTTAGTTCACTAAAATCATACCCTAATATTCAGTAATTTGGATTTAGGGAACAGGTTTACTATATTCGATGTAAATTTCCCTTAACTATGAAGAAGTATTCTTACTCCCTGGCAATCATTTCTTTGCTATTCTCTTTCAGTTTATTTGGTCAAGACTGGAGAGTTATGATGAAAGACCCTAAGTACAATGTACACGATGTACAAAGAGCATTTTATAAATGGTATGCTTACCAACAGAAACACAATAAGGCCTTCAAGGCTCATAAAAGAGCAGGTGACGACGAGGAAGAGGAGAACGGAGCCTTTACTCAATTCAAACGTTGGGAATGGTTCTATGTAAAGCGTACCTTCCCTACCGGTAACCGAATTAACCCTGCGGTACTTGAAAGAGATTACAATAATTATTTAGCCGGCTTTAATAAAAAAAGAAGTACAAGGCAGGTTATGGCTACATCGAGCTGGCATTATATTGGCAGCACTGGCGACTCGGACCTATCAGGTGTAGGAAGAGTAAATCATATTCGTTATATGCCAGGCAACCCTAATACCATATTTGCATGTACACCCTCAGGTGGGCTATGGAAATCTACCAACAGTGGAGCAACCTGGACGAATACAACCGATCATCTTATTGACTTGGCTGTTGATGACATTGCAATTAACCCACTTAACCCCAATGTTCAGTATATTGGTATGGGCGATGGTGATGGTGGTTACGCAGGTTATACACCAAGTACAGTAGGCGTATTGAAATCTATTGATGGTGGTGTTACATGGAACCCTTCAGGTTTATACTTGCAACTACCAAGTACCGGCCCTTCGGTTACTACCATACAACAATTACTTATTAACCCTGTGGATACTGCAGTACTTTTTGCTGCTACAACTGCAGGTCTTTATTACACATCTAACAGCGGGCAAGCATGGACCAATGTAATAACAGGCCATGACATCCGTGATGTTGAATTTATGGCCGGTCACCCTGATGTAGTATTTGCCTCCGGTTTTGATGGAACATTCTGGCGTTCGAATAACTACGGAACATCTTTCACTCAAATTACCGGCGGCTGGACATCTACAGACAGGCTCGAAATCGGTGTAACAGCTGCCGATTCGGAATATGTTTACATATTAGCGGGAAATGCTAACACAGGTGGGTTCGATGGAATTTACTTATCGAAGGACGGTGGAAATACTTTCACTGCACAATCAACTAGCAGCTTATCAGTTAACCCAATGGGTTGGAGTGATAAAGGCACCGATAAAAACACCGGACAAGCCTGGTATGACCTTTCAATAGCAATTTCGCCAACTAATAAGGACAGCGTAATTATTGGTGGCGTTGATATTTGGGCTTCATCAAACGATGGAGTAAGCTTTGGAACAAAGGATATTACTTCATGGGATAGAAACCCTTATGTACATGCTGATGTACACTTTATAAATTACGAACCTGGTGGTGGCAAATATTTTATTGCTGCAACCGATGGTGGCGTATTTAAAGTCCCGCTTCCTGTTCCTACAACTACAGCTGCAATGGCTGCCATGGATATTAATAATAACCTGAGCATCGCTCAGCAATATGGTATTGGCATTTCTCAATTAACATCTTCGTTATTCTTGAGTGGGTGGCAGGACAATGGGACTAACCAATCTGCTGCAAGCAGCACTTCATGGCAGCAGGTGGTAGGTGGAGATGGCACATTATGTTTCATTGATTATACCAACGACAATAATCAATATGCATCTTACCCTATGGGGACATTATACGCAAATATTGGTGGTGCCGGCTTTAACCAGGTTACAACCGGTTTGCCTACAACCGGCCCTTGGGTAACAGAATATTTAGAGGATCCTGCAACTCCAAATACAATTTATTGCGGCTTCTCTGATGTTTATCAATCTACTAATCAGGGAACAGCTTGGACTCAAAAAAGCACTTGGGGTGGAACCGCTAACCTGAGCGAAATATCAGCTATAGCAATTGACTCTGCTGTTAACATCGATGTTTATGCAGGTGGCTATTCAGGAAGTACAAGTATGATACAGTTTACATCGAACATAAATGCCGGGACACCAACATGGACGGATATAAGTGCAGGCTTACCTGTTTCATCTGCGGCAATTAGTGCCATAGCCGTTAATCCAAAAAATCCTGCTGAGGTTTGGGTAACATTCTCTGGTTATAATGCCAATGCAAAAGTGTTCTACTCATCTAACGGAAATACAGCAACACCAACATGGACCAACCTTTCGGCTGGCTTACCTAACTTGCCTGTAAACTGTATTTTTTATGAAAGCGGAACCGCTGATGGTATTTATATTGGTATTGATGGCGGTGTTTATTATATGGATAACACCACCGGTGGCTGGGTAAATTACAGCGCAGGCCTGCCTAATGTAGTTGTATTGCAATTAGCTATGTTCAACGCTACCCACGAATTAAGGGCCGCAACATTTGGAAGAGGAAGCTGGGCAACTCCGCATTGGACCCCTCCAACTATAGCGCCTACACCTATGTTTACAGGCTACCCTACTACTTACTGCGTAAATGATACGGTACAATTTACCGACACTTCATCAGGCCAACCAACGAGCTGGTCATGGAGTTTCCAGAATGGTAACCCGGCAACATCAACTTCACAAAATCCTGTAGTTGTGTATAATACTGCCGGTACTTATTCAGTATCGTTAACAGCAACAAATTCAATTGGCAGCAATAGTTTAACCAAATCAAATTATATTGTTGTAAATCCAAACCCTGGCACACCAGTGGTTACCCAATCGGGGCAGGTGCTTACATGCAATACTGCCGCATCAACCTACCAATGGTATTTTGCGGGCACACCTATAGCCGGAGCTACCTCACAGACTTATGAGCCAACAGATTCGCTTACACTTGGAACCTATAGTGTAAAGATCACTAACCAATATGGTTGCGCATCAGACACCGGAGCATTCCAGGTAACGGTCACTTCTTCAATAAATGAAATTTCGCTGAACAATCAAGTAGAGACTTATCCTAACCCAACCAATGGTAAGCTTCAAATGGTTTTCACCTTCCCTTCAGGAAATTATAATTTAAAGATTGTGAACGTACTTGGGCAAACCATTTATAGCGATAACATTAGCATATCGGGTAAATATACCGGCAACATAGATATGTCAGATTATGGTAAAGGAGTTTATTTCTTAACTATAGCCGGCAAAAACTCTAAAGCCGAGAAGAAGATAATTGTGTACTAAACGCAAGAAGGTTTAATAAAAAGGCTCTGCAATATTGCAGGGCCTTTTTTATTAAGTAATACTTCTGGATTTTTCAACACACCTAGAAAAAACCATATTTTCTGGTACATCGATTTAGTATACTGTAAATAGTAGCCTTTATATTTGGATTTTGGGCAAAGGTTTACTATATTCGATTAAAAATTTCCCTGAATTATGAAGAAGTATTCTTACTCCCTGGCAATTATTTCTTTGCTACTCTCTTTCAGTCTATTCGGTCAGGACTGGAGAGTTATGATGAATGACCCCAAGTATAATGTGCATGATGTGCAGAAAGCATTCTACAAATGGTATGCCGCTGAACAGAAGCACAACAAAGCCATAAGAGCCCATAAGCATGATGGTGATGATGAAGAAGAGGAGAATGGCGCATACACACAATTTAAACGTTGGGAATGGTTTTATGAAAGCCGTACCTTTCCTAGTGGAAACAGGCCTAACCCAGCAGTATTGGAAAGAGATTACAATAACTACTTAGCTGGTTTTAACAAGAGAAAAAACACCAGGCAAGCGATGGCAACATCAAGCTGGAGTTATATTGGAAATACAGGAGATGCAAACTTATCCGGTGTTGGAAGGGTAAATCACATACGATACATGCCGGGTAGCCCCAATACCATATTTGCTTGTACACCTTCAGGTGGTCTTTGGAAATCAACCAATGGAGGAACAAGCTGGACAACCAATACAGATCATCTTATTGACTTAGCAGTAGATGACATAGCCATCAATCCTCTTAACACCAACATACAATACATTGCTATGGGTGATGGCGACGGTGGTTATGCCGGCTATACACCGAGCACTGTGGGCGTACTTAAGTCTATAGATGGGGGTATTACCTGGAATCCTACAGGTTTATACCTGCAATTAGCAACTACAGGCCCATCTATTACTACTATACAACAATTGTTATTAAGTCCGAAAGATACAGCAGTACTTTTTGCTGCCTCTACCGGTGGCCTCTTTTATACTTCAAATAGTGGACAAAGCTGGACCAACGTTATACCAGGTCATGATATTCGCGACGTTGAGTTTATGGCTGGCCATACCGATGTGGTATTTGCATCGGGTTTTGACGGCACTTTCTGGCGCTCTACTAACTATGGAACCTCATTTACACAAATTACCGGCTCTTGGACATCTTCTGACAGATTAGAAATTGGTGTTACACCAGCCGATTCAGAATATGTGTACATATTAGCAGGCAATGCAAGCAACGGTGGTTTCGACGGAATTTATCTTTCTACCAATGGTGGTACCACTTTTACTGCAAAATCTACCAGCAGCTTATCAGTTAACCCTATGGGTTGGAATGATAATGGAAGTGATAAAGCTACCGGCCAGGCTTGGTATGACCTATCTATTGCTATTTCACCAACTAATAAAGACAGCGTTATTATTGGTGGTGTTGATATTTGGGCCTCAGCAAACGATGGAGCCAGTTTCGGCTCAAAGGACATTACGTCTTGGGATGGTACACCATACGTTCACTCTGATATACATTACATAAATTATGAACCAGGCGGTGGAAAATATTTTATAGCGGCAACTGATGGAGGTATTTTTAAAGTTACTTTTCCCGTATCAACAGCCAATGTTGTTGATTTAGGAAACAACTTAGGTATAGCTCAGCAATACGGTATAGGTAATTCTCAAAAAACATCATCATTATTTATTACTGGCTGGCAAGATAATGGTACCAATCAATCTGCAGCAAGCAGTACAGCCTGGAAACAGGTTGAAGGAGGCGATGGCACATTATGCTTTATAGATTATACAAACGACCAGAACCAATACGCTTCTTATCCCCAAGGCACTTTATATGCGAGTACTAATGGTGGTGCTAGTTTTAACACTGCTACAAGTGGATTACCAACCAGTGGAGCACCATGGGTTGTTGAGTACTTAGAGGATCCAAAGACCCCGAACACTCTTTATTGTGGTTTTTCAGATGTATACCAATCAACAAATCAGGGTGGTAGCTGGACAAAGAAAAGCACCTGGGGTGGCACAGCAGGGTTAAGTGAAATATCAGCTATAGCTATTGACTCATCTGCTAATACCGATGTTTATGCTGGCGGCTATTCAAATACTGCAAGCCAAATAGAATTCACTTCGAATATTACTGCGGCTACACCCACCTGGACAAATATAAGCGCAGGTTTACCAACAACCAGCGCAGCAATTAGCGGTATAGCGGTTAATCCTAAAAACCCTGCACAGGTATGGGTAACTTTTTCGGGCTACAATAGCACAGCAAAAGTTTTTTATTCAGCAAATGGCAACACTGCAACACCAACCTGGACAAACCTTTCTGCAGGCTTACCAAATTTACCTGTGAATTGCATATTATATGAAAGCGGTACGGCAAACGGTGTATACATTGGTATGGATGGCGGTGTTTATTATATGGATAACACCACCGGCGGCTGGGTTAATTATAGCGCTGGCCTGCCTAATGTAGTAGTATTGCAATTAGCTATGTATAATGCAACACATACGTTAAGAGCGGCAACATTTGGCCGCGGCTCATGGGGAACTCCTCATTGGACTCCACCTACTATAGCACCTACCGCAATGTTCACCGGATATCCCACTGCATATTGTGTAAATGATACCGTGCACTTTACCGATACTTCATCTGGCCAACCAACCAGTTGGTCATGGAGTTTCCAAAGTGGTAATCCTGCAACATCAACTGCCCAAAACCCGGTTGTTATATATAATACAGCAGGAACTTACTCTGTATCACTCACAGCAACAAATGCCAAAGGCAGCAATTCATTAACGAAAACGAACTACATTGTTGTACATCCTGACCCGGGTACACCAGTCATTACTCAATCAGGAGAAACGCTTACCTGTAATACATCAGCATCCACCTACCAGTGGTATTTAGGTGGTGTTCCTATTGCAGGCGCAACATCACAAACGTACACCCAATCGCCAACTTTAACATTAGGAACCTATAGTGTAAGTATCACTAGCCAATATGGCTGTGCATCTGGCGGAACATTCCAGGTAACAACACTTACTTCTCTTAGTGACTTATCACTTAACGATTTAGTAGAAACGTATCCTAACCCTACTAATGGTAAATTGCAGGTGGTCCTTAACTTACCATCAGGCAATTACAATCTGAAAATTGTAAATGTACTAGGGCAAACCGTTTACAGTGACAATCTTACTTTATCTGCCAAGTACACTGGTAATATTGACATGTCGGGTTATGGTAAGGGAGTTTATTTTTTAACTATTGAAGGCAAAGATTCTAAAGCGGAGAAGAAGATATTGGTTTATTAAACAAAAATATAGACAATAAAAAAGCCCCGACCTAGTTCGGGGCTTTTTTATTTAAACCCAGGCTCTTAAATCTCCCAGGCAATAAGCTCTTTCACTTCCTTAACTGAAAGTGGCTTTTGCTCTTTAAGTACTTCTGGTTCGTATTTAGTCTTCAGGTAATTAATTGAAGGAATTAACCATTTTGCACTCTCTTCATTTAAAGCATCTATCAGGAGTGAGATTTGATATAACGAGGTCAGTTTTTCGAGAAAGGGCTTAGCAGTAGCTTCCATCTCATCTTGCGGAAGTGCCATTAACCTTTTTGGAAAAGCCGCTAGAGTTTCAAGCTCTTTTAAAAGCCATTCATCATATTGCTTATTACTGTTTGCTACTCGTGTAATTTCTTCGCATACCATTTCAAAGCCCTTCGATTTTGCCATAGCGCGCATCATATCCAACACAATAATATTTCCTGAGCCTTCCCAAATTGGCGTTACCATTACATCACGCATTATTTTAGGCACTACGGTATCTTCTATATAGCCAAGGCCACCCATCAGCTCCATACTTTCCCGTGTGATGTATACACCTGCTTCGGCTGACCACTTTTTAGTCATTGGGTTTATCAGGCGGAACAATTCTTTCTCTTTTTCATTCCCTGCATCCGCCATGTCGAGGGCCTTTATAGCACGCCATACTAAATAGAAATTAGCCACATTCAATGCACCAAGTTCAGTTAGTTTGGTTCTTATTAATGCATGTTCTAAAATATCCTTACCAAATGTTTTCCGGTAACTTAAAAATTGATACGCCTCTATCAAAGCCCTCCGTCCACATGTTAAAGCCGCAACCGAATTATAGAGCCTGCTAATGTTCATCATCTCTGCCATTATCTTAAAGCCACCCATCTCCTCACCTACCAGTTTGCCAATGGTATCAGTCAACATACATTCTGAGCTTACCATTGATCGCATCCCTAGTTTATCTTTCACACGTATAACATCAATCGGGTTCTTGCGGCCATCTTCCATATATTTCTCTACCAGAAATATTGAAAGTCCTCTGGTTCCTGAGATACTTTCATCAGTACGAGCCAACGCGAAAATTACATCAGCATTCGTATTACTACAAAACCACTTTTCGCCGTTCAGGTTGTAATACTTACCTTCTTTATGCGATGCAGCCACAATATTATTACCAACATCCGATCCGCCTGTTTTTTCCGTTAGGAACATTGCTCCTGTAAACAACTCTTCAGGTTTGTCAGTATAAATTCTCGGCAAGACTCTTTGCTTATCTTCTTCATCACAAAACATATCTACTAAGCGCGCAGCTCCATCGGTCATGCACAGTGGGCAATATAAACCACACTCGCTCATGGCATATAAATAGCCAGTGCTAAAACCAAGACTATGTCTTTCCTTACTAAATTGACTTCTCAATTTAGGCTCCCATTTTACACGAAACATTTCTGACTGAACTGCAATATCTCTTAATTGCCAATATGAAGGGTGAAATCTGAATTCATTTATAGTTTCGCCATAAGCGTTTCTTTTTACTAACACAGGCCCATTCTTATCTGCAAGCAGAGAAAGTTCGTTCATTCGTCCTGCCGATTCTTTACCCTGCAAATCGAGTTTATCGGTCATGTAAGCAAGCCCCTCTTTAGAAATACTGTTACTTAAATAATTCCTTAGGATATTATCGCTTTTATAAAAATTATCGCTGGTCTTAAACCCTTCTTTAAGTACTCTATTTTTTGATGCAGGATAAATCGACGGCTTGGGTTGTGCTTTCATGGTAAATTGATTATTGTTATTTAATCATCTTACCAAAGATATACAATGTATTCTTTTAAGTGAAAAGGGGCATAAATACCGTAACTATAGCTTTATAAACTTGGCGCTATAGCTTTTCGGACCAGAAATAACTTTAATCATATACACGCCGCTTGCATATGTACTTACATTAATATTACCATTAAGTGAGTTTGATAATTGTTTAGCAAACACTTGTTGGCCAAGCTCATTATATATATAACAATCAGATATTGCAGAGAGTCCTGAAATATCTATTGAGATAATTTTACTTGCAGGGTTTGGGTAAACCGAGATATTAATATTTTCCTCAATTTCTTTAACTCCATCTGGCGCTGTCCACATGGCTATATTTTTTGCATATGTACCGCCTGCGCTATCAAAACCGCCACCAATATATAAGGCGTTATTGAAAGTTGTCATCGCTATTATCGATCCCCCAACATTAATACCAGTACCTACCGAACTCCATTTCGAGCCATTCCATTTTGCTATACAGTTTATAAACTGTCCGTTAACACTGTCGAAAAAACCTCCGGCATACAATTCGCCACTGTAAGAAATAAGTGCATTTACCTGAGACCCGCCCGGCTCACCATATAAGCCCGAATCAAGTGGTGTGAAGCTTGTACCATTCCACATGGCTATACTATTTGCTGGCGTACCACCTATGGTATCAGCCCATCCTCCTACATATAAACTACCATTATATTCCGCCAGTGCGTACATTGGTCCGTTGGTATAGGAACCAACGGCAGACCAGTTAGCTCCATCCCATTTCGCAATTTCACTTACAGGAACACCACCGGCGCTGTCTATTCCACCTGCTACATATAAATAACCGTTATAAACTAATAGTGCAAATACTCCGTCATCTTCATCGGCAGCATAAATACCTGTGCTTAACGGATACCAGTTCGTGCCATCCCACCGGGCAATTCCAAATATTTGTTTTCCGTCAACCGTATCAAACGAACCTCCGGCATAAAGACTTCCGTTATAAACTGCCATAGAATAAACTCCATACTCCTGCGACTTCATTCCCATTCCAACGGGTGCCCAGTTTATGCCATTCCACATAGCTATATCATTCGCTTCCACTCCGCCTATGGTATCAAAAAAACCTCCAGCGTATAAATTGCCATTATACCAAGCCATTGCATTTATATAGCCATTAGTGCCTGTGCCTGTGGGTGTCCAATTTGCACCATTCCATTGAGCCATATCATTTACACTTACGCCACCTGCCGAATTAAACCAGCCTCCTGCGTAAAGCAATGAATCATGCGCGAATAATGACCATGTTGTATTTACCGAAGTACCAGTAATACCACTTCCCACAGGGCTCCATGTTTGCGCATTAGCACCCATGAATGATACTATAAATACTGAAAATAACCCTATCCTACTTTTCATGCAATCAATAAAAGCACCCAAGGTTATCATTTTGATTAGCTTAACTTAGTTCTTAAAGAACTGGTAGTAAAACGTAATACGTGCAACTAAATCATAACCCGCTTTTTGGTTATCTGTTGCAGGTGTTGGGTTCGTAGTATTATATTGGCTTGTAGTATTTGCGCTATACCATATATTAGGCATAAAATGTATTTGTTTAATAGGCTGATAATCGAGTCCAAAAACATAATATGACTCCTTAACCGGATTCTGTAATTCATAACTGGATCCATTAATATACATACCACCTGGTAAATAAGTAATATTAGGATTAAAATTTACTGATGGATTATATCCATCATGACGTGCAAAGAGACTTAATTTTGGAGCATTGGTACTTTTATCTCGCATTAACACAACCGCTGCCATAATAGAGTACCCGGACTGAATATTGTTAACTGTATCTCCTTGCACAGGAACTCCAGGGCCAGAAACCTGACTAACGGTATTATATGCTGTTTGTTGAAAATATTCAATACTCACATTAAAATTCTTGGTTTTATACCCTAAAAAAGCACGTCCCGTCAGTATATATTGGTGCATATCATGCACTTGGCCTGGTACTGATTGCCATTCCCATGTACGTCCATCGCCAAAAAGATCAAGCACAAGTTTATCCCCAAAAGCTTTTACATATATATCTCCATAATATTTATGCCATGGAGTTTGAACAGGTAAGCTAAATAGGTCAGGTACTGCGCCAGTGCCGTTACCAACCATAAAATTAAAACCTACGCAAGCATTTTCAATTCCCATGTCATCCTTTTTGCTCCAAAGTTTACCGCCAATACTGGCACCGAAATCATTCGAACCTGTTATACCTTTCATATCCATAATAGTGCGGTCGATTGAACGATACCCCCAAAAAGGCTCCTCAGTAATGGCAAATGATGGAGTAGTAATTGCTCCAACAGAAAGTTTTAATCCGGTGTTAAAGAAATTAGCCCATTCCATGTTAGCATATTTCAGATAAAAACTTCTGTTAGATTTAGGATCAATTGTAGGCGAACTGGTATAATAATTATCGGCATTCTCTTCCGATGCCATTACAGCATGAACAGAAAATTGCTTGTTAAAAAAGTAATCATACCCTAAATAAAGCCGTTGCAGCGAGAATGCGTTGTACCCTTTAGGAACTTGTGAATATTGCGTATTCCCACGTGGGGCGGAATCGGCATGTAATTTGGTAAAATAGCTACCAAACATATAACCCCAAAAATGGCCGCGAGTTGAATCTGGCGATTCATGCGGAGTAACAGTAACAGGGTAGTTATTAAAATCAGCAAATTGGGCATTAGAAATATTTAACGTCATAATAAAAGCGCAAATTGCAATAATTACTCTTTTTGTTCTCATGATTGTTCTCCTCTTTAAAATTACTGGTTCCTACTTCAGTAAGAGCCAGTCTGTTATTTATTAAATATTAAAATTTAACTTACTTACTTATTACAATCTTTTTACAAACATTTATCTTTTCGCCGGCAATGTTCAGGAAATAAATGCCGTTCGAAACCGCTTCCGTGCTTATAATCATGTTATTCTCACCTGACTTCAATTCAACCGGCATTTCTTTTACCAATCGACCTGTAATATCATACAAGCCAACTTTTGCATTGCTTTCAGATACAGAATAAACATTTATGTTTAACTCACTTTTTGCAGGCACGGGCCAGGTAGTAACTTTGTTTTGTGATTCTCCACTAACAGGATCAATACCTGTGGTAACTGTCCACATATTGGTTGGATATTCAGATGCTGTAGCGCTATTGGCACATTCGGTAGATATACCATACATTTCCTCCCATAATTTAAGAGTACTGTAGTGGGTCACAGATGTACCATAGTTACCACCTATAATTAATCCGCTACACACCAACAGTGGAATATGGTTACTCGGACTTGTAGAAGAATAGTCATCTTCATCCCATATTACAAAAACAACGGTGTTATTAGCAGGATTAGAGGCCCAACGAATCAATGGCATCATATTGGTATGAAACCAATTATCACCATTTGGTATAGCAGACGATGCAAGTCCATCGTGCATATCATCAACCGAATTTGGGATTACCCAAGCCATAGTAGGTAATGAGCTGTAATGATTTGAATCGGGGAAGTAAGTACCTACCGGAGCAAAAGGCAAATCAGATTTTATAGGAATAGTATCGGCGTTGGTGTTGTGCCCGATCCAATTGATCCACGGACAGTGCTTAGTGTAATAATTACCTTGGTCACCTTTTATCCATCCTACAGATGGCTGGCCTTCAGAATAACCAATAAATGTATAACCTTTCTGAATCATTGAAGAACCAATGTTACAATCGTTAAAAGGTGTATTAGGAGCGGGGCCTGTTAAGTCAGTTGTAACACCTTGATTTTCTCCTGAGAACAAATCAAGATAATTAGGTTCGCTTGGGTGGGCAATTGCAGTAGCCAATGTCATATTGGCACAATAAGATTGTTTTGATACATACGTTATTGTTGGTGCAAGAGAAGAACCTATAATTTTAGCATAGGCATAATTCTCTTCCATTATAACCACTACGTGTGCAGGCGGTTTACCAGGATATTGCGCTTTTACAACAACATTGCTCAATAAAACACAAAGAGCAATCAGAGTTAATGCAATTTTTTTCATTTTATTTTTATTAAGAATTCAAATACTTTAAGTTTTATTTACTCACTACAATTTTTTGACAAACATTTATTTTTTCGCCTGTGATATTGAGAAAATAAATTCCGTTTGAAATATCTCCGGTATTAACCACAACATTATTATCCCCGGATTTTAAATCAGTAGTCATTTGTTTCACCATACGACCTGTAATATCATATAATCCAATAGTAGCCCTACCCTCCGCAACAGAGGTAATGGCCATTTTCAATTCATCCTTAGCAGGTACTGGCCATGTAATAACCTTATTGGTTATACCGGCAATACTATTTATACCAACCGCTGCTTTCCATATGGCACTTGGCACTTCGTTAGCTGTAGCACTAGAACCACATTCAGGCAAACCGTACATTTCTTCCATCATCCTTAAAACACTGTAATGGTTTACCGCTTGGCCGTAACTACCACCTTTTACAATACCCCCAACTATAAACAATGGAATATGATTAGATGGACTACCGCTAGCATAATCATCTTCATCCCATATTACAATCATTACCGCATTATTGGCAGGATTAGCAACCCAGCGAACGAGGGGCATCATATTTTTTTTGAACCAATTATCACCATTAGGAATTGCAGTGGGTGCAGTACCGTCATGCATATCATCAACAGAATTTGGTATAACCCATGTCATGGTTGGTAAATTGCTATAATGATTTGAATCGGGGAAATATGTACCTAAAGGGAACATCGGTAAATCAGAAGCAATTGGAACAGAATCGTATGGTGCAGGCACACCATAGCCTATCCAATTTATCCAAGGGCAATGTTTTGTATAGTAGTTTCCGGCATCACCTTGATACCAACCAACTGAAGGCTGATCTTCCGAATAACCGATAAAGGTTTTACCCGCTTGTATAATAGAAGAACCTAGATTACAATCATTGAATGGTGCATTTGGTGCCGGTCCGGATAAATCTGTCACCACCCCATGATTGGTTCCTGAAAACAAATCAAGATAATTAGGCTCACTTGGGTGCATAATAGCGGTGGCTAGTGTCATGTTAGCAGTAATAGAAGTATCCTTTGCCAGTGCATTAAGGCAAGGAGCAAGAGAGTTTCCTATAATTGTTTTATATGAGTAATTCTCCTCCATTACCACAATAACGTGTGCAGGAGCTGGACCAACGTATTGCGCCTTCAGGATATTTTCACCTGTTAATACAGCACAAAAAATACTAAAGCAGAATGTAATTTTTCTCATTATATCAGGGTAATAATTTTTAACGTGCCGCAATATTAGTAATCGCGCATGTCTATAACTCCGCTATAAATATTAAGTATTTGTTAAGTTTCGAATTGTTTGTGTTAACAATAAGATAATATGCTAAAACTCGCACGTTACTACTACCGCATTCTATTGATTTACAAGGCTTACAACTATATTAAAGAATACTAATCTATAGTTGCTCATGGCTATGTAGCTATTCTTAACATATGATTAACATTATGTAAATACTGGTTTGTTTCTTTTGCGGCACAAAATGCGTCCCCTTGGTGTTTAGATGCAGTTTGAAAACAAAACAATTATAACAATAATCATGAAAAGAAAACAAATCTACCTTTTATCATTAGCATTCCTGGGCTTAATGGGCCGATCGAACGCGCAATGTGGGTTCAATTACCTTGGCCCTGTTGATTCGGCCAGCCATATTTCATTTGGCGAATCAGAATATGAAGCTATGGCAGTTGATCCTAGCACTAATACCCCATATGTTGCTTATCGCGATGGTAACAATTTTTATGGAACTTCAGTAAAAAAATATGTTGCAGGAACTTGGGTACAAGTTGGTGCTACTGGCTTTACTTATGGAGCTACCAGCGCCGAAGTTTATGATAATGCTATAACAATTGACAAACATGGTATACCTTATGTAGCTTGCGAAAACAAGGGCTATGCAAACCATTGCGCGGTATATATGTTCAACGGAACTAAGTGGGATACTTTACCAGGTCAGGTTTCTGGTTTTACAACCCCGGCTCAGTTCATTTCTATAACTACTGATACCAATGGTATTCCTTACGTAGCTTATGAAAACGTTGCCACATCTAAAATGAATGTTCAAATGTACAATGCACTAACAAAGTCATGGGTACCAGTAGGAGCTTCGGTTGCAGTTTCTAAAGGACAAGCGCAATATTGTCAAATTGCATTTGACCGTGTACACAATGTTCCTTACGTAGCTTATGAAGATGGCTTTAAGCCAAACCATGCTGACCATTTAATGGTTCAGTATTTTAACGGTACAAATTGGGTTGTTCCTGGTGTTGCTACTGTACCTGCAGATTCAGTTGGAATTACAACTGATACAGTAAACTGGGTTTCCTTAACTATGGATAAAAAAGGTAATGCAATTGTTGCCTACGAAGATTTCTCTTCAGGCAAGAATCTTGGCATTATGATGTTTGACTCGGCAACTTCAACATGGAGTGCTGATACAAACAATAGGACAAAATATCTTGGCGGTCCTGTAAACTATGTATCAGCAGGCGTTGACTCGGCTGATAACGTTTATGTTGCTTACCAAGATCTGTCTTACTACGGTTATGATGGTTTAAGTATGGTTGAATATAACAACTCAAAGAACAGTGTAGATTTCGTTGGTTCTTACAAAGTATCACAAGCTGTTTCTGCCGGTGATGCAAATTTTATCTCCTTAGCTGTAGATAACCATGGCGTACCGATGCTTGCTTACGAAGATAAAGGTGTGGGCGACCACGCACAAGCATTCCAATGGAGTAGCTCAGCAAAACAATGGCTCTATATGTCCACTACCGGTATTTCTAACATGAACCCGGGTACCGCGAATGGATTAGCACAATACACTTCAATTTCTGTTTCTCCTACTACAAGTAACCCATACATTGCTTACCACGATGCTAACACAGGTGGCAAGGCTACTGTGATGATGTATAATGGAAGTACTTGGTCTACTGTAGGTACACCTGGTATTTCTTTAGGTACTGCAAAGTTTACCAATATGGGCTTTGATGCTGCCGGCGATCCTATTTGTCTTTTCACCGATGGCGGAGCTACTACCAAATATAGCATATCTTGTATGAAATATACTACTGGTGCATGGTCTGCAATAGGAACCAATGCTGCTGCAGTTAGTGGTGGTACATGCTATTACGCTTCTATGGCTATTTGGAAAGATACTATTTACACAGCGTTTGAACTTGCTGACTACCACATGTCAGTTATGAAATGTGCTGTTGGTGGTTCTACCTGGACCAACGTAGGCCCTGCTGATGTTAATGGTGATTCTGCTTCTTACGAAAACATTGCAGTTGATAAAAACGGAAATGTTTACGTGGCCTTCTCTGATAACGCTTCAAACCAAAATGGTATTTCAGTAATGGAATATACAAGCACCGGCTGGCAATGGGTTGGTACACGTAACTTCTCAGGTGGTAAATCTGTTTACCCTTCTATCAAGATCAATCCACTTACAAATATGCCTGTAGTTGCTTACTCTTCTTACGGAGCCGGTAACGAAGCTAATGTTCAGGAATGGAACGGTAGCGCATGGGTATATGTTGGTGCTGCCGGTTTCTCAACCGACTGGACCAGCTACATGTCACTTGCAATTGATCCTAAAGGCGCTTACTACGTATCTTATGATGATTGGGGTAACGAAGTTCACAACCAAGGCCAATATGATGTTACTGTAGAAAAATTTGACACCAAAGTTGACACTGCGTGGAAGGTTCTTCCATTAGGCGGCGGTTCTTGCTCTCAAAATGGTGCTTCTTATGAACAATGTACACTTGATGCAAATGGTAACCTGTATGTAGCTTATTCTTCTTACAGTGCATTTGTACAAGAATTGAATTGCCCATTAGGCATCAATGAAATTAATGGTAATAGCAACGCTCATGTTAGTGTGTTTCCTAACCCTAACCACGGTTCGTTTACTGTTGCAGTAACAAATGCTCCTGAAAAATCATACATCAGTGTATTTGATGTTCTTGGTCAGAACATTTACCAAACCAAATTAACCTCTGACAAAACAGAGATCAACCTTGGCACACAAGCTCCTGGTATTTATTTATACCGCGTTCTTGCTGAAAATGGCAATGTAATTTCTACAGGAAAACTGATAATTAAATAATTGCAAATTTTGAGTACTTAGGAAAAGCAACATATGTATATATGTTGCTTTTCCTTTTTAAAGAAAATAATAGCTGACAGTATAATTCTTCTAATCATGAAAAAAATATCTACACTTGTTTTATTGGCTCTCTTACTATTTGGTAGCGCAAATGCTCAAAATATTTTCGGACCGGGTCATCACATTATTTGTTATTCAACCCATCCGGTTGATACTACCGTAGCAAGGCCGCACAACAATGCTAAGGCCCTAATACGTTCATCAGGCGATACATTAATTGCCTACATCAACCGTGCTAAGTATACCCTTGATATAGCACTTTATGATTATGTAGAAGATAGCACATGGTACGAAGGCGGATATGTACCACCCATACATACAGCAATTAATAACGCGTATGCTCGTGGTGTAAAAATCCGCTGGATTCATAACCCAAGTGATTCTTCGAAAGGTTTTAATGCTGCAATAACACCTAATTACGGGCTTGCACTTATAAACAAGGCTATACCTACATTGCCAAGCGCATCATACAGCGGTATTATGCACAATAAATTTGTAGTTATTGATGGAAGATCATCAAATCCAGATGATGCGATTCTTTGGACTGGTTGCATGAACTGGGAACCGGGTCAAATTTGCAAAGACATTAACAACATTATAATTTTCCAGGATTCTGCTCTTGCCCATACCTACCTTACTCAATTTAACCAAATGTGGGGAGATAGTGTTGAAGGTGGACAACCTAACTTAACAAAATCGGTATTTGGACCTAAAGAAAAAAACATTACGCAGCACAATTTCTCAATTGATGGCTATTGGATCGAATCTTATTTCAGTCCTGCTGACCAAACCAGCAACCATATTATCTCTACTATACAAACTGCTCAAAGCGAATTAGACTTTGAAATGTTCACCTTTACCTTACAAGCTGACGATGCTCCTATTGTTGCAGCAATTAACAGAGGTGTAAATGTGCATGGTATTATGGATCAGTCGAGCTTAGGTTATACGCCCTATACAGATTTAAGTAATGCCATGGGTTCTAATCTTTTAATTTATAGTGGTTTACCAGGTTACTATTCAAACGGTATTTGTCATAGCAAATACATTATGGTCGACCCTTGTGATTATTCCTGGAACGCAGACCCTAAAATTTTAACCGGCTCGCATAATTGGAGCTCATCAGCGAATACAGTTAATGATGAAAATACTGTAATTGTGCATGATTCTTCTATTGTTAACCAATACTATCAAGCTTTCCACGCTGACTTCTTAGCATTATCGACTGCAGGTGGTACACCGGTAAACCTGGTTCAAACTTGTATACCATTAGGTGTAAATGAAGTACACAATATTGATGAGGTTACTATGTTCCCTAACCCAACTAGCAATACACTGAAAGTTACACTCAACATACCGGGTAGCAACATAACTTATTCTATTTATAACAACTTGGGGCAAATGGTACAATCAGGCAAGTTAGATGCACGATACGTTAATACGTTGAATACCGATGGCCTAGCTTCAGGTATGTATTTACTACGTGTGCAAACAGGCAACACCAAAGAATTTACCGGAAAATTCATTAAGCAATAAAACGAATTTGATCCTATATAGTAAAACAAGCTGCTATATGGCAGCTTGTTTTATGTAAGCAAACTCCAATATCAATTATGAAACGCAATATCATACTAACTTTCCTCTTATTATTTTCCTGTATCGGTTTAGATGCACAATCTATATTCGGACCAAATCATCATATAGTTTGTTATTTTACTAGACCAGTGGATACAACCGTAGCACGAACCGAAAAAGCCGTTGCGATTATTAGAAAGGCAGGTGATACAGTAGTTAAATACATTGACAGGGCGAGGTATACACTTGATATTGCCATGTATGATTTTGTAGAAGACAGTACCTGGTTTGAGCAGGGTTATATTGCTAACATTGCTGCTGCAATAAATAGAGCTTATGCCCGTGGAGTTAAAATACGGTGGGTATGTAACCAGATAGACTCTATGTATTCGCCGAATACCGGACTTGATAGTATTAATAAAGCTATTTATACTTTACCGAGCCCAACAGGTGGCAATTATGGAATTATGCATAATAAATTTATGGTTATTGATGGCCGATCATCTAATCCGAATGATCCAATACTTTGGACAGGTTGCATGAATTGGGAACCGGGACAGATTGATAAAGATGCAAACAATATTGTAATTATTCAAGATTCAGCAGTGGCACATTGCTATTTGGCTGAGTTTAACCAGATGTGGGGAGATACGGTAGAAGGCGGAAAATATAACCTTACAAATTCAAAGTTCGGAAAATACAAAAAAAACATAATGCGCCACAACTTTAATGTCGATGGTCATCAAGTGGAAGCATACTTTAGCCCAACCGATACTACCAGTAATCATATTGTATCTACCATCACCTCTGCCAAAACAGAAATTGATTTTGGAGTTTTCGAATTTAGCTACGCTGCTGATGCCAACGCTATAGTAACTATGATTAAAAAAGGACTTTATGTAGCAGGTATAATGGACCAATACAGTTTGCAATATGCTCCCTATGGCACGTTAAGTAATTACCTTGCCTCGATGTTACAACTATATGCAGGCTCTGATTCACTTTTTCACAATAAGTATGTTATTATAGATCCTTGCAACATGCAAGCAGATCCTAAGGTTTTAACCGGTTCGCATAACTGGACCAACGAAGCAGAAGTTTTTAATGATGAAAATATACTTATCATTCACGATTCAACTGTTGCCAATTTATTCTATCAAGCGTTTCATCGAGAATTCTATAGTTTAGGGGGAACATTAACTGAACAATGCATACCGCTAACCGTTAATGAAGTTAGTTCATACCATAACTTGGTTAAAGCCTTTCCTGATCCATGCAATGGTATTATAAACTTCAATATTGAAAATACAAATGAAAACTCTATGCTTGAAATATGTAACCTATTGGGCAAAATAATTTACACTACAAAAATCACTACTTCTTCAACCATACAATTAAATCTTGAAAACCAACCTTCAGGTATCTATTTCTATAAAGTAATTTCAGAAAAAGGAGAGGCGGAGGCAAGTGGTAAATTTGCTATCCTGTAAAACTTTAAGGAGCATTTTATACTTTACTTTCATTACATCCGTTTACCCATCCGGTAAGCTTATTTGACTATATGCCTATTTTTCAATAAATTTGATAAAGGGTTATCAAATAAATTACAGATGATCAGAAGTATAACGGAAAATGGCAAAAGCAAAAAAAATATGGAAGTGCCTGTTTGTCAGTATATATTTTGCTTTAAATGGTAGTCTCCAGGCACAGGTTTACACCATAACTACCATTGCTGGCACAGGCATGGCGGGTTTTTCTAACGACGGAAATCCTTCTATTAATGCAATGTTATACTACCCACTATCAGTAAGTGTAGATAGCACAGGTAGCATTTATATTGCTGACTGGGGCAATTCAAGGGTTCGCAAAATAAACAGCAATGGAATAATAAATACCATTGCTGGAGATGGGAAATTTTCTTTTTCTGGTGATGGAAGTTTCGCTTATGTCTCAGGCTTATGTGGCCCAACAGGAGTATATACTGACTTGAAGGGCAATATATATATTGCTGATATTGGAAACGAACGAATAAGAGAAATTAATTCGGCCGGAATTATAAGTACAATTGCTGGGAGTGGCGCCTATGGTTTTTCGGGTGATGGTGGTCCCGCTACCCTTGCTTCATTTAAAGACCCGACTGGGATTGCAGTAGATGATTCGGGAAATGTATTTATTGCTGATGTTTTTAATAACCGGATAAGAAAGATTAATAAAACCGGCACTATTATAACCATTGCTGGCAATGGCATAGCAGGATACGCTGGTGATGGAGGCAATGCCACTTCGGCTGAATTATATTACCCTACGGGTATTGCAATTGATAGTATTGATGACATTTATATAGCTGATGAAGATAACAACCGGATACGAAAAATAGACAGAACCGGAATCATCACAACTATAGCCGGAAATGGCATGAGTGGATATTCAGGCGACGGGGGCCTGGCAACTGCTGCAAAAATAAATTTTCCGGGAGGCGTTGCAGTAGACAACAAACATAATGTTTACATAGCTGACGCTAATAATCATCGAATACGTATGGTTAATGCACAGGGCACTATATCAACTATTGCCGGAACCGGAAAGGCCGGATATTCGGGAGATGGAGAATTTGCACTTGGTGCTGAGTTAAACAACCCTACAGGCATTGCAGTAGATAATTTTGGCAATATAATTGTTGGAGATGCATTTAATTTTAGGGTACGCGAGCTAATGAAAATAGGTGACCGGAATTTTAACTCGGGACTTGAATCAGTAAGTGTTTATCCCAACCCCAATCACGGTATATTCAATGTAATGCTTCAAAATTCAAACGGCAATAATGAAACTATTGAAATTTATAATGTAGTAGGAGAAAAAATATATAGTTCGCATTTGTTTCAAAATGGGAACACTGAGATAAGTCTTGGTTATTTAAACGCTGGTATGTACCTTTATAGGGTGATTAATGATAATACCTCTGTTGACTTCAGAGGCAAAATTGTTATCCTTTAATTTTGAGTAACAATTACCTTTTTAGTATCTATTTCACTTCCATCAACCATTAAAGTATAATAATACATACCTGCCAGCAACCCACCACTGGGTATACTTACACTTTGTTCTTCTTTCCCATTAATAGAAACTGTTTTCTTTAGCGTACCATTCATGTCAAACACTAATAAATTTGCATTGTTACTACTATTAGGTACGTAACACTGGAACGTAGTGTTTTGATTTGCGGGACAAGATTTACATGGATATAATTTTGCTTCCTTTCCTCCATCTACAGAATTTGTATTGAAATTTGCACCTGTTTGCTTATTATTTGAGCTAGTTAGGCTATCCACTTTATGTTGAAGATCGTTTATTTTAACATCCTCTTGTTTAATAGCTTCTACCAATAGGCCAATCATATTACTATATGCAATGGTTTTTATACCATTATCGTTGGTGGTTACAACTTCAGGCACAATTCTTTCTACAGCTTGTGCAATGAGCCCCATTTGCCTTTTACGCATTATACCATTCTGTTTTAAATTATAGGTTACACCTTGCAAGCGTAGTACTTTACTTAACGCATTCGGAATATTAGTGACATGTTCTTTTAAGGTAGAATCACTTATAGTGTTCCAGCCATATGAATATGCCTGACCATTTCCATAAACGTAAAACTCGTCCTGCCCACCATTTTTTACTGCCCAGGCTTTAGTGGTGGTGTTATTTACCCAGTTAATACCCGAGTAAATATTATTGGAACTAGTATTCGAGTATATATCAAACGGCGATGCATTCAGGCCTCCATTAACCTGTAATCTCGCTCCATTATCAATAGACGAATCAATTATCAGGTTATGATTTGGCATAAGCATTAAAATGGCTTTACCATTGGTGGCAAAGGCAATGGTGTTTAAAGCAGGATGGAATATGCCTGATAAAGTATCGCCCCACCAGGTATAATCTGGTGTGGTTTGTGTTGAAAATATGTTTACCCCTTTAATATATGCCGATGATGTAATTGCCCCAGTGCTTTTCGAAAAAAGGGAATTACCTATTACTTGCAACTCTATATTGGTTGGTGGCTGGGTTATACTACCAGCAGATATGCTACCATTTGAATAGAGTTTTAATTGTGCATTAGAAATGCCACAAATTAAAAACAAACCAATTGCTGTAATTAATGGCTTAGGAATAGGTAATGCCTTAATGGTTTTCATTTAATGAAGTATTAATGTTCTGTAAGTGCCTATAACGCGCTAAGAACAAGTTAATTGTATTATGTTCTATGCAAATGTACCTTTTTGATTCTATTGTTCCAATTAGTCAATAACCCAGAATTACTAAAAATCAGTAATTTTATTCGAATTATCAGGCATTTAGTTTCAATGAAGAACTTTATATTACTTATACCTTACTATAATAATTTTGAAGGCTTAATCACTTCATTAAAAAGCATCAACTACTCAAAAGATAAGTTTGAGGTGTTAATAGTGGATGATGGCAGTAAGATAAAGCTAGATGAAGAATCAGTAAGAGTCTTGTTTCCAGAAGTTATTATTAATGTATTATCTCTCAGTCAAAATAGTGGCATTGCAATTGCACTTAATAAAGGGTTGGAAGAGTTACATACGCGAACAGATTATATATACATAGCCCGATTAGATTGCGGAGATACTTGTCACCCAAACCGCTTTACTGAGCAAGTTAAATTTTTAGATGAGAATACAGATATTTATTTACTGGGTACTTGGTGTGAATTTACTGATTCAACGACCGGGAAAAGTTATTTATATAAAACAAAAACCAAGCATGAGGATATTATAAAAGAAATGCATTTTAAGTGTTCCTTCATTCATCCCACGGTTATGTTTCGAAAAGAGGTACTTGATTTTATTGGCTACTATCCTGAAAACTATCCCCATGCCGAAGACTACGCCTATTTCTGGGAAATAATAAGACAATTTAAAGGCGCATTATTACCTGAGTTATTAGTGAATATTACTGCCAACATGCAGACAATATCGGCATCAAATTATAAAGAGCAAATCATATCGAGGATTAAGGTTATTAAGGCCTTTGGAACTAAACCACTTTTGATTACTTATGGAGTAATTATTAGTAGAGTTAGAGCGATAATTCCTTATGGTTTAATCCTCAAAATGAAGCTTCTTTTAAAATAGTAATTACGCCTTAGCTTCTCCAATCCATTAGTACATCTATCCCATCCACATCAAATACCGGAATATTATGCACTTTCATTATCATGTTACGCTCTTGAAAAGCATTATCTATAAATATAGCCTTGTTATTTTTTACAAAATCAGCTTTAATTTCATGAGGCTTTAGATGAATAATCTCATTAAACAAGTTTTCTGTAATAGCAAATGTCTTCATTGTTTGAACAAGCTCATTTTGATGTTTGGTAATCAAAATCACCTTTTTGCCTATATTTTTACACTGGTACAAAAACCAAATTGCTTTAAGGTTTACTTTATTGTTTATTATTAATGTATCATCAAAATCAAAGTATACAGTATCATATTCATAATCTATCTTATATCGTGAAATCAATGTTCTATCTACTACAACCCTATAACTATTGGGGTGTACTTCAATATCATACCCTAAAGCAACGTAAACACTTAATAACGGCAAGTTAACACCCCGTGCTCTAGTTAAACACATTGTACCCGCACAGCGGGTTGAAATTTCCAATAATTTCCACTTGCCTTCTTCATCCCTCTTTATCTGAAACCACCAAAGCCCCATAAAAGACAATTCACCATTTATCTTTTGAGCAATATTCTCAATTTCAGGTGTAAGCTTCTCTATTTTACCAGCCACTGATATACCAGCCATTATTCGTTGGCGAGACCGGGGAGAGGCAAATGACAATTTGCCATTTTTATCAGTTAGGCAATCTACCGTATACTCTTCACCTGGTAAATACTCACAAATCACATAATCAGTTAAATTAATATCAGCTATATCCTTAGCATTTTTTATTAATTTAGCTCCTACGCTACCCTGTCCCTGCTTCGGCTTTATAAATAATGGGTAAGTGGTTATTTCCGTGTAAACTTGCGGAACAAAATCATGACTATTAAATGTACTGTATGTTTTTTCTTTATCACGACATATTGCTGAAGTTTTTTTATCTGCAGTTATAATTTTGGCTTTTATTTTTTCCTGATTATCAGCAAAAAATGCTGCAATAGTATCATGGGTTGGAAATATCAGTTCAATTTCGTTAGTGGCGAGTAAAGCATTAAACTTTTCAAAAAAATCTTTATCTGTTATCATTGGAGCATTACGTATGTAATTCTCGAAAACATATTCTCCATGCCTGTCAATTGAAGAAGCTCCAAATAATTTAATATTTACGCAAGTTGATAAAGCATCATGCAGTTCAATTGAGTTTATCTCCCCTGCTGGGTATACCAAAACTTTTATCTGACTCATATTATTCCTAAAATAAATTTCATTTCTTCTAAGCCATACCTTTGGTCAATGGGGATAGGTATCAGGTAGTTTTTCAAATACAATTCAAAAGAACCTTCATCACAATATTTTTCAAGTTCTGGCCAATAAGTCGCCACATATACTCTACGTTCAATTAATTTTTTACGCAGCTCCTTATTTTTCAGAAGAAATGGATAAACTAATGGAACGTCATCTTTAGCCATATCAATTTTCAATTCATTATCATCCCAAAGATTATCATGAAGAAAAGAGAAGTTCTCCATCCTAATTTTTCTTGTATTACTATAATTAATATTAGACATTAGAGCTTGAGTCAGTTTTGACATGTGCTTAATAGGCTGGCCGATAAGTGAATTATCATTACGCTGAAAATCAGGGTATCCCTCAGTTGCAGGCAAGTCATATCTTTTAAGCAAATGCGAACATCTGTCAATTGAAATATCCTCTTCAAACTTATCGTCCAACTCCTTATCACAACGGAGTATGCCTCCGTCAGGCAATCCAAAAAACTTACGTGGGCTATAAAATGATGCTATTCCCTTTTTTAAAGAATAAAACGACTGAGCACTATCTACAATTACATTGGTATACTTTCCAATCAACCGCTCAACCACATTCCCACAAACGCCAAAATAATTATTATATAAAACAAACTTATTTTGTTTCATTTCGCCATCAATATCCATTGAAGGGTTAAGTTTCTCATCAATTGAGTAGAATATTACTTTACAATTTTCTTCTGCAAGCGCTTCGAAAACAACCGGACACGTATATCTAGGAACCAACATCTCCCTTATGCCATAAGCTCGAATAATATAGCGTAACGCATTTCGTCCCGAATTAAGCTTAATTGCCCTATCATGGTATTCAGGAGATCCAAAAGACTCGAGTTCAAAATATCCGCCGATTTCTTTCATTTTTACTCAAAAAAAATACATAAATCCTTTCTTCCAATTTATTTCACCAAAATTCATTGATAAGTAGGTTAAATACAAAGATAATAACTAAAACATATTGAATCTTACGTAATTCGAGAATATAAAAGGTAGTTTAAGCAAGATGATTTTGAGTGCAATTATAGAAAATCCCTCCATAATATAACTAAACCAACTATATTTGAATAGTCCGTCTATTTATAAAAATACTTGATATTTTATTAGTATGAGAGTAGGTATAATGCAACCTTATTTTTTTCCTTATCTGGGTTACTTCAGTTTGATAAGAAACTCAGATAAATGGATTTTTTTTGATACCCCACAGTATATTCGTCATGGATGGGTAAACAGGAATAGAGTATTAAAACCTGTTGAAGGATGGCAATATATTACAGTCCCCCTAAAAAAACATGAGAGAGATGCCACTATTAAGGACATAATAACAAATGACATTGAAGATTGGAAACTAAAAATCATAAGACAACTAGAGCATTATAAAAAATTTGCACCATTTTATACACAAACAATTCAGTTAATCGAAAAATGTTTTTCTACTTCAACTACTAGTTTATCTGAAGTAAACATTGCAAGCACTCAAGAAATTTGTCGCTATTTGGATATAGAATGTAATTCTGAAGTTTTCTCCAAGATGAATCTTTCAATAGATACTGTTTCGGCTCCTGATGAATGGGCATTAAATATATGTAAAGCAATAGGCGCCACTCAATATATTAATCCGCCCGGAGGGCTCGATTTTTTCGATAAAAACAAATACACTTCACAAAATATTGATATCAAATTTCTTGAAGTTAATACCGCTCTTTATCAACAAGGTAAAAGGGAATTCATTTCTAACTTGTCTATAATTGACGTGATAATGTTTAATGATATAACCAAAATACATAGCTATTTAGATGATTACAAGCTAATATAAAACCACAAAAACTAATCATAAATAGAATAATAGGGCTTTATTTATGGGACTAAAAACAACCCTCAATCCGAAAAATAAAGATGAAAAACCTTATTGCTGCTAAAATTAAACGAAATATATTTCCTTGTTATCCTGACGATAATTACGCACTTCCCAGTTTAAAAAAAGATTATACATTCTTAAACCTTTCTCTCTATTTGAAAGGGAAACTAAACAAATATTTAAAAAAATCTGAGGGAGCGGAAAGCGCAAATAAATTATTATCTTGTTGGGATATTGATGGATTTAGTTTAACATATGACATGTTATCAGACTCAAGATCAAAAGATCAAATGGTTGATATTCTTGCATTTAAAATGCTAGGCCATAAAAATTATAAATTACAATTCCCTATTGAGGATTTTTATAATTTATTACAAAAGATCACTAGTTGCAAAACATCCGAAACAATAAGTCCAAATAAATTGGCTTTACATTTGTATGATTTAAATAAAATGGGAACCGGCCTTAAAGTTTTTTTCCATGATCCCGAATCAGTATATCTTTCTATTCTTGCAAATCAATATGGATATGCGGACGCTAACTTTGCTGTAAAGGAAGGAGACTATGTAATTGATGGAGGGTGTTTTTATGGAGACACGGCATTAGTTTTTGCCAATAAAACAGGCGCAACGGGTAAGGTTTTTTCATTTGAATTTGTTAATGATAACATAAAAGTGTTCGAAAATAATATGAGGGTTAACCCTCAACTTAATAAATCTATTTTTTTGAATAAATATGCATTGTGGAATTGCTCCAATGAGGTATTAACATTCCAGGAAAATGGACCAGCTACACGCATAGATAATTCAAAGACCAGCCCAACAATATCGGTTAAAACAAAATCAATTGATGATTTTGTAAAAGAAAATGACATTAAAAAAATTGACTTTATAAAGCTAGATATAGAAGGGGCTGAACTAAAGTGCCTGCAAGGTGCGCAAAACACTATAAAAAAATACAAGCCGAAATTAGCTGTTTGTGTTTATCACAAAGATTATGACATGATTGAAATTCCACAATACATAAAGCAATTGGTACCTGAATACAAGTTATTTTTGAAACACCATACAACATCATATGGTGAAACTGTGCTATACTGCATGTTATAGTTGCTTATTACCATCATAGGCTATATTGGCTCTTGAAAATATATACCCTGCGTTTTATTAATTATCTAAAATGAAACCTGAAGTTATAATAGTGCTATCAAAAAAATCATAACTTTGTTGCCGTTGAGAAAAGAAGCGTTAAGCCACTTTTTTACTGAATTCGTTCTTAATTTAGCATACTGAAATAAGTATGCCAGCGTAGCTCAGCTGGCTAGAGCGACTGATTTGTAATCAGTAGGTCAGGGGTTCGAGTCCCTTCGCTGGCTCAGCAGAGTCAAAACAATTAACAACTAATTTTAGCCAAATAATTACTTGGCTTGTACTAGCTAAATTGCTTTAATAATGCTACATCACCTGCTTATAAAACAAACTCGCCAAAGTAATTGCGCATTATTACCCCTATATAAAATAGGAGCCGATTACTGTTTTATTTGTAATGTATCCCTAATAATTTGGGAAATTTTCTTTACATTACCGCTACCCAATTCAACATATAGCGGTAGGCATGCTATCCGAAGGGAAATATCTTCAGATATTGGGCATGATTCTCCATTAACATAATTGATTGTGTTAAGACTTGGGTAGAAATAACGCCTGCTAAATATATTTTTGTCACCTAATGCCTTAAACACTCTTAACAATTCGTTTTCACTCTTAAATAACACAGGATAATACGAATAATTATATACTAAATTAGCCTGTACTTTAGGTCGACCAACTAGTCCATGTAATTCTTTATCATACAAATCACATAGTTTTTTCCTGGTTTCCATTGCCTTTTGTATATATTCCAAATTACAAAGCCCCATAGCTGCCTGAAACTCACTTGCTTTTGCATTAATACCTAATATTAAATGTTCGTCAAGGTTGTGGCCAAACCGCTTTTGAAGATCTAATTTATGCGATATGCTTTTATCTTTAACGATACAAGCTCCCCCTTCAATAGTGTGAAAAAGCTTTGTTGCATGAAATGAAAGCGTAGAAATATCACCATAGGAGGCCAATGAACGCCCTTTATATACAGATCCAAAAGAGTGGGCTCCATCATAAATAACTTTAAGTTTATGCTTTCTGGCAATTCTTTCAATTGTTTCCACATCACAAGCATAACCAAACACATGAACAGCTAAAATTGCTTTGGTTTTCTTTGTAATTTTTGCTTCAATTTTTTTAACATCAATTGTATAATTATCAGGCTCTATATCTACAAAAACGGGCTTACACCTACCCCAGATTATACTCGAACAAGTTGCTACGTATGAAAAAGGCGTAGTTATTATTTCGCCATCATAAATATCAAGAGCGGTTAAAGCAAGCTGAAGCGCAAGTGTGCCATTAGTCAAAAAGTGAAAATGCTCAACCTTCAAATATGCTTTCAGTTTGCTTTCCAGCTCTAACAGTAGTGGGCCCTGATTAGTTAAATGCGAATTGGCATAAATTATGTCAATATATTTCTTGTATTCCTTAATAGGGGGCAAAAAGGCTTTTGTAACATTTATCTTATTGCTTTTCTTTTTCATAGGCGTCTTGCTCCTCTTTTACTTTAGGGTTAATACTTTCTAAAAGTTTCTTCATTACATTATCTGTAAATGCCATTGAATTATTTTCAAAATAATCGAATGCAAATTTCGGAGCATACTTTCTGGCAAAATCGTAGAGAAGCATAAGGTTCATATCACACTCCAGCAAATGCTTAGCAACGGGATTCAGGTAAATATCTAATTCTTTTAATATTATACCATCAGAAGTGCGTTTCTTTTTGCACCATTCAGAACTCCAAAAAGTTGATTTAGCAGTATTCACTTCATGTTGCCTGTATTGCACTACCGGAATGTCAATATTACATATGCCTTTCCCTCTAAGAATTGCATCTAATGCTATCCACCAATCGTGGTAAACAAATCCATCAGGCACCGGCAACGACCTTTGAATACATTCTCTGGTTATAAGTGTTGCACAACCAAGCATTGGATTCTCTTTTATATAATTTTCTATGCTATATAATGATGTCTTATTTATTTCATATGCATCATGCATATATTGTGCAGGGTGGTATGCGCCACTATCATCTATAATTGTAAGCTGTCCCTGAACAATATCAAAATCATCTATCCGCTCTAATAATGTCTCAAGCTTATTTAACTCCCAAATATCGTCCTGATCACAAAGTGAAATATATTCTCCCTTTGCAACCTTAAGGCCATTTGAAAAATTACCTACCAGCCCTTTTTCACTTTTATTTGTAATTACGGTAATACCATATTGTTTACTGTATTTACTAAGAATCTCCACAGTTTTATCCGTTGAATTATCGTCGCTTACAATTATCTCAAAGTTGCCATAGGTTTGAGAAACAAGACTTTCTAATTGCTGTTCAAGATACGCCTCGCCATTATAAGTAGCCACTACAATTGAAATAAGTGGCTTTTTTTTCATCCGTTTAGTCCTCTCCCTTATAATATTCTTTATTGGGTACGTATAGTTACCAAGATAGTATTCTTTAATGTTATTCTTATAGTCCTCATCATTATAAACCCTTAAATCTAATTCTCGTAACGTATCATTAAAATCATTGTATATTTTTTCAGTATCAAGCTTCTTTATATCGGAAACAATTTTACCAAGCATATCAAAATAGCTATCATAAATATTCAAATAACCATCATATTCCTCATTAAAGAACATATGATTCTTAACTGTAAATGATATTGCTCCAGATCGTATACTTTCCATAAAATACCCATCAATACCCTCCCCAAAAGTAATCATCCATTTTGCCCTGGTAATTGTATCTAAGTATTCAGTATAACTCATGTTTTTAATTTCCACCAATTTATACTTTGGAAATTCATGTTTTAATAGTGATAGAACATCATCTTTAAAGGGATTACCATCGGGGGAATAGGCAATAATGTTCTCCTTTTCCTTAAAAGGCCGATACTTATACTTAATTAAATTACTTGTACTAAAAAAATGAACTGGTATGTTATAACTCGATCTCAATTGCCTGGTACAATATCTTTTATGTGCGCAGGTCATTGTGGTTTGCCCAAGTAATTTCAAATAATCAACAATCTTTGGGCGGGGCATTACAAGCATATTCTGGTTCAGAATATTTAACTGCGTCTTCTTCAACCTCTTTAACCAGTTTGAATCAACCGCATTAATTTTTAACAGAAAATAGAACACATAAATTTCTGGTATATGAACAATTATTTCCTCCAATTCAGTAAAATAGCTTCTTAACTGGTCAAACCTTAAAATATTAAAACCAGCATCGAATTTGGTATACTCAAAAAAGGTAGTGACTGAGGGCAAAGTAGCTACAACAATAACATGGTCCGATAATTCCTTTATACTACTAGTAACCCGGGCCATTGAGCAAATTGACATAACGCCACCACCAATTATATCAACTTCAGGAACAAGGTATACAATGAGTTTTTTAGTGTGTTTGCTATATTTTGTACGAATGTACTCGTCTTGTTTCCTTTTATATTCATTATTTAAATCGTAATCAATTACATGGGGCTCATGATAAATACGATTTTGTTCATTCTTTCCATAAAGTTCATAATGTAATAAAGGATTACTTCCCAATGCCTCCGCATCCTTATTCAATAATAAATATTGAACCGTAGAAAATCTATCTGAAGGGTTATATAAATTTTTCCAGCCGTGGTGTAAATAGTGTTCTGCAGGGTCTTGATGAGGATCAAGGTTGTAGTTTTTCGAGTACCACTCCCCATCAAATAACTCTGATTTTGCAATAATTATTTCGTCAGTAGGCCTTGTTTTCTGGCCTAAATTGGCATTATTCGATAATTCTGTTCCTTGGGGCAGAGATTTCGGACTCCTGCCTTCATTGTGGCCGTGAGTTAGATAGTGATATAGGGGCTCTAAATTAGCCTGTTTTATATCAGGATATGATTCAAGATAATGGTTAACTTCAAATAATGAACTAGGGTTTCTTCCTTCCTTCCAACCATGAGTTAAATAGTGATATAACGGCTCAATATTTGCTGCTATCAAATCAGGATTACATTCAAGATAATATGTTATATCGAATAATGGGTTGGGGTTCAATCCTTTTCTCCAACCATAGGTTAAATAATGATATAACGGCTCAATATTAGCCAACTCAACTTCCGGATTAGATTCAAGATAATATTTCACATCAAACAGAGGATTAGGATTTCTCCTCTCTCTCCAACCATCAGTTAAGTAGTGCGAAAACGGCTCAATGTTTGCTTCTTTTACATCAGGATTAGCATCGAGATAATATTTAACATCAAATAACGGATTTGGGTTTCTTCCATTCTTCCACCCGTGCCCTAAATAATCTTCTATCGCCCCGATATGTGTGGCTTTACTTAAGCCATATGTATTGAGATAATAATCAAAATCGAAATAATTAAAACCGTTAATAATAAAAGTATCTTTTTTAAATGAATGTGCCATTTTTATTTTTTACTCAATTTACATTTGGGGATTGTCCGATATCATTATTTGTCAAAACATTTTGTATTGGAAATGCACCTATAATTTTAATTATTTTTTTAATACTTTGTATTTCATAATTCCGAATATCGAACGATTTTCATATGTATCCATATACCATTTAACAGAGTCTTCAAACTCGCGGTTTAATTCTTTCATTTTCAATAGTGCTTGTTCATTATTTAAAACATTCTCCGTTAGCTTACGTATTTCACGTTCATAATTGTTTTTATTTTCAACCAATTTATCTTCCAAATTACTACACTCTTTTGATATTTTACTTATCACTTCATTTTTCAAAGAAATTTCAGATAATAACAACTCCTTAACCTTTGTTGATTGATCATTTAAGCTACTCATTACCCTGACTGCCTCAGAATGTGACTCCTTTTCAAAAGTGAGAGCATTCTCAATATCAAGTTTTTGCCCTCTTAATTGCTCAATCAATGATTGATTATCAAGAATATGTTTCTCTTTTTTAGAAATACTTTCCTCTAATGCTCTTGCTTCTATTGAGATTTTTAGCAATGATTGCTCTAACTTATCTTTTTCACTATTTAACTTACCTATTATTTCCTTATTAAAACTAAGCTCGGTAAGCAATGCTGTATTATCTTGAATCAATTGCTTAATATGTGAACCAGATTCCATAGCAGCCTTCAAATTATTTTCCTTCTCACTGATGAGCATTCTATCCAAATGTTCAATTTTTAACCTCAATTGTAATGTTTCTGATTCGTATTTTAAAATACTTATATCCCGATCTGATAGATTCTTACCAAGAACTTTAACCTCAGCAGATATCTTAGCAAATTCCTTTTCTATTGCTTCCTTGTCAATCGTGGCTTGGGCAATAAGATTATCCTTTTGGTTCAATTCCTTTTCCAAATGAATTTTGTTGCTACTTAATTCCTGAATTACTTGACCTTTAGTTTCCAAGCCATTTAGCAAGGCATTATTCTCGTTCTTTACATGGCCCAGTATCTCATTTAATGACGAAAGTTGCTCTTTCAAATTGTTTCTTTCACCAATAACACTATCCCGCTCATTTATAACATTATCTCTCTGTTTCTCAATTTCAGTCTTTTCAATATACTGTGCCGCTATAAATTGGTTCTTCTCATTTTCAATTTGCATCTTCTCATTTTGCAGGGCAACTATTAATTGATTTTTCTCGTTCTCAATTTGGTCATTTTGATTCTGAAGCCTATTTATTTCTTCTCTTAATGAATTGATTAAATTTTCATTATTTACAACTATACTGTTTTGTTTGTTACTCTCTTGTGTATTACCCTCATACTGTTTTTTATATTTAAATCGAACAAAATCCTTTTTATACAATTTATATATCCGGTCTTTTTGTTGTTCATTTAATACAAATCCTTCCTTTATACTATTATTAACCTTAGGAAGGGCGTTCTCGATATGATACAATTTCCTTAATTTATCAAAACCCTTGTTAATATTTTCAAACCGCAAAACATGATCATACTTAATACCTTCAAAATAAAAGTGCATTGGGTAAAAATGATCAAAATATATATCTTCTTTATATTTATTATTATTCACAACTTCTTCTCTTAAGGCCAAAAAATCATCGAAACTGCCTGTTATAAGACTTGAAGCATGAGCATCATTTTTCATCCAAAAATAATCACTAACTACTCTATCGTATGGGTTGCGAATTATAGTAAATTTTTTATATTCTGCCCAGGTTTTATTGCTTATATATTTCCCTTTCAATTGTTTTGGAAGCGCATGTTGAAGTATTGGGCTTGAAAATGTTATTAGATTATCCGAAGTTTCAGCTAAATCTAATGCGCGCCATACTGATATACCTGCACATTTGGGTATATGTATAAATATCAATTTATATTTATCACTAATAGGCATCGTAGGGTACTTTGCTTTTCAACCGTAAATTAAAATTATAGCAGTACTTTCCTTTTTTTAATACTATCTAACAAATTACGTTGTATTTTTAAGGCAATTCAATTATGCCAATATTCTTGGCAAGAATCATACTTAAAACAACTTAATCCGTCAAAAATAGGCATAATCTTCCATACTACTAAGGTCATTTCATCAATTTTGAAGCTTGTGCCATGTCCTTTTTCAATTTATTTGATTAAAAATAATAAATTTACTTTGGTTTTTAATTTTATCGGGCAATAAATGCTTAAAGCATTATCTCCATTATAAATGCAGAATACAGAAAACAATATAGGGAAGGACGAAATTTCAACTCTAAAAAATGAACTACAATGGTATAGGGCTACTTATGAAACTCGTTCGCTGCTGGGTATCATAAAAGACAGACTCATTAGGGTTTTCAAGAAAAAAGCACCAGAAAAACCGATTCGAACCGATTCAAATAAAGGTATCCAATCATTTGAACGCCATAAATCAGATTACATATTTTTTTATCCAAAAAACAAGAAAGAAAAACTAATTGAGTTTCATAAAATCAAGCCATTTTTTTATAAAGGGAACGAAGAAATATGGAGTTCTTATACTAAAAAAGAGGTTGATATTGTTATCCCAATTTATAATGGGTTACACTTTTTAAAAATTCTTCTTCCTCAAATATTTGAAAGAAGTGACATACCCTTCAGGCTCCTATTGATTAATGATTGCAGCCCGGATAAAGAAATCATTCCTTTTCTTGAATCCTTTAACAGTAAAAAAAATGTAATTATTATAAACAATGCAACTAATTTAGGATTTACCGGATCAGTAAATAAAGCCTTAAAAGAAACAAAAAATGACGTTGTTCTATTAAATACTGATACCGAAGTACCCATTAACTGGCTATCACGGCTTTTTAATCCCATATTTACCGACCCTAAAGTTGCTACAGTTACTCCTTTCTCAAATTGTGCAACTATAGCTAGCTTTCCCAATTATGACGACAATCCAATTTTCGAAAACCTTAATGTTCAGCAGCTGGATGATCTTTTTAAATCGTTTGTAAAGCCAGGAAGTATTGAAATGCCAACAGGAGTTGGATTTTGTATGGCCATCAGTAAATCTGCCCTTGAATCTGTTGGCTTGCTGGATGAAGAAAACTTTCCTAAAGGCTATGGAGAAGAAGTTGATTGGTGTATGCGTGCAAAAAATAAAGGCTTAAAAAATGTATTCGTGCCCAACCTTTTTGTTTACCATAAACACGGAGGAAGTTTTGATTCGGCAACTAAAAAAAGTTTATCTGCGTCTCATCAAAAAACCTTAGATAGTCTTTACCCTCAATTCCCAACTGAAGTAGCTGATTTTGTAGAACTATCTATTCAAAACCATGTCAGGAATTTTTTGCTATTGCTAACCTGTTCTAAATTAGCAACACAAACGATTGTGTATTTTGACCACGAACTTGGTGGTGGGGCAAATTTATATACAGATAATTTCATTTCAGATAATAAAGCAGATAAGCTTATAATATGCGTTTCTTTCATTCACCCGCACTCTAATACGAAGAAACAATACGCAATTAGGTATTATTATAAGGAACATCATAACGCTATTCATATTAATAGCCTAAATGAGTTGGAAGATTTTTTTGAGTATTTACAAATTCACGAAGTAATTATCGGAAGTCTTATAACACATGAGAACCTAAAAGATATTATCAATTCGATTAAGAAAATTATTGCATTCCAAAAATGCAAATCAAAATATTTGGTTCATGATTACCATTCTATTTGCGCCAATTTCAATTTAATGTACCAAGGCGAAAAATTCTGCAATATTCCTGATTTTAAAACCTGCAGTACTTGTAAAATAAGAGAGGTAGTAGAACCAGTATTGATAAACAAGGATTTTGTAAGTGTACAAAACCATCGCGAAGTTTTGGGCGTATTTTTAGACAATGATATAGATAAGATAGTATGCTTCTCTCCCAGCAGTAAAACATTGCTAATTAAAGCCTATCCCTTTTTAGATGATTTAAAAATTCAAATTGTACCACATAAGGTTAAAGAATACAGGCCAATTAATATTGGAGTAATAGGTAGTATTCATTCCAAAGCCAAGGGAGGCGAAATAGTTCACCACATCGCAAAAATTCTTGAAAAAGAAAGAAACCCACATAATATTAGAATAATTGTTTTCGGTGAAGTTGGCGCCCAGTTCGATCATCATATGATTCAAAAAAGCGGAACTTATGATAGGCATTATTTGTATGATCTTATTTTGAAAAATTACATAGATGTAATTCTCATTCCATCTATATGTTCTGAAACCTTTTCATATACCACAACTGAAGCTATAATGACGGGGCTCCCCTTATTCTGTTTCAACCTTGGTGGTCAAGCTGATCAGGTTAAAAACTATGCGAATGGCCATATAATTGAGGAATTAACACCTGAAGCAACTCTTAAAATTATAACTAATTATATTAACAATACCAGAAAGCAACCGAATAAAGCCTTAGCTGTAATTGAATAATGTTATGTTTCGCATTTACTGAATGAGCAAAGTATTAGCCCTGACCCATATATATTATAATCATTCATACAATATACTTAAACCACTGTTGTTAAATTTATCAGAATACGACACATGCTTTCTTTTTAGTATTAGCTTAGACTGTGTTGAGAGGAAAAAAATCACTCAATATATCTATACTGATTTCCCCAATTCCTTTATTATTGAAACACCAAATATTGGCAAGGATATTGGTGGAAAATTGGCTTTGTTGAATTTGGCATTGAAACTTAATCTACAGTCAGATTATATGGTTCTGCTGCATGACAAAGTAAGCCCCCAGGAGCTAAATGGTTTGGAATGGAGAGACAAACTCCTTAAAATAATTGACAAGGAAACCATAAAAACTATACTTAACTTATTTGAAACTAATACCTCAATAGGTATAATTGCAAGTGAAGAAAGCATTTCAGACGAATATTCTGCTGAGACAGGCAACTTTTCAACTGTTAATAATAAAATGCTACAAGAATCAATCTCACTATATAATATAAAAACAGATAATTACAAATTTGTTGCTGGCACAATGTTTTGGACCCGTAATGCCTATATGAGTGATTTTTTCAAGCTCCATCCGCCTATTGAAATGAGAAAAAGACTTGAGCATGGCAACGTGCTTGATAATTTGAATGGAACATTTACCCACACAGTAGAAAGGTTATTTGGTTTAATTGCCGGAAATTATGGCTATAAAATACAAGGAGTATAACATATGTTTTTTACAATTATCCCGATAAAACCACTCCAGATTTATTCAGAACTTGACAATAAAGATATTCTCGTAAAGTCTGCATTTGCTATTACATTATCGCCTACGGAAATAAGCGAACAATCAGCATTCCTCTACGCACTAAAAAACAAACATTGTTTTCACATTGATCTTTCAGATTTTAGTTCTCAAAACCAAGAACAAGTTGAACTGTTTTTCAAAAATCTGGCTCCATTATTTTTCAATACTTGTTATATTAAATTGGTACGGGAGCCATTAATATTAATAAGTATCGACAATGATGAAATTAAGAACCCTATTACTTTATTATTCAACAAAATAATTTCTGAACAGGGATTTAACGGCATAAGTATCCTATTTATAAAAAAATCCCTACCCGATAATTTTTCGGAATCAAATCCAAATGCGTATTACTCTAATAATCTTTCTATAACACAAAACAGTATTGACGCCAATAAAATGAAGCATTTACTCTTATCCGGAGCTTTGATCGGGAAATACTTATTTGTAAATGACAAAATAGAAACAATTGATACAATAAGGAATTTTGTCGACGACATACTTAACTCAAACGAGGATGTTGCTCAATTGCTGCAATTGCATTATAATTTATTAAAACGCAACACTTTTTTAGAAGAGCATTTTGTATTAGATAAACAACAACTTGAAAACACTCAAGTAGCTCTGGGCTTAACAAAAGAGTCATTTAACCATGACCTTCAGTGGTACAAAAGCGAAACCAAAAAAATAAAGGATTGGAGTACAGAAGAAATTAGGAAAGTTAAAGAAGAAATCAGAAAAATTAATGAGTGGTATTATTTACAGTACGATATCTTACCTAAGTGGTATAAAAAATTAGGCAAGCTACTATTACGTTTCACAAAACCCTCAAAAGGTGGGGAGAAATAATTTTCAATACACTTACAATGATTCAATTTTGCTAAATTGCTTGCTGTTTAGCAATTAATACAGAATATGCCTAAACCAATTACTATTCAGTAATATATGAAGATATGGTTGCTCACCTCTGAATTTCCTCCTGATTTTGGCGGCGGTATTAGTACTTATTGCCTTGAAACGGCTCAAATGCTATCATTTTATGGACATAATGTAACGGTTATAACACAAGATTTTCAAGTAACTGATATTAAAAGTATTAACCAGGATAATTATACTATATTCCGTTTTAATCCTTCCAAATATTATACATCATCTTTTTTAGGCTATGAAACAAACTTAAGCTATGCATTTGCTCAAGTAGTAAAAGAACTTATTGAAAAAGAAGGGAAACCAGACTTAATAGAAAGTCAGGAATACATGGGAATAGCCTATTATTTATTGCAATATAAATGGCTTGGGTACCCTATTTTTGAGGACCTGAAAGTTCTTGTAACATTACACGCACCCTCTTTTCTTTATTTAGAATACAACAAGGTTCCAAACTATCAATTACCATATTACTGGATAGGTGAAATGGAGCGTTTTTGTATACGTAGTGCCGATATGCTTATTTCCCCCAGCCAATATCTGGTTAATGAATTGAATGGACGTGTAAAAGTCAATGACCTTACAATTCATATTCTGAAAAATCCTTATAAAACAGAAGAGAATTACGTTGCAAATCCAATTAAAAATAAAGAACTTGTTTTCTTTGGTAAACTTATACCACAAAAAGGATGCCTTGAATTGATAAGTTATTTCAGGCAATTATGGAAAGAAGGTTTTGATGCTTCTTTAACCATGATAGGCGGTGGAGATCACCTATACCACCCTGAAGGAATTGACATGATCGATTATATAAAGAAGATATGTGCTGAAGAAATAAAAAATGGGAAGCTCATTTTACTTGGCTCAATTAGGCCAGCACTTTTACACCAATATGTATCAGACGCACATATTATAATTATACCAAGTATTGTAGATAATTTGCCTTACACTGTTCCTGAGGTTATGAGTCTTGGTAAAATAGTATTAGCATCAATTCAGGGAGGACAATCAGAAATTATAGAAAATGGCGTGGATGGCTTTTTATTCGATCATTCCGACCCGTCCACTTTTAAAACGCAATTAAAACACATACTTTCATTACCCGAGAAGACGCTGAAAGACATATCTCAAAAAGCCTTTAATAAAGTAAAAAATGATTTTGGCTATGATACTGTATACAATGAAAAACTAACACTACTTAAAAGTCTAGTTGAAGATACAGCGGTATCTAGTCAATTCCCTTTTATACGCCCACAAGTTCAGATTAAATTACCAGATACAGTTGTTGACAAACAAGACCTTCTTTCAGTTGTTATACCTTACTTTAATATGGGTGTTTATATTGAAGAGTGCATTAAGTCAATACTCGCATCAACTTACAAAAACATTGAAATAATTATAGTAAATGATGGTAGTGAAGGAAACGAAAACATAGAAATAATTAAAAAACTAGCTTTAACCTATAATATTCGCCTACTTAATAAGGCGAACGAAGGGCTTTCATTAACCCGGAATGCTGGCGCCAAAGTTGCAACGGGTCAATATTTAGCTTTTCTCGATCCTGACGACACTATTGAAAGTACCTATTACGAAAAAGCAATAAGAGTCTTAAAACAACACACTAATGTTTTTTTTGTTGGTTGCTGGGCAAGGTATTTTGACGGCTCACAAGGCTATTGGCCTGCATTTACACCTGAACCACCCTACTTACTAATACACAACATGCTGAATACAAGCGCATTAATATATAAGAGGCAATCATTTTTAGAAGCCGGCTTAAACGATTTCAACATGGTCTTTGGAATGGAGGATTACGAAAGCGTAATTAGTATGGTAGAAAAAGGATTTATGGGTGTTGTATTACCGGAACCACTATGGAACTATAGAATCAGGAAGGACTCTATGGCCAGGGCATTCACTAAAAATAAGCAGCTTTATCTTTATAAATTAATTGCCGAAAAACATAAGGCATTTTATTCTACATTTGGGGCAGAAATTGCGAACCTACTTAACGCCAATGGGCCTGGTTATAAATATGATAACCCCACATATTTTCATCATTTCGGAGAGAATAGCTATTTTAGCACAGGGTTAAAAAATGCAATATTTATGAAGATTAAGTCAAATAAGATTTTAAGAAAGATTGCAATAAAAGTAAAAAAATCATTCTAGTTATGGCATTGAACGTTTTAAAAGATTGGATTGGTGGCTCTAATAAGTTAGAAAGATTTTGGCTATTAGCCAAAATCGAGTTTAAATTAAGATATTATGAAAATTTACTTGGGTTAATATGGGCACTTGTAAAGCCAATTTCTGACATATTTATCTATTACGTAGCATTTGAATTAATATTAAAACAAGGTGTTCCACAATTCGTTTCTTTTCTCTTTATTGGTATTATTTTATGGAATTTCTTTATAGAAAGTTCCATGGGTACAATTCAAATATTAGCCACTAAAAAATATTTGTATGAATATACAAATATGAATAAGATTGAAATTTATTTATCAGTTATTGGAAGTAATTTAATTGGCTTGTTTTTTAATTTAGTAATGTTCTTTATTTTTTACATCTTCTTCGAACAAGGGGTTACTTTAATTACCTGGCACATTATACTTCTCCCCATTATTTTTATAAATCTTATAATTCTCTCATTAGGCTTTTCGTTAATACTTAGCACTATTTATATTTATGCTAAAGACATAACCCAAATATGGGCAATTGTGATAAATCTGGCCTTTTGGATTTCTCCAATAATTTTCCCTCCCGAAACCTTTATGCGCACTATGCCTTCGGTTAAATATTTAAATCCTTTTTCAAGCATTATTATTAACGCCCGTGACCTTATAATGTATCATACTTTACCAGAATGGAAATTATTAGCCTGGGGTTATATTTACGCAACATTTTTCCTTTTATTAGGTATATATTTATTGAATACTTTAGGTTCTAAAGCTGCTGAAAAACTTTAATATATGGATATATTGGATGATGATAAAATTGCGATTACCGCAAGGAACATAAGCAAAAAATTTCATATAACTGAAGATAGCCATAATACAGTTAAGCAACGTCTTTTTAGAGTATTCGATCCTCCAAGGGCGAAAATTGTTGATGCGCTAAAACCGATGAATATTCAAATTAACAAAGGAGAATGCTTTGGTTTAATTGGAAGAAATGGATGTGGCAAATCAACTTTGGCAAGGGTATTGGCTGGTGTATACCCAACCGATACTGGATATGTAAAAACAAAAGGTTCGACCATGCTTTTAAATTTGACAGTAGGTATGAGTCATGAATTAACTGCACGTGAAAATATTTACGTTTCAGGTTCTGTGCTAGGGTTAAAAATAAAAGATATCGATTTGATCTTTGATAAGATAATAGAGTTTGCCGAATTACCCGATTTTGTTGACACTAAAATAAAATATTTTTCTTCAGGTATGCTAGCCCGTTTGGGTTTTTCAATAGCAGTAAATGCAGGTGCTGATATTATGTTTCTTGATGAAATATTCGCTGTTGGAGATATAATCTTTCAGGAAAAAGCAGTTAAAGTGCTTGAAAAAAGCTGGATAGAAAATAAGACTGTGATTTTAATTAGCCACAGTATGAGTACAATTAAAAACTACTGCAAACGATCCGCCTACTTAAAAAATGGCTATCTTGAATTTGTTGGCGATACTGAAACTGCGATCTCTAAATACTTATCTGATAATCAAGAAGGGTAAATTAAGTGTTCTAAGTATTTCTCACTTTATCAACAATACGCCCAATTACTAGCCCCATAGCTACCCCAATCACCACTCCTGCAAGTACCTTCTCAAACTGCATATAGCCTATTAAAAACCCTAAAACACCAAAAACAATTACAAAAAAAGGTAATAACCTCGGCTTTGAAATTTTACTACTTCCTATAACTTCTTTATTCTTAATTACTGAAAGGGGCTTTTTGTTAACATCAATACCACTATTATTTATTTCTTTGTCATTACTCTTTATTGTTGCAGTAATCTTACTGTTTTTCACTTGTTCATAAACTGATTGGTCAACCTCCTGCTTTGAAATAAACTTTAAAATATTCATAGTTAGCTTTTGTAATTTCACACTTACCAAGCTCTGGCCGTCATGAAGGTAATCATCCAAACTCCAGCTCCATGAGGAAGTACCTGCTGCGAATACAGTATTAAGATTACTTTTTGTATATACAGTAACATTAGCAAATGTATTTTCCACAGATGTAGCTGAATGTTTCAATTGAACTGGCGACCGAGTAAGCACAATAAGGTTATCGGGTTTAGGAAATTGAGCCCAAACCCTATCATATTCGTACCCTAATAGCTTTGGAAACCTTTCTCCTGGTTCAATTCCAGTATCTTTAAATAACCAATGGTTTGTATGCTGAAACACAAGATCCTGATTAGGATCACCATTAATAAAACACCCTTCATACATTTGGCCGACTATTTTTTGTTCAGGCCTTTTAATGTTTCCGTCTCTAAATTGTGCGGACACTAAACTGGGGTTTATCTTATACATAGGGTCTTCCTGAAAGTCAATATACCTTATACATTTGTAACAAACCATATTGCGGTTATTACCGTTATAAGATTCCTCAAACCTGCTTTGCCAGTACATTGGGTTTGCGTTAAAGAACCCAAGCCCAATATTGCCATTTTCAAGTGTTTCTTCAACCTGATCGTACATCTCTTTAGTCCAATATTCATCGTGCCCAGGGCAAATAAATGCATTCGTTTTTTTTAAAAGATCCTTATCTTCATGCAAATCCTGGTTACTGCAATACGCCAAATCCAATCCATTCTTTTCTGCCCACCTTATAAACTGATATTCCCAATTAAAAAAATCACCTGACCCAAACCAATCCTGAAATGGGCGGTTAAAAGAAACTACTCTTGCCCTAAAATTAAGTGGCTGGGGATAATTAGTTGCAAAGGCCTCGCGTGAGCCATATAAAGAATGACCACCCCACATGTTGTAAGCATTATACGTATTAGTAGCAATTTGCAGAAGATACGTTGACTTTGTTTGCTTTTTGGGCTTAACAACAAATATAATGTAGCGCTCAAACGACTCTGGTAATGAGGATAATTTACATATATAAAATCCCGTACACCAGTCATCGGGAATTACTAATTCATAACTTACATTCCAGAAACATTCTACTTTGTTAAGCTCATTAATTTCAGGTTCTGGTTGTTCAATGGTATTTACTTCAGGCACCAAGTGCATAAATCGCCCACCTTTACCATCATACCAACCCATACGGTAAAATGCCATTGAGTATTTTGGCATTTTTGAACGGACATAAAATTTTATTATTTCTCCTGGAAATACGCTAGTTGCCGAAGCAAACCCTTCTATCTCACCACTGTTAGCCGGTTTGGTTACACCCCAATCATGCGTTCCTGCATTTCTGTTTTCGTTAGCAATACCATTCATATTGTTATTAGTAAACTACTCACATCTGTTTGAAGCACGGGATTCAATTTCTTAACTGCGTAATAATTCATGGAGGTTTTCTTTATTTATAGAAAATACTTTTGCAATAATAGAAATAATAGAACATACAAGCAACTAATTTTCAGCCGTTTTTGAAACAAGCAAAAGTATAAACGGAATGATTTGCTCGCCCTGGTATCTATCGAACATATTCTCAGTTAATAAACATAACCCTATGCATATAAAAATGCATATTGCAAAATCTTCTCGTTGCTTAATAAAGGTTGTGACCGGATAAATGAAGTAGGTAAATAGAAATATCATTAGTCCTATAACTCCCATACTCACGGCTACATCAAAATACTGACAATGCAAATTTTTGTTGGTATTTAGCGCATATAGAAAGTTCTTTTCGGTATATATTTCTTTTAGTGTATTTCTTATGTCGCCTAACCCAGTGCCTAAAATTGGATGTTTAATAAACACCTCTTTACCACATGTCCATAGCGCCATACGGGTACTTCCACTACTCCATTTATTGGCATCAAATTTATTATCGAGGCTATTTTCTGCATTTGTATTATCAAATCTGAAACCTGTTTGAGTTATAGTTTTAAACCTATCTACAGTCTTAGGAAAAAGCTTATATAAAATCACCAACCCTATTACCATGGCAAATATTAATATAAAGCCTTCAAGCATTTTTTTATTTCGTATTATTCGTATGAAGGCAATTGCAATAAGAATTATAAACAGACTGATTGTACTCATTTTGCTGGCCAGCATATAATTGACAAATAACAACCATACTATTACTACATAAAAGAAGATCGTAAACCTTTGAATCCTGGTCTCTTTATTACCTAAGAGGTATATTATAGTAATTATGGCAGCATTAATATACAAACCAAAATAGGCAGCTTGCTTTCCTAAAAGCAGTTCCGATATATTATCGTTATAATAAAATGCAGTATTATTTTCATGCATAGCCAGGTAGGTACCGTAGCCAAACCCTACTATTGATGCCAGTGAAGTAATAAGAACGTAGGCAAGTAAAATGCTATTCCATGTTCGTTGCTCGAAATTAATAAAGCAAAATGCTAAAGGGAATACTAATAGAGGCAACCGCAATGATAGAATACTTAAACCGGTTGCTTTATCCGTTGATAAAAGAACACTTATACACTGGAATAAGAAAAATGTAATCAATCCCAGATTTATTTTTTGGCTGGCAAGTTGCTGTTTGTATTTATTGACAGGAATACTTAGAATTGCGAAAACGAGGATAAAAAACATTAAGGCATTGGATACTACCGGTGCATTCTTAATGTAAATAGAAATTATATATGCTATTATTGAAAAGTAAAGAAACTTCCCATACCCTGATGATGCTTTAGCATCGTTAAATGCAAATAGCTTCATTGGGGCTGGTAGTTAAAAGGTTCACAAATTCAGGAACTTATTGCTTAACTAGTTTTTTTTCGGCGGCTGAAAACGCCGCTCTTTTCTTTTTCAAACTCTCTATTCTTACGATCCGTTTCTTAAAGTCAGCCATTTTTTGATATTCCATGCGGTAACGGAAAGCAGTTTCTTCAATACTGAAATAATCGCGACAAATTTCAAGTGAATTAATACCCATCGATTCGGTTATTTCTTTATTCAGGTAAAAATAAATAATATGGTTTATGGCCTCTTCCTGGTTATTAAATATCTCGCCATTTACACCTCTCTTTACCAAATCAACATTACCTGTGCAGTTAGAGAGCAATAGGCACTTGCCCAATGACATGGCCTCAATAACAGCAAATGGCAATCCTTCAAAGAAAGAAGTGGATAGATAAAGGTCAGCCTTAGCAATTTCGTGCTTAACACCCTCTCCGCTCAACCAGCCCGTAACCCGTATATTGGGTGCCGTCAGCGCTGCAGTATCTTCACCATGGCCTATCCATACAAACTCAAAATGTTTTAATTCGGCAAATGCCCATGCAACCTCGTTAAAAAAATTAGGATTTTTTTGGTTTGCTACTCTACCAGAGGTTACAATTCTGAACTTATTATAATCCTTATTATCAATAAAGGATTCTTTACTGATGCGTGTACCATTACTAATAAAATCAGCGCTCATGCCTCTTTTTTCGTACTCATCTTTCTCAGAAGCTGATGCGCAAATTATCCTCCCTCCAAAGTGGTACGCTAATTTTTCAAAACGCTCATACAGCCTAAGATTAATTGCACTGTCCTTTTTAATTAAAAAGGGTGCCCCGTTAGGTGTATATATTACGTTTTTTATACCCAGTTGCCTGCAAGCAATACGCCCCATAAACCCCGCCTTCGATGAGTGCAGGTGAACAACATCAGCATTTTTAAATCTCCGTAAAATAGATACTAACTCTGCATAAGCTTTAAAGTCCTTAATAGGGCTTATTTCACGCTGAACCGATTTCCAATGAATAAATTTTATATTTTTTCGCGGGAATATCGTTTTAACATACTTAGCATCAGCAAGTTCCTTTCGCTCCCCATGCACAATTATGTGATAGTCCTCTCTTAATTCTTCTGTTAGAAGTTTCAAGAACGTCGCTATTCCACCAGCAAACGGATCAACTATATGTACTATTTTCATTACAGGAAGAAAGGTGATTTATGGAGGTTGAGCATGGCAAATGTACTAAAAATAGAGATTAATGGCACGATTTTAAACACAAAAAGCTAAGTCTGTACTGTTAAGTCAACCACTTCTACGTGTAAAAAAAAAAATAGTTGGGTTTTTTATAAATAATTCAAGAAAAACCTACAAACAATCTATAATAAGATGCAATTTCACATTGAAAAATGATTGTTCTTAATATCGAAACAATATTAGCCGGTCTACTACCCCATTTCGGGCAGAAGGATTTAAAAATGAGGCATTTAGCTGAGTAACCTCGAAATTATTATAATCTTTAACAATGGCTATATTCGGGCTAATTTTCATAACATTAAAAGAATCAGCTTTATTAGCAAGAATATAGGTTTTATTTCTAATTAAATGGCTACCAATATTCCTTTCATTTATATACTCAGTTATAGGCAGTTTACAATAAAATTCCATACTATTACTGGCATAATTATTGAATATTAGAAGCTGAGCATCATTATCGGCAATTTTATTAAGATCTTTAGCTACTGCCGAATTGGCTTGATATTGCAACAAATTAGCATAAAAGCTAATATTAAGCACACAAGCTAATGTTATAAAAGCAATAAGAGTACCTGCTAAAATTCGATTGATTTTGCTTATGTTTTTGTAAAATAAAATAAAAATAAATGCCAAAAGTGATATTGCTATGGTGCTTATTAAAAAGATAGAAGCGGGAAACACAAGGCATGTCAATAAAAAAATGCCGCCGTATAGTACTATTATTGAAAACACCTGTAGGCCTAAAAAAACAGAAAAGGTTTTGGAAGCCTTTGGCAGAAGCAAATTCTTTCCAATATATGCCCCTGTAATTATAGCTGCTAATGGATGTAAAGGGAACGTATAATGCGGCAATTGATATTTTGAAAGTGAAAGAAAAATAAAAATAAACAAGAATCCACCTATAGTAACGGCTTCTCCCTGAGGGTTACTAATTGATTTTATTTTATCCTTAACCGCATAAAACAGTGCCGGAAGAAAAAATGCAGTCCACGGCAAGAAGCTCCAGAGAAAACTATGCACTAAAAAGAAAGGGTCGGGGTCATTGTTCCATCCGCTTTCGCCAGTTATACGTCCAAAACTTTGGGTCCAGTAATAAAACCGTATGCCGGAAATATGTTTACCAACATTATTAGCAACCGATTCCGGATGCATATCATATTGCTCATATAGCCCATAACTCATCGGCAATAATATGATTGCTATTACAACAATAGCTACCAGGTATTGCCAGCGAAAGAAGCTCTTCCACTGTCGTTTATAAATAAAGTCTGTCGAAAATGCTGTAACAGGAATAATAAGCCCGATGGGGCCTTTGGTGATCATTGCCAACCCTACACCAATAGCCCCTAACAACACATGCCTAAACTTAAGTGAGCGGTTAAATTCAGCCAGTTGCCAAATTGAAAACATTACCCAACCTGTAAGCATAGTATCTGTGCGCACATCATGAGTCATTAAATAAGTTGCGCAGCAAGATGCCATAATCAGAGCCGATATTTTGGCCGAATATTCATCATAAAAAAGTTTGGTGAAGCGATAAACTGAATATATACCAAGTATTAAACACAATATAGATGGCAGGCGGTATGACCAATCGTGGATACCGAATATTTTATAAGATAAACAGGCCGTCCAAAATATAAGCGGAGGTTTATCCAAATAATCGTGTCCCCTTTCTGTAACCTGCAGGTAATTGTGCGAATAAAACATTTGCTTGGAAATAAGCGCATATTGCGAAGCATCAACATCCATTAAACTAAGATGCATGCCAATGCAATAAATGCAGCCCAGTATAACCAGGCTAGCCCAAAAAAAAATATTAAATGACCTTGAAACAGTCATAGTAAAAGTAATGTATCAAAGGTACACTATTAACCCTAACTGTATATTAAAATATTGGCATGATATAATTTATACATTACCATTTTCTTATCGCGTTTATAAAAATATTTTCTCTACTTTTAGGTTGTTATTTCGCCCCGTTTACAATTTGATTTATTACTGTAAATGGAATTGTAACCGAATGCCAATTTTTCCGTATTAGTAAACTGTTTGAATCCATAAATATACCCCATCTGAGAAAACTACTTTTCATACTTTCCTTACTCTTTTCTCTTCAACCCTTTAAGGCTGATTCACAGTTTATTTTTGTAGGTAGTGCAACAACAACTGCAGCTCAATGTCCGGACGCAAATACAACGTATCAGCTTACTTCTAATACAGGTGGCGAGGGCGGTGAGATATGGTACACCACGCAGGTAAGTTTAACCAAGCGGTTTGATGTTACATTTCAAATGTTTTTGGGCACCAAGTCATATTCTGTTGGTGCCGACGGAATTTGTTTTGCCTTTCAACAACAAAGCACTAGCATAGGTAGCCTAGGCGGTGGCTTGGGTTATGGCGGTATAAAGCCATCTATTGCCGTAGAATTTGACACTTACCAAAATGGTTGGGACCCTGGATTTTGCCACACAGCTATAGAACAAAACGGAGATGTTGATCATACTACCGGAAACACATTAGCCGGACCTGTTCAACTTGATCCTGCCAATCCCAGTCTGCCGGACGGCAATTGGCACAACATGGAAATTATTTGGGATCCAATCACAAAAACACTTAAAGTTTATTACGATTGCGGCTTACGTTTATCTTATACAGGAGATATAATAAATAATATTTTTAGTGGAAACCCAAATGTTTATTGGGGATTTACTGCAGGTACCGGTGGTGCAGAAAACTTACAAGAAGTATGCCTCACCCACTCTTACCTTAACAATCTGAGGGATACACTGGTATGTAATGGCAATCCTGTAACACTTACTTCATCAGGCGGAGCGACCTATTCCTGGGCTCCTGCTGCGGGGTTAAATACTAACACTGGGGCATTGGTAGTTGCAACACCTACAGTAACGACAACATACACAGTTTCTATTACCAACAGTTGCGGACTTGTTAGTAAAGACAGTGCTACCATACGCGTTTCGAACACTGTGCTTACACCTTCGAGCACTACAGCTACTTGTGGCAACCCTAACGGTACAGCATCGGTTACCGCAGCAGGTGGAATAACTCCATATACTTATTCATGGACGGGCGGACAAACCACAACCACTGCTACCGCATTAGCACAAGGAAGTTATACCGTTACTTCTAAAGATTCCTTAGGATGCCAGGCAACTGCTGTTGAAGTTGTTCCGGGTACACCTGCATTGTTCGACTCTATTCCACCTTTCATTCCGTCAGTTGCTTGCCCATTAGTTTGGCCGTTACATAGTATGTTTATAAGCTTCGAAATAGAATCGTGCAGCGCTGGTGGTTGGGCTATAATTGCAACAGCAGTTACTTTACAGTTATTGGCATCAGTGATTGATACGGTATAACTACCCGCTGTCATCATCGAATCTTTTATACCGGTTATTCCATTGCTCCATGAATAGGTATACGGTGCATTACCACCTGTAATAGCCCCTATGGCTGTTCCGTTATTGCCTCCATTACATGAAACAGGTGTACTATCGGCAATAGATGCAGAGAGCTTACCTGGTTGTGTAAT